>Ga0116223_10003880_pt1 | contig 13197 bp, 7 predicted proteins | sample Sb_taG_3_FD_90092 | JGI IMG/M metagenome (GOLD analysis project Ga0116223, IMG submission 90092) | Peat soil microbial communities from Weissenstadt, Germany - Sb_50d_a_PC metaG | ecosystem: Environmental > Terrestrial > Soil > Wetlands > Peat | place: Germany: Weissenstadt | collected 2010-09-21 | reverse complement strand
CATCGCCGCCTCATCCGCCGCCACCGCTACCGCCCCACCTGTGACCGCGGCGCTCACAAAGGCATCGTCACTGCCCCGCCGGCCCCGCGCGTCATCCCCAAGAGTATCCTGGGCGTCTCGCTCCTGGTCGAGTTGCTGGTGGACAAGTACCTGTCCTACCGCCCGACCTACCGGCTGCTGGCGGACCTGGCGACGCACGACCTGGACTTGTCGCTGGGCACCGTCACCGAGGCCCTGCAGCGCTTGCTGCCCTTGTTCGAGCCGGTCTACGCGGCCCTGGCGGACCACAGCCGGCGGCAGCCGTTGTGGCACGGCGACGAGACGCGCTGGCTGGTCTTCGCCATTGTCGAGGGCAAGGTCGGCTTCCACTGGTACCTGTGGGTCTTCCACGCCAAGGAGGTCGTCGTCTTCGTACTGGCCCAAGGCCGCTCTCACGACGTGCCGGAGCAGTACCTGGGGCCGAAGGCGGAAGGGATCCTGGTGGTGGACCGCTACAAGGCCTACCAGGCCATCGACCAGGTCAAGACGGGGCTGATCGTCCTGGCCTTCTGCTGGGCGCACGTCCGCCGGGACTTCGTGACGCTGGCGCGCACCTGGCCCGACCAGGAGGGCTGGGCCCTGGGTTGGGTCGAGCGGATCGGCCAGGTCTACCAACTCAACGACAAGCGCCTGGCGGTCCTGGAGGAGCCGGCTAAGTTCGCGGTGGCGGACGCGCGGCTGCGCGCGGCGGTAACGGCCTTGGGGGCGCAAGGGGAAGCGGAGTTGGCCGACCCCAAGGTGCATCCCGCGCGGCAGAAGGTTCTGGAAAGCCTGGGGAACCACTGGACGGGTCTGACGGTGTTCGTGGAGCACCCCGAGGTGCCGATGGATAACAACACGGCGGAGCGGGCGCAGCGTGGGCCGGTGGTGGGTCGGAAGAACTACTACGGGTCGGGTGCGGTGTGGGCGGGCCGTTTGGCGGCGATGATGTTCTCGTTGTTACAGACGTTGTGCCTGTGGAACTTGAACCCGCGTGCGTGGTTGACGGCGTACCTGACGGCGTGCGCGGAGGCGGGTGGTGAGCCCCCCGAGGATGTGGAGCGTTTCTTGCCGTGGAACCTGAGTGAGGAGGATCGTCGTAGCTGGTCGTTGGCTGGCGCGAAAGAGGACGCGGACACGTCGTAGGCCGTCCCGAGGTAATCCGTCAGGGATCAAAGGGTCGCTGTCGCGCCGCCGCCCCGGCCAGGGAGACACTGCGCGCAGCCGAGGGGGCACGCAGGACAGGCCGGTTTACCGAATGCTTACTGTGCGAGATAAATAACTCATTGCAGGATAAGGAGTTGCAGTCGCTCTCCACTCGCAATGTATTCATTCGTTCAGAGCAGCGGCTTTTCAGGCCGCTTCGATTGTCGAGCATTATCACCGGAATGATGTCGGATAACAAGCGTCCACATGATGTACCAAAAGACATGCGCCTCGGCTCGATTAGCCGCAACCCATTGAATCCAAAGGATTTAAAAATCTCGCACAGTAGAATTAGACAGACAGCGGCGCAAAACGCGGCGGGCCCGGAAGGTCCAGAGGACGATACCGGAGGAAGCTGGGGCGCCGATTCGGAAGGCGTGGAAGGAGTTGGGCTTTCGGTTGGCGACATTGCCGAACCTCCCTGGAAACAGGGTGCCAAGGCACCTGGCTGGCGTAGCCGCGCCGACCGTCCTCACAGGTCGTTGTAGGAAACCTCAACTGGAATTGGCAATTGGCCCTTGACAATGGTGTTGAGGTGCGGGAAAATCAGATTGAATGATTGCTCTTGACTCCCGGCCGGAAGCCAGATGGCATTAGCCAGCGGCTAGGGTGATAGCGCCGAAAAACCTCCGGCTCGAAGTCTCGTGGCACCGTGCCGACCCGCAAGCCGCACCTTGGGCTTCCAAGAGCCGGAGTCCAATCATGGCAAAAAAACAGAAGCCTCTTGTTTTCATCTCACACATCGGTCCAGAGAAGGAGATTGCAATTGAGTTCAAGGCCTTGGTGGAAAGGCACTTTCTGGGCATGTTCGAGGTCTTTGTTTCTTCTGATGGCCAAACCATCCCAATGGGTCAGAAATGGCTGGACAATTGTTCCGACGCATTGCAACGTTGTGTTGTCGAAATCGTCGTCTCCAGTCAGGCGTCCGTCGCGAAGCCTTGGATCAACTTTGAGGCTGGAGCAGGTTGGATTCGCGGCATTCCAGTGATCCCCTTATGCCATTCAGGTCTGTCGCCTGCCCACCTGCCCATTCCATTAAGCCTCCTTCAAGCTGCGAAAGCTACCGATGGCGCGGGCCTCGGCCAGGTATTCTCTGAGCTGGCAAAGACAATTGATGTCAAGCCACCCGTCGTGGACTTTACTGAGTTTATTAACAAAGTTACCGCCTTTGAAGCGACGTATCTCGCAAGTAATGTTTGCCATAAACCTGATGAACCTGGCGCCGAGGTCGGACATGCGACTAAGCAGCCGGTTTCATCGTTCCCTGTCCTGCGAAGCTGGGGTGAACTAACCTCGACCGAGCGTGATTTCGTCACCGCCCGCAAAAATGCCTTTGTAGCGGACGCCCTTGAGATCACCGGCCATCCTGAACTTTACGGCCGCTGGGAGTTAGTGGTCGAAGGCTCCCCGCAAGACGGCCAAGTGACATTGCAGACCCAGATCTTCCCGGACGCGCAAGCTGCCCTCCCGTTGACCGTGCAAATCTTCTCGCTGGGCGTCTACCCGTTGCGTCCGCCGCAGGTACAGGTGCGTCTCGACGACTGCGAGGCAGCCGGGCCAGATCTTGTCGCGCGAATTAAAAACCTCTGTCCGCACGTGGTCTGGGAAGATCGCTACCGCGTCCTAATGACCGGACGCCTAATCCACTTGGCCGACGCCGTTACCGACTTCCAAAACCCCGCCGCATTGTTCAAATATCATGCGCGCGCCCTTGATCCTGAACGCACTCGCACGTGGCAACTAATCGGGGACTCGCCGAACGTACCGCGTCTTGTGGGTCGATACCAGAGCGCGAATGGGGCACTTGAAGTCACGATCGAACCTGGTCAGTATTACCCAGTGCGCGCTCCGGTGGTTCGCTGCTCACCAATTCCGCGGACTAATGCCTGGCTCGGTGCTGGGGAGCTGAACTGGCGCAGCCTGGCGAAGTCTGGGGAACAGGATGATTGTTGGAGACAACTGTTGAGCGTACCGAACCCGATCGCGACCTTGACCGGTTTGCTCGACGGACTCCTCGCCGCGCCGTAATTCGCCCACCACAGCCAGGGGTGGGAGACTCCTTAACGATCACCTCGTGAGGTTTGTGCAATGTCAACTAAAGCGGTGAACTTCACCAGCAAGCAGACCGGCATCCGGGAGAGCTACCCCATTAACGAGTTGGGCAGCAAGACCTTTGAGGACATCGCCGGGGAACTGTACGCCAAACTGCTGGTCGATCAAAGCCAGCCAATCAAAAAGGTGATGCGGGAGCGCCTCAACGAATTTCATCGGGAGCACCGCGTCGGCCTGATTAAGTTCTTTTACTCTAAAGAGGGCGTAGAGACGCCCATCGCTAAAGCTGAAGGCGTAGTCTCCTTTTACCTCCGCACGGGCATCAGCGAGGTCCTCTTTTTTGTAGACGTCATTGGCGGTCCGAACGAAACAGAATCGCCAAAAGCAGAAGAGGACTACTCCCACCTCCGCTTCTTGGCGCACGCGAAGCCGCTGCTGGCCGATGCCACCAAATACGGCGAATGGAAGCTCCGGGAATACGCCCCCAACCGCTTCCGGCTGATTAAGACGATACGGGATAAGTATCGCCGTTTCGTCACAGTAGTGCTTCAGGCTAATACCGGCTATCCGCGGCGGCCGCCACGTGTTGTCACCATCCCACAGCTTCGTGACCCCTGTTTTCAGAATGGCGGCGAGCTAAACTGGACCGTCGTCGCTGGTGAAAACCGGTTCACTTGGGAACTTTACATGAAGCACGAGAACCCGCTGGTCTACTTGTTAGACGAATTAAAGACCAAATATGGGTTGGTCTTTTGATTTTCACCACGGATTATGCACTCTCATGAGAGTCCGGTCATGAATCAGTCGCTGCCACAGGTCGTCCTTTTGGCGAGCTTCTTTGGGCCATTCGCCGCGCTTTTACGTGATAGTTTCAAGCACTTCCAACGGGAGGAAGGCGGATACCTTCTTGGGCGCTTTCGTGGCGGCTGCCTGGAAATCGAGGCGTTTTATCACGACAACGAAGCAGAATCAAGTGCTGGCGACATCCGTCTCTCGATGGCTTCTTTCGACTATGCGAACGCACAAGCCAAATTAGCAGTCGGACGGAAAGTAATCGGGACCTGGCACCTTCACCCTCCGGGCTACGGCGCGCACTACTCCACGACCGATGAGCAGTCGCTGTTCATTGACCGCATGGTCCTCAATGCAACTGACCCGCACGATTACGATACGCCGTGGATTCACATTATCGTGCCTGGAGTTGAGCTGGCTGGAATGCGGGCGTACACCCTTGATCTTTGCTCGGACGTGGATTTGACACTTGCGGGCTGCGTGGATTGCCCCGATGGGGTCGCAATCCCATCCGAGCGGCGGTTCGGGTTGCTGGTCGGGGCTCGACGGGAGGGCCAAACGCAGTTCTACCCGATGACACGACGGCTGTTCGGAGCGGCATTGCGGGCCGACCGCCTTACCGGCTTTTGGCGGTGGTGCCCACCGGGGCCTACTTCCCTGCGGTGGGAGCAGCTATTTGTCGAGAATTTCATCCGCAAGGTCCACGCCGCAGGCCCGCGAGCTACGGGTCTAGTCGGCCGGCGGTTCACTTACTGCCGCCTTGTGCCCCAGGGCACAGACGGAGTGGTAACCGAGGAGCGCTATTGGTTCTCTCTGCCCCGGGAGTGCGGGCGGGAGGAATTCGTTTCACTCCCGGTGGGGCTGGAGTTGGTCCTCCAGAACCCAGACACAGATGCTTCCCGCTCTCTCATCGTGCCCGCAGGAATGCGGGTCGCTGCCCTCATCTGCGAGATCCAGGAGCAGGAGAAACTCGCCCGTCCGCCCGTGCTTTGGAGCCTCATGAATTCGACGGCAGCCGAGAGGCTAAAACAGCGAACACACGTTGAGGAGTTCGGTAAGGTGTATCTGCCTGAAGACTTGTCTCTCGCCGAAGTCTGGGCTCAGCGCGAAACGCCGGACGTGCCACTCTACTGGCAGTCGCCGGACCTAGCTCCCGACGTTGTCCGCCGCCTGCGCACCCACCGCTTCGCCGACATGGGGTACGATCTGGAGCAGTTGCGCAATCGGCAAGTTGTAGTGGCGGGGGTCGGCCTGATCGGCTGCGGCATCGCACGAGCCCTTGGCACTCTTGCCGTTGGCCACCTAACTCTTATTGATCACGGGCACGTGGACTGGGTCGATGTGTATCGGCAAGCGCTGTACGAGCCGGAGCACGTTGGCCGGCCAAAGGTCGAGGCAGCGGCCTCGGAACTGACGCGGATGGGCTGCGCCTGCGAGTCGGTACACCTGGAAATCCCGTCAGTCCTGGTGCCCGACGTGGAGGCGGCTACCAGGAGTCTGCAAATCTTGGCCGAAGCAGTCAAGCGGGCCGACGTCGTTGTCGGAGCGCTCGACTCGTTCAGTTCGCGCGTCGTAATGCAGGTGATATGCCGGATATATGGCGTGCCGTACTTGGCAGCAGCTCTAGACTACGTGCCGCAGTTAGACATGACACAAGGGACGATCACCCTTTACGCGGGTAGCGAAGGGCAATGCTACGGCTGCGGCTGTGGCCTAAAAATGCAAGCGGATCGGGGTGCCTGCACGATGGCACCTCTGGAGTTCCCCGGCATTGTGAATTCACTGGCTGCCAAGGTTGTGATTGAGGCGCTGACCAACCCCAGGTCAGTGACACCGCTGACGTACCGGGTATACCACGACTACCGCATTGAGCGCCACCACCTGGGACCAGCGGCTGAAGGCTGCGAAGCATGTAACCTTGGGCGGCAAGGGGCCGCTCTCTCTATGGCAAAGTGGTCTGAGCTCTTGTTGCGCTGGTTGATTGCTTGATGCATGTGTGTAGCCACTCCTCTTCACGCGAAGCTGAACAGACATCGGCAACAGTAGCTTTATGGGTGCATCTTGAGGAGATAGGTCAATGTCCGAGCTATGGGAACCGTTCACCGAAGAAGCCCGGCGGGCGATCGTTCTGAGCCAGGAGTGGGCGCAACGCTTTAACCACGGGCACCTTGACACTGAACATCTTCTCCTTGGGATCATCGACGTTGGATCGGGTGTCGTCGCCCACACCTTGGAGAGATTGGCCATCGACGTGCGCAACATCCGCCTTGAGCTGATGAACGTCATCAAGCCGGGGCCGAGCGTCTCGCCCACTCGTGAGATGGTGTTCACAGATCAGGCAAAAAGGGTAATCGAGTGCGCATTTGAGGAGGCCCGGAGGCTGAATGTCAATTACATAGGGACGGAACATCTCTTGTGTGGCATCCTCCGCGTCGAGGAAGGGGTCGCGGCCCAGGTTCTCATCAAACTTGGCCTGAAAGTAGATGACATCAGGTCCCAACTTTTCAGTGAGTTACAATTCAAGCGAGGTCCTGAGAAAGGGTACGAACACGCCATTGCCGCCCTGCCGGACGACGTTGACTACATCCAACATCTTGCCCACGAGTTGGCGGCGTATTGCAGCATGCGCGAAGAGCGTGCGTTTGCACAAGCTGTCAAGCCCAAAGAAGTTGGGCCGCCATCCAGCCGTGACGAACGCATTGACCAGTGCAAGAAAGAAAGCGATGCTGTCAAGACTGCGCAGGAGTTATATGACAAATTGAAGCAAGAGATGGAACAACAGCGGCAGGAACTTTGCAGAGGCCAGGCTAGCCAGCCTTTACCTCCTGCAACAATCCTCGAGCCGGTCACATTGTCTGAGTTCGCACGCATCCACCTCACCCTCTTCCGAGCGGAGGAAGCCTTTCAAAGGGATGCTTTGGCCGAGGCGTCGGATTTGATCGATGGTATCGAGGCCGGGATTCATCGCGTGTTTTGCGCCCGTCTGAACCTTATTGTTGAACAACTCCTTTCTCGCCTCGATTCCCTCCTTGGTGCCTTCCCCGAGAAGCCACTGCAAGCCTGCCGCGCCGATCTGATTCGCGCTCGGGCAGATGGGTCGCTCGGTTTAAAGGAGCGCGCCCACCTTGTCCAGCAGGTTTACGCAGAAGTGGGGAAATTGGTCCGCGGGCGTCCCAAGCTTGTATGTAAGGTCAACGTCTTCGAGCATGGCTGCCGTGACGTCCTCGACATTGGGGAAAACGACACGGTAGCCTCGCTCCACGGGCTACTCAAGGAGAAATACTCGCAGCAGATCGAGGAGTACCTCAGCGGAATCCATCAATTCCGCATTCCGCTCAGTGCGGTTTGCGTCCGCGTCTACGGCGATACCCAAGCCTCCGCCACAAGTGACAGCGAACTTGACCCTCAGACTCTCCTTTCAGCGATCCCGAAGCACGACACTGAAGGAGTCACCTGGTTTCCCGAACTCATCGGCGCAGATGCGGCTGCTTACCGTTAAGTGACCGAGCGCGCTTCAGCTGTTAGCATTGCGCAAGGATGCCGGAGGGAATCTGACGCATATTGTCATCAAAAAGACGAAGAAGATTCTGCGACGCCACAACTTGCACAGAAAGATACCGGCCAACACATTTCCCATTGTGGCGGCGCCTGTCCCAGGTCGAATTGGGTCTCCCCCGCACCGGAAAGGACTGCAGCTGACCATGACGAACAACCCGTTAGGTATGGACAATTTTGAAGCCTCCTTCGAGCGTCTCGTCCGGATGTGGATGGCTGCTGGCAATTTCGCCGCTGTCGAGAGTCTCGCGAGAGACGTTTTGGAACACTATGCTCGATCAAATGCGCAACACTCAAAGGTAGCTCGGGCATTGTATCTTCTGGCCTGGTCCCTCCAAGCGGCAGGTAAGCTTTCTGAGGCTGAGCCATTACTCCGGCAGGCGCTGGAACTCCAACGAACACATCTGCCAGGCGGAAGCCGCGAGATAGCTGGTACTATCATTTTGCTTGGCTGGGTGCTTCTGGATAGCTGCAAACTTGAGGAGGCACAGGGCCTCTTGCGCGCGGGGTTGGAAATTCGCCGCATGACCGATGCGCAGCCGCTAATTGGAAGTAGCGAAAGCCTGCTAGGCGAGTGCCTGACTTGCCTAGGGCGATACGACGAAGCAGAACCACTCTTGGTCGGAGGTTACGAGGCAATCCGAGGCGCACAAAGCGGACGACCTGAATGGATAAGTCGCGCCCAACAGCGAGTCATTCGACTCTACGAAGCCTGGGGAAAGCCAGATCAAGCAGAAAGGTGGCGCTTGAAAGATTCAAAGAATCCCGAATCGACCGAAACGGGCTAGCATGCTGTCAGGATAGTGATCGGCATCGAACTTGGGTTCTCCCGCTTAAGTCATTGTAAAATAATAAGTTGAACAAAGTCATAGTTTCCGCCTTGGAGAGATCGTACAGTTCCACTCCCCGTGGAAGGAGTGCTGCCGAATCTGGACAGCAGCGAGTTCCTCATCCGATCCCTCAATCCCTATCGGATAGCTGTTACTGTCCAGTCCCGCTTCAATGTGTCAGCCCGTTGTCGTTGTCGTGCTCCCAATCAGATTGACGACGGTGGCACGGCTTCGCAACGGTCGGCCACGCCAGTTCTCCGTGATGTGGCAGAACATCCGCTGCTCAATCTTGTTCCATTTGCTGGTGCCGGGAGGGAAGTGGCGCGGGCGCGTTCAGGACGAACGTCCTCTGGCGGCGTGCCAACCGGGGCGCGCAACTCACGAACCCCGGCCGCAATGGTCGTACGGGACAGGCCGGTGGCTTGGGCGACCACCGTCACGCCGCCGCGCGGCAGGGACAGCGCTTCCGAAGCGGCCCAGTGCCGCCGCATTCGTTCGTTCATGATGGGGCGCAGTTCACATTTCCTCCGCACGGCGTCAACGAGGCATGTCTTGTCCATACAATGACAACGATGCAAGAATTGTGCCGATTGACCAAGTTATTATTTAACGGCTCCTAACGTGGAAAACGGGGGACGATTCATCCTGGCGCCGCGTGGCGGCGCCAGGATGAATCGTCCCCCGTTTTTTTCGGTTGGGCAACCACGGCGGACGTGCAGAAGCCGAGTTGTTCGCAAAGAACGGCCAAGATAGATTGGAGGTAACCAACCATGAGCAGCCCCCGGTTGTGGCCCGGTCTCCCGACCGGGCCACGCGTCCCGACCGCAGGTCCCCGGCTGCTTCCTGGAGACCTGCGGTCGGGCCCGTGGCGGGGTCAGGAGACCCCGCCACAACGGGGTGATGGTGTCCGAGCGACGGTCGATGACACTGGGGTTTCCTTTCGAGTGCCGAACGTGCCCGTGTATGCAGAAACTAGCGCAAGTTCCCGACGCTCAGGCGCAAGTGTCATCCCAGCAAGGGGTTGTGTACACGCTCAACTTGCCCTAGTTTCCCCGGGAAACTAGGGCAAGTTCCCCCGCACGCCGCGCTCGCGCCCTGCCCCGACGACCAACAGGTCCATTGATCCGCCACTCGCAATTCTACCGCGCTTGCCAGAGCCATTGCAGTACCAACTGGCCTGCTCGCCCTGACATGCATGAACTCCGCGCGGGTCTACGACCCGCCGCTAAACGAACGCTAACGCCGCGGACCCACAGCGCGCGTGTTCCACTTGCGGTCATACTCCGGATCGGGGTACTTCTCGTCGGGGCGATACGGGTAATTGCTCATCGCCCGGAACGGCAGCGGCTCGACCGTCTCGCCGAAGGCCGTGAACGGCGCCGCATCCTTGCAGTAGCCCCGCGTCCGCAGGACGTAACTGCGCTGCCATCCCTCCCCCAGCGGCGGCAGCTTCCCCGCGTCGAAGCGCACGCTCAGCTCGTCGCCCGGCCCGAAGATCACGAAGCGATCGTCGGTCGCCCGCAGCAGTTCCGTCACGTCGCCGTAGCGCGTCAGCTGGCCGGAGAGACGCGACACCGGGAACGAGTCGAGGCGGTCGTAGTCGTACAGCGTCGGCTCGCGGCCGTCGGGCGAATACTCCTTCATGCAGCCGCGCGCCGACAGTGCCGCGTCTTTCACCTCCAGGACGGTCCCGCGCACCACCCCCCTGCCCTGCCCCGGCGTCACCGACTCCAGCACCGGCGCCACGAACACCTGGTCCCAGAAGACGTGCAGGTTGGTCCGCAGCCGCAACTCGCAATTCGCCCCCCCGAGCTTGCCGGTCACCTCCAGGGTCATCAGTCGCGGCAGTCCCGCGGGGAACCCGGCGTCCGCGACCTTCTCCCATTTCCCGTCGGCGGTCTTGCGCTCCAGGACCGGCGGCAGCATCTCGACGCCGGCCTGGTGGGCCGCCCAGATCGATTCGGGATACGGATAGTCGGTCCAGCCCGCAAGGCAGAGGAACAGCCGGTCCTTGGGGCCGAACTTCGCCAGGCGGTCGCCGAAGTCGAGGGTGACCGCGTGTTCCTCCGCGAAGCCGATCCAGGAACGGCGGGCGAAGCCGTCCACCGTGTCGCGGTCCCATTGGCTCAGTTTGGCCGTTACGTCGCGGCCGCGGTGATCGGTCGCCTTCGCGGGGAAGATTTCGTCGCGGAAGGCGATCAGCTCCTGCGTCGGCGGCGGCCCGCCCGCGTGGAAGCGCTCGTCGGGGTAGACGCGCACCCCGGCCGGGTGATCGAGGACAACCAATTGCAGCCGATCCAGGTAGGTGATTTCGCTCATCGGCTCGGCAATCTTCATGACGAAGTGTCCGTCGAGCGGGGCCATCTGATCCGGCTCGATTTTGACCGATTCCTCCGGGCGCGGCGGGCGGTGGCCGCCGTCGGGCTCGCACTCGCCGATACTGCCGGCCCCGAGGAAATCGGTGACGAAGACGAAGCGCTTGCCGTTCCAGGTGAAAAGGATGGGGCAGGACGTTTGTTTGCGATTCTCTTCGCTCAGGACCTGAATGCCAAAGTCCGCTCCCGACGAGGCAGCGGGGATGTTGAATTCGGCCTGCCAGACGAGGTCCGGCCAGCGGAGGCGGACCACGCTCGCCTCGGTGTGCCGACCCAGGCCCAGCACGAACGGCTGCGAGGACTGCCCCAGCCCGGCCGAGAGTGTCGTATACTCCCCCCCTGTCCAGAGTGTCCCCGTCTGAGCGATCGCCCGAGTGCCGAAACCCTCGGCGTTACAGCGCATGGGCAAGCCACCCACCCCGAGGTGCCGGTGACCACTCAGGCGCAGCTTCAGCCCGTGGTTGCCGTTCCCCTTGCTCTGGCGGACCTGCAAGCCCGACCCTTCCGACCACACGATGACGTCAGGGTAGCCATCCCCATTCGTATCGGTGCAGACGACCGCGATAAGATCGTCCGGCCAATCCTTGTCGAGACCGAGCGCCTGCGACCTCGCCGCCAGCCCCCCGCCGTTGTTGTGCAGGAGGACCGGCTTGCGGTCGCGCGATAGCCCCACCACGTCCGGCCAGCCGTCGAGGTCGATGTCAATCACCTGAGCCTGCAGAAGCGGCGGCGAATCTATGGGGCCGCGCTGGAACCAACTCGACGCCTTCGCGTTCGGCACCGACGACTGCCGCAGCAGCAGCACGGGGCGCTGGTCCGGCCCGATCAGCAGCACGTCCGAACGCTCGTCGTGGTTCGCGTCGAGGACCAGGGCGCCGTTCCACGTCCCCGCCCCGGCGACCTCCTCGGGCATGGCGGCGGTGAGGAACTTCAGCAACCGGTCATTGCGGATGAGAGCTGGGGTTGCCCCGTCCGCGAGCATCAGCAAGTCGAGGTTCCGAAGCTGAGCGAAGTCGGCGGCGGCGAAAGTCACGGGTCGCCCAACATCCTTCGGCATCCCCGGGAGGTCCGCGGCACGAAAGGCGGGGCGCAACGGCGGCGGGTCCTCACGCCGATTAGCGGCCGGCGCCTCGCCGACGTTGAGATAGACGGTCACCCCGCCGCCGGTCTCCTTCGTCTGGCCCTTGAGAGCAGCCAGCGCCTTCTGGGGTGAGTCGGCGTAGCGGGCCACGAGCAGGTCGAGGTCGCCGTCCTGGTCGAGGTCGATGAAACAGGCACCGAGGCAGACGCCGCTGAGCTTGTCGAGCCCCGCCAGCTTCGTCACATCCTCGAACCCCCCCTTGCCGTTGTTGCGCAGCAACCGCACCCCGCCGACGCCGGTAAGGAGCAAGTCGGTGCGCGTGTCGTTGTCGAAGTCGGCCGCCACACAGCCGATACTTGGCCAACTGCCTCCGAGGCCGGCCTCCTGAGTGACGTCGGTGAAATGGTTCTCCCCGTCGTTCCGCAGCAGCAGATCGCCGACCTTACCGTCTTCAACCACCGCCCCGATGAGAAATAGGTCGGGCTTGTTGTCGCCGTTATAGTCCAGCACCACGATGGTGCCGCCGAAGCGGGCGCGGAGTCGGCCGCGAAGTTCGCCGACCGCATCAGTCGTGAAGTCCGCGACGGTCGCCCAGCGAGCGCCGGGCCGCAACGTCACCCGGAAGTTGTCGGCGCGCCGGAAGGTCGGTAGCGGACCCGTCGGGGTCGCGGGCGCCGAGGACGTCCGGCCGATGACCAGCGCATATTTGCCTAGGTCCGTGTTGTACTTCGAGTCGAGGGGGTTGACCCATTCGGCGGCCTTCAACTCTTCCAACTTCCTCGACAGGGCGTCTCCTTCCTTGGGGTCGCCGATCTCGTGCAGTTTCGCCTGCAAGGCGTGCAGGGCACCGCTGAGATACGGATCGAGCTCCACAGAGCGGCGGAAGCACTTCAGCGCCTCCTCGCTGTCTTCCTGGAGGCTCTGGCCCAGCCAGTACCAGGCGGCGGCGTCGTTCGGATCGATCTCCGCGACCTGCCGGAAGTACGGCTCGGCCTCCTTGTAGCGGCCGAAACCCTCCTGGTAGATAAGGCCAATGCAGAAGAGGGCATAAGGATTCTTGTCGTCGTGGGCCAGGACATCCTTGAAGATGCCGATGGCACGCCGATAAGTCTGGCCCTGCTCGCTCTTCTCCGTCTGGCCTCGCGCCAGGTTCATGAGGGCGATGCCGAGGTTGATGCGCCCCGGCTGCCAATCCGGGGCGAGGCGCACCACCTCCTCGAAGGCAGCGACCGCCGGCGGGTAGTCAAACCGCTCCATCGACCCGACCCCGCGGTTGTTGGCCGCGAGT
>Ga0116223_10003878_pt1 | contig 13201 bp, 16 predicted proteins | sample Sb_taG_3_FD_90092 | JGI IMG/M metagenome (GOLD analysis project Ga0116223, IMG submission 90092) | Peat soil microbial communities from Weissenstadt, Germany - Sb_50d_a_PC metaG | ecosystem: Environmental > Terrestrial > Soil > Wetlands > Peat | place: Germany: Weissenstadt | collected 2010-09-21 | reverse complement strand
TTCGCTCGTAATACTTTGGTGCGTGTGGTACCAACTGGCTCCAAGGCGGCACCACACTCATTTACTGAGCTGCAAGGGCCGAGTGTGCAACGCATCGCGATTGGCGATCCCAAGACAGTCCCAGCCGGACAGTACGCCGAACAGCTTCTTCGCAACATGCAGCTTTGGCCCAAGGTCGAGCCGCGGCTTGTTCTTGCCTTAAACGTACGTCAGGTGTTGGACTATGTCGTGCGCGAAGAAGTCGAGGCTGGGATCGTTTACGCGACTGATGTCAATATCGCCAAGGGCAAAGCTACTGTCGTTGCCTCAGCTCCTGACCAGGATTATGGCCCCATCTTGTATCCGATTGCCGTCGTGAAGGACAGCAGCGGTGCTCAAGCTGCCAGAGGCTTTGTAAATCTCGTGCGAAGCCCGGACGGCGTGCGGATCTTGGCGAAATACGGCTTTCTGGCTCCAAAGTAGCCAATGATTTGGCCCGCATTCAAACTCTCGCTGCTGGTAGTCACCGTCGCTACCGTCCTTATCGGAGTAGTCGGGACAGGCTTAGGTTATGTCCTTGCCAAACGCCAGTTCCGAGCCAAGGAACTCTGTGACGCCATCTTGACGCTGCCGATGGTGCTTCCCCCGACCGTGACTGGCTACTATCTGATTCTGCTTTTCGGCAGGCGTGGCTGGATCGGTCGATACATCTACAGTCTGACGGGCTGGTCGCTGGCCTTCACTTGGCAAGGAGCGGTGGTCGCCGCGGGCGCGATGGCGCTCCCTATCATGGTCAAGTCGGCAAGAGCCGCTTTGGAATCGGTGGATGCGCGTTACGAGATGGTCTCCTTCAGTCTTGGGAAGAGCGAGCTTGAGACTTTTTTCCGTGTGACGCTTCCGCTCGCTATGCGCGGCCTCGTGGCCGGCATCGTTTTGAGCTTTGCACGGGCCCTGGGAGAATTTGGCGCCACCCTGATGCTAGCAGGGAACATTCCAGGGAAAACCCAGACAATGCCTTTAGCCATTTTCGAAGCGTTCATCTCTGGAGAAGACCGGCAGGCGCAGGTACTCGCTTTGATCCTCACGTTTGCCTCGGTCGCGACCATATATCTGACCAATATCCTGACCCGCTCTCAGAGGAGCGCCTGACCCCATGCTCCGTGTCGATCTCAAGAAGCAGTTCAAGACCAACGGGCGGGTTACGTTCACGCTAGACGTGAACTTCTCCGTACAGCAGGGTATTGCCGTATTGTTCGGTCCGTCCGGCTCAGGCAAAACGACGATCCTGCGATCCATTGCGGGCATTGAGGTTCCCGACGAGGGCCGTATCGAATTGAGCAATCAGGTCTATTTCGATTCAGCGGCCGGCATCAACCTGCCAATGCAGAAGCGAAGAATCGGGTTCGTCTTTCAGGATTACCTGTTGTTCCCGCACTTGACCGCGCTTGAAAACGTTGGATACGGCATAAAGTCGTCCAATGGCACTGAAAGGCGTTATCGTGCGGGCCAGATATTGAAGATGCTCGGAATCGCTGGCGTGGGGGACCGATACCCGCGGCAGCTTTCCGGGGGTGAACAACAGCGGGTAGCGCTAGCCCGTGCGCTGGCATCAGACCCCGCCGTCGTATTGCTGGATGAGCCGTTGTCTGCCCTCGACATATCGACGCGCCTCCGATTGCTGGAAGAGATCGTAGACGTTCAGCGCAAATCGGCGATTCCTTTCGTTTACGTGACCCATAGCCCGGCAGACGCCGTTCGTGCCGGAGATTCGGCTCTGATTCTCGATTCGGGCCGGATTATTCAGGAAGGCAAGCCGTCGGAGGTCTTCAACGCACCCCGAAGTTCAGCGGTCTCCCGAGCTGTCGGGAGCGAGAATGTTTTGGCCGGAACGGTTCACGATCACAACAAACGCGAAGGAATCAGCGTAATAAACCTCGCGGGATGCCAGCTTGTAATCCCGTATGTCGTGCTGCCAAAAACCACCCCGGTCATAATTGGAATTCGCTCGGACGACATTATTGTCTCGCGAGAGCGGATCGGACAGACGAGCGCAAGAAACCTCTTACAGGCTACTATCAAGCAAGTTGTGCGGGACGGGCAGGAGGTGGATCTGCTGACGGCCTGCGGTGTGGATCTGAAAGTTCGTATAACCGCCCAAGCGCTTGATGCCCTTGACCTCCAGCCAGGGACCAAAGTCTATCTGCTGATCAAAGCAAGCTCCTGCCACTTGCTGTCTTGACCAACCGAGACTCCATCCCTATCTACATTTTGAGATCGGACTCAAGCTGATGTTGTAGCCTTTACATGTAGCATAGTCCGTCTTGCCGGTGCCCGCGGCGCGTTGAGCCGGCCTCGGGCTTTGGCCCGAGTGCCTGTGCTACTCGAGGGGAATCAGGGCTGGTGGTGGAGGCGCAGCAGCAGGTGGTGAATGTCCGGCCAAAACTCCTTCAACTCGTAGCCGAGGGCATCCAGCAGGACTTGTGTGCCTAGTACACCAGAGTTGCTGGCAAGGGTATGAGGGCCAGGGTGGTAGGCATTGGCAACGCCTGCGGCCATGCTATTGCCGAGTAGCTCCGAGAAGTTGAACTGAGCTCTCCCCGACGTGTCTGAACGCGTGACAAGAACGCGCCCGGCGGCGTACACGAAACGGTGCAGGATATTTCCTTTTCCCAACTGGTAGTAACGCGGGTCCTGCCGCAGCAACGCAGGGAATATGGCGACCGTCCCGAAGTTCCCGACGATGGCGTCGGCATAAGCCGTCCCGAAGCGCTTTGAGTAACCGACAAACCCTTGCCCATAGGTGGGGTTTGTGTTGTCGGCTTGGCCAATGCCGGCTTCGATGCCCATGAACACGACCTCAACAGGGTCAAAGCAACCTTCGGCTACCGTCTTGAACTTTTCCCCCGTCGTAAGCGGCGGTAAAGAGGCGGAATTCTCCACAGTCAAGTAATTGGGCAGGGCAAAGAAAATCCTGTCATTTTCCTTATGTTTGGGGCTGGTAGCCGGTTGGATCGGGTCGGCTGCCGGATCGTTCGCGGGTTTGGCTGGGCTTTGGGGAGCGGCAGGTTGGGTTTGCGAAGGAGTTGGGGCTTGGGCCGGAGCCGCTTGAGTTTGGTTAAGCACCGCATCGTTCCCGAGTGTGGCCGGTGTTTCGAAAGAGCCCGAAGACGGGGGCTCTCCCGTCTGGTAGGCCAGCAGTGTGTGGGATGGCCCGAGCGGGAGGATGATGAGGAGAGCCACCCGCAAGCAGCTTGGCCAGGATCTTCGATTAATCATTAGCCCGACAATCTCCCGGACGTACGATCTCGCAACGAACCGCTACTTAATTGATGAAATCACCGGCAAACCGGTTCCCTTCAGGCCGCGCACCCAAGATCTGGTTTGGAATCACTATATTACTCCATTTTGGATGGCAGACTGCCGGCTAATGCCTCCGGAAGAGATGGCGCTGAATCTCCGGCCAGAATTCCTGGACCACGTTAAGTGGAAAGCTAAGCGCAATCTGTTGGGAGGCATTCGTGAATGTGTACCTGGCCGAATTGCCAATTCCGGGAAGCCAGGTGGTTGTCACAGCCGTAGACGCGTAGAAGGCGGCGAGGTTGGCAATGTTGAGAGTTGGATGACCCTTGTCGTTATAGGTAAGGAAACTGTAGAGAACGGCGTGCAGGGCGCGACGCTGGAAGCTGTGCTGACTGGTCGGAATGTAGCGGACATCCTCATGAAGAAGGGCTGCCAAGGGTGCTTGAAAAGTGCCCTGAAGAACTGCGTTGCCGGCGCGCGAAGCCATTCGCCGGCCAAAGCCGGCAAACCCGCCGCCCCATTGGCGGGGAGTACCATTGGCTTGGTCAAGCGCCAAGGCGTTCACGAGCGGGCTGAAGTAAGGGCCCGCGGAGGCATATGTCATCTTCAAGTAAAGCTTCCAGCGCTCCTTCAGGGTCAGCGGAGTGTAGTTTGATAGCGGGGCCACAGCCATTCCGGTGAGAGCGTTTACGTCCGTCCGCTGCGTCTGGTCTTTAGCAGGAGGCGATGCCGAAACGCACGCGTGCGAGGACTGGTCCGCACCTGGCGCCTGCGCATCAACCTCGTCTGAAGCCCCAGTTGCCCCAGGCAGGCCGAGGCCGATGGGCAAGTCGAAATCGCCGCCGGCAACAGAGCCCTGGGCTGGTGAAAAGACTCGCCCCGAAAGAAAGTTCGCGCTCGCTGTCGAGGAGTTGGGCAGGCCATCCCACGACGCCCGCAAGAAGCCGGGGGTAAGCAAGACTGCCCCGCCTGCTGCTATCCACAAGACCAATCGGGAGCACCGTTCACGTCGTCGCAATCGGCTGTGACCATCAATTACCATTTCATTGCAGAAACCTTCGACGCAACGGATCACTGACTCCGCGAAAGCCGGCGGGTTTCGAATGCTTATTCTACTCCATTTCGCTGGAACCCGCTTAGAGGTGCTACAGCCGTTTGGTGTGATCGGCAGTTGGCCGCAGACGGCGCTGCTCTGCCGGGTGGAACGGTGGTGAGGCAGAATTCAGGGCTGGGGGTTCAGGTGACAAAAAGACCGAGTGGACCTTCCGGAGGGGTCCGCCATCCCTTCTGGCGGTTGTTGGGAGAACTTCTCCTAGCCTTGTCCACTGAGGGCTGGTTTTTTGCCTCGCACTGCACATTTTGCGCTCGAAACGGGCTTCATTTTTGGGTTCGTTTTGAGTTCGTTTCAAAAATCGGTGCTGTGTTTTCATAGATATACTGGCTTCGTTCGTCATAAAAAATGAGGTTGTTCGCTTCTTTCCCTCCGCCCGCGCCGGAGTCACCCCTGGTTGTCTTCCCGCCCCGCCCGCCGCCGCGCGCTGTTTCCTGACTCTCATAATTCTAGGCTACCATAGGTTGGCCGCGCTGTCAAGAGAAAACTGCGCAAGAGAAGGACAAAATGGCGGGCACGATGCGGCGGGCGCGGGCACACGCGTGGAAGTGAGAACGTCCAGAGGCACAGAGCAGTCGCTCATGCCTGTTGGCTGACGGGCACCCAGAAACCGTGAAAATGGCCGCCAGTGGACGGAGGTGGCGCGGGCGTCTCGCCCGCGGTCGCGGGAGCGTCTCGCTCCCGCGCGCGGGCAGAGCCTGTCCTGAGCGGAGCGAAGGAATGCCCGCGCGACAGCGGGCGGGACGCCCGCGCCACGATCTTCAGAGCAGTTTCTATGAAACGGATGGACAAGATCATGCATCTTTCAAGGTGAAGCCTTTGGCGATGGGGTTCGCCCACCTAACCGTCTCATAATTTTGGGACTGATGACCCCTATCATGACTCCGGTCGTGGTAGGGGTTTCCAACTCCTCCCGACCCCAAAATTATGAGGTGCGAGTGAATATCTGGCTGACTGCTTCTCTGTGGGTTGGTTTGGCGCTGATCGCAGCCATGATCTCGATTCGGCTTGGCATTTCCGTCGCCTTGGTCGAGATCGGTGTTGGCGTTCTGGCCGGCAATTTCCTTCATCTCACTCCCAATGACTGGGTGAATTTCCTGGCAGGCGTTGGCAGTGTATTGTTGACGTTTCTGGCGGGCGCGGAAATTGATCCGGAGGCGCTTCGGGCAAATCTGAAAGAAAGCCTGGTGATCGGATTCTTTTCGTTTCTCGCGCCTGCGCTGGGAGCCTTCGCCGTTGCCTTCTGGATATTCAAATGGGGCCTGCATGGGGCCGAGATCGCGGGGATTGCCCTTTCAACCACCTCCGTGGCTGTCGTCTATGCGGTGATGATCGAATCGGGTCTGAACGAAACGGAGCTGGGCAAAGCCATTCTGGCTTCATGCTTCGTGACTGACCTTGGCACGGTGGTGGCTCTTGGCCTGTTCTTTGCCAACTACAACCGCTGGCTTTTGATCTTTGCAGTGGCAACCGCGGTGGCCCTCTGGAATCTCCGCCGGTTTACTGCCTGGTACTTTCGAAAAGTGGGCAACCGGGTCAGCGAACCGGAGGTGAAGTTCATATTGTTGCTGCTCTTCTTGCTTGGGGGCCTCGCGACCGCAGCGAGGAGCGAAGCGGTGCTCCCCGCCTACCTCATTGGGTTGGTCATGGCTCACCAATTCCTGCAAAACCGTGTTTTGATGCACAGGATGAGAGCCATTGCATTCTCCCTCCTTACCCCGTTTTATTTTATTAAGGCGGGTTCCTACGTATCATTCAAGGCCCTTGTTGCCGGCCTGGGCTTGATCGCAGCCTTTTTCGCTGTGAAGATGATCACCAAAATCTGTGGTGTTCTGCCCTTCACGCTGACGTTCGGGTTCGGAAGGCGGCGCGGTATGTACACTACACTGCTGATGGCTACCGGCCTGACCTTCGGATCAATCTCGGCGCTCTTCGGTCTCACGCACGGGTACATCAACCAATCTCAATACACCATCCTTGTAACTGTGATTATACTCAGTGCGGTGGCGCCCACGCTGATCGCGGAGCGATTCTTCCGGCCCGAGCTCGAGTCTGAAGCCGCAAAGGGTCAACCCTCCGTCGTCTCAAGCGCTGCGGGATCGGGGTAGTGCCTCAGGTTTGAATTCGTAGCGGCGAGTTTACCTCGCCAAATGGCGGCGTAAAGCCGCCTCTACTTCAAACTGAGACACTACCAGGATCGGAAAGCGAGGCATGAAGCATGTTCAAGAAAATTCTGATCGCCAATGATGGGTCGGAGGGTGCAAAGAAAGCCCTTGGCACCGCCATCGCCTTGGCGAAGACGTTCGGCGCGGAGATTCAATCCATCTCCATCAAAGAGAGACCCAGCCATTACGCCGAGACCGTTGGTGAGGTGATGGAGGACCAGGAAGAGGCTGACAGGTTCTTCGCCCGGGTCAACGCCGAGGCCAAGGCAATGGCCACACAGGATGGATTGGATTTGAAGTGTACCGTCCTGCCAGGCCATGAAGTGGAGACCATAATTCGCTTTGCCCGCGAGGGAGGCTTCGATTTGCTGGTGGTCGGCTTCATGGGGCACAGCCGAGCCTTCGGGCGAATCTGGGGTGGCACATCGCAGAATCTGGTTAAGACCGCGCCCTGCTCCGTTCTGGTTGCAAAGTGAACCACATGCTCCCCAGGAGAGAATCAGGAGCAGTCGGTCATGCCCGTTGGCCGACGGGCACCCGGAAACCATGAAAATGGACGGATGTGGCGCGGGCGTCTCGCCCGCGGTCGCGGGAGCGTCCCGCTCCCGCGCGCGGGCAGGATGCCCGCGCGACAGCGGGCAGGATGCCCGCGCCACGATTTTCAAAGCAGCGCAGACTCTCGTCCTTCAGAAAGTCTGCGATACGTGCGGTGCCGCAAACCGTGAATACCATTTCCAAATGGTAAATGCCATGGTATTATCCCAGCATGACCGTCAAAGTCACTCTCGACAAGGCGGGCCGCATAGTTCTCCCGAAGCCTCTGCGGCAGGAGTTGCAACTCGCGCCCGGGGATATTCTCGAGGCCGAGACTTCGGGCGAGCAGATCACCCTGAGCCCGTTGCGTGGCACGGCGGGACTGCATAAGAAGCACGGCGTCTGGGTCTACCGCGCCGGAGAACCCCTTTCGGACGCCGTTGTTCAGGAAACGCTTCGCCAAGCGCGGCGCGAGCGCGATGAGGAGAACCTGGGGAAATGAAATGGTTCTTTGACACTTCCGTACTCATCCCCACGTTCCTCGAGGACCACGAGCACCACGAAGCCAGCCTAAGCGCGTTTCTTGAGGCCGATCGACAGTCGTCCGGTTGCGCCGCACACAGTCTGGCCGAGGTCTACGCCACCCTGACCCGTCTGCCTGGCCGGCACCGCCTCAGCGGAGAGCAGGTTCTGCTGTTTCTCGAAAACATCCGGGAACGACTCACGTTGGTGACCCTCGACCCCGAGGAATACTCCGCAGCCGTGCAGGAAGCCGCCGCGGCGGGAATCGTTGGGGGTGCGATCTATGACGCACTCCTCGCGCAATGCGCTCTAAAGACTCGCGCCGAAACCATCTACACCTGGAACGTGAAACACTTCCAGCGGATAAACCCCGAGATCGCGCGCCGCGTGAAAACGCCGTGAGCAGGCAGCGCGAACTTCTGCCCCTCCATCAGCCGGTAGCGCAGAGTTTGCGCCCTTCAAACTCTGCGGCTTTTATATTGAATAATTCCTCTATTCTTAATGCCCCCGCACGAATACCTCACCAGAAGGACCGCAGAGTCCCAACAGCAGGGACTCTGCGCTGCTGTTCGTTTTCCGCAGCCGGCGCGGGACGGCGATTCGCATTTTGGTGTACGATGGCCAGGGTTTTTGGCTCGCGCAGAAGCGGTTATCCAAGGGACGTTTTCGCTGGTGGCCGGAAGGTCGGGGTCCGGGCGAGGGTGCACGGAGTCTGGCGGGGCATCAACTGCAAGTGTTGTTGGCGGCCGGAGACCCGACCCGCACTCAGGCGGCACCGGCGTGGCGGCCCCTGAGCTTGGGGAGTTGACAAAAAGGGGGATAGAATAAGTTGGACAGAAGCCGAAAGTTTCCCTATACTCAACGCAGGAATGGCGTAAGTCTATTACTGCACAGCGGAGAGGTTTAGTTCTGTGGTATGGAAGCCCAGCGACCCTCGAACGGTTTGGTTTCAGGGCGTACGTGCGGGGTCGACTACACAGGACCAGCTGGACCGCTTCCTGCGAAACTGTACCAACCGCGTGCGGCGCGGGCAAAAGCGAATGGGTGACTTCGCGAGGAAGAGGGCGATATGACTAACGGGTACCGACTGCCGGTGGTCGGGATTTAGGGGAAAGTCTGGGCAAGAACTTGCCCGCTCTCAACCACCAAGCCAAACTGTTCGGGCCTTTCGCTCTCTGTCTTTCTTGCTCGAAACGATCTGGGTATCGGGACTATGCTGCTGCGTGTTGTATAGTTTTTCCTAATCCATGCGTACGCCCAGAAAGGAGGCAGACATGTCAAGGGGTAAGCCCTTCTTCATCGGACTGAGCGCCGGGGTCGCACTGGCTCTCGTGGTTCTCCAAATGTGGGGGAAATATCTCGACAGGGCGGTTGTACTCAACGCGAATCCTTGGCTCATCCAGCCCTTGCAGCGAGGTTCGCTGCCCAAAATGCCCAAATCATCAGATATGCTCCCGCGGCCCGTGTTGCCAACCGCCACTGGCGCGGCTCACGATCAGTGGACAATCCATTCGCTCGGGGGCAAGGCCGTCGCACTCGGCGATTTCAGGGGCAAAGTGGTGTTCCTGAATTTTTGGAGTACCTCGTGCGGGCCATGCATCGTAGAGATGCCCGGTATCGAGAGGCTTCAAGACTCCCTGCGAAACGAACCGGTGGCGTTCCTGGCGGTTACGCGGGACGACGAGCACAGCGTGCGCGCCTTCCTCCAGAAGGTTCCCTTTCGTCTCCCTATCTACTTGGCAGGCGACGACACGCCCGAGGATTTTGGACCTCAACTGGTCCCGAGGACATTTATTCTTAGTCGAACTGGCAGGCAAGTCTTTAGAGGCATGGGCGGGCTCAACTGGGACGACCAAGATGCGCGACAATTCCTTCGCGGCTTGGAGGCACAGTAATTATCGCTCTCTGTCCGCGTACGTATGACGGGCTGGCACCAACCTAAACGGGAAACGCTGGGGAGGCCTCGATTGTCTTACCCCAGGAACCTGCGGTCGGCGCCCGGTGGAATCATTCCATCTCGATGTGCCCAGGTGTCACAAGCCCTTGTTCGAGGATAGGGGCGGAGCATTTCGCTCTGCCGTTCTGGACCAGACCTCTTCATTCAAGTGACTGGTGCCGACCACCCTCCTCGTTAGTGGTCGAAATAGAGGCGTGGCAAGTGCCGCCTAATCGCAGGCCCAGCCCATATTTGGCGAACCTGCGGCCTATCATCCCTGCCGTGCTTCCAACTCCTCATTGTGAGAGGCAGCCCTCTTTCTTAGAAGTACCGACGCAATTACCAAGGCTACAGCGCTGATGGCAAGGGTCTCGTGGGCCCACGAGAACGGCCTCGGGCTGCGTCCGATAGAGAGCAACGCCAGAGCCATAAACCCTGAATTTCGCAGCAGTATCTGCCAGCCGATCGTTGTGCCCTTCCACAAACCTGAACATCCACAAGCCAAATCTAACCGTCCTCGAACCAAGTTGACCAGGACCGCAACCGACAGGGCAGCAAGGAGGACGGTCGCCGCGTACGCAGGCCACGGAGCAAAAAACCTACTCACTAGCCCCGCTCCTACTGCCATCTCAGAGGCCACTATCAAGGACGCCACGCCACGAGCCCACTTAGGGGGTGTCAGCCGGTATGCTGCCAGGACTTCAACAAACCAACTGAACTCAATTAGCTTGGACACTGAGGAGAAGAGCAGTATACACCCTACGGCTAGGCCCGCGAGGCCCTCTATATGAATCATCTTGACCCTCTTCAAAGGCTACCCGTCTCACCTCTTACCGTAGCTGAGCATCGCCCCATGCAGACTACCCGCCGCCGAACACTAGCGTCCTCCCAGCTGCGAGAGGTTGACAATTCCCTTGGACCGAACCCCTTAGTCTAGGAGGCCGGGCACGGGAGCGACCCGCTTCCCCCGCAACCGCCTTTGTGGCCTCCGTGATTCGTCCCAATATGTTTTGATCGCTGTCTCTCAGGCGGCATACCCGTACCGCGTCCCCCTTCTGATCGCGGCCGCTCGGAGAACTGAGCCACTTCTTCGTTTTCACGGGGCCTGTTGGTCTCAGTAGATGCAGCAACACCAGATGCAACTGCACCCGCAGTTTATTCCGTTCATTCCTTCGCACCCCCCGCTCTGGCACGAGCAACACAAGCCACAGCAGCACGGGTAGCTTTGACAACAATAACGGCAACCAGAGCCGCAGTTGCCGCATGGTGTGTCAGGCGACGCCTGGACAAACGCCACATTCCTGATAAATGACCGAAGCCTGCTGCGCGCGGGCATCCAACCAGCGCTCTTTATCGGTGTGGAAGCCGCGACCGCGCCAGCAGCCCGTTCATTTGCAGACGGACTTGGCTCGCCTTCGATGGGCTTACCCTGGTAGATTCGCCCGCCCTCGTCGGTGGAAAATGCAACAGGGAGATTCTTGTCCGAACTAGTTAGCATGCTGATGTAATGAAGGCTGTCGTCTGCAAGCGTGAAACTTAGTTCCCAACCAGGTAAGAAGTGCTTGAAGTCCTCAAAGCGCACCATCGACAGCAAGGATCTGCCCATGCCCGCCGTCTCCATCCGAGCGTTTTGACGAATTTGCTCCACGACTTTTGAATCCCCGAGATCGGAGATGCTTGCATATGCCGCAGACCAGTTCTTTTGCCAGAGCTCTGCCGTGTTTACCAGCCTCAACGCGCGCACGGCCAGATATTTGCGCTCGAATATTTCTTGATCCACTGCAGTCACACCACTCTCTTGAGCCATCGATTGGGTTTTGGCAGTGCCGAGCGCCAGAAAGGGCAGGCCTGCTAGCCTCTGAACGAAGGTCCGTCGATTTGCCATTGGTTTTCACGCCTCCTTTTGCTTTGGGGATCGACCTCAAGGAATCACCCCCGTTTAACATTCTTGCGATTTAGATAGGTGGTAATCGGCGCATCTTGACTCCGCTCTTTTGAGTTTGTCAAGTGAAAAATGTAGGGAAAAATGTAGGGGGACACACTTGCGTTCTAAATTCGACTCTGCTACGCTCGGGAGCTTTTATATTGAATAATTCCTCCGTTCTTAATGCCCGCGCACGAATACCTTGCTCGCGGGACCGCAGAGTCCCAACACTGCGCTACCGGCTCTCCGCGTCGGGGCAGGCGCATTTGCGCCTGTGGAGCCGGAAGTGTACACTTTTGAAGTGTCGGGACTAAAGGTGGTGCAGCACTGGCTGGACTACCGGATGCGAGAACCGAAAGGGAAGAAATCTTCCCCGCTAGACGATATTTACCCGGAGAGATGGACCCGCGACTTCACAGAGGGGCTATTGGAGCTGCTGTGGATTCTGGAAGCGACGATCGCCGAGTACCCCCGCCAAGCGAGAATGCTGACCCGCGTGGCAAAGGGCCGGAAGATACGCCTGTAGGCACAGAGGAGGACGAACCATCCGAAGGCTCGCCTTGCCTCACCGAGCGCGACCTTGAGCGCGAGCTGCCCCCGATTCCCGACTGGATGCGAAAGCCACCCAAACCCTCTCAGCCGAGCCTGTTTGACGACGACTGAACGCGCGGGCGGACTGCCACGTTTGCCAAAGCCGCAGGCTAGACCATTGGCCTAATGTCGGAGATTGGTGCGGCCATCCCCAAGTGGCCGATGAATGACGGTGCGACAATGGGCGACGATCTGTTTAAAGTTCCGGCTGGCTGGCGCAGACCCCTGCCTTTTGGGATCTGCGATGTCCCGAAGGGACAGGTTAGAGTGGACAGCGAAGAACAGGTTTCAGGTGTCGGGTTTCAGGGCAGGCAGAGCGAGATTCTTCGCTGCGCTCAGAATGACAGCGGGCGGGGACGAGTGTGCAGCGAAGGTTCAGAGCGAGATTCTTCGCCGCGCTCAGAATGACACCGGGCGGGGACGCATGGGCAGCGAAAACCTCCAGGGCCTCCGTGAGGAAATCGACTTGTTCGTGAAGATCCGCAACACTATTGCGGGCATCGTCGGCGTTCTGACGGACATGAACGCGTTAACAGCCGAGCGGCCCCAGGGGTCGAACTTCCACGAGTTACTGGAGGCGTTGGAAGCCCGGCTCGCAGAGTGACTCCGTCCCTCTTCCGCGCCGCGAGCGCGGCAGACAAGAAAAGCCGCATTCTTCGAAGACCACGAAGTGTTCGCTACCTAGCTTCTCGTGATAGGCGTCAAACGTCCTTGACGCCGGTGTATTTGTGATGCATATTTGAGTTTAACAAGAGGAGAAATGAGTACATCCAGAATCCAACCCGTACTAAGCCAAGGCGAGTGGGAACTTGTGGACCAGGTGGCGGGGCTTACGCACACCAAACGGACCGAAGTCATCAAGAACGCGCTAGCGGTTTACCATTGGTTCGTGCGCCAGTCGGTGACCGGGGCGCGGATCGTGGCCCGCGAACCCACCGGCGAGGAGACGGAACTCGCGACACCCGAACTCGCCGCGCTCGAGTCAAAAGGCCATCGCCTGAGTCCCGAAGAACTCGGCTTGCTGGCCAAGAAGCTGGCCGCCGCTAAAGACCCGAAGGAAGCAGCGCGCCTACGTCAGCGCATCGCGCGCGGCTTTTATGGGATTTAGCAGGCTGCGGAGATATCCATCCACCTTGTCA
>Ga0116223_10003877_pt1 | contig 13206 bp, 12 predicted proteins | sample Sb_taG_3_FD_90092 | JGI IMG/M metagenome (GOLD analysis project Ga0116223, IMG submission 90092) | Peat soil microbial communities from Weissenstadt, Germany - Sb_50d_a_PC metaG | ecosystem: Environmental > Terrestrial > Soil > Wetlands > Peat | place: Germany: Weissenstadt | collected 2010-09-21 | reverse complement strand
TGTCCGGCTTCAGGTCCGCTTTGAAGGCTGAAGCAGACATCGACCGGCAGGCAAAACCCGCTGGATCGGTCGAAAATGACCCGCAGCAGACATTGGGACCCGGTTGGCATATCCTTAGTACATAGCAGACTCATGTGCCCCGCCACCGCTTGTCTTGCCGCCGCGATCCGACCGGCTACCGCTCATCCATGAAGCTTCCCGGCTCGAATGGTTGACAATCGGATGGATGACGGTTGAGGCCGTCGTCGCCATTACCGCAGGCGTGACTGCGGGCAGTCTTGTGCTGACCGCGTTCGGCCTCGATAGCGTGATTGAATTGGCGTCGGCCGGAGTGCTCATGTGGCGGTTATCGGTCGAGCTACGCCACGGGCAGAAGTTTTCCGAAAGCGCAGAGCGTACTGCTAGTCGTATTGGCGGCGCTTTACTGTTCCTCTTGGCGGCCTACGTGACGGCTGCGGCCTTATGGCAACTGTGGAGAGGAACCGGCGAAGAATTTTCCTGGCCGGGCTTTGTGGTCGCGTTGGTCGCGATTCCTGCCATGCGCTACTTGGCGTATCGGAAAATCGCCATCGCCGAAAAGATCCGCAATCTGTTGACCGCCGGCGTGGCCCTCAGAATTCACCATATTCTCTGCCCCCACGCGCGCGCGAGAGGCGGGCGCGCCGGCAGGCCGAGCCGCAGCGGCCGCGGCTGCGCCGAGCAGAGCGACCGGCCCGAGCCGCCTGGGCGGCGCAGCGGCTGCTGGTTGACGTCGCCATTTCTGTTTAGCGGAATTGTTGTTCGCAGATTCTGGTTCGGGGCGATCGATGATGATGATGATGATGTCGGCGGGCGCCGGTAGAGCGCAGCGAGGTACGGGGTCATCGACAACAGATCGAAAAATCTGCAGCACTGACAGTGGGACGTAGGGGCGGTCAGCGCTTTTTTTCGCGAAATTCGGGTTCGGGGGTCGTTCGTCGACCGGCTGAGGTGTCGGTAGGCAACCCCAGTCCGACCTCGATCGGGCGGTCGGCCCCGAGCTCGCTGATCCGGGTTGGCGACGCCGGCGCGGCGTTGGGTAGACGCAGTCGGCTTCGCGCCGCCGCTAGCAGCGGGGTCAAGACCGATTCCGGCGGTCAATGCCCCACGGGTCGCCGCTTTTCGCGAAATCCGGGTAGTGCGGCGGATTCGGCGATCGGTGGTTCGGGGTCTCGGTAGCCAACCCTAATCCGACCTCGAATCGGTCGAAATGGTCGGATTCCGTCTTGAGAATTTTGACGGCGAGAAAGCGAGGCAGTACGTCTGAACAGCGTTCTTGTCAGCGCGCTCGTTGGCCCCAAGACACCTCTTGGCAACAAGCGCATCGACCTCCGCGCCGTTCAGGCGAATCGTGACGCAGTGCTCGCCGTGGAGGCGGCGTTGGTAGCGGCGCGCGCGCTCCGCAGGTAAGCTTCGCGGCGCGAGCTTGGGGCTTCACAGGCGTAGATTTTTGCGCTTAGAGTCCGCCGATGAAGGGAGCATTCGTGAGCTCAGAGTGCCGCACGGTGGTCGCAGTTTCCGCGCATCCGTGGCCGATGGCGGCGCGGGCGGCTGAGCATGTCTAAGCTGAACGCGGCGCTGGTGAAGCGGCGCGCCAAAGAATTGGGCGCCGATCTCGTCGGTATTGCCAGCGCAGCAATTTTGAATGCCTTTCCGCCCGATCCACGTTGGCCACAGACACCCGAGCGCATTTCGCCTCACTGCAAAAGCGTGATTGTGCTGGTCCAGCGTATTCCTGCAGGGGCATTCCGCTGCAAAAGCAATGTCCCCGTGCAATACATCGACATGCTCGTACTCAGGAAGATGGACAAGGTGGCCTATCGACTAGCCGAGGAGCTAGAGGACGCGGGCCACCCGACCTTTGTCACCGCCGCCCAGGAAACCGACTGGAATTACAAGCGTGCGAGCTACGGCCGGCTGTCGACGCGGCATCTTGGCGTTGAAGCCGGGCTCGGCACGCTTGGCCTTGAGGTCAATATCCTCACGCCGGAGTTCGGACCCCGCGTTTATCTCACTGGCATTCTGACCGAGCTCGAACTCGAACCGGATCGGCCGTTGACCGAGCAGGTCTGCATTGGCGAGTCCTGCAGCCGCTGTTTGCATGCGTGTCCTGCCGATGCCGTGCTGCATTTTGGCATTGACAAGCGCGCCTGTGCCACCGAGGCGCAGGAGTTTGGTTTTTCTACAATCCTGCAGTTCTTCGAGCATTTCATCGACGCGCCGCTCGCCGTAAAGGAGGAGATGGTGCGCTCGCGCGATGTCTACGGTTTTTGGCAGGGGCTATTGCGCGTCGTTGGTTCGTTCGGCGACTGTCCACGCTGCCTCGCCGTTTGCCCGGTGGGAAACGACTATCATGCGCACTTGGCCGATATGCAGAAGACCATACCGGAAAAAACTCCCGAGAAGGTCGCGCTCGGTAAGCTCTATCGCGAGAATCGCCTGCAGGGGGTCGAAGTCGCCGGCTTAAACGATTGGAATAAGCGCTGGGTGGGACCGGAAGGCTACCAAGGTATTGTAGCGCGGCAACTCCAGGAATTCAAAAAAGCGCAGCAGCACCAACGAAACAAAGCGTCATTGGCGACCACGGACGAGAACGGGGGGAAGTAGGGATGGTCGCGGCTTTCAAGCAATCACTCACCGCGGCGGACATCAAGTCGAGGGCCCATGCGCTCGGGGCCGATCTCGTCGGTATTGCCGACGGCGCAGTGCTTGACCACAACCCGCCTAATCCACGTGATCCGCGGCGTCCATGCGATATCACCGATCTGGACGCGGATCGCGTCATTGTGCTCGCGAAGCGGGTGAGTCGCGGCACGGCCCGCATCGCCGCTTGGAACGATCGTCACAAGTACTATAACGATGAACTGGCCCTGTCGCGCCTTGAGGAGGTCTCGCTTGAGCTTGTGTACTGGCTCGAAGACAAGGGCTATCCGGCGATCATCGTGCCACCTACACATGTCGACCCGTGGAGTTATGACGGCGATCCGAAACGGCACGTGACAACGCTTCTGTCGTTGCCACATGCCGCGGTTGAGGCGGGCCTCGGTACGCTCGGACTCAATCTGCAATTGTTAACCCCGGAATTCGGCCCGCGGGTGCTGCTCACCGCCGTTCTGTGTTCGGTCGATGTCGCCTGCGATAGCAAGTTGGAGACCGCGCTCTGCCTCGGGCCGAGCTGCGGGCGCTGCCTCAAGACCTGTCCGGCCGATGCCGTCGGTCATTGGACACGCGACTGGCCGGCCTGTGACCGCTTCCGTTCTCCACATGGTTTCGCACAGCTCAGCGAACACATCGCGCGCATCATGGCGGAGCCCGATGCGTCAAGGCAGAAGGACTTGGTTCGCTCCGAGGACAGCTTCAATCTCTGGCAGAGTATTCTTCGCGGGGCGGGTGTAATCACCGGCTGCCGCCGTTGTGCCGATGTCTGTCCAGTTGGTGCCGACTATGCGGCAATGTTGAGGGATGCAGTCGATAGGATTCCGGAAGATACGCCAGACAAGGAGACCCGCCTCGCCGCGATGGAGGCGCAGGAAAAGGACGGACGCTTGCCGGACACTTATGCCGACCAACGACGCTGGATCGGTACGTTGCCGGTTCGTGAGTCCTGACGTCGCGACAGTGCTGTTGGATCTCCCCAGAACACGAACCGAGATTGACCGTGTTCAATCCGAACGCAAGAGGCGCGCGATCGCGCAAGCGCTGCGAGCGCCGTTCTATAGGGGGCGCCTCGGACACGTGAATTTGGATCGGCTCGACGATCCAGACGAGTGGCGCAAGATTCCGATTTTAGACAAGGACATGCTCCGCAAGCTTAAAGACCGAGAATTCTATGAGCTTTTCTGTCTCACGCCGGAAGATGGCATTGCGGAATACTGGCGTTCCGGCGGAGCGACGGGGACTCCACTGTTCTACCCTCGCAGTTACAGCGATATCGCCGCCGCGATGGTTGGGTTCGCAAGAGTTTATGATTGTACGCGTTGCCGGCGCGGCCGACGCGCGCATTTGTCGTTTCCGCTCGGAATTCATCCGGTCGGCCAGATGCTCGCGCGCGCGGCATCGACCCGAGGCATTTCGATTAACTGGGCTGGCTCCGGGACAACTACGCCTTCGGCAATGCAGCTCGAGTTGATCGAACGACTTCGACCAAACATCTGGTTGGGCATGAGCAGCTATGCCCTGCATCTCGCCAATCTAGCCGAAGCGCGTGGACTCGATCTCGCCGCGCGGTCGATCGAGATGGTACTGTGCTCGGCCGAGCCCTTGTCAGATGCTAAGCGCGAGAAGATTGCCCGCCATTGGGGTGCGCAAGTACGCGATACCTTCGGTATGACTGAAGCCGGCATGATGGGGGCGGAGGATAAGGAGGGATACGGATTCCGGATTTGGACCGATATGTTCCTCATCGAGGTGCTCGATCCGGAGACCAGCGAGCCGGTCGGCGAGGGTGCGATCGGTTCTCTAGTTGTTACTCCGTTATGCACGAACAATGTCACGCCCTTCCTGCGCTGGAACTCCGGCGATATCGTCACTTGGCATCGCGGCGATGACGATTCGGGCCCATTCTCGGTATTTCCGCTGGTCAAACACACTCACCGCACCAGCGGCTTCTTCAAGATCCGCGGCGTCAACCTCAATCACTCGGAGTTCGAAGACTTTATCTTTCAAAACGTTGACATCAGCGACTTTAAAGCTGAGTTGCTCACCGAGCGCGACCTCGAGACGCTACTGCTATCGGTCGAAGTGCGGCGCGGCGTCGATCCCGCGAACGCCATCATGAGTGTGAAATCCGCAGTGCGAGACAGGTTCGGGCTAACGCCGCAAATCGTGGTGGTCGAGTCTGGCAGCCTGGCCAGAGAATTTGAGGCAAGCGTCAAGATGCCGCGGTTTTCAGATCGACGGCACTGACTGGCAAAGAAACGGTCTGGGCGCGGAAAAATGAACGACAAACTCACGGCAGAAGAACCGAGTACTACGCCGGCGAACCACTCAGACGGGCGATGACGTCGCGAGGAATTGCGAGTGCGGTGATCTTGTCCGGATCGTTCTTGTTACGTGCTGCCCAGACCCGGGTCTCGCCGCCGTCAACCGCCAGTTCGCCATCGAGCGTGATGCGGTGTTCAACGTCAAAACTTGAGCGGCGGAACGCGGTAACTCGAGACGCGATCTCAATATCATCGCCAAACTTCACCGGCTTGAGGAAATCGGCGCGCACGTCCACCAGAGGGAGTATGCCGAAGGTTGCGGTGAAATCCTGCCGCTTTACGCCGAGGGCCGCCTCGAAAAGCGCCCAGGTGTTGATGTCGAAATACTCGAACAGGCACTTGATCAGAACGATGCCGGCCGGATCGCAATGCCCCGATTGGACATTCATTTGACTCCGGAATACGAAAGACGCCAAAAGCTTAGCCTCTAATCAGCGCTGTTGCTTCGCTGCCGTCGGGCGGCAATTCTTGTAGCCGGGCCAAGCGCCAGTCGACAATAGGATTCAATTGACGGCCGGATGGCCAGGCTCACGGCCGAGCTTTTGCCGCAGCTGTCCTTTCGCGACGCCGAGCGCACCGCGAGCCACAGCTAGCGGCCAGCTCATACCGGTTTTGTCCTGGATAACAGCGTGGGCCTTGCGAGCGTCGAGGAAGGCCGGAGTAAGGCCGTTGGCGTCGTTGAAATTTTCGATGAAGGCATCGGCGATACGTTGCTGGCCGGTGGAGCCCCTGGCACGACCGTCACTGCCATATTGCGCAATCAGGAGCTGCTTGCCGGTGTTAGTGATCGGCTCGAGGAGCAGGTTGTTGAAGGTGTATGTGATCTCCCCCGTCCGAGCATAGAAGCGCTCGAAGGTCTCGGTCATCCATGCGGCGTCAAACGGTAGGTCTTTGCGCGCGACGATCGATTCCACAAGATTGCGCGCCATCTTGTTGCCGTTGTTGGCGCCTTGTCCGCCGATCGGATCCAGCGCCATGGCGGTGTCGCCGAGCGGGGTGACGACCCGCCCCGACGGCAACTGGCCGACCGGCTTGCGCACGGTCGGGGCCAGGCGACCAACCAGCCAGCCGCTCGGGTCGGCGAGTTGCATGTCCTTTGCCCATTCGTAGTCCCAGGGAATGATTTCTTTTATGATCTGCTTGTAGAGCTCCACCGCTCTCTCGCCGCTCTTGCAGTCGCCGAACCGGTCGAGGGGACTGCCTGGTTTCGCCTCTATCAGCATGTTCCAGGTCGGTCCGTGGTCCTTGTGGAAGTAGGGCACGTAGAAAGCTTCACCGAATGGGGCAAAGAAGTTGAACTTGACCGGCAGAAACGGTACGCCGGCAAAGCCCATCTTGCCGCCTGTGGTGATGATCATTGTGAGATTGCGCTGCGGCCTGTCGTAAACGCTGCGTGCGCCGTCGCGCTCGAACAGATTGCAAAGGTCGGCACGCCCCGCTGCCACGATCGTCAATTCATGTTCGCCGGCAATCTGGTCCAGACGTGGTATGGTGACGTTCTCGATCTCGATTTTGCCGCCCTTCGCGGCCAAATCGTTCATCCAGCGGTGGCTCTGCAATCGCAGATCGATAGCAAGGAAATAGTCTTTGAGGCGTCCGGCCAGCGTGAGCAGACGATTATCCTTAGCCGGGCTAAAGGTTAGGTGAACGCCTTCGCCCTTGGGCGCTTCCTTCTCCCAATGGTTGAGGCCGAGCTCGCGCTCGTATTCCAGGGAAATATGGAAGCGCGCGGCGGTGCCGGTCGGGCGGCTCTCATTGAGCCACTGCTCGGCCGTCCGGTCGGAATAAAGCGTTACGCGGTACCCTGCGTTGACGAGGCCGTGCGCCGCCAGCAGGCCGGCCTGGCCCGAGCCGATAATGGCAATATTGCGCATCGCTTTTTCCTCCCGCCGGTCACGGCCGGTAAATCTTCACCGGCGCCGTCGCTTCAAATGCCTGCGTGGCGTATTCGACTAGTTCGAGCTGATTCCCCCAGGGATCGAGCACATAGTTGACGCGGGTTGTGGCGCAGGGACCTTGGTCAAGGACGATGGGTCCATCCATGACTTTGCAGCCGTGGTCCGCGAGATAGTCTTTCGCAGCTTCGATGTTCTCCACCTTGAAGGCGATGTGGTGTCCGCCAAAGTCGCAGTTTCGCGGCGCTTGTTCGCGCCGGTTGGCGGGCCGATCGTATTGAAACAGCTCAAGCATCAAGTTGGGGCCGATGCTCAGCATGGCGATGGTGAGCCGTGCTCCCACGACGTTAATGTGTGCTTCCGTCCAGTCGCGGCCGTCTGTCATGCGTGGTAGTTCCGTCGCGTCGAACGGTCCCAACCGGTAAAGCTCATAACCGCCAATCACGTCACAATAGAAGCGCACGGCCGCGTCGAGGTTCGGTACCGTCAGCCCAACGTGGTCAACGTGGGACAACCCCGGCAATCCTTTGCCCATTGGCGTCTCCCGCTATTTCGCACCGCCGCCATTTCTAATAAGCCGATAATCCCAAGATGACTCTAGAACCGGCTTAATACTAGTGCCGTTCCAGTTTTGTCGAAAGACAGACGCGATATGCGGACGCGTGTCAGGGCGACGGGCATCTCGAACGCGGGTCGAGGATCGATCTGGTTACTTTCCCCGCATTTGGATGCACTTCCCCCGCCGTCCATTTGCACTTCCGTCCAACCCTAATGCCCGCGCCGATGGCCGGCGCAGCCCAGTTCAATGTCTCTATGTTGGCCCATTTCCCCCCCAACAGCGGACATTCGGTTGCAACGCAATATCCGCCGCTTTGGGCCATCACCGGAAGTCGCAGTTTCGGCGCGGTAGGTGCCCGACAAACGACCTACCTTTGCTAAATGTGTTCACGGGACCAGATCGTGATCAGACGCCGCGCAACGCAGCCGTCCTGTTCTGCAACCATCCTTCCGATTTCTTGTGGATATCAATCATGTGACCCCCCCACATTATTGTCGAATGAATGCACCAGCGCCTCTGGAAAATTTTGTTCGTTCGCAAAAACAGAGTTTTGCAACACAATCGGCCCGTCGCGTCACTTAGTGCGACGCAGCGATATGTCCGGAGTTGAGGTCAAAGCGGACTCGAAAGCAATGGCCGCTTTCGGTCGAAATTGACCCATTCCGGACATGCACGACTGCTGACCATCTCCCGGACAGTCATTAGTAGAGCGTAATCTGGCTTACTTGTATCGGCGTGCAATCAAATGATCGAGCGACAACGCGCCGGGGCCCCTGGCGATCACCAAGAGAAAGCAAGTGGCCCATACTCCATGAGTCGGCCAGGAGGCCGGATAAACAAAGATCTCGATCACCGCTGTCATAAACAGCAGCGCCAATGCCGCAAAGCGCGTCGCAAGCCCGAAGACAAGAAGGATCGGGAAGAAATGTTCGGCGAAAGCCGACGCGTAAGCCGCGACCGTCGGATCGATCAGGGGAAGCTGATACTCGTTTTGGAAGAGCGCGATTGCGCTCAGCTTGAGGTGCCAGCCCGCAACCTTTGTCGCACCGGACTGCCAGAATACCGCGGCGGGGAAAACGCGCGCCGCAAGCGCGATGAACCAGTGAGGTATGCGGTCCAGCGCGGCGATCACCCGTTGAATGATGCCTACCAAGCCGGATTCCGACTGCGCCGCGGCGGGAAAAATATTTGTCATAACAACCCGTTCTTCTCCGGCTCCGCAACAGCGATGCTCCGCATGAGGCCTGAGCCAATGAGCCCCGCCAGATTGCGGCTCAGATCGAATTCAGGATGGTCGGCAAGTGCGGCCGCAGCTGCCTCGCCAAGCGGTCTGGCTCCGGCCAGCGCGAGCAGGAACGCCGCACCGCCCGGCGGCAGCAAGCGCACGTCCACGTCGAGATACGGCCGGACCACGAGTGCGTCTTCGCCGTGCCAATTCTCAATGGGCGCGAGGTCCCGCTCGCCTGAGTTCATCGCCCAGATCGTTACGATCGGATGCGGCGAGCGGACGATTTCCGCCGACGGGTGCAGATCGATGCGGATACCGCCGACGGCGGAGGCATCGACTGCCGCGAACTCGGCCACCCCGAATGGCGTCGCGTCCGCCGCATGATAGGCGCGGGTGCGCGCCGCCTCGAGCCGGGCCACATCGGCAAGATAAGCCAGTTCACGTGCCGGGTCGAACGTGGCGATGAAGGCGGCGAATTCGTCGCCATAGGTTGCAAGCAGCGGCGTACGCGGCGGCCGTTCTAGCACGAAGACCCGGGCCATCGCGGCGAAGAATTCTTCGCCCACGATTTTCTCGACAACGGGGAAGCGGCTCTTGAGTGCATTCACCAGGCTCACCGCCACGTTATTGCGATAGACGGCAAAGCGCCCTGTTGGAATTGCCGCATTGTGCGCGGTGATGCCGGAGGGAATCGGTTGCGCGGTGTCGAGCAGCGCCCGCGCAAACGACGTCTCGAACGGTGCGGACATGGTCCCTCTCATGCCGCCGACGCGCGCGACGCATCGGCAAGAATATCATGTGCCGCGATCGCTTCCCCACATAGCGTCCGCCAATCCGGAACGTTGTTGTCCCATTCGATCAAGGTTGGAATCGCTCCAGCGCGAGCGACGACCTGCGCATAGAGCGCCCAGACTGCTTTCGCGACCGGCGATCCGTGGCTGTCGATCAGGAGCGGCGCGCCGGCGTCATCCACCCCCTCGTCATGCCCGCCGAGATGGATTTCCTTCACGCGGTCAAGCGGAAACGACTCCAAATACGACAGCGGCTCGATGCCATGATTCTTTGCCGAGACAAAGACGTTGTTGACATCGAGCAGTAACCCGCATCCCGTCCGCTCCGATACTTCGGCGAGGAAGTCCACCTCCGGGATCGCGCTTTCGGTCAAGCAAACGTAGGTGGATGGATTTTCGAGCAGCATTTCACGTCCGAGCGCCGTCTGCACCTCGTCGATATGCTCGGCGACTCGCGCCAGCGTCTGCCGCGTATAGGGTAGCGGCAGGAGGTCGTTGAAGTAGACACCGTCATGGGACGACCAGGCGAGATGCTCGGAGAAGCTCTCGGGCTCATAGCGATCGCACAGGACTTTAAGTCGCGCGAGGTGATCGCGATCGAGCGGCTGCATCGAGCCGATCGACAGGCCGACACCATGAACCGACAACGCGTAACGTTCGCGCAACGCAGCGAGCTGCGCGTGGGGCGGCCCTCCAGCCCCCATGTAGTTCTCGGCGTGGACCTCGAAGAATCCGATTGGCTGCGCCGCGGCAATGATGTCGCGAAAATGCGCCGGCTTGAAGCCGACGCCGGGACGCGCCGGAAGGTTTGCAATAATGGCCATAGTTTAGGTTTCAACCCCGCGCGGCGTAGCAACATCAAGGCGAACGCCTGACGGCGCCCGTCTCGTCGCCGGGTCAGGACTTGCTCGGCTCGAGCGAACCCGTGCCCTTTGGTGTCTGGATTGTCGCGCAAGTTCCCTTTGGCACGTACTTCCAGGCATTGCCCTGGTAATCGGCACTCGCGGTGCCGGCGCAAGTGGTGCCAGGGCCCGCCGCGCAGTCGTTCTCGCCCTTCGTGGCGATGCCAAAGCATTTGTCCATGGTGGGTTGCGGAGGCTTAGGCCCGGCGAATGCCGGCGTAGTAATCATGGCCAGGGCGGCGGCGAAGGCACTGGCGATCGCCGCAGCGGCGGGGATGCTTTTTGCATTCATGAGGGCGGTCCTTTCCAAACTTAAGATACTGCGGTTCAGCAAAGCAAAATACGAGCCGACTTCATAGCAAAGCGGGGCACCGCTATGACACGCGTCCAGCTACGGTGTTGGGCAGCGACCCCGTCACAATCGTGTGATGGGACCGGTCGTGTCCTACTTCACCTTCATCGTGTGCGTTGCGTCCCAGTCATACCCCGGCGGCGACTTGAGAAATTGGCTGCACCGCTCGAGCATGATACGGGCGGGCTGATCCGACGGCCGCACAGCCAAAAGCTTCTGAAAGAAAAGCATAGCCGCCGCGAAATCGCGCGCTCGATAGGCGGCAAGGCCGGAGTCATACAGCGCAACCCAGCTTGGCGGTTTGGCTCCGGGTTCGGCGACCGCAAGCAATTCGTAGATCGCCAGTCCACCTATTCGTCCATAGACCATCAGTCGGTCGAGCTCGCGCGCCTGGATGCGGTCGCCGGCAAGGCGGCGCGTTTCCTCTCCGATGATGATGTCGGTGCCGTATTCCTTGTTGGCGGCTTCAAGCCGGCTCGCAATATTCACGGCGTCGCCAATCACCGTGTAGTTGAGCCGGAACTCCGATCCAATATTGCCGACCAGCATTTCACCGGAGTTAATGCCGATCCGAACCTTGAGCGGATCGCCACTGTCATCGGTTTGTCCCGGTGCGCGCAGGGCTAGCTGGCACGCGAGTGCCGCCCGGCACGCGTCGATGGCGTGATCGGCGTTCGTCGCCGGCGCGCCCCAGAACGCCATTACCGCGTCGCCGATGAATTTATCGATCGTACCGCCGTGGGCGCTGACCTCACGCGACATGGTGTCAAGAAAGCTCGAAAGCAGCGGGATGATGCGATCGCCAAGCCGTTCGGACAGCCCGGTAAAGCCGGCGATATCAGCGAATAACACCGTCAGGGTCCGGATCGAGCCGCCGGGGCGCGGTTCGATACCCTCGCGCACCAGCATTTTCACCAAGTCCGCAGGGATGTATTTCCGGAAGGCGGCCAACCCGCCGGCCATGTCGGCGATCGCGTTCGACAGATTCTCAAGTTCGGCGAGGCGCGATGGATGCCGTCGCACCTGATCGAGTTCGAAGCGTTCGACGTGTTTGAGTTCATCGACGACCGTAATCAGCGGCTTGGCGATAACTCGTCGGGCAAGCCAGGCCGAGAGCATTCCGGCGGCAAGAATGAGAATTGCCAGGCCAATGAGCAAATGCCGGATCGTTGTTTCGATGGGACCGAGAAACTCAGCTTCCGGAATGACGGTCGCCAGCGTCCAACCGGGAAAAGCGAGCGGCGTCAGATTGACCGCATAGGCACTGCCGGCGGCGACGAAGCGTATCCGACGCGCCGCCTTCTTATCGCTGTCGTACGAACTCCCCGTTTCCTTGAGCGCGCCCTGGGCGATCGGCAGCAACGGCTGATCCGACCGCTGCATATTGACTTCATCAGCATCCGGATCGGGCGCCGCGATTGTGGTCCCGTCTCGACCCAGGATGAACGCCGCGCCGGTCTTGCCAACGGAGAGTTGCGACAGAAACTGCGCGAGCCGCGTGTTTTCGATGATGACCGCGAGCACGCCTTGACGCCTCTGGTACACGTCGACCGGGCCGACATAGGCGATCGATGGACGCAGGCCGACCGGATACGCGGTGACTTCGAACCAAGCCGGTTCGTCGCTTTTTATGCCGCTCCGATACCATTCCTGTTCGGTGACATGGTAATCGGAGTCTTCGAACCGGCGCTTTTCGAATTGAATGTCGCCGACCACAACCTGATATTTGTCGATGCGCCGCTTGACCACGCCGTTGACCGGCGCGATTTCCATCATTTCCAGGCCTAGATCGCCGAGCTTATGCGCGGCAAAAAACGCTCCGTCCGGCCAGCCGAACGCCACCCACGAAATGCTCGGCTGCGCCTGCAGTTGCGAGAGGAAGACGAACTCGCGCTTATCCGCCTCGCGGGTCTCAAGCACGTTTTGAACAAATAACGTGCGAATAGCAGTGTGCGCCGCGCGTGCCTGCGTCGTGATGGCGTCGAGTTCCTTTTCGACTGCAGAAACGATCTGCTCGTTGATCGTCGCTGCAAGCGCGTGGCTGTTCGCTTCTGCCGTGCGCCACCACAACACGTGGACGCCGACGGCGCTCACCATGATCGATGCGAGGACAAGGCTGGAAATCGCGAATCCAACGCCAATTCGCATGACTGTTTGAGCCTTTACTTTACGTACCGAAGGCCTAAATCCGCGCCGATCGTCGCAGAAGTGTGCCGACGATCCAACCCAGCAACGAGCGATTTTATCCGTTCGTTTTGGCGAGAAGCGGCTCAGACGGCTACTTTGGTCCTGACTTCCGCTCATGGCCCTTAGCGTCACTTCGCTGCGCCGAACAATAATGGCGCTATTGGCGTAACAACGGACATTGATCGGCACGGGTACTGAATGCATCGGTCGTGAATGATGCTGTGGACGGCGCCACCTGCGGCATCGGAGTGCTATAGTGTGGTTGCGTTGAAGCGAGAGAAATACAAGGGGG
>Ga0116223_10003875_pt1 | contig 13208 bp, 13 predicted proteins | sample Sb_taG_3_FD_90092 | JGI IMG/M metagenome (GOLD analysis project Ga0116223, IMG submission 90092) | Peat soil microbial communities from Weissenstadt, Germany - Sb_50d_a_PC metaG | ecosystem: Environmental > Terrestrial > Soil > Wetlands > Peat | place: Germany: Weissenstadt | collected 2010-09-21 | reverse complement strand
GGCTTCACGCTCAAGATCCTGCTTGCCGGCGGCCAGTACGTTTATCCGTCAAGCGGGCTGCGCATGGATGTGGCCGGCACCCTGGCGTCGGCTTCCGCGCTACCCGGCTGGCGAATGACGCGCGACGGACTCACGGTCGGCCTCTATGCCGGTCCGATTGTCCAAGATTACCGGCTCATGCCCTACGATCCGGGCAGCGTCTTGCGCGGGTCTTATGCCGGCGGCCAAATCGCAGCCGACATTTGGTACCGGCCCGATCCGGCGACCATGAACGCCTTCTACGGCTCGATCGCCTCGATCGGCCTCGTTGGATCGGCGCGCGCCGCAAATGGCTGGCGGTCGGCCGAACCCTTCTTCATCGGCCCTGAAGCGCAGGCGCTCTGGTGCGTCGATTATCAGCAGCTACGGATTGGTGCTCACGTCACCGGCCTGCGCGTCGACGCGCTCGAATGGTCGGCCTCCAGCGGCTGGGCGGTTGAATGCTTCCGCCGCGCCGGTCCCTATGTTCGGCTCGGCTTCAACACGCGGTATTGAGGCCATCGAGACAGCCGCGAGCGGCTGTTAGCCTTTTTCGTCGCAGGCCCAGGCGCGCACCACGCAATCGTGGCCGCCGAATTCAAAGCAGCGGCGCAACGAGGCGTTCTCCGCCTTGCCGAGATGCGAATTGACGGCCCAGCCGAAAGAGCCGCAAGGCTGCTTCGCGTCGATGGCGAAGGCCGCACAGCCGCGCTTGATCGAGCCGACCACCTTGCAGCTCGCGCCTGCGCATTGCTTCATCGCCGCTGCGCGCGCGTCCGCGATCTTGTGAAAGTCGTAACCATACCCGTAGGCGCCGCAGGCGCCGACGGCGAATGCGCCCGCCGCATGGGCGGTGCCGATCACAGCGATCAGGATCCAACCCGTCGCGGCGGCGAGCGCGGCATTACGCGTAAACCGGATCATCGAGGCCCCTCCCCAGGGACAACCGGGAAACGCTAGCCGGGAAGGGTTGCGACTTGGTGAATCGTCAGCTGCTCCGTGAAGTCGGGCAGGATGAAGGACTTAAGTCCCTTCCAGCTCCGCCCGGACCGCCTCGAGCGCTTCGGGCGTGTCGATATCGGTCAGCGCCGCGGTGCCGGCCAGCGGCACCTCGACGACGGCCTCGCTGTAGCGGCCGATTAGGTGGCGGGCGCCGATGTCGCCTTCGACCGCCATCAGCTCGGGGAAAAACCGGCGCGACCACACCACCGGATTGCCGCGCTTGCCGTCGATGCTCGGCACTGCGATCAGCGCTCCTTTGTCGGGATCGATCGCGCCGACCAACCGGTCGATCATGGCGGCATCGACTTGCGGCATGTCGCCGAGGCAGACGATGGCGCCGTCCGCGCGCGCTGGCAGCGCGGCGATGCCGGCGCGAAGCGAGCTGCCGAGACCCTCGGCGAAGTCCTGGTTGTGCACGAACTGCACCGGCAGGCCGGAGAGCGCGCCCTCCACACGCTCGCGCTGATGGCCGGTGACCACGATCACCGGCTTCGCCCGCGAGGCGAGCGCCTGCTCGACGACGATGCGAACGAGCGGCCGGCCGCCGATCTCGGCCAAAAGCTTGTTGGAGCCGCCCATGCGGCTCGAGCGCCCGGCGGCAAGCACCAGCGCGGCGATATTTTGGACGGGCTGCACCGGCTCTTCGCGCGGTTGCGGCCGCGTCACGATTTCCATGAGCAGGCCGCCGACGCCCATGCCGGTGATGTCCTCCCGCGGCACCGGCAACCCGGCCAGGAGCCGCATCAGCACCCAATCGAAGCCGTTCTCCTTGGGGCTGCGGGCGCAACCAGGCGCGCCGAGCACCGGATGCCCGGCGGCGGTGCCGATCAAGAGCAAATTGCCGGGATCGACCGGCATGCCGAAATGGTCGATGTGGCCGCCGATCGCCTCTAGCGCCGCCGGGATCACGTCGCGGCGATCGGCAATCGCCGAAGCGCCAAAGACAATGGCGAGTTCAGCGCCCTGTTTGAGCACTTCGCCGAGCGCGCGCGCCAGCGCCGCACGCTCATGCGGCACGCGGCGTTCGGCAACGATCGCGGCATTGGCGGGAGAAAGCCGCTCGGCGGTGATTTTCAGCGTCTTGTCGATGACTTTGGGCGAAAGGCCGGGCAGGAGCGTCGACACGACACCGACCTTGCGCACCCGATAGGGCGCGATGCGCACGAGCGGCTGTGGCGCCGCCGCCAGCGCTCGATCGCGCGCGGTAGCGATCACCGCGAACGGAATGATCTTCACCGTGGCGATCATCTCGCCGGCGACCACCGGCTTGTACGCGGACAACGTCGCCACCGTGATCGCTTCGTCGATGCGGTTGAGGCGGTCGATCCCTTCCTTCTCCACCACCAGCACGCCCGCCGTCTGCGCGAACAGATTGGCGCGGCCGGTGAAAGCGCGATCGACATGCACGCCCTCCCCGGCGATTGCGGAGGCGATGTCGGCTGCCGCCGTGTCTTCGGACACGTCGCCCGGTTCGAGCCGGGCGACGACGACGTGCCCGATGCCGGCGGCTTCCAGCGCCGCCGCCTCGACCGGGCCGATGAGCGTGCCTTTCTTCAGCACCAGCTCGCCCTGGCGGATGGTATGCACCGCGGTGGCGCCGACGGCTTCCTTGGGCGCGACCGCTCCGAACTTCATGACACCGCCTTGACCAGTGGGCGGTCAGCCTGCGGCTCCTCGCGCAACCGTTCGGTGATCTGCGCCATGATGGCGACCGCGATCTCTGCCGGCGATATGGCGCCGATGTCGAGCCCGATCGGCGCGTGAATGCGGGAAATGTCGGCATCGCTCAAGCCTTGTTGCTTGAGCCGTTCCACGCGGCGCGCATGCGTCTTCCGCGATCCGAGCGCGCCAATATAGAAACAGTCGCGCGAGAGCGCGTGCACGAGCGCGGGGTCGTCGATCTTCGGGTCGTGGGTGAGGGCGACGAAGGCGGTGTAACGGTCGATGCCGAGCGGCGGCAGCGCCTGGTCCGGCCATTCGGCGATCACCTTCACGTCCGCAAAGCGCTCGGGAGAAGCGAACGCGGTGCGCGGGTCGACGATGGTCACGTCATAGCCGAGCAGCTTGGCGATCGGCGCCAGCGCCTGGCTGATATGCACCGCGCCGGTGATGACGAGCTGCGGCGCCGGCACGTAGACGGTGAGGAAGACGCGCCCCTCCGCGGTCTCTTCCATCCCGCTCCTGCCGCTGCGCAAGCGTTCCGCCAGTGCGGGCTTGAGCGGATCCCTGGCAATAGCGGCGGCCTTGACGAGGCGTTGCTTGCCGCTTGCCACGTCGGTCACGACAATGGCGGCGCGGCGCGCAGCGCGCTCGGCATTGAGGGCAGTGAGGAGGTCGAGCCGCATCGCCGTTCCGAGCCCTACTCCACCTTCTCGACGAACACCCGGATGGTGCCGCCGCAAGAAAGCCCGACCTTCCACGCGGTCTCGTCGGCGACACCGAATTCCAGCATCTTCGGCCGCCCCGAGTCGATAACGTCGAGCGCTTCGGTGACCACGGCGCCTTCGACGCAGCCGCCCGACACCGAGCCGAGGAAATTTCCCTCCTGGTCGATGACGAGATTTGAGCCGACCGGCCTTGGCGCCGAGCCCCAGGTCTCGACCACCGTCGCCAGCGCCACCGCCCGGCCCTGCTTGCGCCAGTCCTCCGCGGCTTTGAGAATATCGCTGTCGGTTGAGAGCATCGGATGCCTCCGTTATTTCCGGTCGCGCGTAGCGAGTAGCGAATAATATTTGCCGCTATATCAGTCGAAATATAGGCCCTCAGGCGACTTTTTGCATCCACGCTTTCGGGTCGCCGGCGCGGCGGTCGCCGCCCTGGAACGCCGCCACCAGCGCCGCCATCGACTCCAGATTGTGAATCGGCCGGAATTCGTCGACATGCGGCAACATGGTCTTGATGCCGCGCGCGCGCGCCTCGAAGCCCTCGAAGCGCAGCAGCGGATTGAGCCAGAGAAGCCGCCGGCACGAGCGATGCAGCCGGTCGATCTCGAAAGCCAGCGTATCGTCGGCGTCGCGCTCGAGCCCGTCGGTGATGAGAAGCACGATCGCGCCCTGGGTGAGCACGCGCCGCGCCCACAATTTGTTGAAGGCGTGCAGCGACGAGGCGATACGCGTCCCGCCGGACCAGTCGGGCACGCTCGCCGAACAGGCGGCCAGCGCGTCGTCGGGATCGCGTTCGCGCAACGCGCGTGTGACGTTGGTCAGCCGCGTGCCGAACAAAAACGTGCTCACGCGCCTTCGCTGTTCCGTCAGCGCGTGCAGGAAATGCAGGAAGATGCGGCTGTATTGGCTCATCGAGCCGGATATGTCGAGCAGCGCCACTACCGGCGGCGGCTTCGACTTCGGCCCGACGAAGCGCAGATCGATGAAATCGCCGCCGCCTTTCAGGCTCGAGCGCAAGGTGCGGCGGATGTCGATCAGCCGCCCGCGCGGATGCGGCTTGAGCCGGCGCGTGCGTAGCTCGGCGAACGGCAGGACAAGCCGCTTCATCGCCTCCTTGGCGGCGGCGATCTCGGCGTTGGTCATCTGCGCGAAGTCTTTTCTTTGCAGCACCTCGCGGTCGGACACGGTCATGCGCGTGTCGAGTTCGATCTCGCGTTCTTGCTTGAGCTTGTCGTCCAGGCCGGAGAACAGAGCTTCATGGATGCGTGTGGCGCCGGCCTCGGGCGGGCGCGGCGCACCCGGCGCCGCCGGCAGCATCATCGCCAGCAATTGATCGATATAGCCGCGCCGGCGAAAGAAGATGCGGAACGCCTGATCGAACAGGATCGAATGCTCGTGCCGCTTCACAAACACCGCGTGCAGCGTCCAGTAAAAATCCTCGCGTGTACCGACGCCGGCGGCCTTGACCGCTTCGAGCGCATCGAGCACGGCGCCGGGCCCGACCGGAATGCCCGCGGCGCGCAAAGCGCGGGCAAAGTAGAGAATATTTTCGGCAAGGCGGCCGTCGGGGCGCGCCGCTGGCTCGCTCATCGTCACTCCGCCGCCCGCAGCTCAGACTTCACCTCGTCGAGTAGTTCCTTGACCTTGCTGCCCTCGAGCCGGGCGATATCGTCCTGGTATTTGAGGAGCACGCCGAGCGTATCGGAGACGGTTGCCGGATCGAGTGCGACCACGTCGAGTTCGGACAGCGCACCGGCCCAATCGAGCGTTTCGGAGACGCCCGGAGACTTGAACAGATCCTGCTTGCGCAGCCCCTGCACAAACGCCACCACCTGCTCGGACAGCTTCTTGCCGATGCCCGGCACCTTGGTGCGCACGATGGAAAGCTCGCGCTCGGCGCTCGGATAGCCGACCCAGTGGTAAAGGCAGCGGCGCTTGAGCGCGTCATGCACCTCGCGCGTGCGGTTCGAGGTGATGACCACGACCGGGGGCTGCGCCGCCTTCACCGTGCCCATCTCCGGAATCGTGACCTGAAAATCGCCCAGCACTTCGAGCAAGAATGCTTCGAATGCCTCGTCGGTGCGATCGATTTCGTCGATCAGCAGAACCGGGGCGCCGGCCGGATCGGGCTCGAGCGCTTGCAGCAGCGGACGCCTGATGAGGAAGCGCTCGGAGAATACGTCGCGCTCGAGGCGGGCGCGATCGTGCTCGCCTTCGGCCTCGGCGACGCGGATGGCGATCATCTGCGCCGCATAGTTCCATTCATAGACCGCGGCGGCGACGTCCAGTCCCTCATAGCATTGCAGACGGATGAGGCGCCGGCCGAGCGTCGTGGACAAGACCTTGGCGATCTCGGTCTTGCCGACGCCGGCCTCGCCTTCGAGGAACAGCGGCCGGCCCATCTTCAGAGCCAGATAGAGCACGGTGCCGAGCGCGCGATCAGCCAGATAATCGGCCTCGCCGAGCAAAGCCACGGTGGCGTCGATCGAAGCGGGCAGCCGACGCGGAGCGGTCTTATTCATGCGCCCAATGTAAGCATCGCCGCCGGTTTTGTCCCGCCGATCGGACAAATCCTCTGCGCATGGCAAACCGGCGGAAAGCCCCTCGCAAGAAGGCTCACTTCCCGATGGCCTCGGCGACCGCGCGGCGGGCGAGTACCCCGATCAGATGCGCGCGGTATTCGGCGCTGCCGTGAATATCGCTGTTGAGGCCGTCGGCGGAAACCGTCAGGCCTTCGAGCGATTTCGGCGAAAAACGCTTCTTCAACGCCTCTTCGAAGGCGGTGACGCGGAACACGCCGTTGCCGCCGGCACCGGTGACGGCGACGCGAATTTCGCTGCCGCGCTTGGCGACAAACACGCCGACCAGCGCGTAGCGGGAAGCCTGATTGCGGAATTTCTGGTAGGCCGCTTTCTTCGGGATCGAGAAGCTCACCTTGGTGATGATTTCCGCGGGCTCCAGCGCCGTCGAGAACATGCCGGTGAAGAAATCGTCGGCCTTGATGCGGCGCTTGTTGGTGATGATGGTGGCGCCGAGCGCAAGGCAGGCGGCCGGATAATCGGCGGTCGGATCGTTGTTGGCGACGGAGCCGCCGATCGTGCCCATGTGGCGCACGGCGGGATCGCCGATCATGCCGGCAAGTTTGGCGATGACCGGCAACGACTGCTGCACCACCGGCGACGTGTGCACGTCGTTATGGCGTGTCATCGCCCCGATGGTGAGCGCGCGGCCCTTCAGCTCGATGCCGGCCAAACCGTCGATGCGCGAGAGATCGATCAGCATCGGCGGCCCGGCCAAGCGCAGCTTCATCGTCGGCAAAAGCGTATGACCGCCGGCCAGGAGCTTGGCGTCCTCGTTCTTGCTGAGCAGGCTGACCGCCTGCCGCAGCGTTTCCGGACGTTGGAAGGTGAAGCTGTACATCTTCGTTCTCCGTTATCTCTTCACGTCATGCCGCGTGCGGCAGCGACCGGTCCGATTTCTGCAACGCCACCCAAACCGCGGATGGCGTCGCGGGCATGGCGATGGCTTCGGTGCCGATCGCATCGGTGATGGCGTTGATGACGGCAGCGGGCGAAGCGATCGCGCCGGCTTCGCCGCAGCCCTTGATGCCCAGCGGGTTGGAGGGGCACTTGGTGACGGTCATGCCGATCTTCATCACCGGCAAATTGTCGGCGCGCGGCATGCAGTAATCCATAAGCGAGCCGGTGAGGAACTGGCCGTCCTTGTTATAGATGGCGCTTTCGCACAAAGCCTGACCGATACCGTGTGCGACACCGCCGTGCACCTGACCCTCGACGATCATCGGATTGATCACGACGCCGAAATCGTCGACCGCGGTCCAGGCGACGATCTCGGTATTGCCGGTCTCCGGATCGACTTCGACCTCGCAGATGTGGCAGCCGGCGGGGAAGGTGAAATTGGTCGGATCCCAGAACGCGCCCTCCTTCAGCCCGGGCTCGAGCTCCTGGCCGTTGAATTTGTGCGCGATGTAGGCGTTGAGAGCCACGCCTCCCCACGGCACCGACTTGTCGGTGCCGGCGACGCTGAATTTTCCATCCTTGAACTCGATGTCGGCTTCGGCGGCTTCGAGCAGATGTGCCGCGACCTTTTTTGCCTTGGCTTCGACTTTGTCGAGCGCCTTGACGAGCGCGGAAATACCGACCGCGCCCGAACGCGAACCGTATGTGCCCATGCCGAATTGCACCTTGTCGGTATCGCCGTGCACGATCGAAACGCTCTCGATCGGAATGCCGAGGCGGTCGGCGACAACCTGCGCGAATGTCGTCTCGTGGCCCTGACCGTGGGAGTGGCTGCCGGCGAGGACTTCGACGGAACCAGTTGGGTTGACCCGTACTTCGGCGGATTCCCACAATCCGATGGCCGCGCCGAGCGAGCCGACGGCCGCCGAGGGCGCAAGCCCACAGGCTTCGATATAGGTCGAGAAACCGATGCCGCGCAGCTTGCCGTTGCGGGCGGCGTCGCGCTTGCGCTTGGCAAAGCCCTTGTAGTCGGCAAGCGCCAGCGCCTTGTCGAGGCTCGCGCCGTAATCGCCCGCGTCATAGCAAACGATAACCGGCGTCTGATGCGGAAACGAGGTGATGAAGTTGGCGCGGCGGAACGCTACCGGGTCGCGGCCCGTTGCGCGCGCAGCAAGCTCAATCAGGCGCTCGACGACAAAAGTCGCCTCGGGGCGTCCGGCGCCGCGCACCGCATCGACCGGAGCGGTGTTGGTGTAAACCGCATCGACCGCACAGTAGATTTGCGGAATGTTGTACTGCCCTGAGAGCAGCAGCGCGTAGAGATAAGTGGGCACGCACGACCAGAACGCAGAAGGATAAGCGCCAAGATTGGCGATGGTGTGGACGCGCATGCCGGTGATCTTGCCGCTCGCATCGAGCGCAAGCTCCGCGTGCGTAATGTGATCGCGGCCATGCGCGTCGACGAGAAATGACTCACTGCGCTCGGCGGTCCATTTCACCGGGCGGCCGACTTTCTTCGCGGCCCAGATGCAAACCGTCTCTTCAGCATAGATGAAGATTTTTGAGCCGAACCCGCCGCCGATGTCCGGGGCGATCACGCGCAGCTTGTTTTCCGGCGCAACCCCGGCGAAGGCCGAGAGAACCAGCCGCGCGAGGTGTGGATTCTGGCTCGTCGTATAGAGGGTGAAGGAGTCCGAGCCGGAATCATATTCGCCGATCGCGGCGCGCGGCTCTATTGCCGCGGGAACGACGCGGTTGTTGACGATATCGACCTTGGTGACGTGGGCCGCCGCAGCGAAAGCGGCATCAGTCGCGGCTTTGTCGCCAAGCTGCCAGTTGTAGACCGTGTTGTTCGGCGCGATATCGTGGATTTGCGGTGCGTCTGGCTTCGCCGCCGCTTTCGGATCGATCACCGCGGGCAGCAGGGCATATTCGACGACGACTTTCTCCGCGGCGTCTTTGGCTTGCGCGTAAGTTTCGGCAATGACGACGGCGACTTCGTCGCCGACATAGCGGACCTTATCGTGGGCCAGCGCCGGGCCGGGCGCGGCCTTCATCGGCTTGCCGTCGCTGCCGGTGACCGTCCAGCCACAAATGTGTCCGCTGATCTTGGCGGCGGTGAGGTCGGCACCGGTAAAGATCGCGGCCACGCCGGACAGGCGCGACGCGGCCTTGGTGTCGATCGATTTGATGGTCGCATGGGCATGCGGCGAGCGGATGAAATAGGCATAAGCTTGGCCGGGCCGGTTGATATCGTCGGTGTAATGGCCCTTGCCGGTGATGAAGCGGTGATCTTCCTTGCGACGCACCGCGGCGCCGATCCCGGTTGCACTCATGGCGGTTTCCTCCGGCGTTTATTTGTTTATTCTTGAGCGATGCCAACTCCGCGTTGGGCGGCTATTCGGCGGCTTTGGCGGCGCCGCCGGCCTGCATGGCGCGCGCGCCTGCGGCGATGGCCTTGACGATGTTGTGATAGCCGGTGCAACGGCAGATATTGCCTTCCAGCTCTTCGCGGATCGTCTTGTCGTCGAGGTTGTGACCCTTGCGGCGCACCATATCGACCGCGGTTAGGATCATCCCGGGCGTGCAATAGCCGCATTGCAGACCGTGGTTCTCGCGGAAGGCTTCCTGCATCGGGTGCAGCGGCCCGTCCGCCGGCGCCAGGCCTTCGATCGAGAGCACGTCGGCGCCTTCGAGCTGCAAAGCAAGCACGGTGCACGATTTCACCGCCTTGCCGTTGACCAGAACGACACACGCCCCGCATTGCGAGGTGTCACAGCCCACATGCGTGCCGGTCAGCCGCAGATTCTCGCGCAACAGCTGCACCAGGAGCGTGCGCGGATCGACATCGGCGGTAACGGATTTGCCGTTCACTTTGAGGGAAACGGCTGCCATAAGCGCCTCCTCGGGTTCCCCAAAACGTCGTTTTTACAGGACGGCTCGCGGCCGTTTGCTGCCTCCAAGGGCAAAAACCGGACGATTCCGCGGTTTTTCGACCTTGGAACTATTAATAGTCTGAACCGCGGGCTGGTCGCCGGTCAAGACAATAGCGCAGGACCAAGCCCGACCTGCCCCACCGGCGTGGGCAAGCGCGCGCCGACGCGGTCAGGCAGTTGGCTTGCTCACCGCCGCTGCAAAATTCTTAAAAAACTCATCGGCGAGTTTCTTCGCCGCGCCGTTGACCAGACGCTGGCCGAGTTGCGCCAGCTTGCCGCCAATCTGAGCTTCGACAGCGTAGCTGAGCAAGGTCCCGCCGTCCCTGGACTCGAGCTTCACCGTGGCGCCGCCTTGCGCGAAGCCCGCGACCCCGCCGTCGCCCTGGCCGGAAATCTTGTAGCCATTCGGCGGATCGAGATCCGATAGCGTCACCTTGCCTTTGAATTTCGCCTTCACCGGTCCGATCTTTACGACCGCCACCGCCTGCATTTCCGTGTCCGACAACTTGTCGAGCTGTTCGCAGCCGGGAATGCAGGCCTTGAGCGTTTCAGCGTCGTTGAGCTTTTCCCACACGGTTTCCCGCGGGACTGCGAGCTGATACTCGCCGTTCATCGTCATGGCCATTCGCGTCACTCCTCCGGCAGCGCTCGAACGTCACGCCCTATCGCATACCGCCTCGGCGGGCGTGTGGGAAGGCCGTCGCTTCGCGCATGCGGGATTGGCGCGGGGCGCGTGCGGCGGGTAGAACAGCGGCATTATAGGGAGCCCGCCCGATGCCGAAGATCAACGCCGACGGCTGCGCCATTCATGTGGAGGTCGAAGGGCCGGAACGCGCACCGGTGCTGATGCTGTCGAACTCGCTCGGCACCAATCTGCATATGTGGGACGAGCAAGTCGCGCCCTTCACGCGCCACTTCCGGCTTATTCGCTACGACCGCCGCGGCCACGGCCAATCGGACGTGCCGAAAGGCCCCTATACGATGGAGCGGCTCGGGCGCGACGTGCTTGCCATGCTCGACGCGCTCGGCATCGAGCGGATCAACTGGTGCGGCCTGTCGATGGGCGGCATGGTCGGCCAATGGCTCGGCGCGCATGCCCCGCGCCGTATCGACAAGCTCGTCCTCTCCAATACGTCCTGCTATTTTTCCGACAAAAGCATCTGGAACGGTCGCATCAAGCTGGTGCGCGAAAAAGGCCTGGCCGGAATCGTCGACGCCAACATGGAGCGCTGGTTCAGCAAAGCGTTTCGCGACCGCTCGCCGCTAGCGGTGGCGCGCATCCGAGAAATGTTCTTGGCCACCAGTGTCGACGGCTACATCGCCTGCGGCGAGGCGGTCCGCGACATGGACCATCGTCCGCTGTTGGCGCAGATCGGCGCGCCGACTCTGGTGATTGCCGGGCGGCACGATCCGGCGACGACGGTCGAGGCCGGCGAGTTCATTGCCCAGCACATGCCCGACGCCCGGCTTGCCGTGCTCGACGCCGCGCACATCGCCAATGTGGAGCAGCCGCAAGTGTACGCCGACACCGTGCTTGGCTTCCTGCTGAACGACTGACCAGCTCGCGGAACGCTTCACCCGCCCCGCTGATCGCGGAACTCGTGCGGCGTCGTGCCGGTATGTTTGCGGAAGAACCGGGCAAAGTGCGACGGATCGGAAAACGCCAGCTCCTGAGCGATGTCCTGAATCGGCTGCGTGGTGAAAACGAGCTGGCGCTTGGCCTCGGTGAGCAGGCGCTGGCGGATCAGATGACCGGCGGTCACGCCGGTTGCGCGCTTGACGTGATCGTTGAGCCGATCGACGGTCATGCCGAGTTTTTCGGCGTAAAACCCGAGCTGATGCTCGCTGTGGAAGAAATCGTCGACCAGCGCGCGCAACTGCGCGACGGTGGCGTCGGCGGGCTGCAAAGTGACGCTGCCGGTGCGCGCACGACTTGCCGCAAGGCGCGCGACGCCGACGGCGATGAGCGACAACAAACCGCGCATCGCCACGCGGTAACCCTCGCGCGCGAGGCTTCCTTCTTCAAACAGCTCCGCGCATAGCGCCGAAAGCCGCGCCCGCTCCGTCTCATCGGCGATCGGCACGATCGGGTGCGCGGCGAGCGCGCGCAGCCGCGATAGGGCCTCGCCCGCCCGATCGGCAAGCGCCACCGCCGCGTCCTCGGTGAAGCTCAGCACCCAGCCTTGGGTGACGTTGGGCTCGAAGCGGTAACCGTGAGCGATCGCCGCCGGCACCAGAATCGCCGCCGGGGCGGTAAACGGCAGGCGCGCCGCCTCGAACGTCATTTCGCCGCCGCCGCGCTCGATCAAAAGGATCTGAAACAGATTGCGGTGCCGGTGCGCGCGAATGGTCCAATCGTTGATCGAGGAGCGCGAGGCCACCGTCTCGACGTGGATGAAGTCGAACGCCTGATCGTCCGGCGGATCGCCGTAGAGGTGGAACAGCGGCAGCGCATTGGCCATGGTGCAAGCATAAGCCGATCGCGCCAAAGAAGAAGCCGCCGCGAAAACACAATCGCCGCTTTACACAAAAAAGCGGCAGCCCGCCGCAGCGGGCCGCCGCTTATCTCGACGCAACCGTTAGCGGTTCTGCCCGCCCTGGCCGCCTTGACCACCTTGGCCGGGCTTCTGGCCGCCCTGCTGCTCGCCAGGCTTGCCCGGGATGCCTTGCTGCTGCTGGCCGGGCTTCTGCTGCCCGCCCTGCTGCGGATTCTGCGGATTGTTCTGTTGCTGCTGCGGGTTACGCTGTGGATTCTGCTGTTCATTCGCCATTGGGACGTTCTCCGGTGATTTTGGGGAAACCCTCGCCCAATAGACAACGCCCCGGTCTCATGGCGGTTCCGCTTCCGGCGCGGCTTATTGGCGACAACAAGTTGTAATTACGGGAAAAATACGTGTGAAGTCGGAACGTTCGCACAGCGCTCGTCGCGCCGCTTTGCGAGCGCCATCAAGGGAAAGCGTGCCGGCACGGCGCGTTGTCGCATTTTCCCGCCCCTGTTAAGACTTTGCCGGGAATCGAAAGGCGGCGGACGCATGGAATACTTCGTCCAGCAGCTCATCAACGGCATCACGCTCGGTTCGATCTACGGCCTGATCGCCATCGGCTACACGATGGTCTACGGCATCATCGGCATGATCAACTTCGCGCACGGCGACATTTTCATGGTCGGCGCGTTCCTGGCGCTCATCGCCTTCCTCGTGCTCGTCGCCATCGGGGTGACCGCGGTTCCGCTCGCTCTCTTCATCGTGCTGCTCGTCTCCATGGCGCTGACCGCGCTCTATGGCTGGACCGTGGAGCGCATCGCCTACCGGCCGCTGCGCCATTCGTTCCGGCTGGCGCCGCTGATTTCCGCCATCGGCATGTCGATCGTGCTGCAAAACTACGTGCAG
>Ga0116223_10003872_pt1 | contig 13215 bp, 9 predicted proteins | sample Sb_taG_3_FD_90092 | JGI IMG/M metagenome (GOLD analysis project Ga0116223, IMG submission 90092) | Peat soil microbial communities from Weissenstadt, Germany - Sb_50d_a_PC metaG | ecosystem: Environmental > Terrestrial > Soil > Wetlands > Peat | place: Germany: Weissenstadt | collected 2010-09-21 | reverse complement strand
CGGTAGTAAACTTGTACCCAATCGGCCCATGTCACTTTCCCCCGGCGACAAACTCGGCCCCTACGAAATCCTGGCCCTCATCGGCACGGGAGGAATGGGCGAAGTGTACCGCGCCCGCGATCCCCGCCTCAATCGCGACGTCGCCATCAAAGTCTCCCAGGAGCGATTCTCCGACCGCTTCGAGCGCGAAGCCCGCGCCGTCGCCGCCCTGAACCATCCCAACATCTGCACTCTCTACGACGTCGGGTCCGACTACCTGGTGATGGAATTCATCGAAGGGGAATCGCCCAAAGGTCCGCTCCCGCTCGAAGAAGCCCTGCGCATCGCGCGCCAGATCGCCGACGCCCTGGAAGCCGCGCACGAAAAGGGCATCGTGCATCGCGATCTCAAACCCGCCAACATCAAACTCAAGCCAGACGGCACGGTGAAAGTGCTGGATTTCGGCCTGGCGCAGATCGCACAAGCCTCCCGGCCTGACTCTGGCGACCCCGCCGCGTCCCCCACCCTCACCATCTCGCCCACGCGCATTGGCATGATCCTCGGCACCGCCGCCTACATGTCCCCCGAGCAAGCCCGCGGCAAACCGGTCGACCGGCGCGCCGACATATGGGCCTTCGGCGTGCTGCTGTACGAACTGCTCACCGGCAGGCAGTCCTTCCCAGGCGAGACGGTCTCCGACATTCTGGCCGCGGTGCTCGCCAAGGAGCCGGACCTGGATGCCTTGCCCCCGCACGCGCGGACGGTGATCGAAAAGTGCCTGCGTAAGGACCTGCGCATGCGCTGGCAAGCCATCGGCGATGTGCGCATCGCACTCGACGAAGGCCCCGCGGCCGCTCCCACGCTCTCCGCCCGCACTCCGTGGCGCGAGCGCGCCGCGTGGATCTCCACTATCGCCATCCTCGGCGCGCTGCTGTTCTTCGCGGGCTCGCGCTGGAACCCTCGCCCCGCCAGCGACCCCGTCCGGTTCGTCATCAATCCTCCCGCCAATACGGTCTTCTCCGGCATGGCCAACGCCACCGTGCCTGTGCCGCAGTTCGCCGTCTCCCCCGATGGCCGCGCGATCGTTTTCGTCGCTTCCACGGCCGGGGGCCGGGCGATGCTCTGGATGCGCCCCCTGGACGATGTGACCGCGCACGAGATGCCGGGGACCGAGAACCCCGTGGATCCGTTTTGGTCCCCCGACAGCCGCTGGGTGGGCTTTGTTTCCGAAGGGAAGCTCAAGAAAACTCCGGCCGCCGGTGGACCGGTACAAATGGTGGCTACCGCTGGGAACCCCCGCGGCGCCTCCTGGGGCCCGGACGACACCATCCTTTTCGCGTCGGGGAACACCGGCCTCTTCCGCGTCGCGTCCTCTGGCGGACCCGTGACCGACGTAACCAAGCTGGACCCATCGCGCCAGGAAGGGTCGCATCGCTGGCCCTTTTTCCTGCCCGATGGCCGCCATTTCCTCCACCACATTCGCAGCGGCGCGTTGGAATATCGTGGCATCTACGCCGGCTCCATGGACGGAAAAACCAAGAAGCGGCTGCTGCCGAACGACTCTAGCGCCCTCTATGCGCCGCCAGGCTACCTGCTCTACCTGGATGGCGACATGCTCCTGGGAAAGCCCTTTGACCCTGGCCGTCTGGAATTCAGCGGCCAGCCCTTTACGATCGCTGAGCGGGTGGGTCATTCGAGCCAGGGCTATGGCGCCATCTCCGTCTCACCCGGCGGCGTCCTCGCCTACGCAGGTCCAATCTTGCACGCCGGCCGCCTAACCTGGTTTGACCGCGACGGGACTGCGCTCGGCTCCGTGGCGACCGAGGGCGACTACGTCGACTTCCGGCTTTCCCCTGACGAGAAACAACTCGCCGCGTCGCTGGTCGATTCCAAGAACGGCAACGTGGATATCTGGCGCACCGACCTCGCGCGCGGCAGCACGTCGCGCTTTACCCTGGGACCGTCGCTCAACGCGTCCCCAGTCTGGTCGCCGGATGGAACCCGCATCGTATTCCGGACCGTTCGCAAAGGTCTGGCCGAGTTCTACCAGAAAAGCGCCAGCGGCGGCGGCAAGGAAGAGCCCGTCTTGCTGGAAGAGATGCAACGCGCGGTCTTCATTGAAGCGAACAATTCGGAGCCCACCGACTGGTCGCCCGACGGCAAGCGCCTCTTGTTCTCCACCACGACCGGCAACTCGGGCCTATGGCTGTTGCCGCTCTCCTCGGCTGGCGGCGATGGCAAGCCAGTCAAGTTTGTGGATTCGCCTGCCGAACAAATACACGCCAATTTTTCGCCCGACGGGCATTTCGTCGCCTATAGTTCCAACGAGTCCGGCAGGTACGAAGTACACGTCCAGACCTTTCCGCTGTCCGACCGCACCTGGCAAGTCTCGACCAACGGTGGTTACGAGCCCCGCTGGCGCGGCGACGGCCACGAAATCTACTATCTCTCCGAAGACCGCAAACTGATGGCTGTGTCGGTTGGCCCTGGACCGTCCTTTGGCGTTCCCAAGCCGCTCTTCCAGACGCGCGTGCTCCCGGGAGTGAGTTCGCTGCGCGCGAACTACGTCCCGTCGCGTGACGGCCGGCGGTTCCTGGTCAATACCCAGATCGGCGATCCGCCGCCCAATCCCATCACCGTCGTGCTGAATTGGACTGCCGGTTTGAGGTAATAACCCCTTACCATCCAGCCACTTACAAGGAAATCGCCAAACCCTCCGTAGTCTGCCCAAAAACCGAGTCACGTCCTCAGAAAATAAATTTCGATCTAATGAATTCAACAACTTAGACCCACTTTTGGCCGTCCCGGAAGGGTCGATTTTTGGTGTTGTCGAGTTACTATTATGGTTGAGGGAAAGAAACGCGAGATCCCTCATTGGCCGCTCGTCTCCGAGCGGTTTTTTTTGGTGCTGACCCAGATTTTCGGCATATTCGAGTGTCCGGAAATGGGACTAGGTTCGTTTGGTATACCGGGTGTCGCCCGGTAATGCCGGCGGTCTTCGCCGCCAGCCCCTCTCGGAAGGATCCTTCCGAGATTCGAAGTCGAAGTGCTTTGTTTTCAACAAAGAGTCTCCCAAAATTCCAACCGATCCTTCCAGATCGGTGTGTTTTGAGGTAAACACCCTATGTTATTCGTTCCACAAACCGACGAGCAGGTCCGCCAACTGGAAGCCGTGATCCAGGCGCTGGATTCCGCCGAGATATCCGCCGCCGAAGCTGCCAGTCGTCTCCAGGCCATCGAACCGGACACCCGGCTGACCTACCTCCTGCGCGGAACCGATTGCCTGGATGCCGGCGATTATTCGGCAGCCGAGTCAATCGGTTGGGAGGGGCTCCAGCGGCACCCTACCGACCGCGCCCTTTACTTGAGATTGGCCGACGCCCGCCTCGAACGCCATCGCAAGGATTCCGTGTCGCGGCTCCTCATAGCTCTCGCCACGTGGAAACTGGCGCTCCTGCGCGACATCCCCGATGAGATCGTGGACGAATTTCAAGAGAAGGTGGGCGATCCGACAGAGAACTACCGGGATCCCCACACCTTCGAGTCCATCGCCCGGGATTTCGATCGCCGTTTCAAACCGGACTACGAAAAGCCCGCCGTGCGCGATCTCCTGCTCCCTTACCGTTTGCTCAACGACCTCCAACGGCAGGCCCCCGCCACGGTCGAATCTCGCCTGGTCCGCGATATCGCCGCCAATGCCGGACGCTGCGCTCCCATCCTGCACGCCGCCTTGAAGGATTGGGCGCGTCACCGCGATGCGCTCTCCCCGTGGGCCGTGCGAATCGCCTCCGCGCTGTTGGGAGAAATCGCGCCGGGAGATACCGCCATGCCGGGCCTCCTGAGCGATCTGCTGGAGCTTTCCCAGTTCCGCGATTCCGCAACGTCTTTGCATGCGCACTGGGCCATATGGAGGATCGGCCAGCGCTTTCCTTCCCTGGCCCTCGCCGCTTTCCGCGCCGCGGCGCCGCAGGCCAAGCTGGCCTTGCGCTGCCGATTGGCCGACCACATCCGGATGTTGTCCGGCGCCGTCAAGCGTGAGGCGGCGCTGTCCGATTTGCTCAAGGGATTTTCCGCTCTCACCGGTCCGGACGAAGACGATGCCGGCGCCCCCTACCTGCTGGCGGCGATTGCGGATGCGCTCGGCCCCGATTCGCGCGCCCGGCAACTGCTCGCGCGTTATCCGGATTGGACGCAGGCCGAGGGTGGTTTCGTCCCCAGCCCGATGCATCGGCTCATCCCAGGGGTTGACATCCAGGCGGTCTGCCTCCAACGCGCGCTCGCGGATCGGCGGGAAGAGGACGCCGATCCGCCGCCGGCCGCGAAGCCGGCGGCCCGTCCCAAACCCGCACGCAACGAACCGTGTTGGTGCGGCAGCGGCGTCAAGTATAAGAAGTGCCACCTGGCCGCGGATGAAAACGCGCAGCAGCCGCACGCATCCAATGGCGGCGACGAAGTCGGCGACACGCTCCACGTGCGACTGTTCCGAACGCTGTTGAACAGCGGTCGTGGAAAGCGCACCAGGGCCCAGTTCCTCGAGGCCACCCGGCTGTATTTCGATCAGTACCCCACCGACGTCGATCCCAAGTGCGGGCTGATCGAAAGCTTTTACGAGTGGTTTGTCTTCGATTTCCGGCCCGGTGACACCGGCCCCACGGCGGTGGAGGACTATCTGCGCATCCGCGGCCCCAGGCTTCCCGCCCGCGAGCGCGCCATGCTCGAATCGTGGCGCGATTCGCGCTTCGGGTTCTGGGAAGTCCGGCGTGTCGAGGAAGGTACCGGCTTTGAAGTCAAGGACGTATTCGCGGGCGACCTGGTATTCGTCGATGAACCTTCGCTCGACTATCCTCTGGCTCCGGGGGATTACCTGGTCGGTCGCATCGAGGAGTTCGAAGGGCTCTCCAAGTTCGGCCCGCATGCGCTGCATCTGTCCGGCCCGCTGTTTCTCGCGATGGCCGAAATGATCGAGGAAGACAGCCGTGCCATGGGCCAGGAACCCGCCGCTTATGTTCGGGCCAACACCCACCGCTGGTATCGCCTCGTGAGGGAGACGGCCGCGCGCCTGCCGGCAGACGAGCCCGAATGCCCCGAGGCCGCCAGTGTACCCTAATAAGATGCTTTTCCTTCCCGAATCGCAGAAAGAGCAGCTCATGGAGATCCTGCGTGCGGCTGAAGCCGGCGAGATCACTGAGGCCGAAGCAGCCGAGCGCCAACTGCAAATCGACCCAAGCTACGGCCCGGCCTTTCTCAGCCTGGGGAACGAGCGGGCTGTGGCCGGCGACCTCCTTGAAGCCGAATCCCTGCTCTGGCAAGCGCTCGACCTCATCCCTAGCAGTTTCGCCCCCTATCTGTCGCTGTCGAATGTTCGCAGCGGAAGGAACCCCGACGACCCGCTGGCGAAGCGTCTCCTGGAACTCGGTATGTGGAAACTCGCTCTCACGGATCAGATCCCAGACCAGATCGCCGACACGTTTGGCGGCAAGTTCGGCAGTCTGGGAGGCGACTGTAAGAATCCCAAGGCTTACGCAACACTCGCCAGATCGCTCGAAGGCACACATAAGGGTGTCGACCCGCCGGAGGTGCGCGACCGTTTGCTCCCCTACCGCCTGCTCAACGACCTGCAGCGGCAGGCGCCCACCGCGATGGAACAGGATCTGCTTCAGGACATCCTGGCCAACGCCGGGCGTTGCGCCCCGCTCTTCAACGGGGCCCTGCTGGACTGGGGACGGTCCAGCGATGCGCTTTCGCCGCGAGCCCTCCTGCTGGTTGTCGCGTTGCTAGGAGAAATCGGCGGAATCGAGATGCTCGACGATCTCCTGGAGCTTGCGCTGGTCCAGGATGACGAAATCTTTCTGCACGCTAACTGGGCCGTCTGGCGAATCGGCCAGCGCTTCCCTTCCGAAGCGCTCGTCCGGTTCCGCATGGCCGCACCGCAAGGGAGGGTGGCATTTCGATGCGCGCTGGCCGAGCACATGAACCTCCTGCCGGAGACCGAAGGGCTCGAATCCGCGCTGACCGATCTGCTCGATGGGTTTTCCACCTTCGCCGCCGACAACGACGCGCCCGTCCTGCTCATGACCGTCGTGACCGCTCTTGGCGATATGGGCTGCTACCCGCAGGCCGACGCGTTGCTCGCGAGCTGCCGGAAACTCCTGCCGCAAAAAGGCCGCCAGTACTTGCGGGATCTGGAGGAGATGGAGGGAAGATTCCTGCCCAGGCTGGTTAACGAGGAGATCGACGGCTTGGATATCCAGGCTCTCTGCCTCGGCCGGCCGCCCGAACCAGAACCGCTACCCGAACCCCCCGCGCGCACCAAACCCGAGCGCAACGAACCGTGCTGGTGCGGCAGCGGAAGGAAGTACAAGAAGTGCCACCTGGCGTCCGATGAGGAAGCGGAGCGCCGTCAACGGCCTCCCGAAGCGGACCAGCCCGTCGGCGAGCCGCTCTATCGCGAGCTCTACGAAAAGGTGCTGAACAGTTCCATGGAATGGCGCAGCCGTGACCAATTGGTGGAAGCCACCCACCTCTACTTCGAGCAGGGCCCCGACGAACTGGCCAACCAAACCGAAGCAATGGGCGGCTTCTTCGAATGGTATGTCTACGATTTCCGGCCAGGCGGGAAAGGGCGGACTCTGGTGGAGGAGTATCTTCGCCGGCGCGGCTCGCGCCTCACGGAGCGCGAGCGAGCCCTGCTGGAATCCTGGCGCGCGGCGCGCTTCGGGCTGTTTGAAGTGCAGCGCGTCGAACCGGGCAAGGGCGTGGAAATCAAGGACGTCTTTGCCGGCGACCAGTTCTTCGTCGGGGATGTCAGCTCTTCGCGCTCGCTGGTCAAGTGGGATTGCCTCCTCCAGCGCATCGAGGAGTTCGAAGGCCGCCGCATGTTTGGCGGCCATGGCGTGCTGGTTCAGCGCGGCCTGCTCCCCAAGCTGATGGAGATCGTCGAGGAGGACAGCCGCGCCATGGGCCGCACTCCGGCGGATTATGTCCGGGCTTACAGCCACCGCTGGTACCGGCTCGTCCGCGAGCTATCCGAGCAGGCCATGCGCGATCTGCAAATCGTTGGCCCGGAGGGCGCTGCCGTTGAATTTTGCTCGGCGGTCTACGAAGTCCTGGATGAGGACGGCCTCGTCGCCGCGCTCTCCTCGGTCAAAGTCTTCGAGGACGACACCTCCCATGGCGACCCTCCCGGAGAGCGCAATTTCGCCTGGCTGGAGAGCGCCGCGGAGGGCACTCGGCGGGGCTACGGCCACATCCAGATCCGCGGCGGCCAGCTCAAGCTGGAAACGATTTCGCGCAGCCGCCTCGAAATCGGACGCCAGTTGATCGAGAAGAATGCGGGTTCGTTCCTGAAGCATCTCGGAGATTCGTTCGAATCGGCGCAGGCCGCCATGAAGAGAATGAGCCGCGAGGGAGCGCCCGCGCCGAAGCCTTCAGGCATCCCGCCGGACATCGAGCGCCAGGTGGTGCTCAAGTTCAAGACCGAGCACTACGCCAAATGGACCGATCAGCCCCTGCCTGCGCTGAACGGAAAGACGCCGCGCGAGGCGGTCAGGTCCGCCGTAGGAAGGAAGGCCGTCGACGACCTTCTCCGCATGATGGAAAACGGAGAAGAGCGGGAGCGCCGGAGCGGCAAGCCGGCGTTCGATTTCTCGCCCATCCGCAAGACGCTGGGCCTGGAATTGTAGCCCCTACTTCACGCCCGACATCATCCGCACCGTCGGCTTGATCAGCAGCGCCAGAACCAGCGCGGCGCCGATGGTGAAAGCGGCCACGGAGCCAAACAGGGTGGGCAGCGGCATCGAGCTGTAGACCGAGGCGGCCTCACCCGCCAGCCAGTTGCCGATGCTGGTGGAGAGAAACCAGATGCCCATCATGAATCCGGCAGCGCGCTCGGGCGCCAGCTTGGTCATGGCGCTCAGGCCCACCGGGCTGAGAGACAGCTCGCCGATGGTTTGCAGAAAATACGTTCCGACCAGCCACCACAGGGACACCTGGACGCCGTGCGCCGCGATCATGGCGGCGGGCACCAGAATGGCGAAGGCCGATCCGGCGAACACCAGGCCTAGCGAGAACTTGGCCGGTGAGGGAGGCTCCAGGCGCTTCCGGTTGAGCGCCAGCCACAGCCAGGCAAACACCGGCGCCAGCGCCACCACAAAGATCGGCTGCACGAACTGATACCAGCTCGCGGGGAATTCGAAACCGAAAACATGGCGGTTCGTGTTGCGGTCGGCAAAGAAATTGAGCGAGGAGCCCGCCTGCTCGAACGACGCCCAGAAGAGCGCGGAAGCCACGAACAACACCAGGATGGCTACCGAGCGTTTGCGTTCTTCGGGCGACCATCCGCCGCCGAAAATCAGCCAGGCGAAAACCACGGTCGAGATGGCCAGCAGGAACCAGCCCTGCCCGTCGGAGAGTATGGTCGCCGTGAACGGGATGATTCCAACCGTGCCCAATACAGCCAACAGGGCGAAAATGCCCAACCCGCTGCCCACTGCCCATGCGGCGTTGCGCTTCTGCCGGCGGTCGCGCTCCGCATCGCCGGTGCTCGGCGGGTGCAGGCCGGCGGTCCCCAGGTGCTTGCTGCCCAGGACGTACTGAATGAGGCCGAGGAGCATGCCGATTCCGGCCACCCCGAATCCCAGCCGCCACCCGATGCGCTCGCCCACGTAGCCGCAGATCAGCGGCGAAATCAGCGCCCCGGTATTGATGCCCATGTAGAAGATGGAAAAACCGGAGTCGCGCCGCGGGTCGCCTTGAGCGTAGAGCTGGCCCACGATGGTGCTCACGTTGCCCTTCAGCATGCCCGTGCCGAGCATGAGCAGCACCAGGCCAAGGTAGAAAAATCCCTCGCCGGGCACGACGAGCGAGAACTCCCCGGCCGCGATGAGGACGCCGCCGATCAGCACCGCGCGCCGCTGCCCGGTAATGCGGTCGGCCACCCATCCGCCGCCCAGGCACAACAGGTAGACCATGGAAGCGTAAAGACCGTAGACCGCGCCGGACTTCTCGTCGCTGAAGCCCAGACCGCCCTTGGCGATCTTGTCCGACATGTAAAGGATGAGGATGGCGCGCATTCCGTAGTAGCTGAAGCGCTCCCACATTTCGGTGAAGAAAAGGGTGGCCAAGCCACGCGGATGTCCGAAAAAGCTGGTGTCGGCGCGCGCAGTGTCGAGAGAGGTTGCCATGGGTTTACGGGAAGGGTAGCACAGACATCCTATCCCGTGTGGCCCTTGCGGAGCCGCGACCGTGAGGGGGCGGTCCTCCCGTGCCTCAGAACTTCTTCAGCTCCTCGACCAGGGCGGCAATTCCTCCCCGGTTGTAGAGGTCGGCGAGGCGCTGTTCCTCGGCCGAAGGCGCTACTGACTTGAGCAGGGCCGGGTCCGCAAGGCTCTTCCGATTCGGCACCCACACCTTGCCGTCGGCGAATTCCACCTGGTTGACGAAGCCCGTCATCTTCTGCACGTTGACCGGCTGCCCGCTATTCGAAAACAGCCGCAGCGTGGTCTCCTGGCGCACGGTGCCGGTCTTGTCCGGCGGCAGATTGCTGAGGTCCTTTTCCGAAGACGGCAGCGAGGCTGCCACCGATTGCCGGCCCGCCTGGTCGGTAAGGACCCAGCCCAGCTCCACGTACTTCACGGCCTTCGCCGAGCGGTTGCGCACTTCGATGTTGGGCGCCCGCGCTTCGTTGCCCGACACCTGCGCCCAGCCCTGGATCGCCTCCACCGGGGAATCCGGGAACTGCACGAAGGCAAACTTCTCGGCGTGCTCCGGCGGCAGCGCGGCACTGGTAACCGCGGGACCGTGGGGCACCACCTTCACGTTCAACGGAGCGGATTGCTGGCGCGCGCCGATCTGGAAGATCTCCTGCCGCAGGCCCTCCTGGCCGCCTTGCGCCAGCACCCGCTTGAGGTACTCGCGGTCGCGCTGCGCCTCCACTTCGCAAGCCGTCAAATAGCGCCGCGAGTGCAGGCGATCCGGCCCGTAGAACGAGAGATCCTGGTACAGCACGCCATCCAGGTCGATCTGCACCAGCGGGCCGCCGGCCATCTGGGTGGGCCGCACCAGTTGCATCTCGATGCGCACCGGGAAGGCTTCGCCGGGCGCGATATTCATGCTGGGAATGGTCACCGAGCCTTTGCCGCCCAGCGTCACTTCCTGCGACACCACGCGCAGCATCACGCCATGAATGCGGCTGGCGCCGGCGTTGCGCAAGGTCAAGGTCATGTGCAGATCCAGCACCAGCGCGGCGCCGCGCGCGGTGGCCCGCGACTCGTTGGAACTCATGCCGACCAGAGTCACGGGAGAATCCTTGGCGAGGTTGATATTGATCGAATCCTTGGGCAGGGCGGTGTCCTGCGCGAGCAGGCGCGCCGCGCACAGCACGATCGGTACCGCCAGCCGTCTTAGCCCGTTACTCCGCATATACGTTATTGATCGTCACGTAGCCCGTTTTGGGATCCACGTAGCGAGCCCCCATGGAACCTTGCGCGCCCACGGAGAGCGTCACGTCGTTGGCGTTCACTCCCGTGTTCATCAGGCGGAATGCCTGGTCGCCGGTTCCCACTTGAATTCCATCCGCGGTGCTCTGCACCACGGTGCGCTGGTCGGCCCGCGCGGGCGTCGTGTTCTGCAGCAATATTCCGGCAGCCACCATGACCACGATGCTGGCCAGCGCCACGGCGGCGCGGGCTCCGGTGAACAGACGGGCGGCGCGCGGCGCTCTCTCGCTGGTCCGCACGCACTCGCCCGCCGCCAGGCCCAGCCGGATATTGGCCTTCATTTCCGCCGCCAGCCGGTTCCACTGAATCTCCGGAATCTCGGACAGTTCCGGAAGCATTTCCCGCACGCCCTCAAACGCGGCGATCTCGTCGCGGCAGGTCTCGCAGCGCGCCACGTGCCGCGCAGTCCGCCAACCGGCGAAAAACCCGAGATCCCCGCCTGCGTGCAATGCCAATGTCGCCTGATTCGGGTGCTTCATATTTCTACCGCTTCCTTCTTTCCATGTAGCGGCGCATCTTGGTCCGCGCGTTCGCGATGTGCGAGCGCACGGTGGCCTTGGAACAATCCAGCCGCCGGGCCACTTCCTCGGCCGGCAACCCTTCCACGTCGCGCAACATGAGCGCGGCCCGTTCCCGTGGGCTCAACAGCCGCAAGCCATCCTGCAGGTACGAGCGATGTTCCGACCGCAGGACCGCCTGCTCCGGGCTTTCCGCGTGGCTTTCCGGCGCCTCGTCGATCTCGCAAAACGTGGCCCGCCCGCTGCGCCGGATGAAATCGATGGCCGTATTGGTGGCGATTCGCGATAACCAATGGGCCGCTTTTTGTTCGTCCTTGAGCTGGTCCTGGTGCTGGAGGGCCTTGATGAAGGCCTCCTGGGTGAGGTCTTGGGCGTCCGCGACGTTTTCCACGATGCGATATATCTGGACGAAGATCCGGCGTAAGTGCTCGGAAACAAAGCGGTTTTGCCGTTCCAGGAGCTCCAGCCCCGGCTCGATGACTTCACTCATCTCGGTCAAAACGACGGTTTTCACGGGTTCCTGTAATGATGACGCCAAATCCCGGAAAACGTGGAAACAAAAAGCGGAACCGGTCCGCTTAAGGTCATTCTAGCGCGAGAACAGGCGTGCCTCCAGGCTGCCGCTCCCCTGGTTCCCCCTGGTGCGATGCACCGCAGCAAACATTCTTCGCAGATTTGTTTTCGCGAAAACACTCAATTGTAACCACCCCGGCTGGAGACTGTTACCAGGGAGAAGTTCGATCGGGAGGGTCGCATGAAGAATCGCAGCACAGGCGTGTGCCTGCACGGCCATACCATGCACTCGGAGGAGTGCCTGTCGTTCCTGCCGCGTTACCTGCACCATGTCCCCGGAGTTTCGCAGATTGTCAGCCGCTATGAGGGCGGTCCGCGGCCGGCGGTCGATTTCAGCCGCGCCTATTGGACGCCGCCGCTCACCCCGGCATCGGCGCTGCGCGTCGAGCGGCAACAGATCGCCAAACTCGGGCTGCGGCCGATGGTCTCGCTCACGGACCACGACAACATCGAGGCCGGCCTGGCGCTCCAGGTGACGGCCGATTCCCGGGAAGTGCCGGTTTCCGTGGAGTGGACCGTGCCGTACGAGCGCTCGATTCTGCACCTCGGCATTCACAACCTTCCGCCCGGTGCGGCGCGAACCTGGATGTCCGTTATGTCCGTCTATACCGCGGCTCCCGACGAGCGGCTGCTGCCGGGAATCCTGAGCGAATTGGCCGGAAACCCGGAGGTGCTCATCGTACTCAATCATCCTTTCTGGCTGGAGGAGGGCGTGCAAGAGGCCGACCACCCGCGCGCCCTCGCTCGCGTTTTGCGGGAGTGCATCCGGTGGTTTCACGCCTTCGAGCTGAACGGCACGCGGCGATGGGCGGAGAATGCCAAGGTGCTCGAACTGGCGCGCGCCCATTCGCGGCCGGTGATTTCGGGAGGCGACCGCCATGCGTGCGAGCCGGCCGCCTGCCTCAACCTGACGGATGCGCGGTCGTTCGCGGAATTTGTGGCCGAGATCCGCGGCGGCCAAAGTTCGGTCGTATTCATGCCGCACTATTGGGAGCCCATGCCGATCCGCATGCTGGAAGCCAGTTGGGACATCCTCCGGCCGTATCCCGAGTACCCCGGAAGGGAGCGGTGGATCGACCGGATCTTCTACCGCGCGGAAGACGGCACTCCGCAGCCGCTCTCGGTGATATGGCGCGAGCGAGTGCCCCTCCTGGTGCGGCCGGTCACCGGACTGGTTCAGTTCCTTGCCGCCCCGGGCGTGCGGGGAGCACTCCGCTTCCTGCTGTCGCGGCAGCCCGAGGCCGCGCAGTGAGGACCGCCGTGCTGCGGCTATCGGCTGCCTTGGACGGATTGGCCCCCGAGACCGTCGCGCTGGTGCTCACGCTGGGCCTGGTGCTGGGCACCTTCCCGGTTTTCGGCTGTCCCACGGTTCTCTGTGCCGTGGCCGCGCTGGCGCTGCGGCTCAACGTTCCGGCGCTGCAGTTGGTGAATCAACTCATGTCAAGATAATTGGGGCCATGGTTAATGGTTCCAACCGAAAAGGAGAACCTGTTATGAGAACCGTTTCCGCAATCGCCCGATATCTGGCGGGCGTGATCTTCCTTGTTTTCGGCCTGAACGGCTTCCTGAACTTCATTCCTCTGCCGCCGCCGGGGGGCATCGCCGGGCAATTTATGGGAGCCCTGTATGCCTCGCACTATCTGTGGGTG
>Ga0116223_10003871_pt1 | contig 13217 bp, 15 predicted proteins | sample Sb_taG_3_FD_90092 | JGI IMG/M metagenome (GOLD analysis project Ga0116223, IMG submission 90092) | Peat soil microbial communities from Weissenstadt, Germany - Sb_50d_a_PC metaG | ecosystem: Environmental > Terrestrial > Soil > Wetlands > Peat | place: Germany: Weissenstadt | collected 2010-09-21 | reverse complement strand
TTTACTCACAAAGGCTGTAAGCGACATGGAAATCGCGTACACCAACGCCGCCGGACGAAAGAATCCAAATTTTATCAATCTGGGAGGCGGAAAGATTGGCGGGTTGATCCTGGTTCCCGGCCTCTACAAATGGACTACCGGTGTTTTAATATCAACGGATGTTACGCTCTCGGGTAGTAAAGACGCTGTCTGGATATTCCAGATAGCGGGAACGCTTACTCAGGACAGCGCTACGCAGGTGATCCTGACGGGCGGCGGACTGGCCAAGCACGTCTTCTGGCAGAGTTCCGGCGCTGTGGCCATTGGAACGACTGCGCACTTTGAGGGAACAATACTGGCTAAAACAAAAATCGCCATGAAGACGGGCGCATCGGCAAACGGCAGACTGTTAGCACAGACTGCGGTCACTCTACAAAAGAATGCGGTTACACGGCCCGCCCGATAGGGACCAAAGAGCATCATGGACGATCAACAGCTCCTATCAGCGCGGCCGGAGATTTGGACTGGGCGGACCATCGCCCCGGCCTCTACCGTGTCGGCCAGAACCGGAAATTCCGCGGTTCTGGCCGGGTTTCCTAAGCATCCACTTCGGATTTGCATCGCTTCGTTGTTCAGCCTCCTGTAAGACAAACACCGACAAATCTTTCAGAGTGCGTCCTACTAAAGAAGCAGCCGGAGGCTGATGGGCATGATCGGCGTCGGAATTTATTCTCCAATCTGACGAAGCGGTCTTTACCAATTCTGCTTCACAAAGTGAAACATCAGGAGGAGCCATTGACAGCAACGATCATGCCGGCCAAAAAAGAGCGCGACTTCGACCCGAAGGAATTCCTTGCCACCATCGGTCCGGGACGGAGAATTGTCCCGGTTGGCAAGAAACAAACAATTTACGCTCAAGGCGCAGCGTGCGATGCGGTGTTTTACATTCAGACGGGGAAGGTAAGACACCCTGGGCATATTGAGCGAGGGAGAATTTTTCGGAGAAGGTACCCTGGCTGAACAGCCCGTGCGCATGGGGTCTGCAACCGCAATGACGGACTGCGAACTCATGCGAATTGACAAGAAGGCAATGATGCTTGCGCTGCACCAAGAACAGACATTGTCCGACATGTTTACGGCACATTTGTTGGGGCGGAACATCCGATTCGAAGAGGATTTGGTTGACCAACTCTTCAATTCCAGCGAAAAGAGACTAGCTCGGGTTCTGCTATTGCTTGCTCGTTTTGGCAAGGCAGGCGTGCCCGAGACTGTAATCCCCCAGATCAGTCAGGAGACCCTCGCAGAGATGGTGGGCACAACCCGGTCTCGGGTCAGTTTTTTCATGAATAAGTTCAGAAGGTCAGGCTTCGTTGACTATGGAGCGAGCAAGATGCACGTTCATAGTTCACTTCTAAATGTCGTTCTCCAAAACTAGGGTCCGCGGCGCAATCCCAAAGCACACCTCGACAAGGCACCCGGTCCCAACTTCCGGATGGTCGGCAAACCTTTACTTTACAGGATTATGGAAGAGTTGCCCTAGACTCCAGGTTCGGAGACCTAGGCGAGTTGCTTGCCCGTGGCATCCAGGTTTGCACAACGTAGTCGAGTGCGGGGGGCGCGGCTGGCTGTGATGCCGCCAGCGCTTCAGGATCTTTCTCGAGGATTGCAGTCATCACGCTCAGTTGCGACTTGCCCTCGAAGGCGCGCCGGCCGGTAATCATCTCGTAGAGCACGCAGCCGAAGCTGAAGAGGTCGCTGCGCGCGTCCGCTTCCTTCCCTTGCAGCACCTCGGGCCCCATGTACTGAAAGGTGCCCACGATCATCCCGTGCTGGGTTAGCGCCGCCGGTGTAGCACTCAGTATCGAAACATTCATGGTCGGCGTGGAGGGCGTCAGACTCCCTTTTTCGCTCAGGGCCTGCGCGCCCAGCATGGCCACGGGTTTCGCCAAACCGAAATCCAGCAACTTGGCGCCCGATGCGGTGAGCATGATGTTCCCCGGCTTGAGGTCGCGGTGCACGATACCCGCGCGGTGCGCCTTCTCCAGCGCATCGCAGATCTGTATTGCGCACTCCAGCGCCTGCTTCAGGGGCAGCGGAGCTTTGTGCAGGCGGGAATCAAGAGTCTCGCCCTCCACGTACTCCATCACCAGGTAGGAGGTTCCCTCCTGGCTCCCCACATCGTGTAACACGCAAATATGCGGATGATTCAGAGAAGAAATAGTGCGGGCTTCTCGCTCGAAGCGCTGCTTGGCTTCAGGATTTGAAGAGAGATGAGACGGCAGAATTTTCACAGCGACCGTGCGGTCGAGGCGCGTGTCGCGGGCGCGGTACACCTCGCCCATGCCGCCCGCGCCGAGCGCCGTCTGAATTTCATACGGCCCAAGTTTGGTGCCAGAGGCTAGAGACATGCGTGCGCGCAATTATAGTCCCGCGAGGAGGTTGCAGCGGACGCGACGATTCTGGATGGTTAGTCGGCAACCCGGAAACTATGGCTTTCGCAATGACACCAAGCTAGCAATCCGCATACTTTGGTTCAGTGCAGGAGCCACGTCGCGACCCGCCAGAGGGTCTAATGAACATTCACCATCAGACATTCAGCCATACTTGGGCCCTAGAGGTTAACGATCAAGTCGGAGAAGGGGTACAATTCCGCGGTATCGGAATGCTTGGTGGTACCGCTTTATTTGTGGTTCCGATGACAAGTGGGTGGTATACCCTTCCGAAATTGTTGGAGTACATCACCAAATCGGAAAAAAGCCATGGCTCAGCTCGCGCGTACTCCCTATAACATTGGGCTCGATAGAAACGCCGCCAACTTCGCACCACTGACACCGCTCACCTTTCTCGCCTGGGCTGCCCAAGTCTTCCCGAATCGTCCCGCAGTGATCCACGGAAGGCGCAGCTTCAATTGGCAAGACACGTACACGCGCTGCCGGCGGCTCGCTTCGGCGCTTATGCGCAGTGGCATTGGCGTGGGCGACACCGTCGCTGCGATGTTGTGCAACACTCCAGAAATGTACGAATGCCATTTCGGAGTACCCATGGCCGGAGCGGTGCTGAACGCATTGAATACTCGCCTCGATGCTGATGCCATCGCTTTCATGCTGAAACATGGCGAGGCCAAGGTCCTCCTCACGGACCGCGAGTTTTCGGGAACGATCAAGGCTGCCTTAGCAAAGCTCGACAAGGCACCCCTGGTAATTGATGTAGACGATCCCGAAGACGTGAGTGCCGGAACCCGGATTGGCGAGATCGACTACGAGGCGCTCCTCAAGGAAGGAGATGGTGACTTGGTGTGGGATCCCCCGTCGGATGAATGGAACGCCATCGCGCTGAACTACACCTCCGGCACCACGGGCAACCCGAAAGGCGTGGTTTTCAGCCACCGGGGCGCCTACCTCAGCGCCATCGCCAACATTCTTACATGGGACATGCCGCGCCATGCGGTCTATCTGTGGACGCTGCCTATGTTTCACTGCAACGGCTGGACGTTTCCGTGGGCCATGGCCGCCGTTGCGGGGACGAACATCTGCCTGCGCAAGGTAGATGCGGCAGTGACTTTCGGACTGATTCGGCAGCACAAAGTTACGCATTACTGCGGCGCGCCCATCGTACATAGCCTGCTCGTGACTGCGCCTACCGAGTTGCGAGAGGGTATCAACCATCGTGTGCATGCCTTAGTTGCGGGTGCCTCGCCGCCCTCCTCCCTGATTGCGGCCATGGAGCGCGTGGGCTTCGACTTAACACACGTATACGGTCTTACAGAAGTTTACGGACCCGCAACCGTGTGTATGAAGCAGGATTCCTGGGGGCATCTCGATCTAGACGAGCGCGCTGCTTTGAACGCGCGCCAAGGCGTGCGCTACATCCTCGAAGAAGACGTGTCCGTGTTGGATCCGACCAGCATGCAGCCCGTGCCGGCGGATGGGAAGACGATGGGAGAGATCATGTTCCGCGGGAACATGACCATGAAGGGATACCTCAAGAATCCGCCTGCGACCGAGGGAAGCCTTGCCGGCGGATGGTTTCATTCCGGCGACCTGGCGGTTGTACACCCGGACGGGTACTTTAAAATCAAGGACCGTGCGAAAGATGTGATCATCTCCGGGGGTGAGAACATCTCTTCGCTCGAGGTGGAGGACGCGATCTGTCATCACCCCGCCGTTTTGGCCGCAGCCGTTGTTGCTCAACCCGACGTGATATGGGGCGAAACACCCTGCGCGTTCGTTGAACTGATGCCGGATAAGGAAGCGTCGGAGGCGGAAATCATCGAACACTGTCGAGCGAAGCTCGCGCACTTCAAAGTGCCGAAGACGGTTATCTTTGGCCCGCTCCCCAGGACATCGACTGGAAAAATTCAGAAGTTCCTGTTACGCAAGCGCGCCCGATCAGCCGAAGCAATTGCCTGACACACGGAGATAACTATGCCCGCCGACACTACATTGATAGCACAAGAGCCATTTGTCCTAAGTACGAACGCGAACGGCATCTCTACACTCACTCTGAACCGCCCTGAGCGATTCAACCCGCTCTCGAGGGAGATGATCGCCGCCGTTCAGGCAGAGCTGAACGCCATCGCCGGAGACCCGTCGGTACGGGTTGTGATTCTTGCCGCTGAGGGAGAGGGATTCTGCGCGGGCCACGATCTCAAGGAAATGCGCGCTCACGCGGGCGATAAGAGCTGGCAGCGCCAACTGTTCGACGAGTGCAGCGGGATGATGGTCGCATTCACCCAGATGCCACAACCAGTGATCGCCCGCGTCCAGGGCATTGCGACAGCCGCCGGTTGCCAGCTAGTTTCGATGTGCGACCTTGCCGTCGCTGCGGATACCGCGACCTTCGCAATGCCGGGAATCAATATCGGCGTGTTTTGCTCGACACCGGCTGTGGGCGTGGTGCGGAATGTCAGTCGGAAGCGCGCAATGGAGATGCTGCTGACTGGCGAACCCATCGATGCGAAGACTGCACTGGCCTGGGGGCTCGTGAACCGTGTCGTTCCCGCCAGCCAACTAGACGCGGAAATTCGGCGATTCACAGAAATCGTTCTGTCCCGCAGTCCTGCTGCGGTCCGCCTCGGCAAGCAAGCGTTTTATGGCCAGATCGATCGCCCTCTAGAAGCTGCCTACGATGTCGCCAGCGAGGTGATGGCGTGCAATCTTCTTTTGGAAGATGCGGCTGAAGGCATGGACGCGTTTCTGCAGAAGCGGCCGGCCAGTTGGCGCGGGAAATGATTTTTGTAACATGAAGACATTGGCGGTTCACTCAGTCCGGAGCTGAAGCGCGGCTCGTACGCGAAAGTTCCTGGCGCCGTGGACAAGAGGAAAACTGCGACAATGGGCTGGTACATGGAGCGCCACACGTGATCGAGTTGGCGAGTTGTCGGCAAAGCGGACAATGAAGGCTCACTCAACCCGGTGGTTCTATTCCGATCTTGTCGTTGACGGCACCTTGAATCCGCTGTTTGCAACCAAGATACCGTTCCGTGGTCTGAATCGAAACGTGACCGAGCAGAAACTGGATTTGCTCCAGTTCGCCTCCGGCGGCGTAGCAAAGCCGTGCGCAGGTTCTGCGGAGATCGTGCGGCGCTAACTTCTCGATCCCAGCCTTCCGGGCATACTCCCGAACCACGTGCCAGACCGTCTTTTCCGTCGGCCTCTCTCCCCAGGTTTTCCCCATCTTGTGCACCCGACGAAACAACTTGCCCGACGTAATGTTCGCTGCCTGGATCCACTGGTCGACGACATTCTTTACCCATCCCGGCATCGGGATCGTGCGGGTGTGGCCTACCTTTCCCTTCATGTCGACAATGGCCCAGTGTTCTTCACGCTGTTGAATGTGGCCGAAATTTAGCTCAACTGCCTCATGTCGCCGTAGGCCACAGGCGAGTAAGACGGCCAGAAGTGCTCGATCACGTTTTTCCTTCAAGCGCTCGCCGCCGGGAACCTGCCACAGTCTCTGCGACTGTTCAGTGGTGAGCCAGTTTCCTAGCCTCACGCCAATCTTCTTAACGCCCTTCCTCGTCGGATACCGGTAGCTAGGTCGGGACTTAGGAGGCCACAGTCAGCGGCCTCATAGGCCAAACGGCGGACGGCTCCTAAGCGAAGATTGATTGTCCCCAGAGCGAGATTTCGGGATTCGAGATGAATTCGATATCGGAGCACAACGGGCCTGCTGAACGAGAGCCTCGGCTCCGAGCAGTACCACTCCACGAATTCTTCAATAACGTGCTGGTAACCGCGCTGCGCGTCTGCAGAGGTCAGGCTGTTCAGAACGGCAGATTTTGCCTGATCCAAATCGGGTAAGCGAAGAACTGCTTTGGGCTTGGGGCGAGTTCGTTTCCAGGTTGGCTTCCGAGACATCGTTCGCGGTCCTCCTTAAACCGCGCTACGATGATCTGCCTACCTCAGCCACTTTACCGTTTGCTCGTCATCCAGCAAATAACCATTGTTTTATGATGGAAAACCGCTTTCGCGCCCTTATACCTTGACTATCTACAAGACGTATTGTAGATAATCATAGTATGAGTAAACCTACCGATCTCGTTCAGGGTACGCTCGACCTCCTAATTCTTAAGACGCTATCGCTTCAAGCCATGCACGGCTGGGCGATTGCCAAACGCATTCAGCAGATTTCAAGCGAAGTGCTGCAGGTGCAGCAGGGGTCTCTGTATCCGGCGCTGCACAGGTTGGAGCAACAGGGTTGGATCAAAGCCAAATGGGCGGAGAGCGAAACCGGCCGCCAGGCCAAGTTCTATTCGCTGACCGCTTTCGGGCGTAAGCAACTGGAAGCCGAGACAGCAGATTGGAAGCGGCTTTCCACTGCGATCAACCTGGTCGTAAGCGAGGTGTGATTCAAGCGGAGTCGATTTGTTAGCCTGCCGGCTCCGGAGATTGAACGCGGCGAAGGCTCAGAACTAGGGGCTGATGGTTAAAGGAGACGCAATGCGGTGGCTGAATCAATTGGTGAAGGTCCGTATGCTCCTGTTTCGCAGGATGGCGGACACACAGCTCAATGAAGAGCTGCGTTTTCACATGGAGCAACAGATCGCCGAAAACCGGGCTACCGGCATGAGCGCGGAAGAAGCCCGCCTCGCCGCTTTGCGGGTCTTTGGCAATCCTGATTTAGTGCGCGAAAAGACGGGCGCCACATGGAACTGGAATGGCCTGGATCGGTTCTCGCGCGACCTTCGCATCGGGGTTCGCACGCTAAGCCGGACACCTGGATTTGCAGTCGTTGCCATTCTCATCACGGCGCTTGGCATTGGCGCCAGCGTCGCGCTGTTTACGGTAATACGCGGCGTCCTGCTTAGGCCGCTGCCTTTCCCTGATTCCGATCGGTTGGTGACGCTCTACGAGCGCAGTACCCCTGCTGCTGGCGGCGGCGACTTCCCTCACAACCAGGTTGCCGGCGGCATCTACGCTACGTGGAATAGAGAGAACACCAGCTTCAGCAGTTTGGCCCTGGTCCGAGACGATAGTGCTGACCTCTCGGCGTCGGGCGGTCAACTGCCGGAAACACTCAATCAAGCGCATGTCTCCTGGAATCTGTTCCCCACACTCGGAGTGAATCCAGCCCTGGGGCGCGGCTTCACATCGACAGACGATAGTCTTTCGGCGAACGGCACAGTTGTGTTGAGCTCGAGCCTGTGGAAGCGTCGATTTGGCGCTGATCCAGCCATCCTGAACCGCACCATCTACGTCGATGCCAAGCCTTATACAGTCATCGGCATCCTGCCAGCATGGTTCGAGTTTCCGGATTCCAGTACGCAGCTCTGGACGCCCGTCTATCACGAATTCCCAGAAAGGATAATGTCCGCCTTCGACAACCACATGTTTCGTGTCGTGGGACGGCTGAAGCCAGGAGTAACGGGTGAGGAAGCAGCGGCGAACCTGAGCGTCATCTCTCGGCAGATCCATGACTCACACTTGGACAACCCGTTTGTCGCGGCGGCAGCGAACAGCCGGCCCCTGCTGGAACATTTGGTGGGGGATGTGAGGCGCCCGCTTTACATACTGCTCGCGGCCACTGTCTGCCTGCTGCTCATCGCCTGCCTCAATGTGGCCAATCTTCTCGTAGCACGCGCCGCGTCACGGCACAAGGAACTCGCGATTCGTGCTGCGCTGGGAGGAGGACGCATGCGGCTGCTGCGCGAGCATCTGACGGAGAGTTTCCTGCTCGAAGCATCAGGCGGAACTGCCGGCCTGTTACTGGCTTATGGTGCGATCGGTTGGCTTCTGCACACCCGGCCCGACATGGTTCGCGTGGGTGCCATTCATTTCGATGGCGTGGTTGCGGCGTTTACCACAGCTGTAGTCATCCTGTGCGCGCTCTTTTCCGGATTGGTCTCCGCGTTCAACACGGATGACACGCGTTTGCTCGGTGCCCTGCACGAATCTTCGCGAAGCCACAGTGCTGCAGGAACACGGGCACGCCTTCGCAAGACGCTGCTTGCCATTGAGGTCGGGCTCACGGTCGTTCTGCTGATGGGGGCGAGCTTGTTGGTGAAAAGTTACCAGCGCCTCCGTTCTACGAACGTCGGATGCGTTACTGATAACGTGCTCACCATGCGCATTAAACTGCCGGGCAAGCGGTACAAGACGCCAGGACCAGCGCCTGCGAATTTCTTTGAGACGCTATTGCAGCGAGTGCGGGCGCTGCCGGGAGTAGAAGCGGCGGGGTTTGTGACTGGAGTTCCGGGACAGGGATACATGGGCGACTCAGGATTCACGATCGTAGAGCACCCGCCACTGCCGCCGGGCAATGGCACTCTCGCAATCTATCGCTCGGCCGACTCCGGCTACTTTGCGGCCATGGGCATTCCTCTTTTGCGCGGCCGCACCTTCGGTGATAACCAGAAGTTCGATCAAGTCAATGAAGTGGTCATCAGCGAATTGTTCGCCAAGAAATTCTTCCCCGGCGAAGATCCCCTTGGCAAACACCTGCACGTAATGGACGGAAACAAGGTACGCGTGATCGTGGGAATCGTCGGCGACACGCGGTACGAAATCGGCGAAGCCCCTGAGCCAATGCAGTACCATCCGCTCTTTGCGGGTGATCAAAACTACGGCACACTCGCGATCCGCTCCAGGCAGGACGTGAGCCAACTCGCACTTCCGGTGCAGCAGATCATTCAAGGTCAGGATCGTGAGCTGCCCGTCTCGGATGTGCTTACGATGAATCAACTGCTCGGCAAGTCGACGCTCGACCAAAGTTTCGACGCAACTCTAATCACCTCGTTAGCGGTGCTCTCACTGTTGCTCGCGGCTGCGGGCCTTTTCGGTGTGCTGTCTTACATTGTGGCTCAGCGCTCGGGTGAAATCGGGATCCGCATAGCGCTCGGTGCTCAACGAGAACAGGTGCTGAGAGAGATGCTCGCCGATGGGCTGCGCCCGGCGCTAATCGGACTCCTGCTGGGACTGGCGGCAAGCGCCGGAACGACGCAGTTCATCAAGTCCATGCTCTACGAAACCCAGCCACTCGATCTCGGAGTGTTCGCTGCCGTCGCGGCATTGCTGATGGCCTCAGCCGCGCTGGCCTGCATGGTTCCGGCGTGGCGGGCGTCTCGATTGGACCCAATGCGGGTCTTGAGGATGGAGTAAGAAGAATCTGGGCATTCTGCCGAAGCGACTTACTTCACCACGGATCACATGATTGGCGGAGGTTCCTCCCCCCGCACATTCGCAGTCATTTCATCTTTGCAGGAAGGCACTCGCAGTGTAGCGATACCGTCGGATCGACCTTGCCTGCGCGGCGGGCTGGGATATAACAGGCAAACAAAGCAACCACAATCAATGCGGGCAGTACTCGGCCGAGGATTTGTCCGTGTCGGGTCACTTCGCGAATTGTCGGCTAAACGGAAGTAATTGCTTGGAAGTTCGCTCCGTGAGGGTGGGATGACAAGAACATCGATGCCTGATCTCCATCTCTGACGGTGATTGACCCAGAGTGCGAAGCCTTCGGGGGCCGGGGACACTGACTCACAAGTGATACGCTGGAACTGAAAACACGCGTGAGTTCGAAGGATAGACCATAGACGGAGACGGCACCAATGGGCGACGTCAGGCTCCCCGTGAATTCCGGCGATTTGCCCGTATTCGTTGCGGCTCCCGATCGGGGCGCGCCGTGGCCCGGCGTGGTGGTGCTCCACGACGTCGGCGGAATGAAGGAAGACCTGCGCAATCAGGCGCGGTGGCTGGCGCGGGAGGGGTTTCTGGCAGCGGCGCCGAACCTGTACTTTCGCGGCACGATGGTGAAGTGTCTATTCGCCATCGCGCGAGACCTAAAGGCACGGCGCGGTCAGACTTACGAGGACATCGAAGCCGTCCGCACGTGGCTGGTCCGGCACGAGGAATGCACGGGCAAGATTGGTGTCATCGGGTTTTGCATGGGAGGCGGGTTCGCGCTGTTGCTCGCGCCCGATCATGGATTCGGAGCGGCGAGCGTGAACTATGGCGGGCCGTTACCGCCGGATGCCGAGACCTTTCTGGCGCGGGCATGCCCGATTGTCGCGAGCTACGGGGCCAAGGATCACTGGAACCGCGGAGTGGCGCACAAATTGGAGCAGACGCTCACTGCTTCGGGTATCGCGCACGACGTGAAAGAGTATCCGGAAGCGGGCCATTCGTTTCTCAACCAGCACGACACGTTGTTGTTCAAGGCGTTGCGTGTGATTCAGATTGGGTATGACGAACCGGCTGCGGAAGATGCGCGGCGAAGGATCGTTAGCTTTTTTCGGCAACATTTAAGCGGCTAGGCGGCTGCTCAACCGCGGGCCCCGCGAGCCGGACCCAAAGCCAACCTGCCAACGTTCGGAACAAGCCCGTGTTTTTTCTAACTCTCACGATTACGAGGCGAGCCGTACATGATCTCATCAACCCGGAGATCGATATAAGTGAAATCCCCGGACTCCAGATGCCAAACTGCTTGGCCCGCGATCGGTAGGTTGAGGCCACAAAGGGTTCCGTAAGCCGTGGCGGGTGTCGACCAGAGTTGCGGTTCAGAACCAGCACCAATGTCTTTGTAGCGTCTGGAGATGAAATTGGTGGGCCTTCCGTCCGCGGCGAAATACAGTTTGCCGGACACAGAACTGCCATAGGCAGTCAACGACACTTCCGCTGATGTATCGTCGATCGCTGTCCAGGTGATGTTCGGGCGCAGATAGGCGGAAGGAAACCACATCATCTCGTTCAGAAACCGCACAGCGCTGGAATGATCGAGCTCAGGACCGTTTGCATTCACAATCGGAAAGAAACCTACCAGCCTTACCCGCATGCCTCCGCGCCCTTCGACGTAGGAGTCCCGCACCGCAAAAAGCGGAAAACCTCCGCGGTAAGCCTTGGCATTCCAGATAAATCCAGGCGGGTCGATGGAGTAGGTCTCCGTCGCCCGAAACTGCATCCACGGCTTCCCGGGACTCTGTCGTATCCTCCCTGTTTGCTTGAGCGTCACGGTCTTTACAAGAGGCGTTCCTACAACTCCTGAGAATTCGAGATATCTCCGGACCGGCGCGGGCAAGTCGGCGAGCATCTCGGAAGCGATGACTGTAGCTGGCGAACCGTTCATACTTTGGTTCCTTGGCGGCCCCCACGCACTAGGGCAATACCCGGAACGATCAATGCCAATGCCACCGCCCCATAGAGGTAGTGAGGCCACACCACCAATCTCAGCATCGACATCTCAACGATGAGCAACCCGACAACACGCACCCTTGCGCTGTTACCCACCAGCCATAACCTCGCCGCTTCCGCAACGTCAGCCAAAGCACCCAAAAGCTCAGCAGCCCGTTCGCTACCAGCAAAATGATTCCAGGAATCAGATGGGAGTAGAACGGCGAATATTGCAGCAGAGCCTGCAGCATCGCCCAAGGCTCGCCTGCGGGGTGCAGGAACACCGGAATCGCTCCCACGATCCCGGAGAGCCCAAGAAATACGAGCGCAGCTATCGCGGCGGCCCGAACAATCCTCATCGCAACACCTCGTAAGAATCATCAGTGATAATCCGACCTAACTGCACAAGCCTTCGGGCGATTCCGATATACCAGATCACCAAGAAACATGCGGAAAAGACCTGGGTTCTCGGTATCGATGAACACGTAGGCTTGCACTTTCATCTTCTTATCTCCTACCTGGACGGAGCGGGTGTGGTGCTATGAAGTCTCAGGAAGTCAGCCAATTCCCGCCTGACGTCAGTTCCATGCCCCACCAAGAGATGTCCACCTGTCGGATAACCAACGAAGCGAGCGCCAGGAATGTGTTCGGCGGTGTAGCGTCCGCCCTTAAAGGTCCCAAACAAGTCGTCCTCGGCGCTGATTACAACGGTCGGCACCGCGATCTGCTCCAGGTCATAACGTGGAACTGAAGGGGCAACCGCGGCGTCATTTCTCAGTCCCTTCTCACGCCGGCTGATCGGCTCGATATTTCGGAGCACCGCGAGAACACGTGATTGCTCCTCCGGTGCGGCTCTCCTGAAGTCTGCGGGTGGAGTCGCTGCAATGGTCTTCATCACACTGTCGCGCGAAAGTTTCGATGCCGCCCAAAAGACGAAATCAGACCTCAGAGTTGTATTCACTAGAAACTGAGCAAGCGCCGAAGGCTGTGGTGGCGACTCGTTCGTGGAGCGCGGCGCGAACGCGATGGGGAACAGAAGGATGAGCGCTGAGCAGCGCTCCGGATGTCGCATGCAAAGCTGCATCGCCGAAGGCGCGCCCATGGATCCGCCAATGACGACGACCTTCTGCAAGTTCAGCGCATCCAGCAGGCAGGCATGGGCGTCGGCTTGCGCCATAGGCGATGCGTCCGCCGGCATGGGGGTGCGGAGATAGCCGAATCGCGAAGGCGCGACCACCCGGAATCCAGCTCCGAGGAAGTCGCGTGCGAGGTCCAAGCTCTGGTCGAAACCGCCACCGGCGCCGTGAATCGCAAGAATGACAGGTCCGGTCCCGACGTCCCCGTATTCGATCACGCCACAGGGAGTATCGGCGATCTTGCTGCCTGAAGAGCTGTGGATCCGTGCTACTTCTATGTCGTGGTGATAGCTGGAGTACACCAGTGCGGCCAATACCAGCACGATGATGAAAATTGCAAACTTCTTCCGAGTCATTTCGGTCATAGGAATTCGATGAGTCGAGCTTATCGGGTACCTGAGTGGGTGCAGTGAGCATAATCACGTGTCGGCGTGACAAGAAAAGTGGTGTTTTCGCCTGAGCGACATGGGTTTGCAGGTAAGTGTCTCTCGTCACT
>Ga0116223_10003869_pt1 | contig 13225 bp, 12 predicted proteins | sample Sb_taG_3_FD_90092 | JGI IMG/M metagenome (GOLD analysis project Ga0116223, IMG submission 90092) | Peat soil microbial communities from Weissenstadt, Germany - Sb_50d_a_PC metaG | ecosystem: Environmental > Terrestrial > Soil > Wetlands > Peat | place: Germany: Weissenstadt | collected 2010-09-21 | reverse complement strand
TTCGTGCCAGTCATTGCGCCGGGCGGCCTCATTTCGCAAACCAAGCGGCGTTTGCCGCTCGACGATCGGGTCCTGCGCCTCGCTGAGGTTCGAGGCGCCGAACCGTGCGGCCATCCGCGTCGAGAGCGGCTTTCCGCATTTCGGGCTCTGGTGCCGGCCCGGCAACGGCTTTCTGTGCATCGAAGAATGGACCGGCACCAGCGATCCGGAAGATTTCTCCGGCGATCTTTTCGCCAAGCCATCGATGCTCGTCCTGCCCCCCGGCGCGAGCGGGCGGCACGCGGCGCGCTTCATTTACGAAGGTTCGCCGCGCTGATCACAGAGAGCGACGGCTTGGCAGGGGCGCGGAAAACTGACAGATAAGCAGAAATTCCAGTGAGGAGGCGCACATCCATGGCTTTGGCGACGGACGAGGGGCAGGGAGCAGAGCCGGGCATTTTGCGGCCCTCGGGACAGAAGGCCTTGCTGATCGACGGCAAAAAGATTGCCGAAACTGTGCTCGCGGAGGTCGCGGCGGGCGCCGCCGCACTCGTCGCGAATGGCGTGAAGCCGGGCCTCGCGGTCATCCTCGTCGGCGAAAATCCGGCGAGCCAGGTCTATGTCAAATCCAAGAGCAAGGCGGCGCAGGCCTGCGGCTTCCACTCGGTCCAATATGACCTCCTGGACACGGTAAGCGAGGCCGACTTGCTCGACCTCGTCGATCGGCTGAACGGCGATCCCGCCATCCATGGAATCCTGGTGCAACTGCCGCTGCCGCCGGCCATCCACGCGACCCGCGTGCTGGAACGGGTGTCGCCCTTGAAGGACGTCGATGGTTTCCATCCCTTCAATGCGGGGCTTCTCTCGATCGGCGATCTCGACCGCGCGCTGGTGCCCTGCACGCCGGCCGGCTCGATGCTGCTCCTCGAAAGAGCCGCCGCGGCGCTGGGCGTCGAGATTTCCGGCGCCGACGCCGTCGTTGTCGGGCGTTCCAACATCGTCGGCAAGCCGATGGCGCAATTGCTGCTCTCGCGCAACGCGACGGTGACGATTGCGCATTCGCGCAGCCGCGACCTCAAAGCAATCGTCGGCCGCGCCGATATCGTCGTTGCCGCCGTCGGCCGGGCGGAGATGATTCGCGGCGATTGGATCAAGGAAGGCGCGATTGTCATCGATGTCGGCATTAACCGTGTTCCAGGCGAGGGCGTCGATGCGCAGGGGCGGCCGAAGACGCGGCTCGTCGGCGATGTCGCTTTCGCCGCGGCTTTGGCGCGGGCGGGAGCGATCACGCCGGTGCCCGGCGGGGTAGGGCCGATGACGATCGCCATGCTGATGACCAATACGCTGCGCGCCGCTCATTTGTCGCGGGCATGACGCCGGAGCGCTTCATTCCGGCGGGGCATAGCTCGTCGCGTCGTTAGGCAAGTCGTGACTTTGCTGCGGAGCAGGCGGAAGACGCAGATCAGGCTCGCCTTGGAAGAAATGAAGATCGTCCCAGCTTCCCTTGAGGCGGAGGCTGAGCGGCGTTGATTCGGTCCGCCGGTTGCCGCTCGCCGTCGCCTCGCCAAGCGCCAAGAGATCGAGCGTCCCATGCCCGAGATCGGCATCGCCGGCAAAATTCAACTTCATGCTCGGCGCGCTGAATTGGCCCTGCTCGATTTGGGCAACGCCATTGGCAAGGTGAAGGCCCAAACTCAGCCTGTCGAACGCCGTCGTGCCGTCCGTCGGCTCGATCGGCTCGCCGGGCGACTTCGCGCCGGCCTGTTGCAAAGTCGTGGCGAGATCGATCCCTTTCAGTTCGCCATTCGTCACCGAAATCTCGGCCCGGCCGGCGAGGCCCTGAATGAGGTGCCCAAGATCGGCACCGGCGCTTTCAAGCGCAAGCGAAGCGTTGAGCGAGCCAGATAGGGGACGGTTGCCGTCGAGCCCCAAGGCCATGGGCTCGATATCGACATCCTTGCCGCTCCCGATCACCTGAAGATCGAGATTTCGGTCTTTCGCCGCGAGCGACACGCGGCCCTTGACGATGCCATGGTTGGCGGTCGCCTCGGCGAGCGCCAGATCGATGAGGCCCGGCTTGGTCATGAGCGACAGAGCCGCGTCCTCGATTTCCATGTCATAGAGCCGCAAGCGCGAGGCGGAAATCCGCAAATCGAGATCGGCGAATCTCAGATCTGACAGATCGAGGGCTTGGTGATTCCACAAAACGTTGGTGCCGTTCGGCCGCGGCGGCCCCGCGAGAAAAGGCGTCACGTCGAGAAGATCGCTGGCCAGCGTCGCGGAAAAGCGGGGTATCCCGTTCTCGTCCTCGACTGCGAGATTTCCTTCGTAGTCATTGCCGTCGAGGCTGAGATGCAAATTGGTAAGCGCGACGCTGTCGGTCTCGAAATCGAGATCGCCGCGCATATCGAAATCGGCGAAAGTCCCGTGCCGCGGAAACGAATAGCCGGCAACCTCCGCGACTTTGCGCAGCGATGCCGCATCGGCGGAAATCCGACCGACATATTGAATACGCGGCGCGGCCGAAATGCTGCCGGAGGTCGAAAGCCTCAAAACATCCGATCGCAGCAGTAAGCTCGTGGCGGATTGGCCTCCCCTCAGAAGTTCGATTGGTTGTGACAGCCAGGCTTCGATGCTGATCGGCGTGCCGTGCAATGTCATCTCGCCGCTCAAGGCCGCCGATGCATAGGCGCTCGGCCAATCGACGCTCATGTTGATATCATCGAGATCCGCCGTTTGCATTTGGCGCGTCGCGAGGCGAGCGCGACCGTGGACGATATCGATGCGCCCAAGCAGCATCGCCGCTTGCTGGCTTGCGGAGTTTGACTGGGCAAAACGGCCGATGGCGCTTTCGGGCACAATCGGCTTGCGGTCGAGGGCGATGAATATGTTGGGCTGATAGAGCATCGCGTGCCCGACCTCTATCCGTCCGACGAGGAGGGGCAGGATGCGCAAGTAGGCGTGGAGCACGCCGGCATCGATCCGAACCGCGCCCGTGGTGTCGGAGAATGCGATGTTCTCAATCTCGATGCGCGGCTGCGGAAACAGGTGGAAGCGCGTATGTCCCTCGATGGTCGTCGCAAAACCTGTCGTGCGGCGGACCTGAGCGGCCACGTCCCTATCGAGGACATCCGCCGACAGGAGCCAATGTGCGGCGCCCGTCGCAGCGGCGCCCATCGCCAGCACGATGGCAACCGCCGCGGCGATAGGCGCAAGCCATTTCCGCGGTGCCGGCGGCGAGGTGACGGAGACAGACTCGCTCATTCGCCGCAATGCCTCTCGACGCGATCTTCAACGCGGCGGCGCGCGAGCGGACAGATCAGGGCGGACGACGTCACGCGAATAGACCTTAGTGCACGTCCCGCAAAGGCGGGAACCGGTTTTGCGAAAAGATCATGCGATAATGGAAGAATTTACTGCAGGATCGAGTTCATAGGAAGCGTTTCCGCACGACGAGCGAAGCCCGGCAAGTTCAGCCCAAGAGCAGCTCGGATCGATGCCGCTAACCCGCCAAATTGCGCCGCCAGACCTGTGCAGCCAAGCCAAACCAAAATTCGTGTAAATTCACGCGAGAAGGGCGCCCACGTCCATGCCAGTTGCGGCGCGAGACAGAGCAGCTGGTCGCCTCCCGACCCGAAAGCCCTATCAGCGTTTCGTCGAGCCGAGTTCCTTGCGCAGGGCTGCGGCCAGATCATCAATGTGAAACGGCTTCTGCAAAACGGCGCAGCCGGCATAGGCGGCAGGAATCCCGGCCCTCCCGTATCCGGTCGTGAAGATGAAGGGACAGGCGCGCTGAGCGAGAAGATCGGCGACCGGATCGATCTTTTCAATCCCGAGATTGACATCGAGCAGCGCGATGTCGACCTTTTCATCCGCGAGAAATTCTTTCGCCCGAGAAACTTGCGACACCGAGGCTGCGACCTCGTAGCCGAGCTCCTCGAGCATGTCGGTGAGCATCACGGCGATGAAAGCCTCGTCTTCCACAACCAGGATGCGCGGTCTCTGGGCCCTCGGCTCGGTCTCGCTTTTCATCCCTGGGCCCGTGCCCTTTCGTGCATGCCGGGTGGCAGCCCTCTCGGCTCGGATGCTTTAGAAAATCGGGCGACACGCGTCAAATGATTCAATCTGCGACGCTGAGATTGAGCGGTGTCTGCGACAGGGTAGCGCTTCCGTGCACCTTGGCATGGCGCCGAGCCCAGCTTTGTAAGCGCAAATAGCCCGTCAAAGTGAGGCTTGAAGCGCGGTCGGCGCCATCGTCATCCGCTTCGATTGGTCTGTCGGAACATGTAGGCGAATGCCGCCGCCGCGGCGGTCAGCCAGCCGACGATCATCAATGCGCCACCGATCGGGGCAGCCAGGGGAACAAATTTTCGTCCCAGGAACACATGCGCACTGATCTCGCCGCAGAACAAAAAGCTTCCAGCAAGGAGGATGGTTGCTCCCAAGAGTAGCCAACGGTGCCGCCCGGCAAGGGCAAGCGCGCCTATGGCAATCACGGCGGCGGCATTAACGATCAAGAAATCGCCCGACAGTTTGAGCAGAGGGTCGGCAATCGCATGCGCGGCCGCCGCGTCCTCCGTCACGCCAGCGGCGCCGGAAAGCGCGGCGAAGCCGGCCAGCGTATAAGCCCATTTAGACATAAGTCGTGCTCGCTTGCATGGACGCCGGCATGTCCTGAGTGCGTCGCTCCCGCTCCAAACGCCGGATACGTGATGCCTCGAACCCCCAAATCATGCCGAACAAAATGAAGATATGGCGCCAATGGTCGATATCGATCTGGAAGCCTTGCAGCAATAAGGCGAAAAGCACCGGCCACGCGACCTGAGCGAGCTGTCGATAAGGCGACCGGACCAAGATCAATCGAAAGCCGACATAGCTCGTCGAGAGCACAATAAGTATCCAGGTAAATCCGCCGATCCACCCGTCATTGGCGAAGGCGCCAATGTAAGAGTTGTGGGGTTCAATGCCGAAGATCTCCTGAAAACGGTTCGGCCCGAAACCTTCCGGACGATCAAGCAGCATCAGTAGCGATCGCAGCTGATTGCCGAACCGGCCGGTTGCGCCCTCATCATAATCCTGGAGTGCCGCTCTTTGGTAGAAGAACTCGCGAACATCGTCACGCGCAAGAATGCCTATGAGTGCCACTGCCGCAACGCCTAGAATGATGGCGCTCATAATTAGAATCCGCCGTCGTGTAGCCTTGCTGTCGCAAGTCAGATAGGTGATGATCGTTACCATCGTGAGCGTGAGAATCGACGCGCCCCAGGAACCACGCGAATAGGAAAGGAACACGCCGGCGAGCATTATCACGAGGGCAAAGAGCGAAAAAATTCGCCACCGGCCGGTTCCTATCAAAAGATCCTGCAGGACAAAGGCCTCGCCGAGGATTAGATAGGAGCCGAAGACGTTCGGATCCTTGAACGTCCCAGCAACACGGTCGTACAGCAACGAGATCCCGAATCTGGAAAAGCCGAAATAGCTGAGAACGCCTATTAAAGCCGCTACGACGGCCCCCAATGTAAACGCCTTCAGGCAGACTTCGGCGCGCTTGATCGAGCGCTCCCCAAAAAACAAAGTGAAACAAATTACTGTGACGATGAGATAAAGCGACGTGAACTGATAGGTGCGCAGATCTGCGGCAGTCCAATAGGGCATCAGTGCGGCAAAACTGCAGATCTCGAAGATGCACCAGAGCAGAAGGATAGGGATCTGAATGCGGTGGATTCTGAAGCCCCCAAGAATCCAAGCTGGAAACGCAATGAACGCCATAAGATCGTACGGCGAAGGCTCGATGAACGCGACTATTCCGCTGAAGATGAAGACGGCAAAGATCGCATTGACGAGGCCTTGGTAAGTGAGTTTCGCACGGTGCCTGCCAATGCCGGTGGCAGCGCTATTTTGCATCGTCATTGGCTTGCGTCCGTGCTAGCCGCGCTGACGCGCAGCGTGCCGCGCTGGGCACCTTCTCCTTCACGAAGACGGCCTGTGCGCGACCATTTTTGGGGTCGACCTTCATCCGATCCCTTGAGAAACTCAAAATGTCTAATAGGCATTGCTGGTCTTGAGCAGCGCGAACGGCGTCGCCAAGAGGATATGGATGTCGAGCAGGATCGACCAGTTCTCGATGTAATAGAGGTCGCACTCGACGCGGCCTTGGATCTTCTCGGGCGTATCGGTCTCCCCCCGCCAACCGTGGATCTGCGCCCAGCCGGTGATGCCGGGGCGCACGCGATGCCTGGCGAAATAGCCGTCGACGACCTCGTCATAGTGCCGCTCGGCGGCTTTCGCATGCAGCGCGTGCGGACGCGGCCCGACGAGCGAAAGATTTCCTTTGAAAACGACGTTGAAGAGCTGCGGCAGTTCGTCGAGGGATGTTTTGCGCATGAAGCGGCCGAAACGGGTCACCCGCGGATCGTCCTTGGTCACCAGCTTCGCGGCGCCGAAATCCAGCGCGTCGACATGCATGGATCTGAACTTGTAGACTTCGATCACCTCGTTGTTGAATCCGTAGCGCTTCTGCTTGAACAGGACGGGGCCCTTCGAGTCGAGCTTGATGGCGAGTGCGACGATCGCCATCAGCGGCGAAAGCAGCAATAGGCAAAGGCTGCCGACGACCTTGTCGAAAAAATATTTGAGGACCAGATCCCAGTCGGCGATCGGCTTGTCGAAAATATCGATGCGCGGAACCGCGCCGATGTAGAAATAGGAATGCGGCCGGAAGTGCAGCTTGTTCATATGCGCCGCGAGCCGAATGTCGATCGGCAAGACCCAGAGCTTGCGCAACATCTGCAACAGGCGCTGCTCGGCGGTGATCGGCAAGGTGAAGATGACGAGATCTATGCGCGTGCGGCGGGCGAATTCGATGAGATCGTCCACCGTGCCGAGCTTTGCAAAGCCGGCCACGGCGGTGGGAGAGCGCTGATCGGTACGGTCGTCGAAAATACCGAGGATTTGCAGGTCGGCCTGCGGCTGCTCGGCCAGCTGCTGCAACAAGCTATCGGCGGCCGATCCGCCGCCGACCAGCACGGTGCGCCGAATGAGCCGGCCTGTCCTGATCAGCTTGTCGACGGCGAGCGCAAGCGCTGTGCGTTCGCAGCTCAGGACGAGGAGGCTGCTGCCGAGCCAGGCGAGCATGAAGACGCGCGAAAAAGCCTCGTCGAGCCGTAACGTGAAAATGATGGGGAGAGCTATACCATAGACAAAGGTCACTTCGGCGACGAGGCGCAAGCCTTTCGCCGGAAAGTTCCTGAACAGGCTGATCTTGTAGAGATCGGAGCACTGCAGCGCGAGGACCACACCGGCGGCGATCAGCGGTATCCCGATGATGAGATACGAAGCATGGCCGCCAGAAGGCGCGATGAAATCAACGCAGAGACCGGCCGCGATGATGAGCAGAAATTCCGCGACACGCACGAGGCCTTCGAGCACAACGCGGGAAACGGCCGGCGTCGCCGGGCCGCATTGCATGGCGCACGCGGCGGCCAAGAGCCTGTCGACATCCGCTGCGTTCTGCGTTGCGGGACCGCCGTTCGGCTCGATTTTTCCCAGATCACGAAGGGTGAGGTTAGCCATGCCTTTGAGCTTGTCAGGAGGGAAGAGCGAAGGACGCGGCGGATTCATTCTTGCGGCGCGACCTCGTCGCGATCGCGTCGGCATAGCCGGCAAGGACAGCATCGACCATGTCGGTAATCGTGAATTGCGTCGCGACGAAAGCGGCGAGGTCTGCGGATTCGCGGCGCAGCTCGCTCGGCTCTCTTCCGAGTGCCGCCTCCAACGCAGCCGCCAGAATCATGGGGTTGTCGCAGGGGATCAATTTGTCGCGATAGGGCCCGAAGATTTCGCCGATCCCGCCCACGTCCGTCGCGACCATGGGGATCTGCGCCGCGGCCGCTTCGAGCACGATATAGGGCAGCGACTCGGCCCGGCTCGGCACGACGAGGATGCGCCCAAGCCGAAAGGCCTCCCGCGCCGACATGAACCCGGCGAAGGTCACGGTGTCGGCAACGCCCGCGCCGCCGCCCGAGCGACGAGCTTCGCTTCATCCGGCCCCGAGCCGATGAGCACGAGGCGCGACCGCTTGGGAAGGCGCGACGACAACAGTGAGATCGCGTCGATCAGCGTGTCGATTCCTTTAGCGGCGCACAGCTCGCCGATGTAGAGGAATTCCGCGGCATCGGGCACAGGTTCGACCGCCTCGAATTCTGCCGGTCCTAGGCCGTTCGCGACGATCCGGACGAGGGCCCGGGGGGCCCCGAGGCGTTTGTGAAACTGTCCGGCGATATAGGCGCTCTCGAAAAGAAAGATGTCGGTCCTTGAGCCAAGCAGGCGCTCGGCCGCCATATAGTCCCGCGACTGGAAATGGAAGCTCCCGCCGTGCGGCGTATAGGCCCGGATCGGCGAACCGCATCCCGGCAGGAAAGCCTGCAATCGAGCATAGGCGCCGCCCTTCGATGTTTTCGTTTCTATAAGCAGTCATGGTTAATAAAACTTAACCTTCGGTCGCCGATTTCAGGAAGTTATTAACCTCGTCTCAACCTAAAGGCGGCTTGATGCAACCGATCCAATGAGATCGAGCGCTGCCCCGAATATGCCGATCTGGTCACGTTCTCGCGAGGTTGCGGATGACTGAGACATTCGAGCCGGACCTAAGTTTCGACGAGCACTCGAACGATCTCGATCTGGGCACGCTTGGGTCGGCGATCTACAGGAAGCGGTATTGGATCCTCATCCCCACTTTGCTGGGCTTTTTGCTTGCCGCCCTTTTCGTGACGGTCGTGAAGTCGCGCTACACGGCTGAAGCGGAGGTGCTGCTCGAGAATCAGGAGAGCTTCTTCAACAGTCCGCAGCACGCCGAATTGCAGGCGCAGACGCCGGAGGGCATGGACACGGAATTGGTCGGGAGCCAGATTGAACTCGTCACCTCGGGCGATCTGGGGCGCCGCGTGATCGAGAAGCTTGGTCTCGTCGGCAACCCGGAGATCGATCCTTATGCGAAGGGTCTCGGCGTCATCTCGCGTGTCCTGGTCATGTTCGGGCTCATCCGCGATCCGATGAGGATCCCCGCGGAGGACCGTGTTCTGCAGACTTTCGAGCAAAGGCTCTCGGTCTATTCGCCGCAGAAAACGCGGGTTCTCGTCATTCAGTTCTATTCGCGAGATCCGGATCTCGCAGCCCGCATCGCGAATGAGGTCGTCAGCGTCTATCTTGACATGCAGTCGAACGCGAAACGCGAGATTGCGAAACGGGCCGCGGCCTCGCTTGCCGAGCAGATCTCCGAGCTGAAAGATAAATTCACGCATGCGGCGGACGAGGTTGAACGCTATCGCGCGACCTCGGGTCTGCTTGCCGGCACCAATAACATGACGATCACCGGCCAGCAGCTCGCCGACCTCAATGGAGAACTGTCGCGCGCCCGCACTGCGCAGGCGGACGGCCAGGCAAAGGCCTCGCTCATTCGCGACATGCTCCGGAAAGGGCGGATTTCGGAAGTGCCGGATGTCGCCAACAATGATCTGATCCGCCGTATCGCCGAGCAGCTGGTGACGGCAAAGGCGCAGCTCGCCCTCGAATCGGGCACTTTGCTTCCCGGCCATCCGCGAATCAAGGAACTCAATGCCGAGATCGCCGATCTGGAATTCCAGTTGCGGACGGCTGCGGACAATATCGCCCGCGCGCTGGAAAACGACTCGAAGATCGCCGCGGCGCGCGTCGCCGATCTCGAAGCCGCGATCGGGGAGCAGAAGCAGGCGGTCGGCGTCGCCAATACGGACGAAGTGCACTTGCACGAGCTCGAACGCACCGCGCAGGCTCTGCGGGATCAGCTCGACAGCAGCATGACCAAGTATCAGGAGGCGCTGGCGCGCGAGAATTCGACCTCGGCGCCGGCCGACGCGCGGATTATCGCGCGAGCGACGCCGCCGGACGAGCCGTCGTTTCCGAAGAAATTGCCGACCCTCGCATTCGGAACGATTGCCGGCTTCATTCTTTCCTTGGGCGCGGTGATCGGCAGCGAATTGTTCTCGCCGCGCGCCGTGCTTGTCGGTTCGGTCGAGCGACCGCGCACCGTCGGTGGAGCGCAAGGACCGAGCTTGGCGCGTCTCAAACGCTTCGGCCGTTTGCCGGGAGATGAAACGGTTGAAGGCGCCGAGATCGCCGAGACCGAAGACAGCGATGAAGACGGCGATGAAGACGGCGATGAGGAACCCGCCGCAAAGATCGCGGCGCGCGCGAGTGCGGTACATGGCGTGCAGATCGTCGCGACGCGGTCATGCGAGAGCGATACGGCGACCGCGGCTCTGATCGGCTTCGCCCGCAATCTCGCGCGCGAGGGCCGCCCGATCCTCATCGATCTCGACTCGCATGCCGGTCAGGTTGCGGCCTTGATGGCCCCGCAGCCCGAGACGGAGAAGCTGGCGGGCCTCACCGATCTTCTCGACGGCGAGGCATCATTCGCCGACGTGATCCATCGTGATTACGCCTCGCGTCTTCACTTCGTTCCGTTCGGCACGGCGGAGCGCTTCGATCCCGACGATCTCGACATCATCCTCGACGCGCTGGCGCAGACTTATGATTTCGTGCTTCTCGCCGCGCCGCCCTTGGCGACCAGCGAAATGCCGAAGGCGCTCGCGCCCTACGCCGATTTCGTCGTGCTCGCAATGCCCGACGGGGACGAGGCCGCGAGCAAAGCGGCGCGGGAGGATCTCGTGGCGGCCGGGGCCGCCGAAGTCTTGGTGATCGGCGGCGCGAAGGAAGCCGAGAGCGTCGCGGCGCAGAGTGTCGCGTAAACGGCAGCGTCACCTTACGCCACGTGGTCCCCTCGTTTCTGCGGACAGAATGACAGCACCGCTGATCGTGCTATCATGTGCGGCCTGCATCGAAGCAATGGTTACGACGGAGTTGCATCGTGACCGAGGACGAAGAGCAGCGAACGTTCCAGGGCATGCCTGTCAATTGGGACTGGAAAAACTGGACCAAAGGCTTCTGGAATTCCGAGGACGAGCGGCTATTCCCGCCGAAGCGCGTTGGCGTTGGGTGGACCATTAATTTCTATGAGCTGTTCAAACGGCTGGGAATAAAAAGATAGACTTTGGAATAGGCCGCTCCGTGGCGCTCGGTAAGCCGCAGGATGGCGACACCATAAACGATCCCTCACCTTTCGAGATGCGCCTTCGGCACTCCTCCGGCGAAGCGTTGGTGGTGGCCGCCGCGAGATCGAAGCTTGTCGTGGCGACCGGCGGGCCTAAACTGCCGGTGGCATGACCGCCCGCCCGCGATTCCGAGATATCGTCGCCGATCCGATCCTTGCGCTGATGCTGGCGCTCGGCTTCTCCTCAGGCCTGCCGTTCCTGCTTGTCCTCGGCACCCAGGCTGCGCGCCTCGCCGAGGCAAAGGTGCCGATCGAGCAGATCGGGCTCATCAGCTGGGTCGGCCTCTGCTACTCGCTGAAGTTCTTCTGGGCGCCGGTCATCGACACGGTCGATGTGCCCTGGCTCGCACGCGTCTTGGGGCGGCGCCGCGCCTGGCTTCTCGTCTCGCAGATCGGTGTCGCCGGCGGCCTCATGGCGCTCGCTTTCGCGGACCCGGCACGCTCGCTGTCGGGTCTCATCGTCCGGGCAGCGATGACGGCCTTCGCCGCCGCCACGCAAGATATCGTCATCGACGGCTGGCGCATCGATTCCGCGCCGCCCGAGCGCCAAGGCATGATGGCTGCGACCTCCAATTTCGGCTATCGGCTCGGTCTTCTCGCCGCCGGCGCGGGCGCACTCTACATCGCCGACTTTTCCGGCTGGCGGACCGCCTATCTCGCGATGGCGGCGCTGATGCTCGTCGGCATCGGCGCCGGCCTTCTCTCGCCGCGCTTACCGGATCGCGCGCGCGAGCCCGATACATCGCTTGCCGAGAAATTCGTCGAGCCCGTCACCGATCTCTGCCGGCGGTTCGGGCCGCTGCTCGCGGCGATCCTGCTGCTCGTCGCGCTCTATCGTCTGCCGGATTTCCTCAGCGGCGTGATGGCCAACCCGCTCTATATCGGCCTCGGCTTCTCGAAGAGCCAAATCGCGACCATGTCGAAGGTCTATGGCGTGTGGATCGGCATCGCTGGCGCCTTCGCCGGCGGCTTTACGATCACGCGGATCGGGTTGATGCCGGCGCTGCTCATCGGCGGGATCGCGGCCGCCGCCTCGCATCTCTCCCTCGCGCTGCTCGCCGCGACCGGCAAGAGCCTACCGCTGTTGGCGCTCGCCGTCAGCGTCGAAAATTTCGCCGGCAATTTCGCCGGCGCGGCGCTGATCGCCTATATGTCGTCGCTGACCTCGCCGGCGTTCGCCGCCAGCCAATACGCCCTGCTGAGTTCGCTCTATGCGCTGCTCGGCAAGTTCTTCGGCGGCTTTTCAGGGTTTGCGGTGAAACAATTCGGCTTCGCCGGCTTCTTTGCCGCGACCTCGACAATCGGCCTGCCGGTGGCGGCGTTGTGTTTGTTCTTGTGGGCGCGGCAGGGCGGGGCGGTGCGGCGGCCGGAGGTTGGTGTGGCGGAGTGATGGGAGTTCAGCGTCTGGCAAATTACCGCTTAGCGCCATGGGCGGACATTTCGGAGATTTAGATCGATAAGATGTTCACCCGCCCGGTTGCACGGATGCCGCTTCGCTTTGTGCTGAAATTTCTTTCACCATTTTGATGATTTTAGCGGATCGTGAGATACTCTCCTGATCTAAATCCTCTCCATCAAGCGTCTGCCTAAGAGCAAGCATCAGTTTTTCTTCCAATTCGTCTAACAAGTAGTGATAGCCCTTAAAGCCGTACTCATCGATATATTCACTTTGATGAGGCAGAGCGGCTTTCAGTATTTTGTTGGCGGCATCTAATTTGACCAGCTTATCAACATTCTCAAGGCCACTCGCCAATGATTTGGCTACTGCAGAAGCAACCATGACAACTGTCTGGTAAGCAGAAAAGTATGCCCACGCTAATGGAGATACGAAAATCTGCTCGATCTTGGGCGGACTGTCAGGTGCTTTAAGATTGGCAATAGGCCGGCTTACAACTTCAAAGAGCTGTCTAAGCTTCGGATCGCGCGGCGTGCGCTTTGAGGCATTTTCAATTTCTATCGCGGACATAAAGTTTGAAACTGGACGCTTCTAACAACCTCGCCAATTCGCGGCCTTTCTGATTCCATCGTGATGGATGGATTGGAGATGATTCGATGCGAAGGCAGCCGGGATTTTTCGATGTTGATGATCGATTGAAGCGG
>Ga0116223_10003865_pt1 | contig 13230 bp, 9 predicted proteins | sample Sb_taG_3_FD_90092 | JGI IMG/M metagenome (GOLD analysis project Ga0116223, IMG submission 90092) | Peat soil microbial communities from Weissenstadt, Germany - Sb_50d_a_PC metaG | ecosystem: Environmental > Terrestrial > Soil > Wetlands > Peat | place: Germany: Weissenstadt | collected 2010-09-21 | reverse complement strand
GCGACTGCGGAGGAAGAGAGCCTGGCGAAGACTTTGTTGCGCCGGTTGGATCTACCGGAGGAACCGGTGGTGAGGGATGAAGAGGATCCGCCGAACGCGGGGGCTTTGGAGGAGAAGGGCGCGACGAAACCGGTGGCGGAAATTTCTGGTTCGGAGCCGGAGAGCGCGGGCGAGAGCAAGGATTCTGTGGTGGTGTGAGGGGATTACTGCTGGCGGCGGGAAACATCCCCACTCTAACGTCGCAAAATGCGCGACGTTAGAATGGGGCACCCGGCGGAAACTTGGGCGCGTTCCTTCATGGGTCAGGGAAAGAAATTCCACACGCGGCTATGCCGTAGAATTAGGCGGAGCGAGTGCGAGGAGAATCAGCGGTTGCGGTTTGGGTGGGTCCGAAGGCTAAGGTCAAAATCCCCACCCCTTCGACAGGCTCAGGGCAGGCTCTCTCGCCAAGGACGCGAGAAGGGTGGGGCACCCAGCGACCAACACGGGCGAAAACTCATGAAGGCACTTATAGGACGATGGATATAACTTGGTTGACCGACCAGATTGCGGTCGGAGGCGGGATTTGGAACTCGAGCAACATGGAGAAGGTGAAGCGGGAGGGCGTCACGCACATCATCGACATGCAGATCGAGTTCGATGACACGGACCTGGCGGCGGATCAGGGCATCGAGGTGCTATGGAATCCGACGGACGACGAGTTTGAACTGAAGCCGGCGGAACTGTTCCGGCGCGGGGTGGATTTCACGCTGGCGGCGCTGGAAGGAACGGACGCGAAGGTATTCATTCATTGCGCGGCGGGAGTACACCGGGCGCCCATGATGGCGCTGGCGGTGTTGGGCTCGATGGGATGGAACCTGCACGATGCGATGGAGTTGATTGAGGGGCGGCGTCCGGTGGCGGACTTTGCCGACGTGTATGTGCGGAGCGTGGAGAAGTTTTTGGGGGAGAGGTAGGGGCGGGGCGGTGGGCGGCGGGCAGTGGACTTGATCGATTTGCGGTAGCAGGCGGGAAAAAAGCAGGTCCCTCCACTCCGCTTGCCCTTCCCTTCGGGAAGGCCAAGCTCCGGTCGGGATGACAAAATCGATAATCGGGATGACAAGGCGTTGATGGTCGGGATGACAAATTGTAGATGGTCCGAATGACGATGGTCCAAATGACTGGTTGTTGATGGGTGAATCGGGGATGGCGTTTAGAGGGGAGCCTGGGTGGGTTCCCCTCACTTTTTTGGAACAGGTTCGGTGCGAGTAAGAAAAGGCAGCGGACAGGAGTGTCCGCTCCACACTCGGCTTTCACATGGGATTGGGGATGGAGGAGACGATGTTGGACACGGGCCGCCGCCCTAGCGGGCGGCTTTGTTATTGGATGCTGGCGGTGGTTGCGGCTTCGGGGTTCTGGGTTACGGCTTCCGGGGCGGCGCCTGTTCCTCAGAGTGGTCCGGCCAGTACTACCGTAGCAGACACGGTGTTCCTGGCGGATGGAACCACGGCGCAGGGGAATCTGATCATCACCTGGCCGGCGTTTGTCACGGCAAGCGGGACGGCGGTGGCGGGAGGCACGACGAACGTGACGCTGGGGGCGAATGGCGCGCTCAGCGTGGCTTTGGTGCCGAATGCGGGAGCGACGCCGGCGGGGGTGTACTACACGGTGGTCTACCAGATCGGGGCGGGCGAGGTGAAGACCGAGTATTGGGTGGTGCCGACGACGTCTCCGGCAAACCTGGCGTTGGTGCGGACGACACCGGGGTCGGGCGCGGCGGGGCAGCCGGTGTCGCTGCAGTATGTGAATTCTGAGCTGGCGACGAAGGCCAATGACAGCGCGGTGGTGCACCTCTCGGGCTCGGAGACGATTAGCGGCAGCAAGACTTTTGGCAGCGCTCCAAATGTTCCTGCGCCCACGGGCACGGGCCAGGTAGCGAACAAGGCTTACGTGGATCAGTCGGTGGCGAATGTGGGAGCGGGAAATTTTTTGCCGACCGCGGGCGGAACGTTGACTGGACCGCTGACGCTACCGGGAAATCCCGCCGCACCACTCCAAGCTACCCCCAAGCAATACGTGGACTTAGGTTTTACGACGAAGGCTGATTTGATTACCGGACTGGTGCCGGCCAACGAATTGGGGACGGGCACGGCGACGTCGGGAACGTGCTTGCTGGGCAACGGAACGTGGGGCGGGTGTGGGAGCGGGACAGGAAATGTTTCGACGAATCCGAGTTCAGGGATAAGCCAAAACATCACGCAGGCGGCGGGAACACAGTTTTCGACGAACAATCTGGCCGGCATTCCGTATGTCGTTGCCAGTTACAACTGGCCACAAGCGGGAGCGCCGGCCGAAAGTTGCAGCGCGGGATGCACATCGGGCGCACTGGTCGCGGGCACGCAGGCGACGATGACTCTGACCCCGTGCCCTGCTGGAATTGATACCTCGAACAACGGAAACGCTCCGTATGGCGTTTATATCGCAGGCACGGGAACAGCCGAAGCGACGGCAGTCACGGGAGGCAGTTGTACGTCGGGCGCGGCGAGCGGGACGATTGTGTTCACGCCGGCGAACGCACATGCCGCGGGCTTTGTGGTGGGAGCGGCCAACGGAGGAAACCAGGAAGCGATCAATGTGGCAACGGCTGGGGGATCGACCCATGCGGTGATTCAGGAAGTGCCCACGGGAGGCGCGGACGCGGCCAATTACAGCATTTACTGGCCCGTGTTTCTGAAGGCGACCAAGAGCTTACTCAATGGCGATGGAGCCTTTTGGAGCTGCTATACACGGGCAACGTGTTTGATGGTTGGCAATTATGCCGGCAATACCGGACTCTCTTCGGTGGTGAAGGGCCTGGAGTTTCAATCGGGCACGAATGTGGGTGGGGCGCAAATTTCCTCGGTCTCGGCCGCGAGCGGACTGTATACGGTGAACACAGCCGGCAATCACAACCTAATGACCGGCGATTGGGTCATCTTCAACTACTCGGTGCCGGCGCAGACGCAGGAAGCGCGGGTGAAGGTAACGGTTACGAGCGCGACGCAGTTCCAGTTCACGCTGGGGGCGACCACGTTCGCGCTGTCCAGCGGTTTCGGCTGGGTGGCGATCGAAAACGCGGCGATCGAAGTGGAGACGGACGGGGTTCGACTGCAAGATATTCGATTCAACCAGGGAGTTAACGGTGGCCTGTTTCATCAGGGGGTAGTGGTGGGCAACGACCAGCGCTTTATCGTGGATGGCATGACGACGCTGGGCTGGAGCAATGAATTTCGTTGTGATGCAAATATTTGTGGGAACGTGCTGTTCTTCCGGGGAGATCAGGGAATGGCGCCGGTTGCCTATCTGCATCACCTGGAACTGAGTATGCAGTGCGGCGGCAATGGAATCAGAAACTCCGCTGGCAACACGATGAAGATTGCCGACTCGGTGATACAGGGTTTCAATCAATACGGAGTGTACTACGCCAACGGACTGCAGTCGGCGGAGTCGGACAACGTTTACCAGGAGTCAGGATACTGCGTTAACCCGGCCTACCCAGCGAATGGAGGAAACTCCCAATTAGCCCAAGCCGGATATATCATCAACGGCCCTCCGTTCACGATTCAGGGAAATGCGCCGACAGGAGGTGTGTTTCCAGTTTTTGCTACCGGTGGGACGTGCTCCAGCGTTCAGCGCAACTACTACGTCGTTGCCCACGACACGAATCTGGGCACCAGCCCAATGCTGTACTTCGGGTACGCGTGCCCGGCAACCAGTGGGACGAGTGTGCCTTTGGCATGGCCGAATCCCGATCTTGCGGGGTCGGGAACGAGGACGTTTGACATCCTGGCGACGGTGGGCACTGGCGTCACAACTGCGCCCAACGGCACAGGGAATTATGCGATCACGGGCATGGTGGGGATTAGCGCGACGTGTGGAACGTCAGGTATTTGTACTGCGACCGACACGCAGCCGGGATTTTCGTCTTACACCGTGTTCGCGACGCCGAACTGGGCCGCGAGGCTGCCCTTCTGGCCTGCTAGCGTCGTGTTGGGCAGCGCATCCGCTCTGTTCGCGGAGCAGGTTGGACAGAGCGCTGCGATCATCTCGACATCGTATCTTCCGCGCATCTTCGCGAAGCGCTGCGTGGATACGGGTAATCCGGCTTCGTACACGCCGTTCTGGGTGGTGTGCCCGGCGGGCGACTCGGTCGGGTCGAATAACTCCAAAGTGGGAGCTTACGTCGTTCAACTGGGCTGGGCATCTGGACTGACGGGAGTACAGAACTTCAACGTTGGCGGAGGTGCACTGGCGGTTCCGCAACAGATCATTACGACTTTTGACGGCAATCCGACAGCGACCCTGGCCACTGCGGGCTATCGCCGGACAGGCACCGGAGCAGACAGTTTTATCGGGACCGACACTTCCGGAAATGCGGGAACGCAGGATCAGACCTATGGCGCGCCGGGCGGGCATAACTTCTATGTGAACGATCCGGGAACAAACAGCACGCATGCAAAATTCAACATTGCAGCGAGTTCGGCGACCTTGAATGTTCCGCTGACGGTGAACGGGAATCTGGCGGTAACGAGTGGAAGCGTGACGGTACCGATCACCGGGTCGGTGCAATGCCTGCACGCCAGCTCGACGGGAGTGGTTACGGGGACGGGAGCGGATTGCGGGAGTGGAGGCGGCGGAGGATCGGGGACAGTGAACAGCGGAGCGGCATCGCAGGTGGCGATGTACTCGGGGAGCGGCGCGGCGGTGAGCGGGGATAGCGCGCTGACGGACAGTGGGACGGTTTTGAATTATGCGGGGAGCGGGGGGATGGCGGCGACGAGCGGAACGTTCAGCGGGAATCTGACGGTGGGAGGCCAGCTCATCCTGACAGGTCCGTGGGTGGTGGATACTCCGATTCCGGGATCGGCGATGGGAGCGGCGGCGACGGGGACAAGTTCGATTGGTATCTCGAGCGATGGCAACTTCTATATTTCGGCGAATGGTGGGACTCCGCAGCAGATTACAGCCGGAGGCAGTGCGGTAGCGTCGGTCTTCGGGCGAACGGGCGCGGTAACGGCGCAAAGCGGCGATTATTCGGTGGCGCAGGTGACGGGAGCTGCACCGTTGGCGTCGCCGAGTTTCACGGGCACGGTCACGGAGCCGGTGCCGACGCTGCCGAGTCAGACGTCGAACTACTTCTTTGCGGCTCCGGCTGGGAGCGCGGGGTCACCAAGTTTCCGGGCGATGGTCGCGAGTGACATCCCGACACTCAATCAGAACACGACGGGGACGGCGGTGAACCTGAGTGGAACTCCGGCGCTGCCGAATGGCACGACGGGGACGACGCAGAGCGTTGGAGACAGTTCCGCGAAACTCGCGACCGACGCTTTTGTGGCGGGGGGATTTGCGGCCGTGAATCCAGTATCGAGTCTGGCAGCCGGCGACTACGCGAAGGGGGTTGGAAGTTCTTCGGTCACCGACAGCGGGGTTCTGGCGGGACCATATCCAGTTCCGTGGATTACGGCGGTGCGTGGCGGAGGCAGCGCGACATTCTCACAGAATGTAGTGAAGATGTGGGGCGTGGTGCTGACGTATCCGTTGACTACGACAAGCGTCGCTTACTCGGTGACGGTGGACAACACCGCAAACCTGTACGACATCGGGATTGCCTGTGCGATGCCCAGTTGCACGGCGGGCACAATCCTGTTGGATACGGGAGCGACGGCAGGGACGACGTTCTCGCCGTCTGCGGGCGTGCGGACCCTGAATTGGTCGCAGGGGACCAAGACCCTGCAACCGGGCAAGTATTACGTTGTCTTTACGACAAATTGCGCATCGGCGTGCGCCACGATAGCGGCGGGCGGAAGTTCTGGAGATATCACATTCCAGAACGCGGCCACGGCGGGAACGACTTCAGGTGGCGCGCTGGCGAGTTTCACGGCTCCGGCGGACGTGTGGAGTTGGGGCGCGAACGTTCCCGCGCTCGTCGTGAAGTAAATCCGGCACAACGATTTCCGAGACAACCCAGGGACAGGGAAGCGGGGATGGATTTCCTCGCGATCGCGCTGGCGTATGCCCGGTTGACAGCAGTTCAAGCAGGAGGAGATAGCGTGAGGATTCGTATCCAATCCGGTCGTGTCGAAGCCGGTCGTGAAGGCGGTGGGCACGAGGTCCCTTCGGCAGGCTCAGGGCAGGGTCTTCGACTCCGCAGGGCGGTTCGCTGCGCTCACCGTCCTGCTGCGCTCAGGATGACAGTGGTGAGGATTGTGATTGGGGTCCTGGGATTGTTGTGGTGCAGCATGGCGTCGGCGACGAACTACTACGTGTCGAATGCCGGGACGGACAGTAACAATGGAACATCGAGCGCGACTCCATGGCAGACGTTGGCTAAGGTGAACTCGTCGACGTTCTTGTCGGGGGACACGATTTATCTGCAACGAGGCGGGGTTTGGAACGAGCAACTGATCCCACCGTCGAACGGATCGAGTGGGAGTCCGATCAGTTTTGACGCATACGGAACCGGGGCGGCGCCAGTTTTGGCGCCGATCATCAGCCTGGCCAGCGCGACCTGGACGCACAACTCAGGGAACATTTATACGACAACATTGTCAACGGCGATTGGGTCACCGCAGATCAATAACCTGCAGCTTGGGAGTGTATGGGGGAGGAAGCGGAGCGCGAATCCGGGATGTACATCGGCTGGGGTGATTCTTGGATTCGGTGATTTCTGTGTGGTTTATCCGACACTTTACCTTTATTCGCCGAACGGAACTCTTCCTTCTGCCTACTACAGTTCGATTATTCCGGTGGTCGGGCAGGCGAGTGGGCTGGCGGTGGTGTCGATTGTGGGGAAGTCCTGGCTAACCTTGCAGCATATCGAGATCCAGAACTTTGATTACATGGGTGTAAGTGTGACGGGAGCGTCGGATAACCTGGTGTTCGCGAACATGGAAGTGGATGGGATGGTTCCGTACGGGACGGGTTGAGCCTGCGATTCTATTTGTCGCAGAAGCCGTTTCAGCAGAGTAAGCCAGCATTGATCGATGAACAGTATCTGGGGCCGGGGCTGGATCCGGCAACGTGGGTGGTGAGCGATCCGGCGTCAGCGATCTCAGTGACGGCGCAGACCTTGCAGGTGAACGGGGGAACGGGGCACGATGGACAAACCTCGGTCAGGTTCATCGAGCAGATTGAATTAGGCGGCGCGCTGGAGTTGCAACATGGGGACGTGAGCTTCACCGGGCCGTCGACGGGAGTGGTGGGCGGACTGTATGCGGGAGCAATCTCTGTGGCGGGATGCCTGGCGGGATTTCAGGTTACACCTTCTGGAACGGGCTCGAGCATACAAGCGCTCATCAATGGACTACCGACCGGGCCAGTGGTGGCGACGACGGCGGGGCACCGGTATGTTTTGACGACATACATCTACTCGATGGAGGTGTACAGATCGGGTGAGATTTATCACTCATCGTTGCATGCCTCGGGGAATGGCTGGGGTGGAGCAGGTGTGTCAGCGAATCCCCGGTTAGTCCTCGAATTGCATGAGGTCGACCCGTCGAATCCGGCCACGATGGTCGCGCCCGCGACCGTGCTATTCGACGACGTGATTTTGAATGCATCCGGATTTTGTACGTACGCGCTGGTGAATGCCGCCAGCATGCAATGCAGCATCGCATATACCTATGTCACGCACATTTCGCTGGCGGAAGTCCGGACCGCCTTACCGAATGACATCTATGTGACGCAACTGGTGGGGTCTCTTTCGGATGGAGGGGAGTGCGGGATTGTGAGTTCCACGTCGCTGGATTTCTATCCGCAGTATGTGCCCCCGTTGAACACGCTGATTGTTGCCAGCTACCGCGGTTTTGGCCGCGCGGTGGCTGAGGTCGCGAACAGCGCGAGCGTGGCGAGTCTGCAGAGCGGAACGGACAATGGAGCGCGGGGCATAGTGAGGACGATGAAGACTCCGAGTGCCCGCACGCAGGCGGATTGCGAAAATGCAGCTCTGGCGATTCTTGACGACGCTGGAGGGCTGGGATGGATGGGCACCTATCAAACGTGGAGTGATTTCCTTCCCGGCGCTGCGGCCGATATTTTCCCGGGGGAGGCGATCACGGTCAATGTCCCCTCACGAAACGCCGCGTTCAGCGCGATTGTGCGGACGGTCAACATCGATGTGGTCGATCCGGCGCATGATCGTGGGATGTATACGATGGAGTTCGCCAATGACCTGGCGGCGGCGCTGGCGATGCAGGATGAGTCGAGTGCGACGACGGTTCCGTTGCAGGATATGCCAGTGCGGCTTTGGACGACCCAGGTTGGGTCGTACTACCTGGCGGCACTGACCAACGCGCAGATTACGGGGGTGACTTCGACGACCGTGCAAGTTGATGCAGGGATGACGCCAGGCAGCGGTTATGGAATTGAAGTTCGGGCACACGACTATGGGTGGGGGGCGGCGAACGACCGGAACCTGCTGGGACGATTTAATACGCAGACGTTCAGCCTGCCGCGGTTGGCCCGGACCCAGAATTACTTTTTGCGGCTGTATGACAACTCTTCGCCGCCGCGTTATTCAAGATATGCAGCGGCGCTGCATGTGGATTATCCGTTATGAATGAAGACTGCGTGGTAGGCAAGTTCCGACATCGTGGCGGCACGGAAAAGCAAACGCCGGTGGTGTACACAGCCAAAGACTTCCAGCTCGAAGTGCTCGGCAGGCTAGCTGAGATGCAGAGTCTGGAAGAGTCGTTGGAGGAGTCATGGGACCGTAAGCTAGAGGCGGTCAAAGATCAACGATTGTTAAAGTTCGACAGCCGGGTTCTGATCGCCCTGGGAGCGGTTGCGCTTTCCCTTACCGGCTATGTGATTCAAGAGGCGCGCACCACCGCGAGACAAGACAGTGAACTGGAGACGACCAAAGCACGGGTGATGCGCCTGGAGCAGATCGCAGCAATCAATACGGAAGCCCGGATAAAGACGGAAGTTCAACTCGGAGAACTGCGAGAGGGTCAAACTGAGATCAAGGCGATGATTCAGGCACAAGTCATCGCGAGCAAGAAGGAGCCTCCGCGTCAATAGCTTTTTTCTGAGGGGAAACTGGGCCTCGGGTGGCAGCTCCGGTTCAGCAATCAAGACTCAAACCACGGTTATAACGAAATGTCTCTCGTTCAGATTGAAGGGGAAGGCGGAGCGTTGCGTTCAATTCACTTGGAGAAGGAGAACAATATGAATTTTGTAGATCAGCTGTTGCGAGGGATCGCGTTCATCCCGGCGCTGGTGAGCGGGATAGAGGGGCTATTCGGCGGCAAGTCGGGCGCGGAAAAGAAAGATGCCGCCATGTCGTTTCTGGAGAACGCGCTGGCCATGACTGACGCGGTCGCGGCAAGAGAGATCGTTAATCCTGAGCAATTTAAGGACGGAATTTCCAGGATTATCGACGGAGTAGTCCAGTGTATGAATGCTTCGACTTGGACGAAAAGCGGAACTCAGCCTGCAGAGGCTAGTCATCAGTGACATGGCACGCGATCGCCGCTTCGCGGCTGGAGATACTCTGATACGAATCTTGCGTTTTCCGTCTGTGAATCAGCCGACTTCTTCGCTCCAGGTTTGCAGGGTCTTTTTCACTAAGTCCATGAACTGGTCGGCTACGGCGCCGTCGATGAGGCGGTGATCGTAGCCGAGAGTCAGGTGCACGACGGAGCGAATCGCAATCGAATCTGTACCGTCTTTGTCGGTGATGACCATGGGCTGCTTGGTGATACCGCCGACGCCCATGATGGCGGAGTTGGGCTGGTTGATGATGGGGAGTCCGAAGACGGCGCCGAACTGGCCAGGGTTGGTGACGGTGAAGGTGGAACCCTCGACGTCGTCGGGCTTGAGTTTCTTGGTGCGGGCACGCTCGCCGAGATCGGTGATGCCGCGCTGCAAGCCGAGGAAGTTCAGGTCGCCGGCATTCTTGAGGACGGGGACGATCAGGCCCCAGTCGAGAGCGACGGCGATGCCCATGTTGATGTGACGGTGATAGCGGATGTTGTCGCCTTCGAGAGAGGCGTTGATGATGGGCCACTGCTGCAGGGCGATGACGGCGGCGCGCACGAAGAAGGGCATGAAGGTGAGACGGGCGCCGTGGCGTTGTTCGAATCCGGCTTTGTGCTTGGCGCGCAGGTTGACGATGCGGGTAAAGTCCACTTCGTACATGCAGTGAACGTGAGCGCTGGTGCGGCGGGACTCGATCATGCGCTGGGCAATGATCTTGCGCATGTTCGTCATGGGGACGAGGTCGCCGGGGTAGGGAGCGGGTGCGGCGGGACGCGGCGCGGGACTTGGCGCCGGCGAACTGGGTGAGGGCGCCGCCTCGGTTCGCTCGGCGGGACCCCTCGACTCCGCTCGGGGCAGGCTTCCGAATGCGTCCGTCCCTATGTGAGAAGGTTGTGATCCCTGGCTCTCGATGAAGGACATGATGTCCTGCTTGGTGATGCGGCCGCCGAGTCCGGTACCGGAAATTTGGGATAGACTGACGCCGTGCTCACGGGCGATCTTGCGGACGAGCGGGGAGGAGCGGGCTTCTTCCTCCTCCTCGGGAGGGGTGGGCGGAGGAGGCGGAGCTTGCGGTTCCGCTGCCTGCTCGCGCGGGCGAGACGCCCCCGCGACAGCCGGCGAGACGCCGGCGCTACTGGTCTTAGTCTCCGGAGCTTTTTCGGCAGGCTTGGCGGGAGCAGCGGGCTTGGCGGCGGATTCGCCGTCGACTGCGATGGTTCCCACGACGGTATTCACGTTCACCGTGGTGCCTTCGGTAACTTTGATTTCCTGCAGAACTCCAGAGGCTGGCGCGGGGATTTCGGCGTCAACCTTGTCGGTGGAGATCTCGAACAGAGGCTCGTCGCGCTGGACTTTGTCGCCGGGCTTCTTCAACCATTTAGTAATGGTGCCCTCAACGATGGACTCGCCCATCTGGGGCATGATGATGTCAGTTGGCATAATTTCCTTCCACGCGGGCCCACAGTTTGGAAGGAGGGGCCGGGCGCAAACGAATATTATAGCGTTTTGGATGGGCGCCGGCGCTGAGTGTCGCACGGGGCTAAAGCCCCGCAATCTATTTCGATCTCGACGCGGCCCTTGAAGGGCCGCTCTTCCACGGTGCTGCCAGCGTCCCGCTCTTCCACGGTGCGTTTATCGTCCCGCTCTCCCAGGGTGCTGGCATCGTCCCACTCGTCACAGTGCCGCGATCGTTCATCACTGTTTCAGAAAATCCTGCTTCGCAACCCCGCAAGGAATCCCGGTTTCTCAGGAATTCATATTAGTGGTGGTCGTGCTTTTCTCCACCCTCTTTCTTTTCGTCGGTCGTGGTGGGCGCGGGGTTGAAGTTTGTCTTCCAGTATTCCTGCACTCCCGGTGGAAGTTTGTCGAGGTGGGAGAGCAGCATGGTGACCTTCCACATATCCTGCTCGCTTAGGGTTTTGTCCCAGGCAGGCATGCCGGTGTAGCGAATGCCGGTGCGGATGGTGTAGAAGATGTGCCACTCGGGGTCGTCGGGCGGGTTGGAGATGAGATTCGGCGGAGGAGGGTAGAACGAAGTGGCGAGCGCGGAAGGTTTGCGGTCGAGGCCTCCGTGGCAGAGGGCGCAGTTCATGGTGTAGAGCTTCATGCCGTCTTCAAGATTCTGATCGGTGGGCGTGAGCGGGTTGTTGACGCGAGGGGCATGGCGCTCCATGGAGGCATCGACGGCTCCCATGGCGATGCGGTGTTCGAAGTGTGGGGGCTCGACGTTGGCGGCGGTGGGGACGAAGCCGAGCATGGCGAAACCGAGGCCGCCAAGGATGAGGATGAGGAGCGTGACGATCACGCCGAGGATGAATTTGCCCATGAGACCTCCGGAGGTATTGTGGCAGATGGGCGGGGCTGGGCGCTAGTTGAGGTCGGTGAGTTCTTGGGGTCGGTGGTTTCTTGGGCAGGATTTTGGACGGTGCCGGCAAGAAGCGCGTCGAGCTTCGCTCGACGGACAGCCGAGGGCGGCTGTCCCCACATGAATCTTGCGGTTTCCCTCAGTATGCTTTCAGGCGGCGGGATTGGCGGACTACGTCTTCTACTTTCGGCAGGTAGTGATGTTCCTGCGGAGGGGAGAACGGGACGGCGGAGTCGAGGCCGGCGATGCGGACGATGGGGCCGTCGAGGTCGTCGAAGGCTTCTTCGTTAATGATGGCCGCAATTTCTCCGGCGAGGCCTCCGGTGCGGGAGTGCTCGTGCAGGACGATGACTTTGTTTGTCTTCTTCACGGTCTGCGCGATGGCTTCGCGGTCGAGCGGCGAGACGGTGCGGAGGTCGAGGATTTCGAGATCGATTTCGTTCTTTAGAACCTCGGCTGCTTCTAAAGCGGTGTGGACCATCGCTGCGTAGGTGATGATGCTGAGGTCGCGGCCTTCTCGCGCGAGGTTGGCTTTGCCGATGGGGACGACATAGTCTTCCACTGGGACTTCGCCTTTGATGCGGCGGTAGAGATATTTGTGTTCGAAGAAGATGCACGGATTGTTGTCGCGAATGGCGGATTTGATGAGTCCCTTCGCGTCATAGGGCGTGGCGGGGCAGATGACTTTGAGGCCGGGATTGTGGACAAACCACATCTCGGGATTCTGCGAGTGGAAAGGACCGCCGTGGACGTATCCGCCGCTGGGGCCGCGGAGGACTAGCGGGGCGGGGGCACCCCAGAGGTAGTGCGTTTTAGCGACCATGTTGCTGATCTGGTTGAAGGCGCAGCCGATGAAGTCCATAAACTGGAATTCGGCGACGGGGCGCATGCCGGTGAGCGAGGCTCCGAAGGCCGCACCCACGATGGCGGACTCGGCGATGGGCGTGTCGATGACGCGCTCAGGGCCGAAGCGGTCGATGAAACCATCCGTGACTTTGAAAGCGCCGCCGTAGATGCCGATGTCTTCGCCGAGGCAGAAGACGGAGGGGTCGCGGTCCATTTCTTCCCAGATTCCCTGCCGGATGGCTTCGAGGTAGGTGAGGAGCATAGGGTCAAAATCTTTCGCCACGGATTTACGCGGATCAACGCGGATACGTCTACTTCAAGTGAACTGCCGCTTCGGTTTGTTTGTAGCTGCCGGTTCCCTTTCTTACTTTTGGGATGCCGTATTTTGGTTTGATTTCGTGGCAGCCGTCTTCACAGAACACGCCGCCTTCGGCGGATTCCGGCGTAGGCATTGGGGAGTTCACCGCGATCTCGCGCTCGGCTTCGATCACCCGCTCTACTTCTGAAATCAGGTCGGCGTT
>Ga0116223_10003861_pt1 | contig 13233 bp, 13 predicted proteins | sample Sb_taG_3_FD_90092 | JGI IMG/M metagenome (GOLD analysis project Ga0116223, IMG submission 90092) | Peat soil microbial communities from Weissenstadt, Germany - Sb_50d_a_PC metaG | ecosystem: Environmental > Terrestrial > Soil > Wetlands > Peat | place: Germany: Weissenstadt | collected 2010-09-21 | reverse complement strand
CGCGAATGGTCGAATCGCTACTTTGCCAAGATCAACCGCATGCCGACGATGTGGCAGGCCGGCGTCTATTCGTCGGTCATGAATTATCTCAATGCGATCAAGGCGAGCGGCACCGACGATCCGCTCAAAGTCGCGGCCAAGATGCGCGAAACGCCGATCCAGGACTTTTTCGCCCGCAACGGGCATCTGCGCGAAGATAATCTGATGGTGCACGACCTCATCCTGGTGCAGGTGAAGACGCCGGAAGAATCGAAATATCCGTGGGACTATTATAAGATGCTCACGCATATTCCGGGCGAGCAGGCCTTCGGGCCGCCCAATCCGGCCTGCCCGCTGGTCAAAGGCTGACGGCGATAGCCTGAAGCGGAACGGTGGAAATCGAGCCTGCGGGCCGCTATGGTGACCGCGGGCAAGGCGGACCAAAAAGCATGGCGGACACGATCGTTCCTCATTTCCATAACGATCTCGGCGTTGCCGTGATCGAGATCGGTGCCAAGGAATTCATGTGCGTCGGCGCCGAGCCGCCGTTCGATCATCCGCACGTCTATTGCGACATGGGCGACGACAGCGAATACGTCTGTCCCTATTGCTCGACGCTCTACCGTTACGACCCGACCCTGAAAGCGAACGCCGCGCGGCCGGCGGAATGTACCTTGCACGAGGCCGGCGCCTGAGCGGTTTCGCGGAGCGCGTGTCCTGACGTCCACGCGTGTCGTCATCGTTGCCGGAGCCGGTATCGGCGGCTTGACCGCAGCGCTGGCGCTCGCCCGCAACGGCTTCCGCGCCGTGGTGCTGGAACAGGCCGAGCGCCTCGAGGAAACCGGCGCCGGCATCCAGCTCTCGCCCAACGCCGCGCGCACGCTGATCGAGCTCGGCCTCGAAGACAGGCTGCGCCCGCTCGCCACCGCGCCGGCGGCGTTGCGCGTGCTTAATGCCGCGAGCGGCCGCGAAATCGTGCGCATGCCGCTTGGCGAAGCCGCCGCGGCGCGCTACGGCGCACCTTATTGGGTGATCCATCGCGGCGATTTACAAGCCGCCCTCGCCGCTGCCGTAACGCGGCAGCTCGACATCACGCTCAAGCTCGGCATGCGTGTGGAAGATTTCGTCGCCTATCCCAAAGGCATCACCGTCTCGGCGCGCGGTAAAGCCGGCACGACGGAAGAGCGCGGCGTCGCTTTTCTTGCCGCCGACGGCTTGTGGTCCACGGCGCGCAACCGCATCGCCGGCAACGAACCGCCGCGCTTTGCCGGGCGCACCGCCTGGCGCAGTCTCGTTCCCGCGCGGGAGGTTTTCCCGGAATTTCGCGAGCCGCTCATTCATCTGTGGCTCGGGCGCGACGCCCATCTCGTGCACTATCCGGTGAAGGCCGGCCGCGCCATCAACGTCGTGGTGATTACCGCGGACAGCTGGAACACGCCCGGCTGGAGCGAGCCGGCAAGCCGCGCCGATCTCGTTCCGCGCCTTGCCGCCGAGGCCTGGGCGCCGCCGGCGCGGGCGCTCGTCGGCTTGCCCGAGGCGTGGCTGAAATGGGCGCTGTACGACCGCCGGCCGCTGACGCGCTGGTCGAAGGGACCGGTGGCGCTTCTTGGCGACGCCGCGCACCCGATGCTGCCGTTTTTGGCCCAGGGCGCGGCCATGGCGATCGAGGACGCCGCCGTTGCGGCGCAATGCCTCGCACAAAATCCCGACGATGCGGCGGCCGCGCTTCAAACCTACAGCGCCACGCGCGGCCCGCGCGCGCGCGACGTACAACGTTTGGCCGCGCGCACCGGCGCGCGCTATCACCTCGGCGGCGTCGGCGGCGAGGTGCGCGACGCGGCCATGCGGATCATGGGCGGCAAGCACCTCTTGCATCACTACGACTGGATCTACGATTGGCGGCCGCCGCCGGCTTTTTCCATCGGCTGATTAGAAAAACACGCAAAATATTGCGGCGTGCCGCATCGCAAGAAGAATTTTTGGCGCGCTCGGAGGGATTCGAACCCCCGACCCTCAGATTCGAAGTCTGATGCTCTATCCAGCTGAGCTACGAGCGCACGCTAAGGCGGCCGGCGCACAATAGCCGCTTGGCCGCAGCGTTCAACACGGCGCGGCCGCGTACCCCCGATTCCGAGTTTCACCGATTGTGAAGCTTCGTCGTCATGCCCAACCGGCAAGGCGGCTATTCGTTTGCGCAGGGGCGGCCGGGAACCTGCGTGGCCGCGGCAAGTTGTGATGCGAGCAACTGCGCAAGGAGGAGATGATGAGTGACTATCGCAATCCCGACGATCCGCTGATGCGCAACCGGCTACGAGCCGGCCGCTGGCCGCACCGGCACCGCTTGGGACTGGATCGCCGCCGCCGTGTTCCTGGTGGTCGTGCTGGCCATCGCCGTCGGTGTCGGCCACGAGCCGAACCGGTTTGCTTCCAATGAGCCGGTTACACCGCCGCTCACCCATCCGTCACCGTTGGCACCGCCCGCGGCCACGACGACCCCGGCCCGGCCGATGACCCCGGGTCTGGCTCCGCAGCCCGCGCCTGTTACGCCGGCTCCGGCGCCCGCGCCTGCAACACCGGCCCAGTAACCCGCGGCCTTTAGGATTTAAGTCAGCAAGCGGCCCGGTTCACGCCGGGCCGTTTCGCGTTTGCGGGTTATTTTTCGAATGCCGGATCGATCGGCACGCGATAGCCGTTGGCGAGCCGGTTGGTTTCGTTGGCCATGCCGACTACCGCCATCAGCTCGCCGAACATTGCTTCGCTCATGCCGGCCTTGCGGGCTGCCGCGCCATGGCTGGCGATGCAATAGCTGCAGCCGTTGGTGACGCTCACCGCCAGATAGATCATTTCCTTGGTCACCGCGTCGAGCGCGCCTGGCGCCATGACCTCCTTGATGCTCTCCCAGGTGCGCTTAAGCGTCGGCGGATCGTGCGCCAGATATTTCCAGAAATTGTTCACGTCGTCGATTTGCCGCGTGCGCTTGATATCGTCGAACACCGCGCGCACTGCGGGCGACGCGTTGCCGTAATTGATTGGTCCGCGCGGGGTCATAGCTGTGTTCCTTATTGATTTAACGTGTTGCGGCGCCGCTATTTCACCGGGATTGCCAGCGGCTGGCCCTTCTCCAGCACATAGCCGACGTACATCTTGCAGGGCTTGTCGGCCGTCGCCGCGCCCTCGGCGTGGATGGCGTGGTCGGGCAGCATAAAAGCCTCTCCCGCCGTATAGGTCGTCTCCGGTTGGCCGTCGGGCGCGAACCAGCACGCGCCCTCGATCACGTAGGCGGTAACGGTGCCGGGATGGATATGGCGCGGCGCCTTGAAGCCGGGCGCGACCTCCACCACGGCGGTCGTGACCTCGTAGTTCGAATTGGGCAGCTCGGTCTTGCTGATGATATTGCGCTTGACCGGCGACGGGGTGAGCGGCGGATTTTGCGGCGGGCTCTGCGCCAGCGCGGCGCCGCCGACGGAGAGCGCGGCGGCGAGAATGACGGATGCTTTGAGCATGACGCTGCCTCCCCTTTTGTTTGTGTCCCGTGTGCGCATCCTATCGTTCCCTCTGCCCCTATGGGAGAGGGTGGCGTTGGCGGCGGCCTATTGGGCATCCTTCGACAGATAGCCGCGCTGTTTGTAGGGAAACCCCGTCAACTCGCAATCGCGGCTTTCCTCGTGCTGGTAATAAGCGCGAATCTCCACGATGCGGGCCGCCTTGAGCAGGTTCCAATCAATGCCGCGAAACATCATGCGATCGGGTTTGCCTTTCGGCAGATAAGCGCAACTCCATTCGACCACGACCTCGTCGCCGTTGGCCAGCGCATGGTCGATGCGCCAGACCGGTTTGTAGACGATGTGAAACGCGCGCCAATAGCGCGCGAGCTGCTCGCTGCCCCTGACCGGTTTGTTGATCTCCGGCAGGAAGTAGTGCGCGACGTCGGCATCAAGCGTGCTCTTGAGCGCATCAAGATCGCCGGTGTTGCACGCGGCGAAATAGTTGCGCACGGTTTGCAGGTTCGCTTCCGTACTCATGGCCGCTCACCTTTCCACCGAAGTCGCTACACCGGCAAGTTGTCGTGCTTTCGCCCGCGCATCTCCACCGTCTTGCCGCGCAGCATGGCGAGAGCGCGCGCGATGCGCGGGCGCGTCGTCGACGGCATGATCACGTCGTCGATATAGCCGCGTTCGGCGGCGATGAAGGGCGAGAGAAACCGCTCCTCGTATTCGCGGGTGCGCGCGGCAATCTTCTCCGGGTCGCCGATGTCGGCGCGGAAGATGATCTCGACCGCGCCCTTGGCGCCCATCACCGCGATCTGCGCCGTCGGCCAGGCGTAATTGACGTCGCCGCCGATGTGCTTGCTCGCCATCACGTCATAAGCGCCGCCGAAGGCCTTGCGCGTGATCACGGTGACGAGCGGCACGGTCGCCTGCGAATAGGCGAACAACAGCTTGGCGCCGTGTTTGATCAGGCCGCCATATTCCTGCGCGGTGCCGGGCAGGAAGCCAGGCACGTCGACAAAAGTCACGATCGGGATGTTGAAGGCGTCGCAGAAGCGCACGAAGCGCGCCGCCTTGCGGCTCGCGTCTGAGTCAAGCACGCCCGCGAGCACCATCGGCTGGTTGGCGACAACGCCGATGGTGCGGCCCGCGATCCTGCCGAAGCCGATGACGACGTTGCGGGCGAAGGTCTCCGACAGTTCGAAGAAGTCACCCTCATCCACGGTTTTGAGGATCAGCTCCTTGATGTCGTAGGGCTTGTTCGGATTGTCGGGAACGAGCGTGTCGAGCGACGGCTCGATGCGGTCAATGTCGTCGAATGACGGCCATTCCGGCGCGCCGGCGGAAAAATTCGGCGGCAGGAAATCGAGCAGGCGGCGCATCTGCAACAGACATTCCACGTCGTTGTCATAGGCGCCGTCGGCGATCGAGGATCTGGTGGCGTGCACGGAAGCGCCGCCCAGTTCCTCAGCGGTGACGATCTCGTTGGTCACCGTCTTCACCACGTCCGGGCCGGTGACGAACATGTAGCTCGTGTCGCGCACCATGAAGATGAAATCGGTCATCGCCGGCGAATAGACGTCGCCGCCGGCGCACGGTCCCATGATCACGGAAATCTGCGGAATGACGCCCGAGGCGATGACGTTCCTTTTGAACACCTCGCCGTAGCCGCCGAGCGCCGCCACGCCCTCCTGGATGCGGGCGCCGCCGGCGTCGAACAGGCCGACGATCGGGGCGCGGGCCCGCATCGCCATGTCCTGGATTTTCATGATCTTCTGCGCGTGCGTCTCCGACAGCGCGCCGCCGAACACGGTGAAGTCCTTAGCAAAGACGAAGATGCTGCGGCCGTTCACCGTGCCCCAGCCGGTGACCACGCCGTCGCCGGCGATTTTGGTCTTTTCCATGCCGAATTCGTTGGAGCGATGCTCGACGAACATGTCGAACTCCTCGAAGGAGTTCTTGTCCATCAAAAGCTCGATGCGCTCGCGCGCGGTTAATTTGCCGCGCTTGTGTTGCGCGTCGACGCGTCTTTGGCCGCCGCCGGCGCGCGCGTTGGCGCGCAGCTCTTCGAGCTTGTCGACGATGTCCTTCATGTCGTGCCCCGCCGTTTGCCCCGTTTCAGCCGCCCGCCGGATTGCCTTCGCAGGGTCTCAATAGAAAGCCTCAATAGCAAGGCTTGCGCCCATTTTCACCATGGTTCTCGCGAGGATTTCCCGTGCATGCTAAGGCGACGCGCTGAAACGGCGGACCGCGGCGGACCGATGAATGTAAAGATGGCACGATGGATCGACGCGGTGGAACGCCGCCCGCAAACCGCGTTTGTGGCCTTTCTCGCCGTCCATGGGCTGGTCTGGACGGCGCTGCCGGCGCTGTTCTACCGCAACCTGCCGCTCGACGTGATCGAGGCCTTGACCTACGGCCGCGAATGGCAGCTCGGCTACGACAAGCTGCCGCCGCTGCCGTGGTGGCTGGCGGAATTGACCTACCGCGTATTCGGCACCGACGCCTCGCTCTACGCGCTCTGCCAGGTCGCGGTGATCGCCGCCTTTGTCGCGGTATGGATGACGGCGCGGCCGCTGGTCGGCACGCTCGGCGCGCTGGCCGCCGTCCTGATCGTCGACGGCCTGCATTATCTCAATTTCAGCTCGGTCAAATTCAACCATAACGTCGTCGAACTGCCGTTCTGGGCGCTCGCCGGTTTCGCCTTCTACGCCGCGCTGCGGCGGGGAAAGCTTGGCTACTGGATCCTGCTCGGCGTGGCGCTCGGGCTATCCTTCTGGGCGAAATATTTCGTCGCGGTGCTGATCGCGCCGATGGCGCTGTTCATGGTGATCGATCCGGCGGCGCGCCGCAGCCTGGCGACGCCGGGGCCGTGGGTCGCTGCCGTCGTTGCGCTCGCGGTCATGGCGCCGCATCTCGTCTGGCTGGTGCAGAACGATTTCCTGCCGCTTCGCTATGTCGAGTCGCGCTCCGCGCCGCCGAATGGCGCGCTCGATCATCTCGTCTATCTAGCCGAATATCTGGGCAGCCAGATCGTCTTTCTCCTTCCGGCGCTGTTTATCGCCGCGCCCCTCTTCTGGCCGCGGCCAAAACTGCCGGCGCCGCCGCGGAAGCCCGATGCCTTCGATCGCCGCATCGTCACGCTATTGGCATTCGGGCCGGCCACCACCTTGTTCGTCGCGTCCCTGCTCAGCGGCCGCGGCACCCAGCCGACCTGGGGCTATCCGCTCTGGCTGTTCCTCGGCCTTTGGCTCGTCATGGCCGCCCCGGCGGCGATCGAGCGCGCGCGGCTTACGCATCTCGGCACCCACTGGGCGGCGGTGTTCATCATCTCCGTCGCCGCGTTCTTCGCCGATTACGTCGTGCTGCCGGATTTCGATCACCGTTATCGCGCTGCGTTTTTTCCCGGCGATCAGCTTTCCGCCGCGATCGCGCAACGCTTCGCGGCCGCCACCGGCAAAAACCCCGCTTACGTCATCGGCTCGATGTGGGACGGCGGCAATGTTTCGCATTATTCGAAACAGCGCCCGCAGCCGCGCGTGCTGATTGATGGCCTGCCGCGCCGCGCGCCGTGGATCGACATGGCCGATCTGCGCGCCCGCGGCAGCGTTTTGGTGTGGACCGAAAGCGATCCGAAAGTGATGCCTGCGAACCTTGCCGCGATCGCGCCCGGCGCCATTGTCGGTGCGCCATTCGATCTGCCGTGGGACCGCGGTGGCGGGTCGGTCCGTGTCGGCTGGGCGATCTTGCGCCCGCAAGCGCAATAATGCTGGCGCATGATCTTATCGGAAAACCGGTTTCCACTTTTCCGGATCACGCGCATTGATTTACCCCGCCGCGTCGGGGTGCTAGTTTGCCGGCAGCCAACGAAAATAGAGCGAAAAATGCCGGATTATCTAAGACTTGAGGCGTTCCGGGCGACGCCTTTGGTGCGCGAGCCGTTTCCGCATCTGATCGTTTCCGGCTTCATCGGCCCCGCTGCGCTGGCGGCGGTCAACGCCGACTATCCGAAAATCTCCACCTCGGGGAGCTTTCCCGTCGATCAGGTCGAATTCGGTCCGGCCTTCCAGATTTTGCTCGACGAACTGGAAAGCGACGCGTTCCGCGAGGCGTTCGAGGAAAAATTCGGCCTCGATTTGTCGGGTCGGCCGACCGTGACCACGGTGCGGGGCCGCTGCGACGCCCGCGACGGCAAGATCCACACCGATTCGACCAGCAAGATCATCACCGTGCTCATCTACATGAACGAGTCGTGGCGGGACGCCGGCGGCCGGCTGCGGCTCCTTCGCTCCGCCGACAACCTCAACGACATCATCGCCGAGGTGCCGCCGGTCGCGGGCACTTTGCTCGCGTTCAAGCGCAGCGACAATTCCTGGCACGGGCATGAGCCGTTCGCCGGCGAGCGCCGCGTCATCCAGTTCAACTGGCTCACGTCGGAGGGCAATCGGCAGATCGCGATGCTGCGCCACCATACCTCCGCATCGTTCAAGCGCGTGCTGCAAATGATCTTGCCGAACCGCGCATAGGCCCGGTAGAGGCGCGCACATTGTCCCGACAGCGAAGTTCGCCAATGCCCGACGGCACCGATCTGCGCGACCGCAACTTCCGCAAAATCCTGCTGATCAAATTGTCGGCTGTCGGCGACGTCGTGCACACCATCCCGGTGTTGAATAAATTGCGCCACCGCTATCCGGCGGCGCAACTGGACTGGCTGGTGACGCCGGCGATCGCCGAATTCCTTCGGCACAATCCGGCCATCAGCAACGTCGTCGAATTCGAGCGTGAGGACTGGTCGGCTCCCTGGCGGCTGACGCCGTTCATCAGCTACGGCCGTCTGGCGCTGGAGCTGCGCCAGACCGGCTACGACCTCGTGGTCGACATGCACGGCCAGCTGCGCACGGCGATCTTCACGCTGGTGACCGGCGCGCCGGTGCGCATCGGGTTCGACCGGCCGCGCGCGCGCGTCTGGGACGCTTCGCCGCGAAAATTCTCCCGCGAAGCACGCAAGCATGCCTGGCAGGGCGCCCGCGAGGGCAGCTGGATCGCCTACACCCACCACATCCAGGTGCCGAGCCTCGACGTGCATGCGGTCGACCGTTATCTCAATGTCGGGCCGCTTCTGGGACTTGCGGAGGGGCCTCCCGATTTCTCCTTTCCCATTCCGCCGGCGGCGAACGCCCAGATCGACGCGCTGCTGCGGCACCACGGCGTCGGCGACGGCGGCCTCATCACCATGGCGCCGGGCACGATTTGGGAAACGAAGCACTGGGGTAGCGCCAAGTTCGCCGAGGTGGCGCGGCATCTCCTGCGCCAAGGCTCTGCCGTGGCGCTGATCGGAACGCAACGCGAGCGCGACGTCTGCGAAGAGGTGGCCCGGCTCGCGCCCGGAGCGGTCAACATTGCCGGCGAGACGACGCTCACCGAGCTTGCGGCATTGATCCGCCGCTCGCTCATCAGCGTGACCAACGATTCCGGTCCGATGCATCTTGCGGTGGCGCTCGATCGTCCTGTGGTCAGCGTTTTCGGGCCGACCGATCCGGTCTGGATCGGCCCCTATGGCCGCGGCGACGCGGTGCTGCGGTCGGGCGAGCCCTGCTCGCCCTGCTTCCTGCGCCAGCTCAGCCGCTGCCGCTACGACCACGCCTGCATGCACAACGTATCCGCCGCGGCGGTGATCGAGCGGGTTGAAAGCGTGCTGCGCGACCAGGCCGCTGGCGCCGGCCGCGTCAAAGCGCAGGCGAGCCGAGCTTAGCGGCCTTGTGCGGCCGCTTCAGCCAGATCTTCGCGCATGAGTGTCGTAGTAATTCGCCCGAAAGCCCAGGCTGCGGAAAATCTCGCGAAGCCAGCGCTGCGTGACAAATGGATCGTCGCCAGTCAGCGCGTAGCGAAGGAAGATCGGCCGGTACGCTTCGATGGCTTCTTGTGCGCTCAACCACGGTCCGGGAAGTTCCGCTCCGAACAGACCGCTCGAGCCTTTTTCAAACTGATGCTCTACATAAATTCCTTCTTTGGGCGGCTGGGGCAATCGTTGCCGAAGTACCGACCGCTGACTCACAATGTTGAATTGATTAAATCCGAGGGACGTCAGCAACGCTATCTCTCGTCGAATTCCCCGGAACGAAACCTTTGTCGGATTCGATCGAAACGTATTCTGGCCGCTCGCTGATTTCGGCGAAACTCTCGAGAACGATCGTATCGTACCCCTCAATGTCGATTTTTACGTAATTACGGCACGCCGAATTCACGGAATAGATCGGCGGTGGTGACGGCCTCGACTTCAATCTCCCTACTTTCGGTGCCCTTTCGTCAATTCCGTTCCACCACTCCGGATCAAACGTGCCCCACTCCGTAACGTCTTTATTGACGTAAAATTTCACTATTCCGGCGGCCCAAGAGATTGCCTTGTTCACCACTTTGAGGCGGCCGTCCGCGATAAACGTCTTGAATTTTTGACGCAGCCCTTCGTACAGCGCGGGGTTGGCTTCCACGCCGATGACTCGGAATCCCTTCCTCAGATAGAATTCAGTGTCTTCACCGCGGTGGGCGCCGATATCAAATATGAGATTTGCGTCCAACGGTGGACCTCACTTTTGATCAGCTTGTTCGTCAACTCTGCGCGTTCAGACGGCAAATCCTTGCTTCAAGTTTTTGCTTCACTCAAGCCGGCTTCTCGCGCGCGGCGAAGATCGCAAGCCACAGATACACGCACAGCAAAGTCGTTTCGACGAGCACGACGAACAGGCTGCCGCCATAGATCTGCGGGAAGAATACTTCCACGACCGCCATGGATACGACCGCGGTCAGCCACACCACCGCGCCCCAGGCGGCGGCGAGCCACAGCCCGACCGCGGCCACCAGGTCGATCACGGCGAAAAACACCGTTGCCGTTTGCCAGGCGACCGTATGCGCCTCGAAACCGCCGGCGGCGCCGGCGCCGATGCCGCACACCGCCGCCCAGTGATAGAGCCCCTTGACCAGCGAGGCCGCTGCCATGATGCGCAGAAACAAAATCAGATATTCGGCCCAAGAGCCTGTACTGCCGGCGGCGCCCGCGGCTTTGCCGGCATGCACGGGTTCGAGCATTTCGCTCGGCCGCGTCGGTCGCCTCTGCGATTGATCACTCATGGCAGGCGGGCTTTGGCACCCACGGCAGGCGGAAGTCAACCATGCTTGCCGCGACCAGTGGCGGCTCCGGGCCGGAAGGGGTAAAAGAAGCCGCGATTATGGAGAGTGCAGTCATGGCGATCAAATTCGGCCGCCCGCTCGAACGTATCCGGCCCGCACCGGCCGAGACGGACCCGCCGGCCGAGCGTCTCGATCTCGCCATCCGGCCGCGCCGCAACCGCCGCGCCGAGTGGTCGCGGCGCATGGTGCGCGAGCATGTACTCACCACCGACGATCTGATCTGGCCGCTGTTCCTGGTCGACGGCACGAAGGTGCGCGCGCCTGTCGCTTCGATGCCCGGTGTCGAGCGTCTTTCGGTCGATGAGGCGGTGCGCGCCGCCGAACGCGCGGCCAAGCTCACCATCCCCTGCCTGGCGCTGTTTCCCTACACCGAGCCGGACAAACGCGATGACGAGGGATCGGAAGCGCTCAATGCGGAGAACCTCGTCTGCCAGGCGATCCGCGCCATCAAGAAAGAGGTGCCGGAGATCGGCGTGCTGTGCGACGTGGCGCTCGATCCCTATACCAGCCACGGCCATGACGGGCTACTGCGCGACCGCGTCATCCTCAACGACGAGACCGTGGCGATCTTGGTGCGCCAGGCGCTGATCCAGGCCGAGGCCGGCTGCGACATCATCGCTCCGTCCGACATGATGGACGGGCGCGTCGGCGCGATCCGCGCCGGCCTCGACAAAGCGGGCTTCGGCGATGTGCAGATCATGGCCTATGCCGCCAAATACGCCTCGGCGTTTTACGGCCCGTTCCGCGACGCGGTCGGCTCGAGCGCGACATTGATCGGCGACAAGCGCACCTATCAGATTGACCCGGCGAACACCGACGAGGCTTTGCGCGAAGTGGAGCTCGACATCGCCGAAGGCGCCGACATGGTGATGGTCAAGCCCGGCCTGCCCTATCTCGACGTGCTGCATCGGGTGAAAGAGGCCTTCGGCATGCCCACCTTTGCCTACCAAGTATCGGGCGAGTATGCGATGATCATGGCCGCCGCGGGGAACGGCTGGCTCGACGAGGAAAAGGCGATGACCGAGAGCCTGATCGCATTTAAACGCGCCGGCGCCGACGGCGTGCTGACGTATTTCGCCGCGAGAGTTGCCGAGAAACTCAACAAGGACGGACGCTAACCGTCCACGCCGGGATAACACGACGAAGGCGGGTGCCATGCGTGAAGACGACGAGATCGGGCATTACGTGCCCTTGTTGCGCCGGATCATCATCCTGGTGGCGGTGATCATCGCCATCCCGGTGGTGTTGTGGACGATTACCGCATTCGTGCGCTCTTATGTCGGGGCGCCCAAAATCCCGACCTTCCATCAGCTCGCGTCGACGGCTTCGATCAACACCCCCGCAAGCGACAATCCCGGCCAGAATGCCGGCCAAACTAACAGTCAAGATGCAACCGACCGGATGATGGCCGACGCGGCCAAGCAGGCCAAGCTCGCCGATCCGTCGTCCTCGACGGTCGAAGCGAAAGCCACGACGCCCAAGGGGCCGTTCCTCGGCGACCGCACGCCGGAGAATGCCGCCACCATGCCGGCGGGCACAGCGTCCTCGATCCCACCGCCGCCGAGCGCGCCAAAGTTGACCGATATGTCACCCACGGTCCCGATGCAGCCTAAGCCCGCCGATATGCCGGCGCCGGTCGCCGCCGCGACGCCCGACACAACGACATCAAACGTCACTCTTGCCGGACAAATGCCCGCGAGCGATCCGCAGCCCGACGCCATGGCCGCCGCGCCGCTGTCCGACCCGATTCCGCTGCCGCGGCGCCGGCCGCACGTCGCCGTCGACGCACAGACGGCGCCGGCAGCGCCGACGGCACCGATGACGCAGATGGCTTCAGCAAGTTCGAGCGGCGTGCCGATGCCGCGGCCGCGGCCGCGGCCGGACGCCGCCGGCCCCGGCGCGCCCGCGGAACCCGCAAGCAGCGGACCGCTCGATTTTCTGCAAAATCTCTTCGGCGGAAAATAACGACTGTAGCCGGGTCCTCACTCCAGCGCCGTACCGCTCGGCATGCGCACCGGCCGATAGCCGTCGGCGGCGAGCGCGCTGAAAATTTCCTCGGCATGCGCCGCGTCGCGCGTCTCCATGGTCACGTCGAGCTTGGCGCCCTTGGCGGGAACGTCGAGGAACAGCCGGTGATGATCGACGCTTAATATGTTGGCGCCGAACTCGCCCAGCCGCGTGGCGATCTGGCCGAGGATTCCGGGCCGATCGGGAATGGTCAGGCGAAACGACACGATGCGGTCGGCGCGCTCCAATTCGCGCACCATGATGGAAGCGAGAATGCGCGGATCGATATTGCCGCCGCAAAGGATCAGCCCGACCCTGCGGCCGCGGAAGCGCGCGGGCGAAGCCAGCATGGCGGCAAGCCCGGCGGCGCCCGCTCCTTCCGCCATGGTCTTCTGTAACGTGAGGAAGGCGTTGACCGCGCGCTCGATCTGCGGCTCGTCGACGAGGATGATGTCGCGGACGAATTCGCGCACCACCGGCAGCGTCAGTTTGCCGACATTCTTCACCGCGATGCCTTCCGCCAACGTGGCGCCGCCGCACGGACGGTTGCCCTTGTGCACGGCGTTCCACATCG
>Ga0116223_10003860_pt1 | contig 13235 bp, 11 predicted proteins | sample Sb_taG_3_FD_90092 | JGI IMG/M metagenome (GOLD analysis project Ga0116223, IMG submission 90092) | Peat soil microbial communities from Weissenstadt, Germany - Sb_50d_a_PC metaG | ecosystem: Environmental > Terrestrial > Soil > Wetlands > Peat | place: Germany: Weissenstadt | collected 2010-09-21 | reverse complement strand
GCTGATCAGCCCCATCACCGAGCGGACGCGCCAATTTGCACCATGCCGCACCCCACCCCTCTGAAAAGCACGGTTATTGGAGGTGTCCAGTCGAGAGCGAGCCTGATTGGGCTTTGGGCGCGGCCGATATTCGGTCGAGGAGAGCCGGGTGATCGTGAAACGCACGGCTAGGCGTTAGTATTTTCGTTGCCACCGGCGCGCTCAAGCTGAGCCTGGCGCGCCGTTTATAGATGGCCACATCCATTGACGATCTCCAAGCCCTCGGCATGGCGGGCCGTGCTTAAGAATTGAGATTCCGCAGCGCGGTCGGATCGGTCAGCCGTATCCGGCGCGCGGCTGCGACCTCAATGAGAGCCTCGCGTTCCAGTTGCGACAAAGTCCGTGATACGGTTTCGATCGTAAGTCCCAAATAATCGGCGATGTCCTGCCGTGTCATTGCCAAGCTGATGACTTTGCTGTCCGGCGAATAACCCGCCCACTCGATGAGGAATGCGGCCACTTTTTCGACAGCACTTCTGCGCCCGAGCAAGAGCGCGTGTTCTTGCGCCTGCGCCAGGCTCCGCATCGCGTAGGCGAAAAACTGGTGGGACAGCCCCGCATCATTCGCGGCCAGCTTTCCAACGCTGCGCCGGCGATATGAGACGACGCTGCAATCGCAGACGGCTTCGGCCGAGAGTGTATGCTCGGCGCCGGCCTCTAAGCCGAACACGTCGCCGGGGATATAAAATGCATCGATCTGGCGCCGCCCATCGCTAAGGAACTTGCAGGTGCGCACGACACCCGATACGACCTTGAAGAAGACATCGGCGGCATCGCCTTCGCCGTAAATCTCCCGATCTTGGGTAAAATGTAGCACCGGTCCGGCCATGCTCAGGCTGCCGTCCCGGTCCGGCGTGCCGTCCATCGATGCTCTCGTCCAAGGGCCGCGCGCCAGTATGGCCGGAGCTGCCGTAGCTTCGTGATTGGCCGAGTAAGCGAGTTGTGTCGACATCGAGATCTCCTACCGCAAGGAATGCTCTCGTTGTCTAATGGTCACGGCCTCGGCAGAACATTGAGTTAGGTCCTACGGGATTCTACGAATAGCAGCGATCGTGAAGCAGCGTCTCGGGCGTCCCGGACCTTGCCATTGCGCCTACCGTGGGTAGCTCAAAACGTCTTGAATATTCTCCATGAGGGCGCCGTCAGAAAGCGGCTTTTCGAGAACATGCCAAACCCCGGCGGCCGCCGCACGATGACGGATTGCGCCGTTCGCGTCGCTGGTGATGAGAATGACCGGAAGCCGAACCTGCCGGGCGGCCAGGCGATCGAGAACCTCAAAGCCGTCCATGACCGGCATCCTGTAATCCAGGATGAGGCAGCGCGCATGCGGCAGATCGGGATGCTCCAACAGCTCCCTGCCGCTCCCGCAGACGCGGACGGCCAAGCCCTCGAGTTCCAGCGCGAATTTGAGGGATTCGCGGACTGCCAGGTCGTCATCAACGACCAAGACGATGGCCTGTCCTTCGATCATCGGGGCTCCGCGACACACGACGTCTCTCATGTCCTAAAAAGGATATTCATAGCGGCGTTCGCATGTGGCACCTTGATATAGCGCAAGGTCCGCTGCGGGATGGAGATGCGGCGAGTCGCAGGCGAGTGGATATCAACCGGCCAGCACTTTCGCGAGCAGGGCCATGCGCACAAGGCTGGAGAGGCTGGTTGCCCCCATCTTGGTCATGACATTCGCGCGGTGCACCTCGACCGTTCGGGGGCTGAGCTTGAGGTCATAGGCAATCGTTTTGTTCGGATAGCCGGCCAACAGCCCGTCGAGTACCTCTCGCTCCCGAGCCGAGAGCGACTGCAGCTTTGCCTGAATCTGCGCGATTTCCGTCTCCCGGTGCCCGATCTCGTCATAACGGTCGAGCGCCACCTGGATAGCGGCGAGCAACAGTTCGTCGTCGAACGGCTTTTCGATGAAGTCTATCGCGCCTGCCTTCATCGCCTCAACGGCCAGCGGGACATCGGCGTGGCCGGTGATGATGATCACCGGCAGATGCACCCCGAGGTCCTTAAGACGGCGCTGCAATTCCAACCCGTCGATCCCCGGCATGCGGACGTCGCTGACGATGCACCCCGGTTGCAATGTGTTGAGCGCGGCAAGAAATGCGACACCCGACTCGTAGACCCGCACCGCCAACCCGGCCGTCGTCAATAAGAACGCCAATGACTGCCGCACACCGTCATCGTCGTCGATCAGATGCACCACGGCACTAGTTGCCATCGCCCAGGTCCTCCCCGCCGATCGTCTTAAGGGTCAAGCGGAAGATAGTTCCACCGCCGGCATTTGTCTCGGCCCAGAGACGTCCGCCATGCGACTCGATGATCGTCCGCGAAATCGACAAGCCGACGCCCATGCCCTGCCGCTTCGTCGTAATGAAGGGTTGAAAGAGCTGGTCCGCGATCTCCGGAGCGATGCCCGACCCTGTATCAGCCACATCGACCTGCACCGTCTCGTTGTCGAGTTGGTGGGTAGAGACAGTCAATTCGCGCCGGGTCATCTCCTGCATCGCCTCCACGGCGTTGCGCATCAGATTGAGCAGCACCTGCTCAACCTGAATCTTGTCGGCGAGGACGAAGACCGCGCGGGGATCGAACTCGAACGAGACCCGTACCCCGGTCTCCTTGGCACCGACGAGAGCGAGCGCGCTTGCTTCCTCGATCAACTTGGCCAGGTTCTCGACCTGCCGCTCGCTTTCTCCGCGCGCCACGAATTCGCGCAGGCGGCGGATGATTTGTCCCGCCCGCAAAGCCTGCTCCGCCGCGCGCTCCATGGCCTCACGTGCCATCGGAATACTTTTGCTCTGACCACTATCCAGGAGCCGCCGGCCGCCCTTCAGATAGTTGGCTACCGCCGTAAGCGGCTGGTTGAGCTCATGCGCCAATGTAGACGCCATCTCCCCCAGCGCGGTGAACCGCGACATGTGGATGAGTTCCGCCTGCAATTCCTGCAGACGCTGCTGAGTCTGCTGGCGCTCGGTGAGGTCACGCACAAAGCCGGTGAAGAAGCGGCGTTCGCCAGAGCGCATCTCGCCGACAGAAAGCTCCATGGGAAAGGTCGAGCCGTCCTTTCGCTGCCCAACGGCGATCCGGCGGATCCCGATGATGCGCCGTTCTCCCGTCGCAAGATAGCGACCGAGATAATCATCGTGCTGCTCTCGATAAGGCGACGGCATTAGAATTTTGACATTTTGACCAATCGCTTCCGCGACCGTATAGCCGAACAGGCGTTCGGCGGTGGCGCTGAAGGACTGCATGATCCCCTGCGTATCGATCACGACCATCGCATCTGGGACCGTGTCGAGGACGGACTGCAGGTGTGCTTCGCGCTCGGCGAGCGTGGTTTGCGAACGCTTGGCAGCAGTGATATCGCGCGCGACCTTCGATGCCCCCACGAGACGCCCGAAACCATCGCGGAGAGGCGACGCAGTGAGCGACACATCGATGATCTCGCCATCCTTGCGTCGGCGCCGCGTTTCGAAATGTTCGATTCGTTCGCCGCTTTTAAGGCGCGTCAGAATTGCGGATTCCTCATCCTCCTGGCCGGGCGGCAGGAGGGCGGCGATTGATTTGCCGATCATCTCGTCGGCAGAGTAGCCGAAGATCATCTCGGCGCCGCGATTCCAATCCGTGACCATCCCGTCGAGCGTCTTGCCCACGATGGCATCGTCGGAGGAGGCGACGATCGCAGCCAAGCGGCTATTCGTCTCGTCCCCCGTTCGCGAGATGACTTCGATCAAGATACCGCGGAGCGCAACGGCGCCTGCTTCATCAGTGAAGACCCGTCCGCGCATGCGGAACCAATGTTCTTTGCCGTCCGCCGGCAACGTACGGAAGTCGAGATCGTATTCCCCGCCCGCCACGAGACTCCGACGAAGCGAACGATCGACCAAGTCCCGATCGTCAGGATGGAGCCGCGCGAGAAATTCCGGATAATCGACCGAAGCTTTCGGCACACCGATGAGCTCGCGCGAGCGGGATGACAGACTGACAGCATTCGTCGCAAGATCCCATCGCCAGGTCCCGATGCCTGCCGCTTCGACGGCGAGCAGACACTCCTCGTCGAGAAGAGCGCAAGTGTCAGGGCCTACCTTTGCAGCCATCACGGGTCCGTTAGAGGCTCGGAATTGGTTCCGATTAGTATAGCGCAGGCGCCGGGGAACCGCACCTAAGAGCAGGAAATGGGCGCGCCCAAGGCCGCACACTTGGGGGAAATTCGGGGCCGATTTGCAATTGCAGGCTTGCCCGCGTGGACGCGCGGACGGGCTAAAGAGATTTTTATCGTTAAATTCCGCTGATCTTATCGCCGCGCACCCGCGGTTGATCACGTCGTCGTATTCAGCGAGCGGCACCTGGGCCACATACTCCTCTCGTACGTGCAATATTACAAGGGCGCTCGCACACATCTATCTCCGAATAAGGACGCGCCGGTTCCGCGGGACGTTCAGGCTGTCGGGCGTATTCTGCCGACACCAATTCTCGGCGGACTGCACCATCAGTATGTTCGGATTTGATTTCCGACAGGGACAGGTCACGATCGTCCCATATTCCAGAAACGAGCTGCCGCTTGAGACGGCGGTTGCGCCGACAACAAGAAATCGCCGAATATGATTGTCCCCAGACGGGGCGGCGGCCGCAGGGGCCAGGCATCACTCGAGATCAATTGAACGCATGTTCCAGCGATCGCCTGAAGGCCGGAGCAAATGTCCTTCGACCACTTAGATGACCTAAAGTTCGTGGACGAGCGTACCGCCCTGACGGCGGCTCTCGCAGCCCCGCCTCTCGACCCCAATGAGCGCGGAACGGTCCGCCAGGAAGCGGAAGCCTTGGTGAGGGCCGCCCGACGCGGCGCCCGTCCTCAGGGGGTAGTGGAGAGCTTCCTGCAGGAGTTTAGTCTCTCCACTCCTGAAGGCCTCGCGTTGATGTGTCTTGCCGAGGCCCTTCTTCGCACGCCCGACGAACGAACGCGCGACCGGTTGATCGCGGCGAAAGTCGCGTCCGCAGACTGGGCCCGCCACGCGGGTCGATCCGACAGCCTGCTGGTCAACGCGTCCACTTGGAGCCTCATGTTGACGGGCAAACTCATCGCCCCGGACCAGGAGGCGGTTCGCAATCTACCGGAATTCGTCCGCAGGCTGGCCGGCCGGCTGGGTGAACCTGTGATCCGCCGCGCTGTCGGGGCGGCCGTCCGCATCATGGGCGAGCAGTTCGTGCTGGGCTCCACGATCGCGAGGGCCTTGAAGCGGGCGAACGAGGAGGGGTTTGTCTGCTCCTTCGACATGTTGGGCGAGGCGGCGCGGACGCAGGCCGACGCCGAACGATATGAAGCCGCCTATGCCGCCGCCATAGAGGCCGTGGGCGCGCAAGCTGGCGGCAGGGGCCCGGAGACCGGCCATGGCGTGTCGGTTAAGCTGTCGGCGCTCTCACCCAGGTACGAGGCCCGCCAGGCCGAGCGCGTCTGGGCGGAGCTGTATCCGCGCATAAGGAGCCTGGCATCGCAGGCCGCGAATGCCGACATCAACCTGACACTCGACGCCGAGGAAGCCGACCGTCTGGTGCTGTCCCTCGAGGTCCTCGATCGGCTGGTCCGCGAACCAGAACTGGGCGCCTGGAAAGGTCTAGGGCTCGCCGTCCAGGCCTATCAGAAGCGTGCGCCACAGGTCATCGAGTCCGTCGCGGATATTGCTCGCTCGAGCGGTCGCCGGCTTATGGTGCGGCTGGTGAAGGGCGCTTACTGGGACACCGAGATCAAGCGCGCTCAGGTCGCCTGCCTGCCGGACTACCCCACCTACACCACCAAGGCCGCCACGGACCTTTCTTATCTGGTCTGCGCCCGCGCCCTGTTGGCTGCAGCCCCCGCCCTCTACGCTCAGTTCGCGACCCACAATGCCCACACTCTGGTCGCCGTGCGTGAAATGGCTCGACAGGCTGGAATTTCACCGGAGTTCCAGCGTTTGCACGGCATGGGCGAGGCTCTCTACGCTGCAGCCACCGACCGCTACGGCAGCTTCGCTCTTCGCGTCTACGCGCCAGTGGGAAGTCACGAGGACCTCCTGCCCTACTTGGTGCGACGTCTCCTGGAGAACGGAGCGAACACCTCTTTCGTGCATGCCTTGCTGGACGAGGGGACGCCTGTCTCCAGCGTCGTCCTGGATCCGATCGCTGCAGTGGAATCGACAGGCGGCGCCCCGAATCCTCGGATCCCGCGTCCGGTCGACCTCTATGGCCAAAGCCGCCGCAACGCGCTGGGCCTCGACCTTTCCATAGCTGACGCACGCGGCGAACTCGCTAGGGCGATCGCTGCACTCGATGCCGAACAACCGGAAGCCGGACCAATCGTTCGTGGGCGGCTTGGCCGCGCCGGCAAAGTGGAGACGCGTCTTTCCCCCGCTAAGCTAGGGCATGTCGTCGGACGCACCTGGTCCGCCACTCCAGAGGATGTGAACACCGCCTTCTCGGCCGCCAAGGCCGCCCAGCCAGCGTGGAACGCCTGCGGCGGCGAGCGCCGCGCCAGGGTGCTTCGCGGCATGGGCGACGCGCTGGAAGTAAACCGCGATCGGCTTGTCGCCCTGTGTGCACGCGAGGCGGGCAAGACGCTGAGCGATGGCGTCGCCGAGGTGCGGGAGGCTGCCGATTTCTGCCGATACTACGCCAGCCTTGCGGAGCGCCAGTTTGCGGGCGCCGACTTGCTTAGCGGTCCTGTGGGCGAGACGAACCAGCTTATGCTGCATGGGCGGGGGGTGTTCGCCTGCATCAGCCCGTGGAATTTTCCCCTGGCTATCTTTACCGGGCAGATTGCAGCGGCGCTCGCCGCTGGCAACGCCGCTCTGGCGAAGCCCGCCGAGCAGACACCGCTGATCGCCGCGCAAGCTGTACGCCTCTTCCATACGGCCGGCCTCGATCCAGATCTACTGCATCTCTTGCCCGGCGGCGGCGAGACGATCGGCAATGCGCTGGTGGCGCATCCCCACTGCGACGGCGTCGCCTTTACCGGTGGAACGGACACGGCCTGGGCGATCAACCGCGCCCTTGCCTCGCGGCGCGGACCCATCGTTCCGCTCATTGCCGAGACGGGTGGACTTAACGCCATGTTCGTGGACACCACGGCCCTGCGTGAGCAGGTCATCGATGACGTGCTCACCTCGGCTTTCGGCTCGGCCGGCCAGCGGTGCTCATCCCTGCGGCTCCTTTTTCTGCCGCACGAGACGGCTGATCAACTGCTTGACGGGCTTATCGGAGCCATGCGCACCCTTGTGCTCGGTGATCCCGCGGATCCGAGGACCGATATCGGCCCGATCATAGACGAACAAGCGCGTGGCGCCTTGCAGGCGCATGCGGAGCGGCTGCGGCGCGACGCGAAGGTGCTGCATCAACTCACCCCGCCGGGCGAGGGCACCTACTTCGGCCCGCTGATTGCGGAGATACCCTCGGCGGAGTTTCTGCAGAAGGAGGTCTTCGGCCCGATCCTGCATGTGGTGCGTTACGACCCTGAGCAACTCGAGATGGCCGCCGCTCCGCTGCGTTCGGCGGGCTATGGCCTGACGCTCGGGATTCACAGCCGCATCGAGGCGTTCGCCGATGCTGTTCAGCGGGCCGTTCCGGCCGGAAACGTCTACGTCAATCGCGCGATGACCGGCGCCGTCGTCGGAGTCCAGCCGTTCGGCGGTGTGGGATTGTCTGGGACGGGTCCGAAGGCAGGTGGCCCATACGCCCTGCTGAGATACGCCGTGGAACAGGCGGTGAGCGTCAACATCGCCGCACAAGGCGGTGACCCGGCGCTGCTCAACCTGTCCTAAGAGCCCCACTCTTGAAGTCCATGCCGGAGGCAACGGAGAGCGCGACCTCTTTGCGTTGATCTGTGACCCGCTCCCCATGTCGCTAGAGGCGGCGCGTGGCGAGCAGTAGGCTGGTTTCGGTGGCCGTCACGCCGTCGATCAGGCGGACCGCGTCGAGGACGCCGCTGAACCCGCCGAGGTCGCGGGTCACGAGTTCGGCGATGAGGTCCCAGCGGCCATTGGTCGTGTGAACCGCCTCGACCTCCGGAAGGCCGCAGAGCGCCCGCGCCACCGACTCGCCTTTGCGGCCCTCCACCGCGATGCTCATGATCGCGAGGACCTGCCCCTCGGTTCCTTCGGGCCGTCCGCGCAAGGTGAAACCGACGATGTCGCCGCGATCGCGCATGCGATCGATCCGGTTCTGCACGGTCGCGCGCGATACCTTCAACGTCTTGGCAAGCGTCGCGGCCGGGGTCCGGGCGTTCTGGCGCAGCAGGACGAGGAGGTTGCGGTCCAGTTCATCCATGGCGGTCCTCGATACGCAATCAGTACATATCATATCGCTAACTTATAACGCGGAATCATCAAGATTGCTCTGTTTTCGCTGACATCGCCTTGCGTTACCTTTCGACTCAGACTCGGACGGGGGAACTCATGCGGCCGCGAATCCTGATGACCGATCCGGCGCATTTCGAGGTGCGCTATGCAATCAATCCCTGGATGCGGCCGGCTGACTGGGCGATCGAGCATCGCCCAGCCGCCGCGCGCTGCTGGCGCGCTCTGAGACGCGCGCTCGAGGCGGCCGGCGCGGACATCACCGTCATCGAGGGGGCCCCTGAATGGCCAGACATGGTGTTTGCGGCCAACCTAGCCGTCGTTTTTGACGGGCAATGCGTGCTCGCCCGCTTCCGTCACGCTGAGCGCCAGGGCGAAGAGCCCCGTTTTCGCGCCGCCTTGGCATCGACGGAGCTGGGCGAGGTGGATGAGATCGTTTCACTGCCGCCCGGCCTAATCCAAGAAGGCGCCGGCGACTTCATCTGGGACGCGAGTCGGCAGATGTTCTGGGCGGGTTTCGGGCAGCGCTCGGACAAAGCCGCGGCACTCTGGATGGGCGACGCGCTCGGCGCTGAGGTGGTTCCTCTCGAGCTGGCGACGCCCCGCTTTTATCACCTCGATACCTGCTTTTGCCCTCTGTCCGGCGGGCACGTGTTCTACTACGCGCCCGCCTTTACGGCCGCCGCGCTTCGGTCGATCCGGGCGCGGGTAGCGCCCGACGCGCGGATCGAGGCTGACGCGGAGGCCGCGGCCGCCTTTTGCGTCAACGCCGTCAACCTCGGCCGGAGCATCGTGATGGCCAAGGCGCCGCGGCGGTTGCGCAGCAGTCTCGAGGAACTCGGCTACCACGTCGCCGAGGTCGATCTGGCGCCCTTCATCCTGTCGGGCGGTGCGGCGTTCTGCCTGACGCTGCGGCTCGACACCGCGCCCATGCGGGCCGCCTCCTTCCAAACCTCCATGGGCGTCCTGACATGAGCCTCACCTTGGAAGCCGAATTTGACCGCTCCGCCGCCGATCTGATCGCGGCGGAAAGCCGATTTGGCGCGCAGAACTACAAACCCCTGGACGTGGTGCTCACCCGCGGCGAAGGGGCTTATGTCTGGGACACCGAGGGCCGGCGCTATCTCGACTGCCTTTCGGCCTATTCCGCGGTCAACCAAGGTCACTGCCATCCGAAGATCCGCGAGGCGATGATCGCCCAGGCCTCGCGCCTGACGCTCACCTCCCGCGCTTTCCGCAATGATCAGCTGGCCCCGTTTTACGAGGAGCTTTGCGCGCTCACCCGGTCGCACAAGGCCTTGCCGATGAACTCCGGCGCCGAGGCGGTGGAGAGCGCGCTGAAGGTGGTCCGCAAATGGGGCTACGAGGTGAAGGGCGTGGCCGACGACCGGGCCGAGATCATCGTCTGCGCCGACAATTTCCACGGCCGCACGCTAACGACCGTCGGCTTTTCGACCGACGCGCAATCGCGGCGCGGCTTTGGGCCGTTCGGCCCCGGCTTCACGGTGATCCCCTTCGGCGACGCGACGGCGCTGGAGGCGGCGATCGGGCCGAATAGCGTGGCGTTCCTCGTCGAGCCCATTCAGGGCGAGGCCGGCGTCATCATTCCGCAAACGGGCTATCTGCGCGCGGTGCGCGAGATCTGTTCACGCCGAAACGTGATGCTGATCCTCGACGAAATTCAAACCGGCCTCGGCCGCACCGGCAAGCTTCTGGCGGAGGAGCACGAAGGCGTGGAGGCGGACCTGACGCTCGTTGGCAAGGCGCTCTCCGGCGGCTTCTATCCGATCTCGGCGGTGCTCTCGAACAACGAGGTGCTTGGCGTGCTCAAGCCGGGCGAACACGGCAGCACCTTCGGCGGCAACCCGCTCGCCTGCGCCATTGCCCGGGCGGCGCTCAGGGTGCTGGTCGAGGAGGGGATGATCGAGAACGCTGCGCGACAGGGCGATCGTCTGAAGACCGCGCTGGAAGGCCTCGCCAAACCGTCCGTCAGGGCGGTGCGTGGGCGCGGGCTTATGATCGCTGTCGAGCTTGAGCCGCAAGCCGGCGGCGCGCGCGCCTATTGCGAACGCCTGCAGACCCGGGGCCTACTCTGCAAGGAGACCCACGAGCACACCATCCGCATAGCGCCGCCACTGATCATCACCGACGCCGAAGCTGATTGGATCGCCGAACAATTCGGCGCAGTGCTGTAGGGTTCAGCCGAACCGTCCCCCCTGGCGATCACGTTGTGAGAGCAGCCACCTGTGCGGTGATCGCTTCAACGGCGTCGCGCCGTGCGGTAGTAGTTCGCCATTCGGATGAATGCGAAGGGATTGTCTTCATGTGTGGATGGCCGGCCGTTTATAACACATTCAACGTGCAACCCCATTTGGTCAGCCGTCCGACACATGACAGTTTTGGACCGCAGCGCAAAATTCTTGGACCGATGCGACGGCTGCGGCGACGGGTGACAGACCGGGCAACGGCAGCGTAGGATCGTTCATGGCGGATGTGGTTCTCGTGGAAACGGCGCGGATTGGCCTAGACACACGATTTCTACGCTATTTCAATTGCTTGCGCTACATCCGCCAGGCCCACGGTGAATTTTCCGGGGTAGCGGCTTAGCGGCTTAGCGGCTTAGCGGCTTAGCCGCTTCGACCGTCTTCCCGTTAGCATCAATACGCCTCATATGCCTTGCGCATGGCGCAGCGAGTCGCGGTCGAGATAGCGATCGAAGACCGCGCAGACGGACCGCACGAAATCCTTTCCCGTGGGTGTCACGCTGACGATCGATTCCTCCAATGTCACGACCCCGTCCGCCTCCATCTCGGCCAGCCGCGCATATTCGCGTTCGAGATCGGCGAACGTGCGGCCATGGCGCGCCGCGACCTTCGCGAGATCGATGCGGAAATCGCACATCAGCCGCTCGATGATCTCGGTACGGAAAAAATCGCTCGCCGCAAGCGCGATCCCGCGCGTGACCGGCAGCGCGCCCGCCTCAATTTGTGCCCGCCATTGCACGACATCCGCGGCGTTCTGGACATAGCCCTGCGGCAGGCAGCTGATCGCGGAGGCGCCGAAGCCGAGGAGCACATTGGCGCCGTCCGTCGTATAGCCTTGAAAATTGCGCCGCATGCGCTGCTCCGCCGCGGCGGCGGCGAGCCTGTCCTGCGGCCTGGCAAAATGATCGAGGCCGAGGCGCCGAAATCCGGCCGCCTCGAAAAGCTCAGCGGCATGGCGCTGCATGACGAGCCGCATCCGCGCATCGGGCAGATCCGCATCGGCGATGAGCTTCTGATGCGACTTGAGCCAGGGCATATGCGCATAGCCGAACAAAGAAAGACGGTCCGGCGCCAGTGTAAGCGCCTCGCCGATCGTCGCCTCGAGGCTGGTCACGGTCTGGCGCGGCAGGCCGTACATCAAATCGAGATTGATCGAGCCCATACCGGCCGCGCGGAGAGCCTCGATTGCGCGGGAAACTATTTCATAGGGCTGGCGACGGTTGATGGCGGCCTGCACCTCGGTGCAAAAATCCTGCACGCCCAGGCTCGCGCGCCGCACGCCCGCACCCGCCGCCGCGGCGATCCATTCGCGCGACAGCAGACGCGGATCGATCTCGACGGCGATATCGGCCTCACCCCCGAGATCGAATTTTTCCGCGAGCCGGCCCAGAATCGAAGCGAACTCATCGGGCGAAAGCATATTGGGCGTGCCGCCGCCGAAATGAATGGAGCCGATGGCGAGCCGCTCCGACAAAACGCCAGAGACGAGATCGATCTCGGCGAGGAGGTCGGCGACATAGTCGCTGACCGGCGCCCGCGAATTGACGACCTTGGTATGGCAGCCGCAATACCAGCAGAGCTGCGCGCAAAAGGGCACATGGACATAGATCGAGACCGCGCCGTCGGCGCGGCCGAGCGCGGCAAGCCACTCGTGATAGTCGGCGGCGCCGACCGCGGCGGAAAATTGCACCGCCGTGGGATAGGAAGTGTAGCGCGGCAGGCGGCCACCATATTTGGCGATGAGACGATCGAGGCTGTCGGTGTTGGTGCCGCCCGCGCCCAGATCGTTCATGTCGATTTTTTGTGTCACGCCGAGACCTTCTTGCGATCTGCGGTTTTAAAGGACAAGGGCCACGACGTTCAGTCGATCGCAGGAATGATCCCCGATGGCGCAGAACCTTTCAAGGGCGAGATGAACAAGGACTTCACCGTTACCCTGATCAAGCCCGGCGTCTACGGCGTGGAATGCACTCGCAGTCATTGTCACATTGACCAAGAATAGACGATTTTGGAGGAGATAGGCCTCGACAAGGAACACCCTAAATCATCGATTTTTATCCATGCGGTCTGTAAGCGCCCCGCGCGGTTGACAAGTAAAACTCGCGAACGTGACAACGCCATCCCGCGAGTACGGCAGCCGCGGCGCGCTTACTTTACCTTCTGCGCGTCCGTGCTGTTGACCGGTGCACTGTCCAGCGGCTGGCCTTTGCGGTAGGCAGTTTTCTTGTAGTGATCATCCTCTTTCGTGATCTTCGTGGTCCAGCCCGTGTTCCACGTGATCACGGCGGTTTTGCCCTCTTCTTTCCAAGTGCCGACCATTCCCGCGCCACGGCTCGCCTTCGCTGCACCGCCGCCCGATAGCGTGATCTCGAAGGGCTGTCCGGCCGTGTCCTTCACCTTCCACACTCCTTCGAAGTCGCTTCCGGCAAGGCTGGAAACAGTCGTCATGGCAATGGCGAAAGCCGCTGTCAGAACGGCGGTTGTCGCTTTTCCGATCATATGCATCGTATGCATGGTTTGATCCTCTCAAACAATCAGCGTTTCAAAGCCGATATATCCCGGCATTCTCCAGATAGCCGCCAGTTTCAGTATCATTCTGCCCTCG
>Ga0116223_10003859_pt1 | contig 13236 bp, 10 predicted proteins | sample Sb_taG_3_FD_90092 | JGI IMG/M metagenome (GOLD analysis project Ga0116223, IMG submission 90092) | Peat soil microbial communities from Weissenstadt, Germany - Sb_50d_a_PC metaG | ecosystem: Environmental > Terrestrial > Soil > Wetlands > Peat | place: Germany: Weissenstadt | collected 2010-09-21 | reverse complement strand
GGCCCAGCGTCTAGTCGACGGCATGCTGGCGGTCCCCGCCGTGGCTGACGATGAGTCCCGGCGAGAGGTGCTTCACCTGCTGCGCAGTGGAATGCGGGACGCTATACCGCGCAGTCCGAGACCGCGGCTGCAAGTGCTGATGATGCTGCGCACCTGCCAAGCATATGAGAACGGTATCCCTGAGCTGATTCAGGCAATCCGCTTCATCGAGGGCGACACCTTGCCAATGCGGCAGCTTGACCAGCTCATTGTCTCGCTCGATCCGACGAGAGCCGCCCACCAGCTTTCGCCTAGCCCAGTTGCGGGACCGCACGACGATGAGTAGCTCAGGCTCGCAGGCCGCTGCCGCGCTCTCACGGCTCTTTAATGAAGTCCCGCTAATGGAGACATACGAGTACCGTACTGCCGTATTGCATGAGCTTACTAATAGCGGATTCGAGCTTTCGCCAGAGCGTAGTCGAGTCGACAAAATTGACTGCCTGCAGATTATCCGTGCATGCCTTGGCCGGCGTGGCGCTCTGCACTGCGTTGCCGACTTTCTTCTCAGCTTCGACGGATCTGACCTGGCTATGGAGTTCAGCCAGGCAGCTAGCAATTTCCTGCCAAGCGAGATATTTAGCTTGCCTGAGCGTGACGATTACCTTCGCACAATGAGCACCTACGTTCACCAGTCTGAACTGGCGGGCTATTACCGAATAGCTGCGGGCGAAGTCGCGCCCCGTACGTTCCGTGACCTAGAGGACCTGGTCCGCAGACTGGAGCTGATGAGTTCTGGCCGCGCTGGGCATCCGCTCGTGCTCTTCACTGAGAACGTCGTGCAGCGCGCATGCGCGAATGGCCTGGAGCCTCCAGCGACTGACTGGTCAGAGCGGATCGCCCGCAATCTAGACGCGCAGCGCAGCGACCCGGCTCACGACGAAGAACGTGCGAAGCTTGCTGCTCGGCGGGCGGCGAAAAACGGGCCCACAAGCGCAGATTCTGAACGGGCGGCGCTGATCCTGCAGCTTGAACCGTCTGGTCCGCGCCCAGATCGGTACCTACTCAGTGCCTGGCTGTACCTAGGGCAGTCTTTTGTAGACAAGATTTACGGCAGCGACGACGCGGTCACGCTCGACCAAGTCCGGGCCACTGTCGGGGACCTCATCGATCAGGCAGTGGTGCGCCTGGGCACGGTAGATAGCGACACAACTGAACTCGATCTCGAGTTTATTGTGCCGCGCAATCTACTCGATCACCCGTTCGAAGAATGGACCAATAAAGCAGAAGACTATATGTCACTTGATGTCCAGTTCGTCGTCGTGGTGCGAGACCTCGTGCGCCAACGTGATCCCACGTTGCATTTCCGGTGCCGCGGTCGGTGGAAACACATGACGAACGGCGTCCAGACCGATGACGCGCAGATCTCGCGCTGGGTTACGTGCCAGGAACGATCGGGGAGCCGGGGGGCGCTGTTCCGACAACTGCTCGCCGATGAGTGCGTGGCGCTCGGACTCACGTTTCCGCCCGTCGGCGAGTTCTCTGAATCTGAGCTAGCCGAAGCCCTAGATGCTGGCACGCCTATCGCGATCTGGCCGAGGGCGCGATGTGAGCACCGGAGCCATGCCCCGCCGCTGGGAGTGGGCGAGAGCTGCGCCGGGGTTCGGTTCAAAGACCAATTCTGCGAGAGGCTCGGCGCAAGGCGCCTAGCTGATCTGCCACGGTTCGTGCTTGAGCTGCGCCAGACAGCGGGCGGGCAAGACGATTCCATCGGTCATGTCACGTTGCTCTGGGACGATCCGAACCGTCGCCCTGAGGCCGACTTTGTTTTGCATGTACCGCCATTGATGGAAGGCCCGTCATGACCGAATGGCTCATATACTGTGGCGCAGGCGATCCACACGACGATGTGACCGAGCGGCTTCCCGCGCCGCCGGGCTGGCGGACATTTGACGGAGCTCCGCTGGTCGAGCCGACGTTCGGATCGCAGCCAGGCTCCGCGCGGCGACTCGGAGAACTGGCCAGCGCAGTCACCTACCGTGCCAGCGACGAGGAAGTCCAGCTGGTGAACGCCGCACTTTACCTTCGGCGCCCACTGCTAGTCACTGGCAAGCCCGGCACAGGCAAGTCGACACTCGCGCACAGTGTCGCCAGGGAACTGCGGCTCGGCCCAGTTCTTAGCTGGCCGATCACGAGCCGGTCGAACCGACAGGAAGGTCTGTACCAGTACGACGCACTGGCTCGGCTGCAAGATGCGAGCCTGCGGCAGCAAGGCGGCGACGGCCGGGCGCCGGACATCGGGCGATACATCAAGCTCGGCCCGCTCGGCACCGCATTGCTGCCTTATCGCAAGCCACGCGTCCTGCTCATTGACGAGCTGGACAAGAGCGACATTGACTTGCCCAATGATCTGCTCACGCTCTTTGAAGACGGGGAGTACGAGATCCCTGAGTTGTCGAGGATTGCTAGCGAGCAGCCAGACGCGAACGTCCTCATACATGACGGAACCGATCATGTTGTCATCAATAGCGGCAAGGTCAGGTGTCATGAGTTCCCGCTCGTCATCATTACGAGTAATGAGGAACGCGACTTTCCGCCACCATTTCTTCGGCGCTGCCTGCGATTGAAGATCGATCCGCCAGGCCCAGAGCGACTGGCCGCGATCGTGCGTGCACACCTGGGCGCGGATGTGTCGAAGGACCACGAGGATCTCATCGAAATCTTCGACAGACGGCGCAACGACGGTGACTTGGCGACCGACCAGTTGCTTAATGCCATCTACTTGACCTGCAATCACGCCTGGCCCGGTGACAAGGACAGGCTTATTAAGGTCGTTCTCCAGCATTTGGATTCAGGGGTCTGAATGACTGTTGAGCGATTGGCGGGAATTCTCCGAGACCTCAACCTAGAGCCCACGGAGCTGGACATACTCGACACGTTATGGCTGGCCAGATACATCGATGCGCCTGCCGGAGCGGCCACGCCCCAGCAGGCTGTGGACGCCACCGTCGTGACTAAGTCAGGGCATCGGCCCCGTCGCCGCAGGTGCTCCAGGGTGATGCCGGTGCGGCTGGCACTGATGAGTTCAGCCTAGACACCGCCCCACGTGCGGCAGGGCCCGAGCACTCGCTGCACTTGCGCCCCGCCGCGGATTGGCCGGGCGCAAGAGGGCAGCGGGCAGTCGAGATCCGGGCGCCTGCGGTGCCAGCGCTTCCCGGTCACCTAGACCTGGCTCGGGCCTTGCGTCCGTTCAAGCGGCGGGTGCCCTCGCACCATGAGGTTGTCGTCGATGAGCAGGCGACTGCCGCGAGCATCGCTGATGCGGGATTGTGGGTCCCTTCGCTCCGGCCTGCCTCAGCTCGCTGGCTTGAGCTTGCCCTGGTAATCGACGGTTATGAGTCCATGTCGATCTGGCGTGAGCTGGTCAATGAACTGCGCGGGCTGCTGGAGCGACTCGGCGGATTCAGGGACGTACGATCGTGGATACTCGACCATCCTAAGGACGATCCAGGCCGCATTGCCCTGCGAAAGCGGCCTGACTCGCCGCTGCGCAGCGCTCGTGAGCTCATTGACCCTGGCGGTCGCCGAGTCGTCATCGTAGTGAGCGATTGCCTGGGCCCGATCTGGCGGACGCAGGCCGCGCAACGAGTTCTTACAGACTGGGCGACGCGCGGGCCGGTCGCGATCGTGCAGCCGCTTCCCCAAAGACTGTGGAGTCATTCACACGCCAGGCCGACGCCAGTGCGCTTGCATGCCGCCCAGTCAGGGTCCGCCAACGCGGCGCTGACCTGGAAGCCTACTGACAGTTTCGCTTCCGGCCGGAGCGCGAGGGCGGTGCCGATACCAGTCCTGCAACTCGATCCGGTGTGGCTGGCCTCGTGGGGCAAGCTGATAGCGGCCACGGGCACAGTCGGCATGGAGGCCATGGCGATATTCGCAGGTGACGCCGCCGCATCGGCCGAACCCCAGTTGGTCGGTGACACTCCGGTGCGGCCGCATGAGCGAGTGCAGCGATTCAGGGCAACCGCGTCGCCTCAGGCCGTCCGCCTCGCGGAGTGTCTTGCGGCAGCACCGATCACCTTGCGGATCATCCGGCTGGTACAGGAAGCCATGCTCGGCACGACAAAGCAGTCGCATCTAGCCGAAGTCTTCCTCGGCGGGCTGCTTTACCGGATCGGCCCAGATAGCGATCTCGATGCTGAGGATGTGCAATACGACTTCCTGCCCGAAGTACGTGATATCTTGCTGCGACGACTGGACAGAACAGATGCTGTCCGGATACTTTACGAAGTGTCCAACTACATTGGCGTGCACTTCGGTCAGGCACGCGATTTCAAGGCGCTTCTGACCGGAGCAGATATCAGCGGTGACTACCTCGTCCAGGCCAGCAGCAGGCCGTTCGCCGTTGTCGCCGAGCACGTGCTGCGATCGCTGGGCGGCCGGTATGCGGATTCTGCCGACCGGCTAGCGACCGTATTGGCGAACGTCCATACCGAGCTTGTGGCTGAGCAGGAGCCACGAGACGCTGCCACGCGGGAAGCAATGCCGCCAGTGGACGGCGAGCAATCGGCAACTCCCGCAACCCAGCCGGTCATCGGCACATGGTCAAGCGTGCGCAGCCGCCGCCAGCCGCTCGTCTGTCCTTATTGCTACAGCGCCTTCCACGAACGAGACATCCTCTTCCGGTGCGAAGGACGCACGGGAGTGTCAGGTACGCCTTGCCGGCGTGTGGTGGACCAAGTCCTGGAACAGACGATGCACCAGAGTGCTCAGATGTTTCCCGTGTTTGCCGCTAGAGGCCGTTCGAACAGCGCAGTGTGCCCGAATTGTCATTCGCCGAGCCGGACTCAAGTTTGCCCGGGATGCCACAGTCGGCTGCCCGCCACGTTCCGCACGGTTCAAGGCCGCCTGATCGCGCTGGTAGGGCCGAGCCAGGCCGGCAAGACCATGTTCATGACGGTCATGGTTCACGAGCTGAGGCACCGGGTCGGCGAACAACTCAACTCGTCCACTGGCGGAGCCGACGACCGCTCCGAGGAGCGCTTTGCACGCGATTACGAGGCGCCACTGTACAGTCAGCGCGAACTGTTGCCGCCCACGACCACAGCGGGCCAGGTGTACGTCGCACCGCTCGTATTCCGCTTTACGATGCCGCCGAGCAGACTCCGACAGCAGCCGCAGCAACTGCTCCTCTCCTTTGCGGACAGCGCGGGAGAGGACCTAGCGACGCCCGGGAAGACCGACCAGATGATCCGGTATCTGTCAGCAGCCGACGGTGTGATCGTGCTGGTCGATCCGCTGCAGCTGCCGGCAGTGCGCCACCTCATGCATCGTGGCGCGACGCTCCCAGTGCCACAGTACGGGGACGCAGAGCCGGTGGGTGCCGTGGCTAAGATCACGAAATTGTTCCTCGAAGGCGATCGGCGGAGTGGGCTGATAGACAAGCCGGTCGCTGTCGTCATGACGAAGCTAGACATGCTCTGGGACCTGCTGCCCGCCGACAGTCCGCTGCGCAGCCCTGAGCCTCAGGGCGGACTGCGGGACGGCTCCGACAGCACCGCCGTTGACGCGCAGGTGCAGCAGTTGCTTGACGGTTGGGGCGCCGGCGAACTCAATCGCCTTATTCGGTACAACTATTCACAAACATCTTTTTTCGGGGTGTCCGCACTGGGCGCTGCACCCACTCCCGACAATCGAATCTCGCATGTTGGCGTCCAGCCATACCGGGTCATGGACCCCTTTCTCTGGTTGCTTACGAAGTTTAACTTCATCCGAAGATAGGGGGATTAGGAATGCCCCTTCGACAGCTGTACTATACCTCCTGCGAGGCCGGGGTCACTGGACACTCTGGATTTCAATTCTGTGCCATGACCCCGGGCGTTCCAAAAGAGGTAATGCGCGAAGTCGAGCGGTTGACGTTCTATGAATTGCCCCGCAATACTGCTGATGCGTATGATGCCGAGACGGTCGATCCGACGAAGCTAGTGTACGCGTACGCCGAGAATCGCAATATGGCGATAATTGCCCAAGTCAAGTCTGCTGGAATAGATTTCTCAGGTCGCCCGGGCAATTATTTTGCGCATAGCCTCGTTACCGATCGACCGCGATCAGACTTGTCGTCGGGCCTGCCAATAGAATTCTGGAAGGCGCCATTCTGGATATCGCAAACGAACCACGGTACCGATCTTCCTGAATTGCGGGCACCGCTTGAGCCAGGCCATATCACCCGCGATCTAATCAGCTCGTTTCTGCTGGATCAGCCGGAGAGTCAAGAAAGCCTGGCAATTCTGCTATCCGCGGTCGAGCGTGCCATGCATGACGGGCTGCAGGTGCGAATCATGGCGCCGAGCGCAGAAATAGTGTGCTTCTGGATTGCCGCTGCCTCGTACCTCCTGGGAAATGACATCGCCAGGAAGCTGACATTCTGCACCTATACTCATGATCCTTACCGCAGTCTCCTGCATATCGTCGGAGGAATCTCCAGATCTCGATCGCAGATTGCCGACACTTTTAGCATTGGCGCGTCGACCTTCGAGCTCTTTGACGCGGTAAGTCATCAAGCCCAGAATAGGCCGCCGATCCCGGTGGCTCGGCTGCTCTCGCGGATTGGCGTCGCAGGTTCCGCGGAACTTTGGGACCTGGCGACGGCTCTTGGCACTCCTGTCGAGGCGTCACTCGCCGGCTGGTATCCGATTCTCGCCAACGCTGCGATACTCATGCGACGGCAGCTCACGCCAGCGGAACTGGCCGAGGCGACTGGCTGGCTGACAGCGAACGCGGATGTAACTGAGCGCGGACGGATTACCGCCGTTATCGAGTGCTCACTGGAGCAGCCTGTAGAACGGCTCCCCGCGCGGAGTCAGACCGAGCTGATTGACCTGGCGTTCCGGGTGGCTGCGGGACAGCTGGCGAGCAAGATTGAATGCGCGGTCGTCAGCGACATCGTCAGGCAGTTCGCGGCGGGGACACCGGTCGCCCATTCGATCGTGCTGAGAACGGAGCAGGCCCGTGCTCTCGCCTCGGATGGCTGCAGCCGACTGCTGCCGATTGCGAGGGCAGGATTGGCGATCGAGTTGCTGGCCTGGGCGACCACTGCGGAGGTGACCCTGCCGGACGATGTGGTCGCTATGGTCGGGATGACCGCCATTGGCGCCCTTGCGCACCATGACAGAGTGCTCGGGATCGACAAAGCTGCATGTGACTGGCCTGCCTTGCGTACCGGCATGGTCCGCGCGCTCGCGGCCTTGCCCGCAGCCTCGCGCCAGCTGGTCCTGGAAAGCTCCGCTGTGCAGGTCCTCGGCCCTGACGACTTCCTCGGCGAGCCCGGACTGGGCGAGGAGTGGTTTTTGACCGGCGCTCGGCTCGGCCAGATCGCGAGGATGGCCGCACTCGACGAGATCGCCAGGCTGCGCCGCTCAGTCGGTCGACTGCCGTCGGTAGATGCGGATCTCGTCGCCTGCCTGTGGAATGGCGCTGCCTGGACCCTATCCGAGGGACGCGACGCTATCGCGCGGCTGCAGCCGCCCGACCTGGGCAGCGAGCCGGTCTGCTGCGAGCTCACGGGGATCATGCGTAATACGCGGACGCATCTTCATGCCGAAGAATGGATGATATTTGTGACCGTCCTGGCCGATGTGCCACCCGGTGTCTTCCCACCTGCTCTTGCCTTCGAAGCCAGCATGTGGAACCGCCTAATTGGACCCATACGCGAGGCGACCGAGAACGACGCCCTAGTTGAATCTGCCGTACAGGAGCTTATTGCGGCCTACAGTTCCAGCGAGCCCGGCATGCAACGGTTCCTCGATGCGCAGCTACCACATCTTCTCCTGCGCCATCCTCGCGCAGGACGAGTGCTCAGCAAGTGCCCACAGCCGATCTTTAACGCGTTCTGCCGGCAGGCAGCTACCTGGATGAGCGTCCAGAAGCGGGACGTGCCCCTTGCGGCCACATTGTTTCTCATCTTCAAGCAACTGGAGAAGACTAAGGAGCTTAATAGGGCCAAGCAAATGAACCAACTCGTACTAGCACCAGTTTTGCCAAAATGGAATCGACGCCAAATCAGATCACTACGTCGACAGGCGGAAGCGCTAATGTATCATGGAAGCTTCTACGTGGGCGACTGGTACAGCGAAGAACGCCGACGACGAACCAGGCGGCTAATACGTCGTATCAGGCGCTTTGGCAGACCGTGAGCTTGGTCAAAAGCCAATGATTCAACTCGTCGGCCTTGTCCTAGTTGTCGTCGGAATTATCATCATGACCGCAATAGGAATCGCGGGTGCCCTATTGATTGGCGTGATAAGCTTCACCGTCTACCTGGCGACACTTCCAGCATACTATATTCAAACCATGCTAGCGACGCTGCGCATTGACTCGCGGGAAGCATTCCCGCTTGCAGAAGATCGGCCCACTTCTCTAATGATACTGAAAGGTCACATCGATGAGAATTTGGCACTGCCGAGCTATTATTTTGGGCCAATATTTGACGATCTCAAAGAAGTTACGCAAGTAACCAGTAGGCGCTGTCTCGACTTTTTTGAAAGCGGTGCAGACTACGCGAACGGCCTCCTATCGATGAGCGCGCCATTGATAGGCATAGTAGCCTGGAGTGGAATTTGGCTAGGTATCATTGCTGGCGGTGCGGTGGGATTGGCGGGGTCAGTCGTCGTTGCGTTGATTCACCTCCTCGTAGCAGTTATCCTTTTGCTAGTCGCTCAATGTGTCGCCTTGCTACTTCGCTTTCTTGATAGCATCCGGCTATTCTTAAGCGGTGTTCGTATGACATGTCCAAACTGTGCGGAGACCGTGGCCCCGTATCCAGTCTATATCTGTCCGAGATGCAGTGAATTGCATAAGGACATTAGGTCTGGCCCATATGGTATCGGACGCCGCACCTGCAAGTGTGGGCAGCGACTGCCCACACTTCTCCTAATCGGAGCCAGCAGGCTGACTGCGATCTGCCCGATTTGCGGCGCGCCACTGCCTCCCAAATTTGGCGTCGCTCCGGAGATAGTTCTGCCATTCATAGGCGGCGTCAACGCGGGCAAGACGCGGCTCATGTATTCGATTGTCTTGGCGTTGGGTGAACTGGTGACTGAACTCGGCGGTGTGATGAAGCCCGTCGGTGATACCGAGGGGCGAATTGGTCGAATTAATACTCAGCTCTCGACAACAGGCAGCTCAAGCAAGACTATTGCAAGCGCGCCGAAAGCATACGTGCTGCACGTGACACTGGGTGCCAATCAGCGCCTAGTGTATCTCTTCGATGCGGCAGGTGAACTGCACTATGGCGTCGACAGGCTCGAAGATCTGAGGTACTTGGATAAGGCGACAACCTTCATTTTCGTTGTTGACCCGCTGGCGTGGGACAGCATCTGGCTGCAATTGCCTAGCGAGCGGCGGCGGGAGCTTGGCACAGTTCGATCTGACGCCGGCTCGGCGGAGCTTGCCTATCATCAGACTCGTGAGCAGATGAGAAAACTTGGACGCGACGGAAACTCAGCGCGCATGGCATTTGTCATCAGCAAATATGACCTGCTCGCTGGGACAGACGCGTACGTTGAAAGGTCGCATGCAGCGGCGCGGCAACTGCTGTGGGACGCTTGTCGCCTCGATATGGGCGACGTGGCGCGCGAGGCAAGTCAAAGTTTCAGCGCAATTGAGTTCTTCCAGACCACGTCGGTACCCGACCAGGATGGTGCGCCAGACGACAGCGTCCGAGACCTAGCTAAGTGGCTGATGCAGTCTGAGGGGGTAGTATTTGGTAAATGATAGCGGCCGGCGCGACTTAAATCCTTACTGGCGCTCCCGCCTACTAATCGTGATACTCGTGTTCTGCGCTCTCGGCTTGGCGTTCGGGTTCGTGCTGTTCAAGCTCATCTGATTGAGTACAGGTGCCCGGTCATCCGAGCGAGATGGACACGGGTGGTCAGCGTGTCAGGATGCTCGGTGCCGAGCACGCGAATATAGGCTGGGAACAGGTCGGCGAACTGATCGCGAGCCGCTGCCGGATCGCCGGCCAGCCCGGCCATGTAGGCCAGGTTGGCGCGGGCGGTCAGCGTATTAGGGTGCTCTGCGCCTAGCACTCGCTCGCGGATCGCCAGCAATTCGGCGAACTGATCGCGTGCCCCGGTAGATGAGCAGTAGCGCCACTGAGGCAAGCACTGCCGCGCCGCCGAGCAGGGTGATGAGGGCGGGGCGCTCGCCGAGAAGCAGGGCGCCGAGCGCGACGGCGACGACGGGGTTGACGTAGGCGTAGGTGCACACAGTCGCTGTCGGCAGCCGGCGCAGCGCGATCACGTAGCACGTCATGGCCAGCAGGGAGCCGGGGCCGATCAGGTAGAGCAGCGCGAGCAGCGACCGGCCGCTGATGCGGCCGGGATCGAGGTGGCTCAGCTCGCCGGTGGCGGCCGCGAACCCGGTGAGCACGATACCGCCGGCCAGCATTTCCATCGCACTGCCGAGCAATGGCCTGGCGGGCGCGGCAAGCCGACCGACGAGCACGGAGCCGGTTCCCCAGCTGAGGCTGCCGCCCAGCACGATGAGGACGGGGAGCACCGGGCTGTGCCCGTGCGGCCGGGCCAGGATGGCGACTCCAGCGGCCCCGACGACCAGGGCGAGCCAGCCGACGGGCCGGATCGCGTGGCCGTTGATGACCCGGTCGGCCAGGACCATCCAGATCGGGACAGTCGCGATGAGCAGGGCGGTGAAGCCGGCCGGAAGGGTCTGCTCGGCATAAGATGCCGCGCCGTTGCCGAAGGCCAGCAGCATCGTCCCGACGACCGCCATGGCCAGCCACTGCGCGATCCCCGGCCGGTCCGCCGCCCGCAGCAGCGGTCCGCCGCTGCGCCGCGCGACCGGGAAGAGCAGCGCCCCGGCAATGATGTACCGGATGGCTGCCATGGCCAGCGGCGGGAGGGTTTCGACCCCGACCCGGATCGCCACGAAGGTCGAGCCCCAGACCACCCACACCACCACCAACGCGGCCCAGGCTCCAAGCCCGGCCAGCCCGGGCTTCCCTGGCTTGCCGTGTTGCTCAGCGGTACCGCCGGACTCACGGAACCCCGGTCGCGACGGCCGACGCTGGCCAGCGGTTCCGTGCCATGAGCCCATCGTCGGCGGTCAGGGAGGCAGATCGTGAGTGGCAGGATTGACATTCTTCGGTACTTTCCTGCCACAATGGCTGCATGCTGTCATCAGTGGCGGTTCTGGCCTACCCCGGCGTGTCCACGTTCGGCCTCGGCGTGACCGCGGAAATCTTTGGCTGCGACCACAGCGCGGAGGGACTGCCCTGCTACGACTACACGCTCACGGCAGCGGTACCGGGAGTCATCCGCACGGACGTCGGCCTGCCGATCACGGTGGAGGCCGGCTTGGACCGGCTCAGCGCCGCCGACCTGGGCATCGTCGTGTGCTGGGACCAGACAGACGTGCTGCCGCCACCCGCGGTGCTGGACGCGCTGCGCGCGCTTGCCGGGCGCGGCGGGCGGGTGCTCAGCCATTGCACCGGCGCCTTCGTGCTCGCCGCGGCCGGGCTGCTTGATGGCCGCCGGGCCACGACCCACTGGCAGTGGGCCGCCGAGCTCGCCAGCCGCTATCCCTCGATCGACGTCGATCCCAGCGTGCTCTACGTCGACGACGGCCAGGTGATCACCAGCGCGGGCACGGCAGCGGGGATCGACGCATGCCTGCACCTGCTCCGGCTCGAACACGGTGCCGCCGTGGCCAACGCGGTCGCGCGCCGGATGGTGGTGCCCCCGCACCGGGACGGCGGCCAGGCCCAGTACGTGCCGGTACTCATCGATGAGGCAGGCGACACGGCGACCCTGGCAGCGCTGCACGAGTGGACCCTGCAGCATCTGCACGAGCCGGTCAGCGTGGCCGATCTCGCCGCGCGCGCACACATGTCACCCCGGACCTTCGCCCGCCAGTTCGCGGCCCGCACCGGGACCACTCCCCGTCAGTGGCTGATCAGCCAGCGCCTGATGAGAGCCCAGGAGCTGCTCGAGCACGCTAACAGCAGCGTCCAGCAGATCGCCGCTGAATGCGGGCTGACCCCGCTGATGCTGCGCCGCCACTTCACCCGCAGGTGCGGGACCACGCCCCAGGCCTACCGCCGCACCTTCAGCCAGACCGGGTAAGCCGTCGCCCACGAGTCGAAGTCAGGGGCCACGCCTGCGCCGCCGTCACCATGAACCGATCGCCAAGCCCGCCGGTCAGCCGGGTGGCTGGCGCGTGAGTGGAGCCATCCATGAAGCGCAGAGATGGCCATCTAAGCGTCCGCAGCCCGCTACCAACGCGCACGCGCACAGGGCAGTTACCGACAAGGCTCCGGGCTATGACATTCTCTGCTTTGACCCACACGGACGCGGGAGCTGCATCGAGGTCAAGACCACAGAGCGACTGGAACTTGAGTGCCGCGAGTTGTACGTGGGCATGACTCGCGCCAGCGACGGGCGATGACTGGTTATGCGAACCGGGTTTGTCCTCGAATGTGAATCTCTCGGCGGTGCAGGCGGCGTAGGTGTCCGCCGACCCGTAGGCCGATTGGGGAGCCATGATGCCCGACGGTGACTCGCCATTCCTGGCGGTCCCGGCTTCGGAGTGGCTCGCAGCGAACCATTCCGCGTTTGTCATTGCCGATCGTTTCCCGGTCAGCCCGGGACATGCCCTCGTGGTCCCGCGACGCGTGATCGCTACCTGGTGGGAAGCTACTGAGGATGAGCGGGCGGACATCCTCGCCCTCGTGGACGAGGTGAAGCGTCGGCTCGACGGTGAGCTGCAGCCCGACGGCTATAACGTGGGCTTCAACGCCGGCGCTGCCGCCGGGCAGACTGTCGGACACCTGCATGTCCACGTCATCCCGCGTTACCGCGGTGATGTGCCGGACCCTCGCGGCGGTGTGCGGCATGTCATACCGGGCAAGGGCAATTACCTGGCGCCCGTGCCGGAACCATATGCACTGGTCGACGGGCAGGATCGGTTGCTGCGCGATGACCTGCTGAGGTGCCTGCGCGATCCGCGGTTCGACCGCGTGGACTTGCTGGTCAGCTTCGTCATGAAGTCCGGGCTCGAACAGGTCCACGGTGGCCTGCTGGATGCCCTGGACCGGGGTGCCAGGGTCAGGGTGCTGACCACGGACTACCTCACCGTCACCGACGCCGATGCCCTGGCTCGGTTGCTCGACCTGGCCGAGGTGCGGCCGGAGGCAGTCGCCACACGGGTGTTCCACGATCCGGCGACCAGTTTCCACCCAAAGGC
>Ga0116223_10003852_pt1 | contig 13255 bp, 10 predicted proteins | sample Sb_taG_3_FD_90092 | JGI IMG/M metagenome (GOLD analysis project Ga0116223, IMG submission 90092) | Peat soil microbial communities from Weissenstadt, Germany - Sb_50d_a_PC metaG | ecosystem: Environmental > Terrestrial > Soil > Wetlands > Peat | place: Germany: Weissenstadt | collected 2010-09-21 | reverse complement strand
TTGGTCTTGGCATCGACCTCGCCGAGCGAGGCCGACGGCAGCATGCCGAGCGAGCCGGTCAGCATCGCCGCGATATCCGAGAGCATGTCGCCGAACAGATTGTCGGTGACGATGACGTCGAACTGCTTTGGCGACTTCACCAGGTTCATGCCGCCGGAATCGGCGAGCTGGTGCTCGAGCTGCACATCCTTGTATTCGCGCGCATGCACCTGCGTGACCACCTCGTTCCAGAGCACGCCGGATTTCATCACGTTGCGCTTTTCCATCGAGGTCACTTTATTGCGGCGCTTGCGCGCCAGGTCGAAGGCAACGCGCGCGATGCGCTCGATCTCGTAGGTGTCATAGACTTGGGTATCGATGGCGCGCTTCTGGCCGTTGCCGAGATCGGTGATGGTCTTGGGTTCGCCGAAATACACCCCGCCGGTCAGTTCGCGCACGATCATGATGTCGAGCCCCTCGACCACCTCGCGCTTCAGGCTCGAAGCCTCCGCCAGCGCCGGGTAGCAGACCGCGGGCCGCAGATTTGCAAACAGGCCGAGATCCTTGCGCAGACGTAACAGCCCGGCCTCGGGCCGCGCCTCATAGGGGACGCTGTCCCATTTCGGGCCGCCGACCGCGCCGAAGATCACGGCGTCGGCGGCGGCAGCCTTCGCCATGGTCGCATCGGTGATGCTCTGCTGGCTCGCATCATAGGCCGCGCCGCCGACTAGACCCTGCTCGGTCGCAAAATGCGCGATCCCTTGCGCGTTGATCCAGTCGATCAGGCGCTTCACCTCCGCCATCACTTCGGGGCCGATGCCGTCGCCGGGGAGAAGCAGCAATTTGTGGGTCGCCATGGCCGTCACCTCATTCAAATTCGTCATTGCCGGGCTTCCGCCTTCGCCAGGGCTTCGGCGGACTAGCACCGAAGACCCGGCGAAGCTTTAGCGTAGACGGGTGACCCGGCAATCCAGCTTTCTTGAACAAGATGGATGCCCGGGTCGAGCCCCGGCTTTGACCGACGCCGACAATCGGGATGAGGCGGTGTCAGGCGTGGGTTTGTAGCCTGGTTTTCCGGTGCGGTCGATCCAGTCGAGAATGGCGCCAAGCTCGCCTTGCAGGGTGACGGAGAGGTCACGGCGCGTCGGGCCGGGCGTGATGACGATGCGGTCAATGATTTCACGGACGGCCTCGGCCGCCTCCGCCGCGTCGTCGGGATGGCCGAGCGCGGCGGTCAGGCGCTCCATCCTGCGGCGGTAGGTCCCGGCAATGCCGGGGTGAATGTCAGGAGTGTCCTGCGCGGCGTCCGACATGCGGGCGGTGAGGCTGTCCTGTCTGGCCTCAAGCTCGGTGAGCCGCTCGGACAAGGCGCGGTGCCAGCCGCCTTGCTCGATGACGCGCACGATCTCGGCGATCGCCTTCGCGGTTTCGGCAAGCTCGCGGCGGGTGGCGTCGGCTGTATTGCGGCGCACACGGTTGAGCCGATTGGTTTCTTGCGTATAGGCGCGCATGGCTTCCGCCGCCATTTCCGGCGTCATCATGCGCTCGCGCAACCCGGTCAGCACGCGGGCTTCCAGCACCTCGCGGGCGATGGTTCGGGCATTGTCGCAGCCGCTGCCCAACACATGGTTGGTGCAAGCGTAGCGGTCTTGCCCGCGACGGGCATAGGAGCCTCCGCAACAGCCGCAGAACAACAGGCCGGAAAGCAGGGTGCGTGGGCGATGGGTGGCGTTCAGTGCGCCATTCTTGGCGAGGCTGCGCTTCGTGCCCTCGCGCGACGCCTCGATCTGGTTCTTGTAGAGCGCCGTCAATTCGTCCTGCCGCGCTTTGGCGGCGTCCCATAGCTCCTGCGGCACGATGCGAAGCTCGGGAGCCTCGGAGCGTATCCATTCGCTTTCAGGATTGAGCCGATACGCAAAATGGCCGGTGTCGGGGTTCTTAAGCTTTCGCTGTCGGTTCCAGCGGATGACGCCGACATAGAGTTCGCAATTCAGGATGCCAGAACTGATGATCCGGTTGCCCCGGATGGTGGTGTCGTTCCAGCGCTTGCCGGTCGGACTCGGGATGCCGTCACGGTTCAAGTCGGCGGCGATGCGCTGTGGCCCCTTGCCGGCGACATATTCGCGGAAGATTCGGCGCACAATCTCGGCCTGCTCATCGATAATCTGGCGTTCGCCCCGGATCGGCTCGCCGCGCGCGTCGAGCTGGTGGACGACGCGGTAGCCATAGGCATTGCCGCCGCCAATCTTGCCCGCCTCGATGCGCCCCCTGATGCCGCGATGGGTCTTGATGGCGAGGTCTTTGAGAAACAGGGCGTTCATGGTGCCCTTGAGGCCGACATGAAGCTCGTTGATCTCGCCTTCGGACAGGGTGAAGATCGTCACGCCCGCGAAGCGCAGGCGCTTGAAGACGCCCGCCACGTCCTCCTGATCGCGGCTGATACGGTCTAGCGCCTCGGACAGCACCATATCGAAGCGTCCGGCCTGCGCGTCGGCAAGCAGCGACTGGATGCCCGAACGGATGAGGGAAGCGCCGGATATGGCGCGGTCGGAATACGTATCCACAATAGTCCAGCCCTCGCGGACGGCGCGCTCCCGGCACTGGCGCAACTGATCCTCGATGGAAGCATCGCGCTGGTTGTCGGAGGAGTAGCGGGCATAGAGCGCAACGCGGGGCGTCGGGGGGATGGTCATCGGGGCGATCCTTTCACTCCTTGTCGGCCCCGTCCCCCGTTTCCTCGGACACGATGGGCCTGTTGTCGTTGGCGGCGACACGCGCCGCGTAATCCTCACGCGCCATGCGGCGACCGATGATGCGGGCCAGCGTCAGCGCTACCTGGTCGATCTTGCGCCAGGTCTCCGCGCTCGGCTCCTCGGCGTCCGGCTCGCCGTGCGGGCCGATATTGTCATTCGCCGGTTTAAACCGTTCCGGCTCAGTGTCGTCTCCCATGCCGTTTCCCACACTGTTTTTCGAGACAAACAGGCATGAAGCGGTGGCGAAACCAGAATGAGAAGACCTGATTTCCCTTCGTCGCACGATCGGCGGCAAATACTTGCGAACGGCGGCATTTGCGTTGGTCGCTCCATACGCATCACGTCACTCATGCCGCGCGCTTCAACGGACGTGCGCGCTCGACCCGCTTGCGTTCCTTCGGCGTGTTCATCACCTCCCAAAGATCACTGCGCCGCTGAACGTTGAGCCAGAAGTCGGGGCTGTTGCCGAAGACGCGGGCCAGGATCAAGGCCGTCGCGGCGGTCACGTTCCTGCGGTTGCCGCACAACTCGTTGACGTGCTTGCGCTGGACGCCCATCGCCTCGGCGAGCGCACCCTGGGTCAACACCATCGGCTCCATGAACTCCTCGGTCAGGATTTCACCGACAGTTGCCGGCTTGCGCTTAGTGATCAGCATGTTCGCCTCGCTCTCATCGATAGCTGTGATCGTCCAGATAAATCCCGCCTGCCTCGCCGCGCTCGCCATCCCAGCGGAAGATAAGCCGCCATTGCTGGTTCACGCGGATCGAATGGAACCCCGCGAGATTGCCACGCAGCTTCTCGAAGTGATTGCTTGGCGGCACGCGCAAGTCCTGATCGGTCACGGCGTCGTCAATCATCTGGAGTTTTCTGAACAACCGGGCTTCAAGATCGGGCGGGATGTTACGGGAATGGGCATCGTCCACGAAGAAAGCCCTCAGCCAGCCATCCCGAAAGCCAACGATCATTCCGTCACTCCAACTCAGAGTAATTGTACCACCCTATAACCCATCTTTCAAGAATGATTTCCACCCCGCCGCTACTTCTTCGTTCCGGAATGGGAGCGCGACCGCGCTCACAATCCGCCCTGGTCTGCTTGACAGCCATCACCGGGGCGGCGGCATCCGGTCAATGCTGGCGCGGAGCGCCACCGCGAAGCGGCTCGGCATTGACGGGATAGCGGCGCTCCGGTTGAATATCCGCAAGCAGACGAGGCCCTGCCGTTTCTGCCGCAGCAAGAAGATGAACTGCGCCGGCCTCAACAGAACTCATCGACCTCGCTTTTCGGACGCCATGATACCGGATCGGCGATCCAGCGATTGATGTCGGATTCGCGCCAGCCTGCGCCGTTGACGCTGATCCTGATCTGGGCCGGGAATGTCCCCTCAGTGATCTTGCGGTAGATGGTGGACCGGGACAGCCCGGTTCGGGAAAGAACGGTTTTCAGGCGGATGATCCGGTCTGGTTCGGGCATGGAAACGCTGCCTCCTGCTGACTACTCCTGATCCAGACAGAGCAAGCAGTTACACGCGCGCAAGCGCATTTTTCGCGTCGTCGTAGCGTGGCGTACAATCGGCAGCAAATACTTGTGATCGGCGATCAGTGCATGTCGCCCAAAAGTGCGCAGCGGTTTTCGGCGACATGCATCAAATCAGAGCCCGATCCCTCGTCCTCTGCCGAGGTCGATGCCGTGCGTGAAGGCCAGTTCCCGGCCAAGGCTGCGGCCTGATTCGAACGCGATGCCGAGTTCGCGCTTGCGGTTGGCGAGGATGGATTCCAGTTGCGGATCGCGTTCGAGGCTTTTCGCCATGTCGCCCATCGCCGAGCGCGTCGCCTTGTAGCCGGCGATGTCGCCCACCTGATACTGACGCTGGCTGGTGTGGTCGAGCTTCTGCCAGCGTTCCACGAAACGGTCGGCGCGGCGGCTCGGATCGGTGCGCAGCTCGGTTTCGAGTTGGACGGCGCGGATGGCGCGGGCGGGGTTGCCCGAAGCGGCTTCCAGGGCGAGTTCCGGATTCTTCTTGTAGGCGGCTTCGGCGTCGTGCGAGCCATAGGGCCGCACCGCCTCGAAGACCTTGCGGGCCTCCTGCAATTCCTTCACCTGCTCCTGGCTGGCCTTGCCGCCCCGCTCCTGCATATCGAAGATGGCATCCACGGCTCGGGCATGGCGGACGAGCGCCTTGGTGCGGGGCTTACGCAGCGCCGCTTCCGGATCTTCCACCACCTCCCTTTCCGGCGTTTCCCGCTCCGGCCTCAGCGCGCCGTCCGGCCCAGGCGCAGCCTCAGCAGACGGGCGCAGGCCGTCGAACATGTTGCGCACCCTCTCGGGCACGACCCTGCGCACGATCTCGGCAACGCGCTCGCGGAAGGTGATCCCACGCCGCTCGGCGTAGCTCTGTACCGGATCGGCACGCTCGTAGTCCGAGGCCATGTCCTTGGCCCGGTCACGCGACAGGATGCGGACGAGCCGGTCCGGATTGGCAAAATCGTCGCGGCCATAATGCAGCTCCATGCCATCGCGGTGCCGCGACAGGGCGACATAGCTGCTATGGGCATCCATCCCCGGCGTCGCCAGCACATGGATGCGGTCCACCGTCATGCCCTGCGCCTTGTGGATCGTCGCCGCATAACCGTGGTCGATCCGATTGTAATCCTTGAGGTCGAAGCGAACGGATCGGCCGTCGTCGGTCTGAACGGTCATGGACTGCGCGCTCACCTGTTCGATGGTCCCGAGTGTGCCGTTCTTGACGCCAAGGCCACGTTGGTTTTGCAGGAACATGACGCGATCCCCGCTGGCGAAGCCGCGGTCGCCGCGCTCAACCGTCACACGCACCTCATCGCCCAGATCGCCGGCGACCCGCATCCGCATCCGCGCAGCCTCGTTGAGCGCGCGCACCTCGTCATTGGTATGGGTGAGGATGATCCGGCTCCGATCCCGTGATGCCTGCCGGTCGCGGTCCCAGCGGTCGATCAGATCACCGCGCGCCTGCTCGCGTGTTTGCGCCTCATGCACCATGCCGTGGGAGCGATAGGCTTCCAGCGCATTGCCGGTTTTGCCATTGGCGAGATCACGTGTGGCGTCCCGCTGCCAGTCCTCCCGCTGACGGCGCACCTCGCCGATTTCGACGCCGCCGTGACGCTCATGGACCGAGCGGAAGGCCGCACCTGCTTCGATGGATTGCAACTGCTGCGGATCGCCCACCAGCACCACCTTGGCGCCGGCCTCTGCAGCATGGGACAGCACGCGTTCCAACTGGTGCGTGCCGACAATGCCTGCCTCGTCGATCACCAGAACATCGCGGGTCGTGAGCAGGTCGCGGCCCTGTTGCCAGCTATGCTCCATGCTGGCGATGGTGCGCGACGCGATACCCGATCCGCTGTCGAGATTTTCCGCCGCAATGCCGGACAGCGCCACGCCCCGAACCTCGTAGCCCGCTGCTTCCCATGCCTCCCGCGCCACGCCCAGCATCGCGCTCTTGCCGGTTCCGGCATAGCCGACAACGATGCCGAGATCGCGCCCATCCGTGACATGCGCCAGGGCGTCAGCCTGCTCGCCCGAAAGGACAAGACCGCGCGCTTCCGCTCGCGCAAGAGCCGCCCGCATGTCGGTGCCGTTCACCTCATGGCGCTCCCGTTCTGCCATGACTTCTGCGGCTCGATGCAGGCGTTGTTCCGCTTCGATCATGGCGCGCGTCGTGAAGCGATCTTCTCCGCGAGCGTCCTTGCCAAGTTCGACTAGATCGGGCGCATTGCGCATCGCGCCCATGACTTCGTTGAACTGATCGATCCCGTCGCTGTGGCGGTGCGCGAACTTCGCCATGTCGCGGCGCGTGAAGGTCGATTGCTGATGCGTGATCGCGTCCAGTCCCAGATCGGGATTCGCGATGATCCTCTCGCCATTGCCGCGTGCGATCTCGCGGTGCATCTCCGCGCGGTCGGCCTCGATCCTCTCGCCCTCGATGCTCCGATCCTCAATGCGATGCGCGGGCGCGCCGATCTGGCTTTGCGGCTCCAGCGCGATGCCCTGCGCCTCCAGGCTGCGATGGTCGATGCGCGCGTCAATGTCGAGTTCCGCCAGCCGCTCATTAGCAAGCTCGGCCCAGCGTTCCCGCCAGCGCTCGACCATCTGGGTGCGGTTCCAGTCCCGCACCTTGGGGCCAAAGCCGTCCTCGTCCACCGCCCGCATCGTCAGCATGACATGGGCATGCGGTTTGGGGCTTCCATCCTCGGCCATATCCCAATGCACATTGAGATCGGCGATCATGCCTCGATCAACGAATTCGCCCCGAGCGAAGTCGCGGGCCAGTTCGATGCCTTGGCGCTCACTCATCTCGCGCGGGATGGCGAATTCGACCTCGCGGGCAAGCTGAGCGTCCTTTCTGACCTCGAACGCCTCGACATCGTTCCAGAGCCGTTCGCGGTCGCTCCATGCCTCCGGCGCATTTTCCGGCAGCAGCACCTCGGAATGGACGACGCCGCGCTTGCCAGAAAAATCGTGGCTGCGATCAAGCCGCTCGTCGCGCAGCCGCGAGCCCGAGCGGTAGGCGGCTGACGCCACCGCGCTGGAGCCAGACTTGCGGCCAATGACCTTGACGTGAAGATGATAGATCGCCATCGCGATCAGATCAGTGGCACGGTCAAGCGCACGTCGGAACGACGTATAAGCGCGCCCTCCCTCAAAAAAATCTCGGGCGGGATTACGCCGTCTCAAACCGTCCCGGCGACCTTACAGCATTATGCCCAGGGCTCAACTATGATCCCCCCATCAACATTGCTGGAGAACGTGATGCGCAAGCCGCGGGATTTCGACGGGGAACTGAAAGCGCTTCAGGACAAAGCGCGAGACCTCAAGAGCCGCAAGGTGCAGCAGCTCGGCGAACTGGTGATCGCCGCCGGGGCAGATAGCCTCAGCGTCGATGAACTGGCGGGCGCGCTGATCATGCTGGCCGAGACGAAGGACAGCGGAAAGAGGGAGGCATGGGCCAGGCGCGGGGCCGCGCTCTTTCAGAGCCGGGCGCGACGAACTGCACCGGCAGCTGAGCGCCACACTGGCGGCGCTCGGGCGCAACCGGGCGGCGCGCAACCGTCAACAGGCAGCAAGGGCGCGGCATGATATGCGCGCATGGCAAGTCGAGCGCCGCAAGCGTACGCGGCATCTCATTGAACTCGGCGGCCTCGTCGTGAAAGCTGGACTCGTCAACTTGACCGGCGATGATCGCGCCATCATCCTCGGCGCGCTGCTCTCGATGGCAGACAAGCTCAAAAGCAATCAAGGCGAACAGGCGCGCGAGCTATGGGCCGCAAAGGGGAAGCAAGCGTTCGAGGCGGACCCGGCGAGACACAAGGGGACAGATCGAGCTGTTCCACCAGTTCGTCGTTGATGTGCGAAAGTCACCCCATAAAGGCGGTTGCTTGCCGCGCCCCACCCTCCATATCCAACCGCATTTCCTTTGGAAACCAGCCCTGCCCTGATAGCCCGCCCTTGGCGTTCCTTGCTATGCTTGGACATGCGAATCTTGACCTATCAGGGGCTGGACACTCACCGCCTGCAGAAGCCGCTGGCGCGGATCCGCGCGGCCATCGCGCGCGAGGATTTTCGCGCCGCAGGGATCAGAAAGCTGGCGCCGACGCCGTACTGGCGGGCCAAACTGGACGACAAGAGTCGGCTGCTCATGCAGTTCGTCCGCCACGACGGCGAGACGGTCTGCCTGTTTCTCGAAATCATCGACAACCACGCCTATGAAAAATCCCGATTTTTGCGCGGCGCCCGGGTCGATGTTGGCAAGGTCGAGGAGACCGGGGATGTGGCCTCCGCGGACGCCCTGGTGCAGGATGTACCCGCCGCCAATCCGATCCGGCTGACCTGGCTGCATCCGACCCGCGATCAGTTTGTACTACTCGACAAGCCCATCGTGTTCGACGACGTCCAGGAAGAGGTCCGGCACTCGCAGGTGCCGATCGTGGTGCTGGGGCCGGCAGGCTCAGGCAAGACGGCGGTGACCCTGACCAAGCTGCGCGAGGCCGTGGGCCGCGTGCTCTATGTCACCCAATCGGCCTATCTCGCCCAGTCGGCGCGCGGCCTCTATGGTGCGCATGGTTATGAGAACGGAGACCAGGAAGTCGAGTTCCTGAGCTACCGCGAGTTTCTGGAAACCATTCAGGTCCCGGCCGGGAGCGAGGTGAGGCTGGCCGATTTCGAGCCCTGGTTCAATCGCAACCGCGCGACGCTGCGCGACGTGCCCGATGCCGACGGCTTCGCGCTGTTCGAGGAGTTTCGCGGCGTCATCGGGGCGAGGCCGGACGCACCCTTGAGCCTTGACGAGTACCAGGCGCTCGGCGTTCGCCAGTCGCTGTTTCCGACCGGCACCGCGCGGGCAAATGTGCATGCGCTTTACGGCCGTTACGTGCCGTGGCTGAAGCAGGCCGGGCGTTATGATCTTAACCTGACGGCGCAAGCGTGGCGGCCTCTGGCCGAGCCGACCTACGACTTCGTGGTGATCGACGAGGTGCAGGACTTCACCATCGCCCAGCTTGCACTGATTCTCGCCACGCTGAAAAATTCGGCGCATTTCCTGTTGTGCGGCGACGCCCATCAGATCGTCCATCCAAATTTTTTCTCCTGGGCGGCGGTGCGCGCGTTGTTCTGGCGAGAGGGCGGCGGCGACGACATCTCATCGGGCAAGATGGCGGTGCTGCGGGCCAATTTTCGCAATACGAAGGCGGTGACCGAGATCGCCAATCGTCTGCTCAAAATCAAGCAGGCACGCTTTGGCTCGATCGACCGGGAGAGCAATTTTCTTGTCACCTGCGCCTCCGTTAAGCCCGGCTCGGTGCAATTGCTGGCCGCGAAGGAGGCCACGCTGCGCGATCTCGACGCGTGCTCGCGCGCGTCGGTCAATCACGCCGTCATCGTGCTGCGCGATGAAGACAAGGCGGCGGCGCGGGCGCATTTCCGCACCCCGCTGGTGTTTTCCGTGCACGAGGTCAAGGGCCTCGAATATCCGCATGTCATCCTGTTCAACCTGATTTCCTCTGCCAGATCCGCCTATGCGGAAATCAGCAAGGATGTCAGCGCAGCCGATATCGCGGGAGACGAACTAGAATACCGCCGGGCACGCGACAAGGCCGACAAGTCGCTGGAGATCTACAAGTTCTATGTCAACGCACTGTATGTCGGCATGACGCGCGCGGTCGAGACCCTGGTGCTGGCGGAATCCGACATTGGCCATCCGCTGTTGGCGCTGCTCGACCTGAAGGAAGCCGCTGGCGCCGCGACCGCTGCGGTGCAAGCCTCGACGAAACAGGAGTGGGCGCTGGAAGCGCGCAAGCTCGAATTGCAGGGCAAGCAGGAACAGGCCCGCGCCATCCGCGAAACCTTTCTAAAATTCAGGCCAACGCCGTGGTCGGCCTGGTCGGAGGCCGCCATCCGTGCACTGGAGCCGCGCGCGCTTCTCAAGACCGATCCATCGGCCAAACTCAAGCAGGCCCTTCTGGATTACGGGCTGTGGCACGGCCAGCCAAGATTCATCGAGGACCTGGCGCACCAGACGGCGTTCCACGCCGCGGTGGCGCTGATGCCGCAACGTCCGAAGCCCAGGACGAACACCGGCTTCGTTCTGACCGACGACACCTATTATCGTTTCAGCGGCCTCACGCCGCCGGAGAAGCCCATTGTCAAGACCATGAAGGCGCAGCGCGAGCGCATGTTGCGGCCCTATGCGGAGCGCTCGTTCAAACCGGTGCTGGCCGATTGCGACTTCTACGGCGTCGACCACCGCGTCCCCAGCGGCTGGACGCCCCTGATGATGGCGGCGCGGGCCGGCAACGTGGCCCTGGCGGAGGTGCTGGTGCAGCGCGGCGCCGATCTCTCGGCCACCGACGAATTCGGCCACACCGCCTGGATGATCGCGCTGTGTTGCGTGGTGGAAGAACCGGCCTTTGCCGCAGATAGAATTGGCCCGCTATTCGACCTGCTGGCGCCGCCCGCCCTGGATGTCCAGACCGCCGGTCGTCTGGTCAAGCTGGAGCGCCATCAGGCCGAATACTGGCTGCTGAGCCTGATGCTCGCCAGTGTCAAGATCCAGGGCAGCAGCATGGTCGAACGGCGTCACGACGCGTACCGTTACAGCCGCGGCTTTTTCGCCGATGGCCTCTTGGAAACGTTGCAGGCGCTGCCCGACCATCTCTGGCGGGCCTCGCGCCGCCGGCGTACCTACCTCAATCACGTGCTGGCGCGCGCCGAAGTGGGGAGCGCTTACAGGCCCGCCCGAAAGCTGTGGCAACGCTGGGGCAACGGCAACTATCTGCCGGCCCGCGACATGCATCTGCGTCGCCGTACAGCGGACGGTCATGATGTCTGGGTGCCCATCAACGAAGCGTTGAACCTGAACTGGGTGATCCGCGGATCGGACCCGTGGTTTGGTGTGGCGCTGGCGGGGCCCGAAGTCGCGCCATCGCGGGCTATGACCGGAACGGACGACATTCAAGCCGAGTTATTTTAGGAACCACGGGCGGATTCGAAAAAGCCCAAACTGCTTCAGGGCGGCACCAACGTTGCCAAAATATCCGCGTGGCTGTATGCGTGTGATATTTGTTGGAACTAGAAGCATTGTTTTACTATCGACGGCGAGCTGCCTAGCCCCTTTCGCGGGCTCTAGATTTTATGGCCCATGTTAGTGAAATCCCGTGATCCGTCATACGCTCGAATTCCGGACAAGCTTTAAATCTCCACGGCCAACAAGTGTCGATCTCGGTCAAAACCTGCCCGGGCATGACGAGGGAGAGCAATCCGCGCGGAGTGCTAGTCCGGCGTTGCGCTGATGGCAAGACACCATTGCCGCCGTGTGCCTGTGCAATCGTGGCGGGGCCTGTCAGAATGGGACCCTGCCGGAGAAACCCGTGAAAACCCCCGCCCTTTCCCATCAGCCCGCGCATCCCGCGCGGCTGATCCTCATTCTCTCGCTCGCACCAACCGTCGGTCTCGGCCTCGGCCGCTTCGCCTATTCGCTGGTGCTGCCGGACATGCGCGATACGCTGGGCTGGTCCTATTCCGCCGCGGGTTTCATGAACACCGTCAATGCCGCCGGCTATCTCGCCGGCGCCTTGATGGCCTCCGGTCTCATCAAGCGGTTCGGATTGTCCGCCGCCGTGCGCTGGGGAACGCTGGCTGCTCTGGCCTCGCTGGCGCTGTGCGCGCTGTCGGGCAATTTTGTGATCTTAAGCTTCGCGCGGTTGATCGCGGGCTTCGGTGCGGCGGCCGCCTTCGTCGCCGGCGCGGCGCTCGCGGCCATCATCGCGCAAGGGCAGCCGGCGCGGGCGGATTTTCTGCTCAGTCTCTACTACGCCGGGCCCGGGCTCGGCATTCTGTCATCGGGCCTGATCGCGCCGTTCGTGCTGCAGGCATTCGGGCCGGGGTCGTGGTGGATCGTGTGGTGGGCAATGACCGTGCTTGCGATCGTCCTGACCGTCCCGCTGCTGTCGGTGCGGCTCGATGCCAATGCCGGCATCGCCGCCTCAGCGTCAGCCGACTTCGCGCTATTGCCGGTACTGATCTATCTCGCCGGCTATTTCCTGTTCGGCGCGGGATATATCGCCTACATGACCTTCATGATCGCCTATGTGCGCGATGCCGGCGGCGGCGCGGCGGCGCAAAGCGTGTTCTGGTGCCTGCTCGGCGTGAGCGCGTTCGCAACGCCCTGGCTGTGGCGGGGTGTGCTGGCGCGCGACAGCGGCGGCCTCTCCACCGCGCTTATCCTCGGCGTCAACGCGCTCGGCGCGGCATTGCCGCTGTTCGGGCATTCCGCGCTGCTACTGACGGTATCGGCGGTGGTGTTCGGCGTCTCTTTCTTTGCGATCGTGGGGTCGACTACCGCCTTCGTGCGTTTCAACTATGCGCCGGCCGCGTGGCCCAAGGGAATTGCGGCGATGACCATCGCATTCGGAATAGGCCAGACATTGGGGCCGACCGCGGTCGGCGCCTTCACCGATGCGTTCGGCAGCCTGTCCTATGCGCTAAATGCCTCAGCCTTGTTGCTGGCGCTGGGCGCGGTCGCGGCGGCGTTTCAAAGGAAGCTCGCGCGGGTAAAACAAGCGAGCCCGGAATCAAGGAGCTGACGGCGGAAGACAGCGGCCTCACGATCGGACCCACCCCGCCATCGCACGAACGGATCAGCTCCCGCTGAATGAATTGTAGCCCTGGTCTTCCCAGTAGCCGCCCTTGTAGTCGTTGGTGACTTCCATCGACATCACGTATTTCGGATTCTTGAAGCCGAGCTTGGTCGGCACGCGGATCTTCGTCGGGAAGCCATAGGCGCGGGGCAGGATCTCGTCGCCGAATTTGAACGTCATCTGGGTCTGCGGATGTAGCGCGCTGCGCATGTCGAGCGGCGAGTTGTAGCCCTCCTTGTCCGCGCACTGGAACCAGCAATATTTCGCCCGAGTATCGGCGCCGACCAGCTTGAGGAAATCGCGCAGCGGCGTCCCGGTCCAGCTCCCGATCGCGCTCCAACCCTCGACGCAGATGTGG
>Ga0116223_10003850_pt1 | contig 13261 bp, 11 predicted proteins | sample Sb_taG_3_FD_90092 | JGI IMG/M metagenome (GOLD analysis project Ga0116223, IMG submission 90092) | Peat soil microbial communities from Weissenstadt, Germany - Sb_50d_a_PC metaG | ecosystem: Environmental > Terrestrial > Soil > Wetlands > Peat | place: Germany: Weissenstadt | collected 2010-09-21 | reverse complement strand
TGCGCAACGACACCGGCGTCTTCGAGGGCGGCGAAATCTCGCTCTATTACGATCCGATGATCGCCAAGCTCGTTACTCACACGAGGACCCGCCTGGAGGCCATCGATGCGCAGGCCGACGCGCTCGACGCCTTCACCATCGAGGGCATCCGCCACAACATCCCGTTTCTTGCCGCCATCATGCAGCATCCGCGCTGGCGCGCCGGCAAGCTGTCGACCGCTTTCATCGCCGAGGAATTCCCCATGGGTTTCGAGCGCGTCGCGCCGAGCGGGGCGATGGCGCGCACCGTCGCCGGCGTCGCTGCCGCCATCGATCACATCATCGGCGAGCGCAAGCGCCGCATTTCGGGCCAGCTCAACAGCGCGGTCACCCGCGAGCGCCGCCGCGCCATCTGGCTGAGCGGCGAGGAGCTGCATGCCGACGTGGCGCACAACGGCGAAGCGATCACGGTGCTGTTTGAGGACGGCAACAGCCACGTTCTGTCTTCCGGCTGGATACCGGGCATGCCGGTATGGACCGGCACGCTCGATGGCGCTGCCATCGCCATGCATGTGCGCATGATCCCGAACGGCTTCGAGCTCGCCTATCGCGGCATCGAGGTGAAGGCCTTCGTCTATACCGAGCGCGAAGCGCGCTATGCGCGGCTGATGCCGGCGAAGAAGCTTTCCGGCAGCGAAAAATCCGTGCGCTGCCCGATGCCCGGTCTCGTTGTTTCGCTTGCCGTCGCCGAAGGGCAGGAGGTCAAGGCCGGAGAGACATTGGCCGTGATCGAGGCGATGAAGATGGAGAACATTTTGCGCGCCGAGCGTGACGGCACCATCAAGAAGGTCCGCGTCAAGCCAGGCGAAAGTGTCGCCGTCGACGCGGTGATTATAGAGTTTGCTTAATCGGGCATATGCCCGCGACATAGGCGAGCGAAGCGACGCAGTTCTTCGAACAGCTATGCGCGGGCATGACGAATAAGCGGCCCGGCGACGCCGAATCTGGCATCATGACCGGCATGCAAGCGCTTCGTCTTCTTTTTTCGCCGGCAGGGCGGCTGCCGCCGCACATTTTCATCGTGCTCGCCGTGCTGGTCTATCTCGCCGGCGCGGCATCGCATTTGCTGACAACGCCGCAGGTCATCGCGCGAGCCGGATTGTGGCTCTTCATCGCCGCGCAGGCGTTGCTTGTCTGGATCTGGTTTGCGCTGCACGCCAAGCGTTTGCGCGACGCCGGCCGCAATGTCGGCCTCGCGGCAGGCGTCAGTATCCTCTACGCGCTGTCGATCGCGTTACTGATCATTATCGCCGCGTCGTTCTACGCCACGTTGGCGGCACAGTTGCCGGACGCAAATACGGCAGGCGCGCTTGGCCTGATCCTGCTGCTCTCCATCGTCGCCATCCTGCTCGGGTCGCCGCATTACGATTTGGCCTGGCTGATGGTGGCGATCCTGCTGTTGATCGCTTTCGTGCCGATCGTCCTGGCGCTCGCCGTGACGCTGTGGGCGGCGGGGCGGCCCGGCATCGAAGAGGAAAAGGCGTGATCCTGCATTTCGCCTACGGCTCCAACATGAACCGCTCCGTCATGCGCAGGCACGCGCCGCAGGCCGAGCCGATCGGCGTCGCGGCGCTCGCCAACTGTCGCTTTGTGATTACCGCCGACGGCTATGCGTCGATCGATCGTAAGCGCACGGAAACCGTGTATGGCGTGCTGTGGCGGCTCACCCCGCGCGACCGCGCGACGCTCGACGGGTGGGAGAATGTTGCCGGCGGTCTGTACCGTGCGGAAACCCTGCCGGTTCTGGCGGCCGGAGTGCGGCGGATGGCGCTGACTTACGTGGCGCGGCCGCAGCCGCAGGGACGGGCGAAGGCCGGCTATATGGAACTTGTGATTGCCGCGGCGCTGGAGTGGCGTTTGCCGCAGGCTTACATTCTGTCCCTGCGGCGCTGGCTGCCGCGTGGCCCCGCCGGCGCTGGCTCGCGCCGGCTCGAGGAATTCGGATGGACGTGATCTTTCTGGTCGTCATCCGCGGACAGGTGCAAGGCGTCGGCTTTCGCGCTTGGGCCGAAGTGACCGCTCTCGAACTCGGCATCGAGGGATGGATCCGCAACTGCCGCGACGGCTCGGTGGAGGCGTTGCTCGCCGGTTCCGAAGAAGTCGTATTGACGATGATCGAATTATGCCGGGACGGCCCGCCCGGCGCCCGCGTGGAAGCGGTCGATCAGCGCGAGGCCGGCTCTGCCGACTTGGCGCTGCGCCGTCCCGGCGACCAGTTCTCGGTGCTGACCAGCTTTTGAGCGTCGGCGGTTGCGCCGAACAGCGCTTCAAATTCAGCGCGCAGCACGTCGTCGACCTTCTGCGTCGACACGTTGCGCCCAAGATCGGCGAGCGAGGTGACGCCGTAACGCCGATCGGAAACGCCGCACGGTACGATACCGGAGAAATGCGAAAGGTCGGGCGCGACGTTGAGCGAAAGACCGTGCAAAGTCACCCAACGCTGCACCCGGATGCCGATAGCGGCGATCTTGTCCTCGGCGCCTTCGCCCTTTTCCGGCCGCCGCACCCACACGCCGATGCGATCCTCGCGGCGCTCGCCGCGCACGGCGAACACGGCCAGCGTGCGGATGATCCATTCCTCGATCGTGGCGACGAAGCGGCGCACGTCCGGCGCGCGGCGCTTGAGATCGAGCATCACATAGCCGACGCGCTGGCCGGGACCGTGATAGGTGAATTGGCCGCCGCGGCCGGCGACGTGGACGGGAAAACGCGCCTCGATCAGCTCCTGCGGCCGCGAGGAGGTGCCGGCGGTGTAAAGGGCGGCGTGCTCGAGCAGCCAAACAAGCTCGCTCGCGTCGCCCCGCGCAATCGCGGCGGCGCGCTCGGCCATTTCCGCGAGCGCAGCGTCATAGTCGATGGCGCCGTCGCTGACGCGCCATTCCACCGGCGGCGAGCCGGCAATGGGAATGAGCCCGGTCTTCAAATCGTTGCGCGTACTGGCTACCTCGTATCATGCCGTAGCGAAAGCATACCCCACGGGCGTCACGCCGACAAAGCCACCCGGTTCGGCCGGCCCTTGTCCGCCCGGAGCCTAGCTGTTACATCCGCGCGGTCGCGCGCCGGTTCCAGCGCGCGTCCACCCCACATGCGGTCGTGGCGGAATTGGTAGACGCACTAGCTTGAGGTGCTAGCGGGGCAACCCGTGGAGGTTCGAGTCCTCTCGACCGCACCACTCAGTCTGCCTTCCAGGCAAGAATTCTAATTAATTGATTCAATTGTAAGAATCGCGTTCCATTACATGTTCGCGCGAGGGCCTTCTCTCAGTTTAGACGCCTCGCTCAAGTTAAAGGAAATGACCTCGGATCAACCGTGATCGCGGCGTGAGCGGGGATGTTTGATTGGCGAAGAGACGTTCTAATCTCCTGATCCGCTAGAAGCATGTCTCGCGATGGTCGGTGTTGGCTGCACGTGTGTCGTCTCCATGCCGGCCTGGATGAGCATCTTTTTCACCGCCTTAATTTGGGCCAGGCGTTTGACCGCTCGGTCGATCATCGCGTCAAGGCGCTCGTCCAGCGCAAGTTCTTGTTTAAATGCATCACCCGAATGAGTCGCTGCTGACGAAAGCAGCGCGGCTATTGTTTCCATGACGGGCTCCTGAATCTCAACTTCCGGCAGAAGAACCATTTTGATTTCATTTATAACCGCCTCCGCCCATTTTGCCGTGGAATCAAATGTTGAGCGCCGGAACTTACTCGTCAAATAACGGATGTTATCGGCGCGAAGACAACGGCTTGCATACTGCTCAAAGGCAATCTCCGGCTTAGTTTGCATTGCGGCGACAAACCCGAGGAGGCCCAAGACTGGATTATAAGAGGGATGACTAGGATCCAAATTGTTTTTCGCCAATTGGACATCGATGAATTTCTGCACTCGACGCTTCCGCCACACGCATTTTGCAATAGTTAGCACTGCGTCTTCCTCTGATGCGCCGTCGGGCTGCCATTCCTCGATTAAGCCAGAGTGCAGTTCTTCAAATTCCTCGCGACTTTCACCGGGGACAATTGCAGTCGCGGCGAACACTCCGTGTTTTTGTGCGTTGGGGCGCTTGTGTTTTCGGTCACTCATACATCGTTGCTCCATCGTTCACGGGGGCGGAATAGGAGCATTATAGCGTGCTGAATCTTGCTGACCTAAAATCGCGAATTCGCGGCGAATTATTTTTCTGCGATTTTCGAAGGCCGGCCGCGCTTCACTGCAACATCCGAAAAACGATGAAAGGCGGCGCGTACAAAGTCCCGCCCGCCAATAAAGTTGGCTTGCCTTGCGGCTGTCTCAGCACCCGTGATAGTCGGCCGTCTTCCGGCCCTTTTTTCCTGATCGATAAATTCACGAACGAGACGCTCGGCGGCTTTCTCAGAAAGATGCCTTTGTGTAGTCCCGGCTGCAGATCGGTCGTCTAAAAAATCGCGAAGAGACCCAGGCACAAGGTGTTGGCGTTTTGGCTTGTCCAACAGCCACTTCGCCGCTGCACGTGGTCGCACCTTGACATCGCCTAGCTTTTCAAAATCGACTGCATGTCGTTCAAAGGGCAACAACAAAGCATCTGTGTCGCCAATAAATAAGGGTTCGCCTGCCTCAGCTGCATCCCGAAGCGCTAATGAGATCGCGGTCCTCGCCCACTCCAGCTGATCGGCGTTAATATTTAGATGCACCGATAGCACGTAAGCAAAGGCGCCCACACGCATGGGCTCCGAGAGGTAGCTCTTCCAATAATCGCGTCCGGCCGGATCGCCATAAGTCGCATCAAAGAAATCCGCCTCGGTGCACACGCCGAATGGAATCGATTCGCAGATCAGGGATGTAAGCAGCGTGCATCGGAATATTTCGGGCTCTTTGGAAAGCGCTTTTGCACGAGCAATGAAATTTTCCCGGAGGTGGTGATCCTTCATTGTTCGGCTCCGACGCGATCGGACATCTATATACAAAGTTTAAATAGCTTAAGCCCGCCCTGGCCTCAGCGGAACGATCAGATTGGATTCAGAGATTTTACGACAAAAATACCGCCCAAACTGACGAAACTCACTAGGGCGCGAATGGTATGTAACCGGCTGATGCTCGCGATGCCGTTCCCGGTCAGCAGGATCACGGACGCCGCCGCCAACTGAGGGAGGCCTCGGCCGACCGGCAATCAGTCGTTTTTCGGCTTATCAATTTTCTTAACGTCGGAACGCCTGTCAATTCCAGATCGCCTATCCGTATTGGTCCTCCGCTCACCAATTAGCCGTTTTTCCTTTTCTGATCGCGTGTCGATGCCGCTCCGTCTTTCTTTCTTACCGCGCCGCTCATTGCCTGATCGTTTCTCGCCCTCGCCCATGTGCATCCTCCTCAGTCAGACGAATGGGAAACATGGCCGACAGCCTCAGCCAATCAAGCCGCCGCTCCTAGCCGTCAACCGGACTTTCGCTCTTTCTCAGCAGCCGCAACCACCCAAATAATAGTTGGGTGCGTATCCGTAGTAGGCGGGCGCATATCCGTAATACGCAGGAGCGTATCCGTAATATGCGGGAGCGTAGCCGGGTGCGTAGCCGTAGGACGAATAGCGATAAGGCCCATACGGATAGTAGGAGCCAGCGGCCAAGGCACCGCCGACAACGGCTCCAGCCGCAAATCCGCCGAGACCCCAGCCACCATAGCCCCAACCGGCTCGGCCCCAGCCGCCGTAGCCCCAACCAGCGCGACCCCAGCCGTAGCGTGCGTCCGCTGTGCTGGACGTTGCCAACGCCGTCACGCCAATTGTTGTTGCTGCAACGAGTGCAATCAGAATCTTCTTCATGACATCACCTTGTACGCTTTTTTACTGTTCGACCGGACAACAATCATAGCCCATTCTAGCCATTCTTTCGATACGGTTGTGGCTCTCAGATGTAGTATACCTCAACCACGCCCGGCGCGGAGAGGAAGTTCATGAGGCGGCGGGAATTCCCTGCGCCGTTCGGGCGCAGCACCCGGTCGGCCGCGCGCCGTCGGTGGCCATCAGCTCTCAATCAACCGACGATCTGTGTCCCTGTGTGATCAGGCTGGCAACAAGGAGTAGTCCATGAGACGCCGAGATGTCGTTAAATTGCTTGCTGGGGCCGCGATCGGGGCGCCCTACCGCGTCGCCGCGCAGACCGCCAAGACCTATCGCCTTGCGATGCTCACCTCTGGGCCGGCGTTCCCCGCGGAGAGCCCACCTGTGAAGATCCTTCTGGGAACCCTGGCGGAGCATAGCTACAAGCTCGGCCAAAACCTGGAATTCCAGTCGTACGGTGCGGATGCGCAACTTACGCGGTTGCCGCAACTGGCGCGCGATATTGCCGCAAGCAAAGCGGACGCCGTAGTCGTTGCCGGCTGGCCGCCGGCCAATGCGATGAAGGACACCGGCGTTCCGACAGTCGTCGCCCTTGGCGCGGGCGATCCGGTGGCAACCGGCCTGGCCGCCGGTTTGGCGCGGCCGGGAGGCAACGTGACCGGCATATCGGACAACGCCACGACACTGAGCACCAAGCGGCTTGAATTGCTCAAGCAGGCGGTGCCGAACATTCGCAAGGTTGCGATGCTGTGGAACAAGGACGACCTCGGCATGACGCTGCGCTATCAGGCGTCGGCGGACGCCGCCAAATCTCTCAGCACCGTTGTTCTGCCGCTAGGCGTACGCGAGCCGGACGACTTCGCCGAAGCGTTCGCCACAATGGATCGCGAACAGCCTGACGCAATCCTCATGGTTTCTGACGCGCTCACTATCCTTAATCGTAAGCGCGTGTTCAGCTACGCCGTCGCCCATCGCCTGCCGGCAATCTACGAATCCGATTCGTTTGTGCGCGACGGCGGCTTGATGTCCTATGGAGCCGATTCAAAGGAATCCTTGGGACGCGCTGCCGCCCTGGTCGACCGGATTTTCAAGGGCGCCAAGCCTGCCGATTTGCCATTCGAAGAACCGACACACTATCTGTTCGTGGTCAACCTAAAGACTGCCAAATCGATTGGCCTGGAACTACCGCCGAACTTGCTCGCGCTCGCCGACGAGGTGATCGAATGAGACGAAAATGTTAAGATGATCTCATGAAGGCGGATACAGATGATGGCAGCGAGCGCCCGATGACAAAGCGCATCGGCGGCGCTCCGGCGGCCGGCGCCTCGATCGTGCGCAGCCGGCTGTTCATCAAATACGTCGTCCTGTTTGTCGCTGTGGTCAGCGTTGCGCTCATCGCCAATGCTGTGTTCGACGTTTACTTCTCGTACCAGGAACAGAAAACGTCGCTCGTCCGCATTCAGCGCGAGCAGGCGGAAGCCGCCGCCGGCAAGATCGGGCAATTCATCAGCGAGATCGAAAGCCAAGTCGGCTGGACCACGCAGCTGCCGTGGTCCGCCAGCACCCTGGAACAGCGTCGCTTCGACGCGCTGCGGCTGTTACGGCAGGTCCCAGCCATCACCGAACTCGCGGAGATCGACTCAACCGGTCACGAGCAATTGCGGGTGTCGCGGCTCGCCATGGAGGTGGTCGGCAGCGGCAACGACGTCTCCAAGGATCCGGCTTTTACCGAGGCCGTGGCGCACAAAGTCTATTACGGGCCGGTCTATTTCCGCCGCGAATCCGAGCCGTACATGACGCTGTCGCTTTCGGGAACGCGGCGCGATACCGGCCTGAGCATCGCCCAGGTCAACCTGAAACTCATCTGGGACGTCCTCTCCAAGATCAAATTCGCCGGGCACGGCCGTGCCTATGTGGTCGACGCCGGCGGCCGATTGATCGCCCACCCCGACATCAGCCTGGTCCTGCGCAATACCGATATGTCGCAGCTTGCACAGGTGCGCAGTGCGCGCGCCGCGGTTGCCGGCAATAGCGGCGAGCGGGTGCAAGAGGCCGCGGACATCGAGGGCCACATGGTGCTCACCGCCTCGGCGCAGGTCGCCTCGCTCGGCTGGTTCGTCTTTGTTGAAACGCCGATCGAAGAGGCCTACGCACCGCTCTATACCGCGATCCAACGCACCGGGCTCGTGCTGCTCGGCGCGCTCGCGCTCGCCTTCGGTGCCGGCCTGTTCCTCGCCCGGCGAATGGTGGTGCCGATCCAGGCGTTGCGCGCGGGCGCGGCGCGCATCGGCTCAGGCGACCTCGGCCAGCGCATCGCGATCAAGACCGGCGACGAGGTCGAGGCGCTGGCCGATCAGTTCAACGACATGGCCGGACGGCTGCAGGAGTCCTACGCTGACCTTGAGCAAAAAGTCGAGCTGCGTACCCATGAACTGACCGAATCGCTCGAGCAGCAGACCGCGACGGCCGATGTGCTGCGCGTCATCAGCTCGTCGCCGGACGATTTGAAACCAGTTTTTGACGCCATACTGGCGAACGCGGTGCGCATCTGTGGGGCCCGGTTCGGGAATATGTCGCTAGCCGAGGGTGGAGGCTTGCGCATGGTCGCCATGCACAATGCCCCACCCGAGTTCGAGGAACTTCGAAAAGGCAACCCGGTCATTCCCTTGGACCGATCGCCGCTTGGCCGCCTGTTTCGCACCAAGGAGGTCGTGAACATCGGTGATCTCCAGGCCGACGAGATTTACGCCAACTCGGCCCTGGTCAAGGTCGCGGGCGCGCATGCCGCGCTGTGCGTTCCGATGCTCAAAGAGGACGAGCTGGTGGGCGCTCTCGTTATCTACCGCATGGAGCCATCGCCGTTCACCGACAAACAAGTCGAGCTGTTGACGAACTTTGCGAGGCAGGCCGTCATCGCCGTCGAGAACGCCCGGCTGCTCACCGAGCTGCGGCAGCGCACCGACGAGCTTGGCCGGTCGATCGGTGAGCTGCGGGCGCTCGGCGAAGTCTCACAAGCTGTGAACTCGACGCTCGACCTCGAAACCGTGCTCTCGACCATCGTCGCCAAAGCGGTGCAGCTCTCCACTACTGACGCGGGCGCGATCTACGTATTCGACGCGGCGGACCGCGAGTTTCATTTGCGCGCGACCTACGGCATGGATCGGGACCTGATCGAGGCGCTGTCGCAGCGGCACATCGGCCTCGACGAGACCGTCGTCACGACCGCCCTGGCGCATCGCGACCCGATACAGGTCGCCGACTTGCGGGCGGAGGCTCCGAACCCGATCAACGAAATTACTATTCGCGCCGGTTTCCGCGCGCGGTTGACGGCGCCGCTGTTCCGCGGCGACGATGTCGTCGGCCTACTGGTGGTCCGCCGCCGCACGCCGGGCGCCTTCCCGCAGAACACCGTGGATCTGGTCAAGACTTTCGCGGCGCAATCGGTATTGGCCATTCAGAACGCGCGGCTCTTCCGCGAGATCGAGGACAAGCGCCGGGAGCTCGAAGTGGCGGGCCAGCATAAATCGCAGTTCCTCGCCAATATGAGCCACGAGCTGCGCACGCCGCTCAACGCCATTATCGGCTACAGCGAAATTCTCCAGGAAGACGTGGTCGATCCCGGCCAAGAAAATCTTGTCCGCGATCTCAAGAAGATCGAAGGCGCGGGCCGACATCTGCTCAGCCTGATCAACGACATTCTCGATCTGTCGAAGGTCGAAGCCGGCAAGATGGATGTCTTTCTCGAAGACGTGGATATCGTGCCGCTGCTCGAAGAGGTGCGTACGCTTATCGCTCCGCTGGCCGAGAAGAACGGCAACATGCTCGAGATGCAGCCGGCCGAAAATCTCGGCAGCATGCGTACCGACCGCACCAAGCTCAAGCAAAGCCTGCTCAATATCCTGAGCAACGCCAGCAAATTTACGGAGAACGGCCGGTTGACCCTGGTGGCCGAGCGCTTCGAGACCGATCGGCCGATGGTGCGGTTTGCCATCACCGATACCGGCATCGGCATGACCGAGGAACAACTCGGCCGGCTGTTCCAGGCGTTCAGCCAGGCGGACGCGTCGACGACCAAAAAATACGGCGGTACCGGTCTTGGCTTGGCGATTTCCCGCCAGTTCTGCCAGCTCCTCGGCGGCGATATTACGGTTGCGAGCCGGCCCGGTGAAGGTTCGACATTCACGATCACGCTACCGGTCCGAAGCGACGCGCCGGCGCAAATCAAGCGTGCCGATGCCCCTCGCATTGCGGCGGAGGTGAACAATACCCCCACGGTGCTGATCGTCGACGATGATGCAGCGGCACGCGACCTGCTGACCGCGAGCTTGAAAGACGCTGGATACCGGCTTGTGCATGCCGCGAGCGGAGCCGAAGCTCTCGATCTGGCGCGAACGATCCGGCCGGACGCCATCACGCTCGACGTGATGATGCCCAAGCCCGACGGCTGGGATGTGCTGACCGCGCTCAAGGCCGACTCCGAACTCTGCGACATTCCGGTGATCATGGTCACGGTCGCGCCGGAGCGCGGCATTGGCCTTTCGCTCGGTGCCGTCGACGTCTTGACCAAGCCGGTGGATCGGGCGCGGCTGACGGCGCTTATTCATCGTCTTGTCCGGCGCGAAGGTCCGGTTCTGATCGTTGAGGACGACGCCGATACCCGCGAGATGATGCGGCAGACGATCGAGAAACTGGGCATGGCGGCCGCGGAAACAGCCAACGGCCGCCGCGCGCTAGCGTGGCTCGGCGAGCACCCGCCGCCGGCCATGATCCTGCTCGACTTGATGATGCCGGAAATGGACGGCTTCGAATTCCTTGATGCCATCGCCGGCCGGGCGGATTGGCGCGACATCCCGGTCGTCGTTGTCACCGCCAAGCAGCTCACGACGGCCGAACGTGAGCGTCTGCTGCGGCAAGCGCGCAATGTTATGGAAAAGGCCTCGACGACGAGGGTCGAGATCGCGGCGGCCGTCAGCGAGGCGGTGCGGCGCCGACCGGCGCGGGCCGTGGTAGAAGCAAAATAGAATGAGCCGCATGGGCAGGAGTGATGTTAATGGCCAAGGTTTTATTGGTTGAAGACAACGAAATGAACCGCGACATGCTGTCTCGTCGCCTTATTCGTCGCGGCTTCGAAGTGGTCTTCGCGGTGAACGGCAAGGAAGGCGTCGACCTTGCGCGCAGCGAAAAGCCCGACATCATCCTGATGGACATGAGCCTACCCGTCATGGACGGCTGGGAGGCAACTCGATGCGTCAAGGCCGACGCCGCCACCCGCGGCGTGCCGGTGATCGGGCTTACGGCGCACGCCATGAGCGGCGACCGCGAAAAGGCGATCGAGGCCGGATGCGACGATTACGATACCAAGCCGGTGGAGATCGATCGCCTGGTCGGCAAGATCGAGCGGCTTCTTGGCGCAGCGAAAGGCTAGCCGCTGGCGGCACGTAAGGAGGGGTTTTGTCAACGATCGTGCTGGACGAGCGCCTGAGCCGGGCCCTGACAGCGTTCCTGCGCCAGGAAGTGCAGGCGCCGGCGACCGCCATCACCGATTTTCTCGATATTATCATCGAGGATGCACGCGGCTCTCAGCCCGAGAGCATGCTTGCCGATCTCAACCGGATGCGCAGCGCGAGCCTGCAGTTGAACGCGTTCGTGAAGAGTCTCATCCAAGATTCGTTGACCGACAGGCAGAAGGACGAGACGCTGGAAGCTTTCCACCGGCGGCTCCGTCACGATCTGCGGACGCCGCTCAACGCCATCAAGGGCTACAGCGAGCTTCTCATCGAGGACATGGATGCCGACGGCGCGCATCCGCTACGCGGCGATCTCACCAAGCTCAAGCAGTCCGCCGATCGGCTTCTTGGTCAGATCGACGCCATGGCTGCGCTGGCGCGCCGGGGCGACGCAGAAACAACCGACAGCGGCAGCCAAGCGATTAAGCTTGATCTCGTCGCCGACGTGCTGCGGACCGTCCAGCCGCTGCCCGCGGACGGCGTGCGCGCGGCCGCGTACTCGAGCCGCATCCTCGTCGTCGACGACAATGCCTCCAATCGCGACGTGCTTGAGCGACGGCTGGTGCGCGAGGGGCATCGCGTCGTGTGCGCGGCGAACGGCGCGTCCGCATTGGAGCTCATCGTCCGGCAAGAGTTCGATCTCATCCTGCTCGACCTCATCATGCCGGAAATGAGCGGCTTCGAAGTGTTGCGCCGGCTCAAGGCGGCTGAGCATACCCGTCATATTCCGGTCATCGTGATTTCGGCGCTCGACGAACTGGACAGCGTGGTGCGTTGTATCGAAGCCGGCGCCGAGGACTATCTAACCAAACCATTCAATCCGATCTTGTTGAACGCGCGGATCGGCGCCTCACTGGAGAAGAAGTGGCTGCGCGACCGGGAAAAGAAATTTGTCGCCGACTTGGAACAGGAAAAAGCGCGGTCGGAGACCTTGCTCCTGAATATCCTGCCGCAAAGCATCGTCAATCGTATGCGCAACGGCGAAATGGTGATCGCCGACCGGGTCGCGGAGGCGACAATTTTGTTCTGCGATCTCGTTGGCTTCACGGCGCTGAGCCAGGAATTGGCCGCTGACCGGATCATCGACTTCCTCAGCAAGATTTTCTCGGCTTTCGACCAGCTGGCCGCGGAATTCGGCGTCGAGAAGATCAAGACCATCGGCGACGCCTACATGGTCGCCGCTGGGATTCCGGAAGCGCAACCCGACCATGCCGAGCGCATCGCCGCGGTTGCGCCGCGCATGCTCGATGCCGTGGCCGCCATTGCGGAGGCGACGCATCTCACGCTTGCGGCGCGCATCGGCATGCATACCGGCCCGATCACTGCCGGGGTCATCGGCACGCACAAGTTTGTCTACGATGTGTGGGGCGACACAGTGAATACCGCGAGCCGCATGGAATCTCAATCGCTGCCTGGCCGCATTCAGGTCTCGGCAGCGACGCGAGCCGCACTTGGCGATCGTTTCAAGCTCGAAAGACGCGGAATCATCGAGGTCAAGGGCAAGGGAATGATGGAAACCTATTTCTTGAGCAGTCGATGACACTTGCGCTCGCCGCGCCGTCCCGCGAGACTGTTAAAAAATGTTAGATAAGCCAATGTGGGCTATTGGCTCTGAACGTCGTTCGCTGCAGGTGGGGGCGAGGAGTTCTGGTCCACCGGGATCAGACACCGACGATTACGCAGGCCGAGGCAAAGACTCGGGGCGAAGCCTAGACCCGGTCGGCGCGGCCGATGCGCCAACATGTCTTGTTTAAATCAGCGCCCGAACCGGGAATCCGACGAGCCTGAGCGGTCCTATTATCCGCAAGCCCGGGTTACCGGCTGTCGAGATAAGACGCTAAATGGGCGCTGAGGTCGCGGGCGTCGTCGCCAGCACCATCGATCAGGGCGGATTTTCGACGACGCAGGAACTGAGTCCCCATCA
>Ga0116223_10003848_pt1 | contig 13264 bp, 8 predicted proteins | sample Sb_taG_3_FD_90092 | JGI IMG/M metagenome (GOLD analysis project Ga0116223, IMG submission 90092) | Peat soil microbial communities from Weissenstadt, Germany - Sb_50d_a_PC metaG | ecosystem: Environmental > Terrestrial > Soil > Wetlands > Peat | place: Germany: Weissenstadt | collected 2010-09-21 | reverse complement strand
TTTTGCACGTCGTAGGATATCCCGAGAAAGCAGGCCGGTGAACCAACTCTCCAGGGTTGGTGTCCGGTTGTTGGCGCACCTGTCGTAGTGGCGCGCCTCTTCCTTTTGCAGGGAGATTTCGCATATGGTTACCCTTCGCTTACCCGACGGCAGCACCAGACAGGTCGCTCAGGGCACCCGCCCTCGTCAAGTTGCGGAAGGCATCGGCAAACGTCTCGCCCAGGCTGCCGTGGCGGCCAAGGTCAACGGCGTCATCACCGACCTCGATCGGGAGTTGCCCGACGAGCACGGCGAAATGTCTTTCCAGATCCTGACCGACAAGGACCGCGAAGCACTCGACGTTCTGCGGCACAGCTGCGCGCATGTCATGGCCCGCGCCGTGATGCGGCTCTTTCCGGGCGTCCAGCTCGCCTTTGGACCCACCATCGAAAACGGCTTCTATTACGACATCGACGTCACACCTCCTCTCCGTGAGGAGGATTTCCCGCGCATCGAGGAAGAGATGCGCCGTATCGTCAAGGATGCGGAGCCGTTCGAACGCTTCGAACGACCAACCGCCGAAGCGCGGGCCCTCTGCCAGGATTTGGCGCAGGGCTACAAGATCGAACACATCGACGACGACCTGAAGCAATACCCCACCTTGAGTTTTTACCGGCAGGGTGAGTTCATCGACCTGTGCCGCGGTCCGCATATTCCCAACGCCGGCAAGATCGGCGCGTTCAAGCTGCTCAGCATCGCCGGGGCCTACTGGAAGAATGATTCGTCGCGCAAACAGCTTCAGCGGTTGTACGGCACTGCGTTCTTCAATCAGAAAGACCTCGATGCCTACTTGCACCAGTTGGAAGAGGCGAAGAAGCGCGACCATCGGGTGCTCGGCAAGCAGCTCCGGTTGTTCACGATCAGCCAGGTCGCCGGCAGCGGCTTGATCTTGTGGATGCCCAAGGGCGCGACCGTGCGCGGCATCCTCGAGACCTTCATCAAGGATGAACTGGTCAAGCGCGGCTACCAGCCGGTCTACACCCCGCACGTCGGCCGGCTCGAGCTTTACCGCACCAGCGGACATTTTCCGTATTACCGCGACGCACAGTATCCGCCGATGTACCATCACCCGGCCGGGTCCGCGCTGGATCTCGCCCAGCATCGACTGGCAGCAGGTCCCCTCGATGAGAAGCGCGAACTGGACATGGTTCAGTTCATGGCCCTCACTCAGTTCCACGTGCCCGGCTATGCGGAGGCGAAGGATCCGGAAGCAAAGCTGGAAACAGTGCACCGCTACGTTCAAGCCGTGCTGAGTGCGATGGATGTGGACGTGCCCGCCTATGGCGAGGCGAAGAGTTATTCCGAACGGGCCGAGGCGCTATTGAGCTGGCTCAAGGAGCAGGAGGGCTACCTGCTCAAGCCGATGAACTGCCCGCACCACATCCAGATCTACAAGGCCGAGCCGCGCAGCTATCGCGATCTGCCCGTGCGGCTGGCTGAATTCGGCACGGTTTACCGCTACGAACAGACCGGGGAACTGTCCGGGATGACGCGCGTCCGTGGTTTCACCCAGGACGATGCGCACCTGTTCATCACCCCCGAACAGACCGAGAGCGAGATGCGCGCGAACATCGATCTGGTGCTGTTCGTGCTGTCGAGCCTTGGCCTGAGCGACTATCGCGTTCGCGTCGGTCTGCGGGCGCCGGGCAGCGGCAAGTATGTCGGCAGCGAGGAAGATTGGAATAATGCCCAGCACGTCCTTGTGGACATCGTTCGCAACCTGGGCATGAATTACACGGCCGAGGAGGGAGAAGCAGCCTTCTACGGGCCGAAAATCGACTTTGTCGTGCGCGACTGCATCGGACGCGAGTGGCAGCTCGGCACCGTGCAGCTCGATTACAACTTGCCCAAGCGCTTCGAGCTGGAATATATCGGCCCCGACAATCGCCCGCATCGGCCGGTGATGATCCACCGGGCGCCGTTCGGCTCGATGGAGCGGTTCGTCGGCATCTTGATCGAGCATTTCGCCGGTGCCTTCCCACTCTGGCTGGCGCCGGAACAGGTGCGGGTCTTGCCGGTCAGCGAGAAATTCAGCGATTACGGCCGGCGCGTCGAAGGTGAGCTGAAATCCCACGGCTTTCGCGCGACCGGCGACTATCGCCCGGAGAAGATCGGCTACAAGATCCGCGAGGCCCAACTCGAGAAGATCCCCACCATGCTCGTGGTCGGCGAGAAAGAGCAGACTGCGAGCACCGTGGCGGTCCGCGACCGCGTTGACGGCGACATCGGCACCATGACCATGCCTGAACTGGTCTCCCGGCTGCAAAAAGAACTGCGAGAGAAGCGCATTCGCTAAGTCGACGTGCCTGAATCAGCAGCAGGAGATGGAACTTGCGTGGCATGCCTTCGCGGCCCGGCATCCCACATTGATTGGCAAACCCTGAGTAGTCGAAAAGCTAAGGGCGATCCTAAATCTTCCTCGCAGTGAAATCAATGAAGAAGCGCTCCAGGGGAAAGGGAACGCCGGGCCCGGAAGAGAGCGGACAGGACGTAGAATGCCAGGGCCACCAGCACCAGGTACCGGAAGCCGACAAGCATCGAGCTGTATTCCGCCAATCCGCCGGCCATGGCGCCGGCGATGTTGGCGGCGAATGCGCGATCGGGCTGAGCGCTGCCGGCAAAGGCGACGGCAAAGACTACCCCGGCGAACAGGATCGGCGTGAACACCAACACGCATGACCCGAGCACCTGCCAGCCCCGGCTCATTCCAAGGAAGAAATCGAGGGGGACGACGATGTTGAGCGCCAGCGCTGCGAGCAGACCCACGTAGTAGGGCCAGACGCGCACCGGCCGGACCGCCAGGACATAAAGATTAGCTGCCAGGATCATGATGAGCACCGCGAAGAATACGACGGAGTTGACCATCCAGGTGCTGCCGAAGAGCAATGCAAGATGCACCACCGCCTTCGTTTCGATCAGCATGAAGCCCGCCCCCAGAAAAAACAGTTGTCCGTTCAAGGCCCAGTCTCCGCCGGCCTCCTGCCGGCTGGGCAGGCACAAGAAGAGCAGCACTAGGGCCAACCCTCCCATGACTGCGGCGCCGCGCAAGCTCACGTTGGGAATGACGGGCTTCCGAAGGTAAAGGAACGGCCAATCGTCCGTTGACGGACGCAGAGCCTCTGCCGGTGCGATCACGTTAGCCAATCCGAGGCGCTCGTAGCTCTCGGCCGTCTGCGGCGTGGGCAGCGTAGCGAAGCCGTTTGCGCTCTCCCGAATGGGGGCAACGTCCTTGCGCAGCCAGTATTCGGGATGCTGCCCAAAGGCATCGCCCAAGCGCCTCGTCTCCCCGGCGAAGAACATCGTGAAGCCAGAGAAGCTCTGTTCCGGTGCCACAGTCTCCAGGTAAGGCAGCGTCAAAACCAGCGGCGCTGTCCCGAAGGCTTCGGTCAAGCCCTGATGCAGCCGGGCGACGATCCAGCCTTGCCGGAAGTAGTTGTACATGACGAAGAGCCCGTCCGGTTTCAGGTGGCGGCGCACGTCGGCAAACGCCTGCCGGGTGAACAGGTAACTCTCCAGGCGGATATTGCTGTAGCTGCTGTGCAGGACCAGCGAATCGACCAACGCGTAGACGATGAGGTCGTACTGCTTGTCGGAGGCGCGGAGGAAATTGCGGCCGTCGTCCAGATGCACGCGGACGCGCTCGTCTTCATAGGGCCGGTCCGGGTGGTTTTGTTGTCCCAACCGCTGGATGACCGGATCGATTTCGACAGCGTCGATGTGCTTGGCGCCCCACTGCAACGCTCGGCTGACGTCGTTTCCCGAGCCCGCTCCGATGATCAGCACGTCGCCGAAGGGCTGTCTTCCTGAATCGCGGGCCAGCAAATGAGGCAGCGCGTAGGCGAAGCCGGAAGCATCGTCGCGCGAAACCATCGTCTGGTGGCCGATCATGTTCACATTGATCGTCCGGTAAGGAGCGTTGTAGTCGACCCGGTAATAAGGGGACCAGAAATACTCGGCAACGAGCTGGCCATTGCTTGTCTGCCGACCCGTGGGAAAAGATGCCAGGGCCAGCGCGCACAGCACCACGACAAATTGCATCCCCAAAGGAACCCAGGCAGCCGGGGCATTGAGGCTCCGGCTGTCGCGCACCACAAAGTAGGCGATGGCCGAGAGGGCCGGCAGGAACCACCAAAAAGGGGGCAGCTCCAGCCACGCACAACCTGCAAATAGGACGATGCCGATGGCGCTGCCAAGGATATTGATGGTGTAGGCTTGCACGCGATTGGGCAGGCGGTTCAGGGCTCGGCCGAGCTGCTGGCCGGGGCCGATGAAGGCCAGGGCAATCAGCAGGAAGAAGCAGCCGCCCACCGCTTCGATGGGAATGACGAATCGAGCGATGTCAACCGGCTTGTACTCCGTGCCGAAGAAAACGAATTGCGGAGAGCCTTGGTGGCCAACTTCAATCACGATCTGGTCCGATCCGGACACCCAGGTGACCCAGTGAGCGGCCGCAAACGCGATCGCGAGCAAGGCAGGAGTCCAGAAGATGAAGCTGCGTTTGGCTCCAGCAATCAGACAGCCCGCAGACATCCCCAAGAAACAGGCGAGCAACACCGTGTTGGTGAAGAAGGTCAGATAAACGACGTGGGACGGGAACCAGCGAATGCAGGCAAGTTCCAGAAACAGCACAAGGACGCTGATCAGGAACAGCTCCCAGGTCGAGCGTGTCCGCGAGAAGGATGTCGCTGAAGTGTCGTCCGCGCCGGGGGCAATTTCCATTCGCTATCCTCCCTCATATCCAGAAGCACCCCGGGATCATCCTCGATTCCGAGATAGTTCTTGGAACCAGGGTGCCGGTGAGCCCGGGTGCATTGCCGCATTTGTTGGTAAGTTTTTCGTTTAACCGCGAGCCAGCGGCGAGCGCGTGAACAGAAGGCGATCGGATCCTGTCTGTTCACGCGCTCGCCGCTGGCTCGCGGTTAAACGATTTTTCGGGCGACGCAGTAACGGGAATGCACCCAGGTCGCCCTGAGTCATTTACAGGATTTCCTAACTGAGTTACACTTATAGGAAAGCCAGGTTTTGGCCGAGCATACTGCCTGATTTGAGGCCGCGATGCTGGGTATGCAGAGCGCTGCCGGCCGCGCGGAGATTTCTGTCGAGCCAAAGGAATCCTTATGCCGCATGCCATTGTCGATCCGGAGGAACTCCGGCGTTTCGCTCATAACCTCAAACAGTTCAACAACGACCTGCACAACCGCATGTCCGTCTTGCACGGCCAGCTGGTGGCCTTGGGCAACACCTGGCGTGACAAGGAGCACGAAAAATTCTCGGTGGAATTCGAGCAAACGCTACTCGTCGTCAAGCGTTTCATGGAAGCAGCCAATTTGCATATTCCGTTCCTGCTGCGCAAGGCGGAGCGGGTCGAAGAGTATCTGCAACAGCGCTAGGGGTTGAGGCATGGGCCAATCCGCACGAGTAACGTCGATCGAGACGGTCGAGAGGTTTCGCAATGCCCTCTGCGAATTTGGCAAAGACGTTCAGGACAGCCTTGGTGCGGCGGAGATGCAAATCCATCGCACATTCGATTGGCTGGCCGAGCGCCTGAAATACTGGCAGCACCAGATCCGTGTGCGCGAGGAGGAACTGGTGCGGGCCAAGATCGAGCTTACGTCGCGCAAATTTGCCAACCGGGACGGCAAGGGAGCGGGCATCACCGATCAGGAGAAAGCATTCCGCAAGGCGCAGGCGCGTCTGAAGGAGGCGGAGGACAAGGTCGCCTGTTGCCGCCGCTGGCATCCCCTGTTGGAGCACGCGGTCAAGGAATATCAGGGCCCCGCGCGCCAGCTCTCCAGCGCCATGGATATCGATCTCGTACACAGTCTCGCTCTCCTCGACCAGAAACTGGCCGCGTTGGACGCCTATCTTCGCTTGGCCCCGCCCTCCACGTCCGACGTGGCAAGTGTCGGCAGCTCGTTCGACAGTGCCGCTGCGGGCGAAGCCCTTCCTTCTGTTTCCATGCCTGCCCCCGCAGAGCCCTCGGAAGCCAAGCCTGAAGAATCGGCAGCCGAGAAACAACCGGAGGACGTGGACGAGCCTTTGGCTGGTTCAAGTCCAGTGTCGGAAAAAGGGTCTGCCCCCTTCTCCAACACCTGAGGAGGAACGCACGATGAACCTGAGCAACAGCTCGATGGAATTGAACGGCACCTTGAAAGACCTGCGCGTCCTGTGGGAGGAGACGAAAGCGGTCTGGAGCGATCCCGTGAGCCGGGATTTCGAAGAGCATCGTTGGCTACCCATCGACGAGCGCGTCCGCGCGGCGCTGCGAGCAATGGAGCGGCTCGCTCCGGTCATCGAAAGAGTCCAGCACGAGTGTGAGTGAGCCCCGGCAGGAATCCTACCCAGCGTCTTCGTTACCGCAACACCCAAACGATCGATTCTTTCTCATGACCGAACCTATTCTGATTAGCCGGCAACGTGAAATCTTGCGCGACCTGCACGCCCTCATTGCCGAACGGGCTCGTCTTGAGCCCACGGTCGATGCGGAGTTCGCCACGCGCAACGAAGCGGCGGAGAAGGAATTCCAGGCGAGCTGCCAGTCGGTGATTTCGCGCTTCGAGTCCGAAAAGGATTTGTCCCAGAACGAATTTCAAACGACCGAGCACCGCGTCCGCAAGCGCTTCGATACCGAACGCCTTGCCCAGGACAAGGAATTTCACGACGCCCAGCAGCGGATCACCGGCCAGTTCGAGGCGGAGAACGCCGCCGCGAAGGATGAATATCAGAAGGCGCGCTCGATGAGCGTGGGCGGCTTCAAAGTGAACAAGCGCAAGGCGGACAACCATCTGGCGGAGGATCGGGAAAAAACTGCCGAGGCCCGGGACAAGGCCAAGGAATTTGACCGCGCCGCAACCGAATTGCTGCAAGCCTGGAGGCAGGAACGTGACTACGGACCGTTGCCGCCTCCGGAAAAGCCGGATCGCTCCTACAAGGACGCCTTCCGCCAATTGCAGGAATGCCTGTCCAAAGGCGAAACCCTTTTTCGCGCCCTTGAAGAGCTGCGCTTGCCCCGGTTCTTCGAGGGCAAGAGTTTCATCATTTATTACGTCGTTCTGCTTTTGCTGACGGCCGGGTGTGGCTTCCTGCTGTTTCCGGAAGACCGCCTCGTCGCGATCGGGATCGGCGCTGCAGCCGGCGTGGCCGTGGGAGGCGCGCTTGGTCTTTGGCTTTACGCGCGGGCCAAGGCACGGGTGACGGCAGCCTATCAGCCACTGCGCCAGGCCCTGATCGACATCGAGGAGGCCTGTCAGAAATGCGAGGAGCAGGCCCGCGGCGAACAGCAGCGGCGCATTTCGCAGGCGCGCAAGCTGCGGGACAAGGAAAACAACCAGGCAACCGAGAAAATTCGCGGGGCGCGGACCGCGATCAAGCAACGCCGCGATAAGGAGTGGAGCGAGGCCGAGCAGAAATACCAGAGCAAGGTCGCAGATAGCACCCAGCGCCGCGATACCGACCTGCGTGAAGCTCACGAAAAATACCAGAAGCTGCGGGCCGAAATCTATGAACGCTACGAAAACGACTCCCGCCAAATCCACGAGCGCCGCTACAAGCTGATGACCGACAGCAAGACGCGCCATGAACAGGAGTGGGGCTCGCTGACGGGCAACTGGCACCAGGGACTCGGTCGCATGTATGGCGCCGTCGAGGAAATCAATCGCGAAAGCAACGGCCTATTCCCTGCCTGGACGAGTCCCATCTGGAACAACTGGGCACCCTCGGGCGTGGTTCCGCCGGTGATCTATTTCGGGAACTACGCTGTAGACCTCGCGCAGCTGCCCAACGGACTGTCCCACGATGAACGCCTCAAACCAACGGTCCCAACGCAGTTCACGCTGCCGTCTTTCCTCGACTTCCCCCGCCGCTGCTCCCTCTTGATCAAGGCAGCGGACCAGGGCAGAACGCACGCCGTCCAGCTCTTGCAGGCGGTCATGCTCCGCTACCTGACGTCTCTTCCGCCCGGCAAGGTCCGCTTCACGATCATCGACCCGATGGGCCTGGGCGAGAACTTCGGCGCCTTCATGCACCTTGCCGACTACGACGAAGGGCTGGTCAACAGCCGCATCTGGACCGAAATGGCCCACATCGAGCAGCGGCTGGCGGACATGACGCTGCACATGGAAAACGTGTTGCAGAAATACCTGCGCAACCAGTACGAAAGCATTGAAGAGTACAATGCTCAGGCCGGCGAAGTGGCCGAGCCGTTCCGCATCCTGGTGATCGCCAACTTCCCGGCAAATTTTTCCGCCGAAGCCTCGCGCCGGCTCGTCAGCATCCTCAGCGGCGGAGCGCGCTGCGGCGTTTACGCATTGATCAGCGCGGACACGAAGCAGGAAATACCGCAGAATTTTGCGCTCGCCAACATCGAGGAGCGTGCCGTCACTCTCGAATGGACAGGCCAGCGATTTCTGTGGAAGGATGCCGACTTCGAACCCTTCCCCCTGAGCGTGGAAACGCCTCCGAGCGCCGAGTTCTGCACGCGCGTCCTGCACGTGGTCGGTGCGAAAGCACGCGATGCCAATCGCGTGGAAGTTCCGTTCGAGTTCATTGCTCCGCCCGCGGACCAGTACTGGAAGAGCGACAGCCGTTCGGGAGTGGACGTGGCTCTCGGGCGTGCGGGCGCTACGAAGCGGCAGCATCTGAAGCTGGGCCAGGGAACGTCGCAGCACGTTCTCATCGCCGGCAAGACTGGTTCTGGAAAATCAACGCTGCTTCACGCACTGGTGGTCAATGTTTCCTTGCTCTACAGCCCGGAGGAAATCGAGCTTTACCTCATCGACTTCAAGAAGGGCGTGGAGTTCAAGACCTACGCGGCCCATCAGTTGCCGCACGCGCGCGTGGTGGCGATCGAAAGCGACCGCGAGTTTGGCCTCAGCGTTCTTCAGCGCCTTGACGTGGAGTTGAAATTGCGCGGCGATCGTTTCCGCGACGTCGGCGCGCAGGATGTCAATTCCTATCGCCAGGTCAATGGGACCGCGCCGCTGCCGCGCATCCTGCTCGTCGTGGACGAATTCCAGGAATTCTTCGTCGAGGATGACAAGGTCGCCCAGGAAGCCTCGCAGCTGCTCGATCGCCTGGTGCGGCAAGGCCGTGCTTTTGGGCTGCACATCCTGCTCGGCTCGCAGACGTTGGGCGGCGCCTATTCGCTGGCGCGCAGCACCGTGGACCAGATGGCGGTGCGCATCGCCCTGCAATGCAGCGAGGCCGACGCCCACTTGATCCTCAGCGACGATAATTCCGCGGCCCGGCTCCTGTCTCGACCGGGTGAAGCGATTTACAACGATGCCAACGGCCTCGTGGAAGGCAACAATCCCTTCCAGGTTGTCTGGCTGCCTGAGCCGCGGCGCGACACGCTCCTGGATCTCATCCGCGACATGGACCGCAAGCGCAATGCGGATAAGACGAGGATCCAGCTCGTTTTCGAAGGCAACGTTTTGGCCGATGTTGGGAAAAATGTTCACCTGAGCCAGATGCTCGCGGCTCCCACCTGGCCCGAATCTCCGCGTGGCTTTCACGCCTGGCTCGGCGAGCCCATGGCGATCAAGGACCCGACGGCGGCGTTCTTCCGCAGGCAGAGCGGCAGCAACCTGCTGCTGGTCGGCCAGCAGGACGAGGCTGCCCTCGGAGTCATGGTCACCTCGCTGCTTAGCCTGGCCGCACAGCATGATCCCGCGGACGAGGCCAACCGGAGCACGTCCGCCCGTTTCTGCGTGCTCGATGGCAGCCCGCCCGATACGCCGCATGCCGGCTACTTTGCACGCATTGCCGACCTGGTCCCGCACCCCGTGCAAGTCGTGGGTTGGCGTGAGTTGCCCAACGTGATCGCGGAATTGGCCGAACTGGTCGACCGTCGGCAGAAGAACAACGAAGTCGAGGGCCCGGCTGCCTATCTCTTCATCTATGGCCTGCAACGTTTCCGCGACCTGCGCCGGGAGGAAGACGACTTCGGTTTTTCGCGTGGCGAGGAAAAGCCAAGCCCCGCGAAGCAGTTTGCCACCCTCTTGCGCGAAGGAGCAGCCGTCGGCGTGCACGTACTCCTGTGGTCCGACACCCTCAACAACGCGGCCCGCGCGATCGATCGGCAGGCCATGCGCGAGTTCGAGATGCGCGTGCTCTTCCAGATGAGCGCCACCGACTCGAGCGCCCTGATCGACAGCCCGGTTGCCGGCAGGCTGGGGGCCCATCGAGCCTTGTTCCACACCGAGGAAGAGGGACGCCTGGAGAAATTCCGCCCCTATGGCTTGCCCGCCGATGCCTGGTTGGCCTCGTTCCAGCAGCAGATGAGCAAGAAACGCATCGTGCAATCCGTCCGCCAGAAGGTGTAGTTACACAGACATCGCCATATACTCGGGCGGCAGCAACCCGCCGTTAAGTGAGTCAGTAATTGCAGATATCCACCGTTGGTGGAAGTGGTGGAAGTCGCCCGGTTCGAGGCGGGTCCAGCCGTGAATCGGCATGTTTAACCTCAGTAAATCATGGCTGTTCTACCAGCGCCCGCAGCGGCGGGCCAGCCGCCGCAACTCGACGTAGACCAGCGGCAGCAGCTTTTCCGCCGCAACCACTTCGCCCTGCTCAATTTGTTGAAGAGTCTGCATGACTTCGGTCATGTCGAATCGCCACGACCAACTTTCTGGAGAAGCCCTTCGCCGTTTTCACTATCCGGCTACAATATGCCGGATTTCATGATCGGCACGACGATGCCCCCCAACCGCCCCAAAGGGACCGGCAACAACCATGAACGATGACGTTCAGCCTGACCTGAGCGTGGCCCCTGTTACCTCCGCGGAGGAGTCGTTTGCGGATGTCGCACCTCCCGAACGTATCGGTCGTTACCGTATCGAACGGGTGCTTGGCCAAGGCGGCTTCGGCATTGTCTATCTGGCCCGTGACGACCAGTTGCAGCGTCTCGTGGCCATCAAAGTCCCGCACCGTCATCTTGTAACTCAGGCAGCCCACGCCGATGCCTATCTAACGGAAGCTCGCACGGTTGCCGCCCTGGATCATCCGCACATCGTCCCCGTCTTCGATGTCGGCAGCAGCGAGGACTGCCCCTGTTTTGTCGTATCGAAGTTTATTGAAGGCAGCACTCTGGCCGAGCGGATCAGGGCGAACCGGCCTTCCGTGGCGGAAGCAGCGGAACTCGTGGCGACGGTGGCCGAGACGCTGCACTATGCTCATCGCCAAGGGCTGGTCCATCGAGACATCAAGCCAAGCAACATCCTGCTCGACAAGGGCGGCAAGCCATTCGTGGTCGACTTTGGACTGGCTTTGCGGGAACGGGACATCGGCAAGGGGCCAAGCTATGCCGGAACCCCTGCCTATATGAGTCCAGAACAAGCTCGTGGCGAAGGGCATCGAGTCGATGGCCGCAGTGACATCTTTAGCCTGGGCGTGGTCTTTTACGAACTCTTGACCGGGCGGCGACCGTTTCATGCGACCTCACCGGAGGAACTACTACAGCAAATCACGAGCAGGGAACTTCGTCCACCCCGGCAATGGGATGATACGATCCCCAAAGAACTGGAACGCATTTGCATCAAGGCCCTGTCGAAGCGGGCTTCGGAGCGATACACGACCGCCAAGGACATGGCTGACGATCTGCGGCATTTTTTCGAGCAATCCACCCAAGAAGAGAGGCAGGCACTTCGCTCCCATATTTCAGCAGCCAGCATTCCTCCCGCTGCCTTGGTATCCACTCTGCTTCCCAGTCCCGTGCCTAGTCCGGCCTCGGATCAGCAGCCAATCAAGATCGTGCCCAAGGGCTTACGGTCCTTCGACGCCCAGGATGCCGACTTCTTCCTCGAGCTGCTACCTGGTCCTCGTGACCGTGAGGGATTGCCGGACAGTATTCGCTTTTGGAAATCTCGCATCGAAGAGATGGATGCCGACAACACCTTTTCCGTGGGCCTGATCTACGGCCCAAGTGGTTGTGGCAAATCCTCCCTGGTGAAAGCTGGTCTGCTGCCTCGGCTGTCCGACAACGTGATCGCCGTGTATGTCGAGGCCACTGCGGAGGAGACAGAGACACGCCTGCTGAACGGGCTGCGGAAATGGTGTCCCGCCTTGCCCGCTCATCTGGGATTAAAGGAGACGTTGGCCGCTCTGCGACGTGGGCAAGGCATTCCGGTCGGCAAAAAGGTGCTGATCGTCCTTGACCAGTTTGAACAATGGCTGCACGCCAAGAAAGAGGAAGAGAACACGGAACTTGTGCAAGCCCTGCGGCAATGCGATGGAGCAAAGGTGCAGTGTGTCGTAATGGTGCGTGATGACTTTTGGTTGTCCGTCAGCCGCTTTCTACTAGAACTGGAGATTCGGCTACTCGAAGGGCAGAACTCAGCGTTGGTCGACTTGTTTCCTCTTCGCCATGCAGAAAAAGTGCTGGCGGCGTTTGGGCGGGCCTTCGGCGTACTGCCTGAAAATCCAAGCGAAACCAGCAAGGCCCAGAAACAGTTTCTTGAACAGGCCGTGTCTGGCTTGGCCCAGGAAAACAAAGTCATTTGCCTCCGGCTGGCCTTGTTTGCCGAGATGATGAAAGGAAGGCCGTGGACACCCGCCACGCTCAGAGAAGTCGGCGGAACACAGGGCGTCGGCGTCACATTTCTTGAAGAGACGTTCAGTGCGAACACTGCTCCCCCGGAACATCGTTATCATCAAAAAGCGGCAAGGGGAGTTTTGAAAGCACTGCTCCCCGAATCCGGCACTGACATCAAGGGCCTCATGCGGTCGTATGGCGAACTGCTCGATGCGTCGGGCTACACCAACCGCCCACGGGACTTTGACGAACTGATCCGCATTCTTGATAGCGAAATCCGCCTCATCACGCCGACCGACCCCGAGGGAAAGGATGAAGGCGGAAGGATGAAGGATGAGTCAGAGAAGCCTGCCGATTCATCCTTCATCCCTCATCCTTCATCCTTGCGTTACTACCAACTCACCCACGACTATCTGGTTCACTCGTTGCGAGAATGGTTGACGCGCAAGCAAAAGGAAACGCGCCGTGGCCGGGCGGAACTGCGGCTGGCTGAGCGAGCCGCCGCGTGGAACAGCAAGCCGGAGAATCGCCACCTGCCGGCGTGGTGGGAATGGGCCAACATACGGCTCTACACCCGCAAACGCGACTGGACGCCGCCGCAACGGCGTATGATGCGCCGGGCTGGGCCCTACCATGCCGTGCGCGGCGGCCTGCTTGTCTTGGCTTTGGTCGTGCTGACCTTCGCCGGCTGGTGGA
>Ga0116223_10003847_pt1 | contig 13267 bp, 15 predicted proteins | sample Sb_taG_3_FD_90092 | JGI IMG/M metagenome (GOLD analysis project Ga0116223, IMG submission 90092) | Peat soil microbial communities from Weissenstadt, Germany - Sb_50d_a_PC metaG | ecosystem: Environmental > Terrestrial > Soil > Wetlands > Peat | place: Germany: Weissenstadt | collected 2010-09-21 | reverse complement strand
GTCATTGAAATCCACAACGAACATCTCATCCTCGGGATTGCTCGAATGCGCAAATGCGAAAACCGCGGCGGCTACTTCCGAAAGCTTCGGACCCATGCTGCGGCTATGGTCAACAATTAAACCTACGGTTACGGGAGTGTCTCCCTGTTGAAAAACGGTGATTTCCTGTGGACGCCCGTCGTCGTAGACGCGGAAGTTCTGCGGACTCAGGCCCCGAACGACTTTTCCGTTCGTGTCCGTCACGCTAACGGGCAGCACCACCAGTTCCGCCTTCACGGAAATCTTGGACTGGCTGGCCGGGGCGGATGCAAGGGGTGGCGATTGCAGAGATCGCGGATAGCCGCCGAGTGTACAAAAGAGCAAAAGACCGGCAAGGAAAAAGAAGCCTTCGAAAAGCCTGCGCCTCGGAGATCGGATGGTTCGATTCACGAGCAAGTCTCCTTGCGCCGCGGGTGTCATTCATCAGACCCGCGGCGCACCGGAGTTTCGCTATGATTATGGACCTTAGCTAACGAGTCGCTTCAGCAGGAACGCCACGCCGAGCGATGCGATCCCAACCAGCGCAAGTAGAGGAATGGAGCTACTCGTCTTCGGCAACTGCTCGGTCTCTGCCACAACAGGCGCAGACGTAGGCGTCGCCGCTTCAGCGGCAGGCGGAGTGGTCTGGATCACCTGGGATACCGGCAATTCCTCCTGCGTCGGGGTCACGGCGACGATCGGAGCCGTTTTCAAATCCGTTGTTTCGACGGCGAGCGCGGGAACGGGTTCATTCGCTGCCGCGGCTAGCTGGATTGCACGTTGCTTCGGATAAACGAATTCCTGACCGAAGTTATCGCCTGGATAAAACCAGGCCTTGATTGCTTCGGGATTGTCGCCCGGCCGCTCGACGAACTTGACCACCGTTTCGCCGGTCGGGCGAAGCCGGTAGTTGTTGATTGCAAGGATCGTGGCGATTATCTGCGAACCATCGGCATTGAAGATCTGCACGATGTGGCGGTCGGAGGGCGAATCGAGCAACTTAAAAGTGTACGTGCCGGCGGGCAGAATTTGCCCGGGAATTTCGAACGCTGATCAAACGTCATGACTGTCTTCTTGTTCCACTCATCGGCTCGAGCGCCGGGAGCCAACGTGGCGCCAAGCAATGAGAGCGCAAGCACAACCAAGATTGTCTTTACTGTCTTCATTTCCGTTCCTCCCAAGAGTCTAAGTACCGGTTGATAGCTGAGGCCCGTATGCTAGCCTGCGGCGAACGAAGCGTCTGTTCACTTAAGGACACATCCGGGCATCTGACGGCAATTTCGCGGCGGCGGGGAATGATGCAGTGGTGGTACTCGACGTCGCCAAAAGATGAGCGCGCTAATTCAGGTGTCTGAGAGCGTTTACGATCTTCCTGGCCTCTTTCATTCTTTCCTTGTAGTAGGTCGGGCCGAGGAGGACTTCTTTGTCACCTAATTGCACTCGTTCTTTGATGCCTTCTTTCGACAAAAATAATGCCAGCGCTATATACGTCTTGATTTCTTTTTCTAAGAACTCGACTGCGTGCCGCTTCGATTCATCCATTTTTCACCTCGAGATTGCCACGAACATTACAGCTTGATGGTAAGTGAGGCTCGGATCCCTCGAGCCTCGTTTGAATCCGGGCGCTCAGTTGAGCGCGATGACCTGGCGGAAGGGGCTCCGTCAGGAACATCACAATTCGGTGTCAACTAGATGCGGCCGAGAAGCAGGAGTACCACTACGACCACCAAGATCAATCCCACTCCGCCTGTCGGCGCGTAGCCCCAGTCGCGGCTGTGCGACCACCTTGGCAGCACGCCCAAGAGCGCCATTATCAAAACCACGATCAAAATCGTTCCGAGCATTGTTCCCTCCGTGTTTCTCTAATTCGCTGACCTAGGAATGGATCCTCGCCTAACTGACAGCACCGCCGGGGCGACTCGACCGGTCTGCATCGCAGCCGCCCTCGAAAGCGAGATTGCAAAGGCGGCTACAGCACCACGTTGATGGCTATACGCACGCCGGGGTAGTAGGGGTTGTACAGGTAATATCCCCCGTCAACGAAATCAACGTAGACGTCATCGGTGTAATACCAGCCGTCCGGCCAGGGTTCGACAAATCCGAACCAAAAGCCGCCGTACTGGAATCGCGAGTAGCCTTCAACGATCTGGGGATTGCCGATGCGGAAATGATGCTCGCGCCCAAAATTGGAGCGGAAGCGGTCGTCCGGTATGCGACCTTCGCCTCGAGCGCTGAGTCGTAGCGCCGGCGCTGAGCGTTGCCTCTGCTCATCGGCCGGGCTCCGCTGAACACGTTGTTGCTGTTGGCGGTCCTGCTGACCATTGGCTTCTTGCTGCTTTTCGGGCTTGGCCTGCTTTTCTTCTTTTACGGGCTTGGCTTCTTGTTGTTTCTCAGGCTTCGCGGGCTTTTCCTGTTTCACGGCCTTGGCTTCTTGCTGTTTTTCAGGCTTGGCCTGCTTTTCCTGTTGCGCGGGCTTGGCCTTCTCCTCCTGTTTCGGAGGCTTGGCGTCTTGATCGTGTTGATCCTGCAGTGCGTATGTGGGAACAGCCGCTCCGAGAAGAAGGAGCAGAATCCCCGTGCCGATTAGTCCAACTGGTTTCATGAGTGTTGCCTCCGTTACGGTGATTTCATGCGCCCCTCGATTCTTAGCGTTGGGCGCGCTTCGTACTTCCTGTGTTTCTGTTCGGTCGATGACACGCTAGCCTTCCGGCTATCGTTCATCCAGGTTCATTTACGTCCCAACGTGTATGCGGGAAAGCGAATGTAAAACTCCAAAGACGTTCAGCAGCCACAAAACGGTGGCGATCACCACGACGCCATTCAAAATCGATTTGATAGTGTTCTGCATCGGTATGAAGCTGTTGACCAGCCAAAGCAGGACACCCACCACCACCAGAACTAGCAATACTTGAAGTAAAGGCATGAACTATTGACCTCCATTTCTTCGCAGGCAGACACTCCGACCGGTCCCAAGGCGTTGCACCCTTATTCTCGATTGACCCAGGTGTTTCTAGTGCCGGCTGGAGTGGGAAGGGTCCTGCGATCTCCAGTGTTAGGCGGAAGCTCTTGGACTTCTTAGCGCCTTGGTTCTCTTGCTCCACCCATACGCCAGCATCTTAGAAGGAGGGACGATAAGTGTCTGTTCAGTTGTGCACACATTTGCACCCGGCTTGCGGATTTGCGGCCGCATGCTACGATAATTGGCAGGGAGGCGCGGGTGTCCATGGCAGCTACGGCTTCAAATCGCCCGAAACCCAATGGCAGCAAGGTGTTTAACGTTCAAACATTTCTCGATTCGGCGGGTGTGGCCCGGAGAGTTGCGGAGTTTAAGAAAAAGGAAACGATCTTCTCGCAAGGGGATCCCGCTAAGAATGTCCTATATATTCAAAAAGGCGGGGTGAGGCTCTCGGTCGTCAATGAAACCGGCAAGGAGGCCGTTGTCGCGGTATTGGGACCAGGCGATTTTTTTGGCGAAGGATGCCTCGCCGGCCAGCCGATTCGAATCGGGACGGCCTCGGCCATTACCGCGACAACCGTGCTTATCATTGAAAAGAAGGAAATGATTCGAGTGCTCCACCATGAGCACGCATTCTCCGACCGTTTCATTTCCTACATGCTTTCGAGGAATATCCGGGTTGAGGAGGATTTGATCGACCAGCTCTTTAACTCCAGCGAGAAGCGGCTGGCTCGCACGCTCTTGCTGCTCTCCCGCTACGGCAAGGAAGACAAACCCCAGCGCGTGCTTCCCAAAGTTTCGCAAGAGATGCTGGCGGAAATGGTGGGCACAACGCGATCACGCGTGAATTTCTTCATGAACAAATTCAGAAAACTGGGCTTCATCAAATACAACGGCGGACTTCAGATCAACACCTCGCTTCTGAGCGTTGTCCTGCACGACTGACGAACGGTTTCTCGCTGGATGCATTTATCGCGTGTTGAATAATACAGTGACATTCCGATCTGGCTCGGCCGTCGTCGGTCCACGGGAAATCCGGGGGTACGGCGAGATTTTCAGGCACAGGGGCACCGTCGCTTGCCTCGCAGGCCTGGCGGATTCTGCGGCAACTCGGTCGGAGTCGCCCGCGTCCGGTGGGACCGCTGTGGCGTAGAGGAGCACGACATGGCAATTCCGTATTACCACGTTGATGCGTTCACTGGCGAGCTGTTTGCAGGTAACCCCGCGGGGGTGTGCATCCTTCCAGCGTTTCTCGCGGATAGCGTGCTGCAGAAAATTGCGATTGAGAACAGGCACAGCAACACGGCTTTTGTTGTTCCGCGCGCGGATGGTGATTTCGACTTGCGCTGGTTTACGGCGAAGATCGAGGACGACCTATGCGGGCACGCGACCTTAGCATCGGCCTATGTGCTCGCGCTGCGGCAGCACAATGTGTGGCCGGTTCGCTTCCACACCCGCAGCGGCATTTTGACCATCGCGCGGGACCAAGACAGCTTCGAAATGGACTTTCCCGCGAGGCCGCCCCAACCCTGTGAGACGCCCGTCGGGCTCTTAGCAGCCTTGGGTTTGAAAGCGGCGCCAGTCATGAAATTGCGCGATTATCTGGTAGTGGTGGAGCGGGCTGTGCAGGTGCGAACGCTCGCGCCCGATATTGCCGCTCTCGCGAAACTGGATATCGGGACCGCCGGAGCAATTGTCACCGCTCCCGGCGAGGGTGAAGTGGATTACGTGTGCCGATTTTTCGCGCCGTCGATCGGAATCGATGAGGACCCAGCGACCGGCTCGATCCACTGCACGCTGGCGCCGTATTGGGCGGGGCGGCTGGGCAAGAACACGTTTCGTGCGCAACAACTCAGTGCCCGCGGTGGATGCATGCGGTGCACAATCGCCGGCGATCGCGTGAAGATCGCCGGAAGGGCGCGCTTGTACCTACAGGGCACGCTCGAAATCTGAAGTGTATGCCTCCAGAGCGAGAACCTAGCTTGCATTCCCGTCAACGAATTCGTGGCAATTTGCCTCTAAGAAGGCGGTGAAGTTTTGGCGACGGCCGGAAGCTGGGACAGAAATCCAGAGGTGTCACTATATTATTCAATTCTCAATAATTAAAGATTGGGTGGCACGCGTGATAGCCGCCTTCGCACACGGCCTTGCACCAAGGGCGCCCTACGTGTGCCTTTGCCGGCGATCTTGAGCTTGCTCGGAATGGCCATTCGCGTCTAGCCAGGACAAAAGACAACGAATGCTGCCGCGCGCCAAAGCGATGCTCGAATCAGCGGCACCGTAGTAGAGATTAATGGTGTCGCCGTCGGCTGCGATCGTGTAGCCGCACGGAAACACAACGTCTTGGACGTCTCCGTGACGTTCGTACTCCGCTTCAGGGGCAAACATCCAGGAATCACCCCGAATCAGGCATTTTTCCGGCTGTTCAATATCAAAGAGGGCCAGGCCAAGCCGATAGATGGAGCTTGAGGGCGTTGTTCGCACGCCGTGGTAAATCATCAGCCAGCCTCTTGGTGTCTCGATCGGCGGCGGCGACATTCCTATCTTGTTCGCGTCCCACCAGGCGCCACGCCGGGCTTCGAGCATGAGCTTGTGGTCGCCCCAATGGCGGAGATCGTCGGAGTAAGAGATCCAAATGTGAGCGCCGAGAGGCGTCATGGGGCGATGGATTAACGCCCAGGATCCGTTGATCCTTCTAGGAAGCAGGGCCGAATCTTTATCGTCCGGCGACATGATTACGCCGAGTCTCTCGAATGTATGGAAGTCCTTCGTGAGCGCGAGAGAGACACCGGGGCCGCCGCGCGAGTAGGACGTGTAAGTCACCGCAAATTGCTTGAGTTCCGGCACCCAGGTAATGCGCGGATCCTCGATGCCCCACACTTCCTCGGGGAATCGCTCGGGGTCGGGCATTAGCGTAGGCTCGCGATCGATCTGCCACCCATCCACGCCGTTTGCCGAGCGCGCCGCGCACAGGTGCGAGAGGCCGCGGCGATCTTCGACGCGGCAAAGCAGCAGAGTGGACCCGTCGGGCAGCAAGGTGGCGCCCGGATTGAAAACGCTATTCATGGAGTAGGGCCAATCTCTCGCGGTCAGCAGCGGATTCGATGCGTGCCGGTGAAACAAAGTGTCGTGTTGAATCATCATCTCTCTCATCTACTATCTGACCGCAAGAATCCGCGAGCTTTCACGCGGTGCAGCAGGGCAAGAAGACACTGAAGGGGTGGTCAAGACTTGTTGTCTGTCGCGCCTGATACTTCCAATTTGCGCATCTCCAGCAATGCCATGAGGAATGAAAGCGTCGATTCTGCGCCCTGGTTCTCATTGGCTCGATCGGGATGCAGACCATCGCGGCATCCGCCAGTGGTGGGATCGTAGAGCGCAATCTGCAAGTCGTTATCTCCCAGGAACCAATTGAAAGCAGTCCACGCTTCTTTCCGCCAGCGGTCCTCTCCCGTGGCGCGATAGGCTTGCAGAAAAGCTGAAACGGCCGCACAGGCTTCCACGGGCTGCTGATCGAAGCGGGCTTTTTCCGTCGTCTTGGAGTGGAAACCGTGCGAACCGATCGGCACGAAGTGCCCCTTTACGTCACAACACTGCACCGTCGCCAGCCAATCCAAGGCCTCGAGCCCGGCCGATACCATCGCATCATTTCCGCCGCGCATTCCTGCGCGAATGAGCGCCTGCGGTAGTCGAGCGTTGGAGTACGCCAGTTCGTTCTCAAACCATTTCCAGTCCGCCGTGCGGTTGGCTCGGTAGGCGTCCAGCAAGCGATTGGCAAGCGAGTCGGCCGCGCTCAGAGCGGCGCGATCCCCGGGAATTGCTTCGAGATATTCGAGCAGACCCAGCAGAGCGAAAGCGCAGGCCCTGGGACTCCTGAATTCCACGGCCGCGGGAATGGCCAATTCGAACAAGCGTGCTGCGGCTCCTCGCAGCCCAGCGTCCTTGGATCTGCCCAGAACGGTGCCCAGGCCCCAGACGGCGCGCCCGTGGCTGTCTTCCGTACACTCCGGATCGTTCCATTGGTGGTCATAACTCAGGGAATTTCTGAATCTTTTGGAGATGGGATCGAAAGCCAGCCACAAAAAGGCCAGATAACGCGAAGCGAGGTCGAGAGAATCCTTTGGACTACAGCTTCCGAATTCTTCCAGGAGAATTGCGACGATCAGAGCGCGCGCGTTGTCATCGGTCGTGTAGCCTTCCGGGTAGTTCGGAATGACGAAGACCGCGTGTTCCACGATTCCCGTCTGGTCGGTCATGCGATACAGATGATCCAGCTTGACCGGCGGAAGGCGATCTAGAGCCTTTTCTGTGTTCTGAGCGGAAAAAGTGGCGCGCGGCTTTCGCAGACGCTCGTTATAGACGCGTTCGAAGCTGCCCATATAGAGCTGCGCCACGCGATGCCAGACCATGTCTCGGGTGTAGAGGTAGGCGCGTTTACGCATGGCATGCCGCGCGGTGCCGTTTTCCAACAGCTCGATCGTTTTCGCGGCAATCGCCTCTGGATCATCGAACGGAACCAGCACGCCGCGTCCGTCGTCCAGCAATTCAATCGCATGTAAATACGGCGTGGAGATGATCGCTTTTCCGGCGCTAAGCGCATACGCGAGCGTCCCGGACACTACCTGTCCCTTGTGTTTGTAGGGCGTGATGTAAATGTCGGCGGCGCCGATCAATTCAACGAGCTCTTCAGGGCTTACGAAACGGTTTCGAAAAATTACATTGTCCTCAACTCCGAGTTCTTTCGCCAGGTTCTGCAAGGAGTTTCTATATTTCTCGCCTTCGTGCCACAGGACATGCGGATGGGTGACGCCGGAAATCATGTAAACCACATTGCTGTGGCGTGCCAGGATAGCCGGCAGGGCCCGGATAACATTTTCTAGGCCCTTGTTCGGCGAGAGCAGGCCGAACGTTAGCAACACATCCTTGCCTTCCGTTCCAAAGGCATCCTTGTAGAAGTGGGGATCCGTGAAAGGCAAATCGGGAATGCCGTGCGGAATCAGATCGATCTTCGAAATCGGAACGTGGAAAACTTCCTGGAGAATTTCCGCGGATTGGCGGCTCATCACAATCAGACGATCCGACAACGCTGCAATTTCCTCCATCACCGCGCGCTGATCGGCATCTGGTTCACGCAGCACGGTATGCAGGGTCGTGACAACCGGCATATGCAGGCGGCGCAAGAGCTCCAGAATGTGGCCGCCGGCCGATCCGCCGAAAATTCCGTATTCGTGCTGCAGGCAGACCAAATCGATGTTGCTGAAATTCAGGAAATCGGCGGCTTGCCGGTATGAAGTGAGCTCATCCTGGGAAAGCTCGAAGCGTATCCGCGCGGGGTAGCTGTAACCTTCGGGCGTGTCGTTGACCGGCAACGCCAGCAGCTCTGTGGCGCCATACTCGCCGTGAATCGCGTCGCACAAATCCGTTGTAAACGTGGCAATTCCGCAGCGCCTGGGGAGGTAATTTCCGATGATGGCGATCCTGCTGGGCAGCAGCGGCCGCGGATGCATCGACGCCGGAGGTGCGGATTTCTCTTCCGAAACGTCTAGATCGAAGTTTACCACTTCAGGTACGCGCGGGAGGTCTATCTCAATGTACTCGGAGGAGGCGTCCACAACTGCGGAGCTCTCTACGTGAGAAATTGGATGCCGGATTCGCGAGGAATCGGCTAACGGCTCTTCGTCCCGCTCAAGGTCTTTGAGCAGCGTCCTACCGATTACAGCTGACTCCGTTTCGAGTCGAATGTCCTCCGGCAAGAGCGTGCCTCCCTTGTGCTCAAGAGGGAGCCCTTGTACTTGTTTTCGCATTGATCCCCTTCGTCACCCACAGGTGTTCATTATAGAAGCGGCGACGCCGGGCGACTGTTCACTTTTGCACACATTTGCTCCCGGCACGTGGTGTTGCGACCGCACGCCGCCATACTCGGCTGACGCGAGGCTCCTTATCCTCGTCTACGCCATTCTCCTGCTTTCCTGCTATAGTTTGCGTGGTTATTCGCTCTCTGGAGATTGCTTTTCCGAGTCAACCTGTCCGTGCTTTGAGAGCCACCCTGGGGAAGCCGTTGACCATCCGCTCTTCAGTTCTAATCTGTGCCTTACTGCTCGCGGTCAGTGCAGTGGCGCAATCGAATCGCGAAATTTCGCCGTCTTCGCCCGCGGACGATCCGCATAAATCGCAACTCCCGCCCACCTACGTCCCCTCGGGCAAAACGATGTACAAACAATTTTGCGCCGCTTGCCATGGCGCAGACGGCAAAGGCCGCGGCCCAGCCACTCCCACTTTGAACACTCGCGTGCCGGACCTTACCACCCTCGCCAAACGCCACGACGGCAAATTTCCCTCCGACTACGTCACCAGCGTCCTCCGGTTTGGTCCGGGCTTCTCTGCTCATGGCTCTTCGGAGATGCCTGTGTGGGGGCCGCTGTTTCAGTACCTGGAAAACTACAACGAGGCGGCGGTTCGCCAGCGCATCAAAAACCTTTGCGATTACCTCGAGTCCATCCAGGAAAAATAGGCGTTTCGATAAGCGGAGCTGGAAGCAGCCCGGTGCATTCTCTTGACTGCCAGAACGCCCGGGTGAAATTTCGGGCGTATCCTAATCTTGCTGCCGCAACATGGTCATCGCTTCCTACATCCACGTGCTCTCGGCCGCATTTTTGATGGGCTTGGCGGCGGCCGCGCCGATGGGCCCTGTCAACATGCTGGCCATTCGCCGCGGCATGATCGGCGGCTGGCACCATACACTCGCCTGCGGAATCGGCTCCGTCACCGGCGATTTAATCCTCTTTTCTCTGGTCCTCTTCGGAGGTCACTACCTACTTTCTGACCTGTCCAACCCGATACTCCGGACCGTCCTGACGGCCATCGGCGTTATCGTCCTGCTTCCGCTGGGGCTCTACTTTCTAGTCCGCGCCGTGAAGGAGCCCTTGCGGGCCTATGCCACCGCTCGCCAACGCTGGGACGAACGCACGGGCCCCGCGCATCTGTTCACTGAAGCCGCCGACTGTACCGCGCTGACGATCTTGAACCCCTTGACCATAGCTTACTGGGTTGGCGTTACTTCCAACTGGCTCCCCTTCGCCCATTCGGTCTTGGGCTACAGCGCCCCTGGGTGGGGGGTCCTGATGGCCACCGCCGGCCTGATGACTTGGTTCACTGCGCTTATCGTAGCTGTGCGCTTCATCCCCCACCGCATCGGCCCGAACTTCTTCCGTCTCGTCAACGCCATCCTCGGTGTTATTCTCCTTGGCTTCGCCCAGTTTTGTGCGATGGTCCTGTACCGCCATTTCCTGCGCTGAAACGCAGTGTTCCCAGCACTTGTGGTCCGCCGGAATATCATCAGCACTGGTTTTGCCTAATGGTCACCTCTGAGAGGCGTTGTGTATCTGTAGCCTGAATCAGCCCTACTAGTCACATACGGGTATTTTCGCACGCGAATGAAGTACAATCCCGCGAAACGGCCTGCTTACATCCCTGTTGGAGGTGAACACATTTGAGCAAAAACACGTTTCAATCAATCGCCGCCGTAATCTTTCTGATCGTCGCGATCGCTCACGTCTTGCGGCTGGCCTTCAAATGGGAAGTGATCGTCGCGGGCTGGCAGGTTCCCATGTGGCTGAGTGCGGTCGCCGCTGTTATTGCAGCGTATCTGGCGTATGAGGGCTTCCGGATGAGGACGAGCAAATAGGATCTTCCGCGATCACGACTCGCACCGCTGATCTTGGCGCGCGTTCAACTCGCGCCCTCGCGTCCACTTGTGAATACCCCAGAGAATCCGCGATGTGGTGCAGGCTCCGGCAGGGAAGCTTTCCGAAGGCAATCGGAGCAGAACTCGCGATCTTTGCTATCGATGCGTTCGACGTTGTGCGAGGAAGCCATTACGCAGCGCCAATCGAAGCAATGGCGCAGCCCCAGCGTGTGCCCCAATTCGTGGACGGCTTCCTTCGCTAAACGATCCAGTAATGATCGCCCGTTGGGCGGAAGTCCGTAAAAATCATCCCGCAAGCGATGCAGCGATACCAGAGAACACCCGCCTTCAAGCTGTGCTTCACCGAAAACAAACGTCAGCACCGGAACATACAAGTCGACTTCAGTTACACCCACGAGATGCACGCCAGGCTCGGGCACCAGAGATTGCATGCGTTGCAGGACGGCCGTGGAATGATATTGCCCGCGAATGGAATCAAGCGCGAAGTCAGTCGCCAAGTAATCTTTGCGGACGTGACAAGAAACCTGAAAGATGCGAGCCAATTCGGCGGACAGATCGTCGAGCAGATCGAGGCTCACGGCTCCGCGCCGGGCCGGCATATCGCCTTGCCCAGTGCCAACCCCGAGCAAGTGAATCGCTTTCATCCGTGGACCGGCTCATGCCGCTTCAGACCGTAGCTCTTCATTTTGTTGTAGAGCGTGGTGCGGTCGATGTCCAGAATCTCAGCGGCGTGAGTGAAGTTCCATTGCGTTTCTTCGAGCACGCGCTCGATATGCTGGCGGACTACATCTTCCAGGCGGTGCCCGGAGACTGGGAGGCCCGCCGGGTGGAAGAACGGAAAATCCTGAGGCTGAATTTCGCCGCTGCGCCCGATCACCAGAGCCCGTTCGATGGCGTTTTCCAGCTCGCGCACATTGCCCGGCCAATCGTACTGCAGCAGCAATTCCACGGCTTCCGGGGAAATTCGCGGTAAAGGCCGATTCATCGAGGTGGCGTGTTTTTTCAGCAATACTTCCGCGAGCAGAGGAATGTCTTCACGGCGTTCACGAAGCGCCGGAACGTGGATGCAGAAAACATTGAGCCGGTAGAAGAGATCAAAGCGAAAAGTTCCATCCTTCACCATCGCATCGAGGTCGCGGTTCGTGGCGGCCACACAACGAAAGTCCACTTTGGTGGGCTGCGTTCCGCCGACACGCACAATTTCCTTCTCCTGCAGGACGCGCAGCAAATCGGTCTGCGTCTTCAGACTGATGTCGCCGATCTCGTCGAGGAATACCGTCCCGCCATCGGCGGCTTCAAATTTGCCTTTGCGGCGGGCCTGCGCTCCGGTGAAAGCGCCGCGCTCGTGGCCGAAAAGCTCGCTCTCCAGCAAAGTCTCGGTAAGAGCGCCGCAGTGAATGGCCATAAATGGCATCAGCCTACGAGGACTTGCAGCATGGATGGCGCGGGCCACCACTTCTTTGCCACTGCCGCTCTCACCGGTGATGAGAACGGTCGCATCGGTCGGCGCCACCATCTCGATGGCTTCGCATACGCGCTTCATCGCGGCGCTGTTGCCGATAATTTCCGGATGAGGCGATACTTCCTGGAGGTGCTCGCGGAGCTGGACGACCTGTTGCTGCGCGTGCCGGTGCTTGATGGCGTTGCCGACGAGGTGCACCAGTTCATCGGGATCGAAAGGCTTGGTGATGTAATCGTAGGCGCCTTGCTTCAACGCTTGCACGGCCGAATCGACCGAGGCGTAGCCAGTCATGATGATGACAATTAAGTCGGGGTCCGCTTCATGGAGGCGCTGTTGCAACTCGATGCCATCCGTGCCCGGCATTTTGATGTCGAGCAGAGCGACATCCCATGCGCCCGGCTGAAACGAAGTCAACGCTTCGTGAGCGCTGCCGGTGGTTTTGACCGTGTAACCCTCGGACGTAAACCATTTGCCGAGAGAATCCCGGACGACCAGTTCGTCGTCCACGATTAAGATTTTTCCACCTTGTTCCGGATTCAAATTTTCCACGTTGCTACCTCACTTCCTGGCTTGCAAGAACCGCGCCTACATTCACTCTTACATCGAGAGGCAGGGACACTTTGAATTCGCTGCCGTTGCCGGGAATGGAATTTACGCTGATCTCGCCGCCGTGTTGCTCGACGATGCTATGAGCGACCGCCAAGCCGAGACCCGTGCTCTGCTGCGTATCTTTGGTAGTAAAAAACGGATCGAAAATGTGCGGCAAGACTTCGGCAGGGATTCCCATGCCGGTGTCGCGCACTTGCAGAGTCACATTCTCCCCAGCCGGATCGACTCCGGTTGAGACTTCCAGAACGCCGCCGCCCGGCATGGCTTCAATGGCATTCACCATCAAAACCAGGGCGAGTTGGCTCATCTGCCCGGCGTCGCAACGAACTGGAGGAAGATCTGCTTGCAGGTTCTCCACCAATTCAATTTCGCTCAATTCCAATTTATGGTGGACCAACGCCAGTCCCTGCTTCACCAGCTGATTCAAATCATTCAGCTCGCGTTGACTGGGCACCTGGCGCGCGAAGGTCAGCAAATTGCGCATCAATTCGCCGCAACGGCGGCTTTCGCGTTCTAT
>Ga0116223_10003842_pt1 | contig 13274 bp, 10 predicted proteins | sample Sb_taG_3_FD_90092 | JGI IMG/M metagenome (GOLD analysis project Ga0116223, IMG submission 90092) | Peat soil microbial communities from Weissenstadt, Germany - Sb_50d_a_PC metaG | ecosystem: Environmental > Terrestrial > Soil > Wetlands > Peat | place: Germany: Weissenstadt | collected 2010-09-21 | reverse complement strand
ACTGTGAGTTGGAGAACTCGCAGTGACTATCGACGAAGAACTAACTTTGCTTGAGTCGCAATTGCGCCGGCTCAAGATCGAGTACGAGTGCTATTTCAGCAACCCGACCAAGAAGCCCCCTACTGATGTCGAGTGGAAAGTGCTGAGCCTGCTGCGCAAATTTAGCGATGGCGGACGGATGAGCTTCCAACAGCGCTTCCGCTATAACGAGATGGCGCAACGTTACGCCATCTACAGCGACTTATGGCGCAAGAAAGCCCGCATTCGTGAAGAAGGATACCGCCGTCCGCAAGACGCGCTGCTCTCTGTGCAAGGTGTGCGTCCCACGGAGGAACATGAACCGACGCATCGCCCAGCTTATGGGCTGGGACATGCGGCTGCAGCAGCCGCAACCGCACCCGGTTTGAGTGAGGGACCGCTCACGATCCAGTGCTCCGATGCCCGTGCCGAACATGATCAGGTGAAGAAGCTCTACGAAGCGCTTACCGACGCCAAGAAAAAAGCCGGCGAGTCGGTCACCGGCAACATTGCCAGTTTTACTTCTTTTGTGCAGAAGAAAACCGACCAGATTCGTAAACAGCACGGATGCCAATCGGTGGAATATACCGTAGAGACGCAAGACGGCCAAGTGCGGCTAAAGGCGAAAGCCAAGGCCTAAGTCATGTGCGACGGGCGACTCGCCCGTCGAAACCGCGATGCGCACGTGGCCCCAGACGCCTCCTCCGGGTAGCCGCGAAGCTCGGTAATGCCCCAGTTTAAATTTCAGCAACCGCATTGTGACGCCGGCGGAAAACCAGTCATAAAGTTTTGACTGTAGGTTGCGTTCCGGTCTAGCATACAGCTGTTCCCTGTGGGGCACGTCGGCATCTCTGCCGAAAGGGCTAGGCCCGCCCGCTGAAAATCTCAGCAGGAGTGTGCCTATGCCAACCATCGAGACATACCGCAAGCAAGCCAAGTTGTTGCTCCGCTGGCATCGCGAGGGAGACTATTCTATTGGCGAAAGAGTACGCAGACTCGAACGCTACCAGTCTTTGACCGACCGCGAAGTATTGGCGCTGAAGTTCACTCTAACCGTGGCGCAGGAGATCGTCGCGATGGAAGCCGGATATCAGAGTTGGGCGGAACTGAAAGCGGCAACAGCCGGAGCACCCAAGACGCCGCGCGCTTCGTCTGGCCCGCTGATCCTGAAGAAGGTGACCCCGATCCTGCTGGTGCGAGATGTCAAGACATGCGCCGCCTTCTTCCAACAGAAGCTGGGCTTCGAGATCGACTTCCTCCATGGTCTGCCTCCGTTTTACGGCGCGGTATCGCGAGACGGCGTTTGTCTGCACATGCGCTACGTGCGACAACCCTTCTTCGCACAAGCCGCGGTTCAAGAGAAATCGCTGATATGCGCTTCTATTGAAGTCTCGAACGTGCAAGGTCTATTCGAGGAATTCAAGGCGCGAGGCGTGGAATTCGCGCAAACAGTTACCAAGCAGGCCTGGGGTGGAACTGACTTTCAGGTACGAGATCCCGATGGCAATGTCATTTCCTTCGTCACCTATGGGTGAAATCATCTTGGAGCATCTACACCCAAAGCTCTAGTGGGTTCACCACGCGAGCGTTCTGCTGATAAACTTTCCTGTTGCGCCATTCTCGGCCAAAGGTCTGCAATGTCACACACCTCGCACAAAATTCAGCGCGCCATTCTCAGCGTCACGGACAAAACTGGACTGGTCGAGTTCGCCCGCAAACTCTCCAGCCTCGGCGTGGAACTGATTTCGACGGGCGGCACGGCGAAGCTGCTGCGCGACTCCGGCATCGGCGTGAAAGACATTTCCGAGCTCACCGGATTTCCCGAAATGCTCGATGGCCGCGTCAAGACTCTGCATCCCAAGGTGCACGGAGGAATTCTGCACCGCCGCGAGAATCCGTCGCACCGTACAGCGGTTGCGGAACACGGAATCCTGCCCATCGATATGGTGGTCGTCAACCTCTACGCTTTTGAAAAGACCGCGGCTAAACCGAATGTGCACTTCGATGAACTGATCGAGAACATCGACATTGGCGGGCCTTCGATGATTCGCTCCGCCGCCAAGAATTTTCAAGACGTCGCCGTCGTGACTTCGCCCGCCGATTACGATCAGATTGCGGATGAGTTGACCAAATCCGGCGGAGAATTGTCCCCAGCAACGAAGTGGCGTTTGGCGCAGAAGGCCTTTGCGACGACCGCAGCCTACGATTCGGCGATCGCCTCCACGCTGGAACGAATCAGCGCCAACGGACGTTTCGAGTTTCATGAAGAAGCTGTCTTCCCGGAAACGCTGCGCCTGTCATTCAACAAGGTCATGGACCTGCGCTACGGAGAAAATCCGCACCAGCGCGCTGCAATGTATTCCGACGGTTCGGGTAAAGGCGTAGCCAACGGACGCCAGATTCAGGGCAAAGAGCTTTCCTACAACAACATCGTGGATCTCGAAGCGGCTTGCGATCTGGCTCAGGAATTCGAGGAGCCAGTGTGTGCAATTATCAAGCACACCAATCCTGCCGGAACCGCGACTGGCAAGACTTTGGTCGAGGCTTACAAGAAAGCGCTCGAATGCGATCCCGTCTCAGCTTTCGGTGGAGTCATCGGCGTGAATCGTCCCGTGGATGGCGCGACTGCCGAGCAGATGGCCAAGTTGTTTCTCGAAGTAATCGCCGCTCCGCGGTTCGACGAAAAGGCAAAGGCAAAGTTCGCGTCCAAGAAGAATCTGCGTCTTGTCGAAGTTAACGATGCTCGTCCGAAGTGGGTGCTGAAGAACGTTTCCGGCGGAATTCTGCTGCAGGATGCCGACGCACGCACGCTCACAGAAGCTGATCTGAAAGTAGTCAGCAAGCGGCAACCCACGGCGGAAGAAAAACACGCCTTGCTCTTTGCCTGGAAGGTTTGCAAGCACGTGAAATCCAATGCCATCGTCTATGCCCGCGACGGACAGACTGTCGGCGTCGGCGCCGGACAGATGAGCCGCGTGGATTCCTGCAAAATCGGAGCCATGAAGGCAGTACTGCCGCTGAAAGGCACGGTCGCCGCTTCGGACGCTTTTTTCCCGTTCCCCGACGGCGTCGAGGAAATCGCCAAGGCCGGCGCCACCGCCATCATCCAACCCGGCGGGTCGGTGCGCGACCAAGAGGTAATCGACGCTGCCGACCGGTTGGGCCTGGCAATGATTTTTACTGGGGTCAGGCATTTCCGGCACTGAGTGGAAGCACTCAGCATTCAGCACTCAGCACCCGGCCGTGGGCCTTCCCTAGACCGTGAAACTCTACGGCTGAATACTAAGTGCTGAGTGCTAACTACTGACTCTTCAGCGAAAATCAACCATCCATCCGTCCCTGTACCTCCGAATCTTTCTAGTTCAGTTTCCGGAGCCTCTTTTTCGCTATCCTCATTGACGAAGGTTTACAATATCTAGAGCACCCACCTGAGGCGGTTTGGCATCCAATTGCCATGGGTTTGGGAAGCCGAAGGTTCTCAATGAAAAGCATGTGCCAGTCTGTTTTTGTGTTGTTTTTGGCGGCTGCCGCCGTAGCGCAACAAACTCCAGCGCCGTCCGCTCCTGCCGCCGCGACGCCGAAGCCGGCTACCGCAGCTACTCAACGAAAGTCCGACCGCGCCGCCGCCTACTATCACTACTCCGTGGCCCACATGTACGAGGACCAGTTTGCTGTGTACAACCGCAGCGATCTTGCGACCAAATCCATTGAGGAGTATCGGCTGGCGATCGATGCGGACCCGACTTCCGAGTACCTTACGGCGGGTCTGGCCGAACTTTATGCCAAGACCGGCCGCATCCGCGACGCCGTCCTTGAGGCCCAAGACATTCTAAAGAAAGACCCGAACAACCTCGAAGCGCACAAACTGCTGGGCCGTATCTACCTGCGCTCGCTGGGAGATGTCCAGAGCGGCAGCGGCTCCGACAGCGTGCTCAAACTGGCCATCGAGCAATACCAGGAAATTATCAAGCTCGAACCTGACAGCGTTGACGATCACCTGCTTCTGGGCCGGCTTTACCGCTTGAACAACGATCTCCAGAAAGCGGAAAGCGAATTCAAGATGGCGGTAAAGCTGCAACCTGATTCCGAGGAAGCGGTTACCACGCTGGCTTATCTTTACAACGAAGAGGGCGACACCGCACGTGCAGCCGAAGTTTTGAGTTCCGTACCGGACGCGACCCGTTCGGCAAAGCTTTATTCCGCGCTGGGCTACACCTATGAACAGCGCAAGGAATACAAGAAAGCGATCGGCGCCTACAGAAAAGCGATTGAACTCGATCGGGACAATCTCGACGCCATCCGTGGGCTGGCGCAGAACCTGTTAAACGACGGGCAGACCGATGCCGCACTCGATCAATACAAGATCATCGCAGAATCCAATCCCGAGGACGCGCAGACCTACCTGCGCATGGCTGAGATTTACCGCCGAAATGGCAAGTTTGACCTGGCACTGGACAACTTGAAGAAGGCCGAGTCCATGGTGCAGGACTCGATGGAAGTGCCTTACAACATCGCCGCTGTCTATCAGGCGCAGGGCCGCTACGATGAAGCCGCGCAAATTCTGCAAGACCTGGTGAAGAAAACCGATAAACCGGACAATGACTTCAGCCAGAGCGAGAAGAATAATCGCGCAGTATTTCTTGAGCGTCTGGGCACGGTCTATCGCGACAACAGCAACGAACAGCTCGCGATCGAAACATTTCGCAAGATGCTGCCCTTGGGCGACGACAACGCCGAGCGCGGCTACCAGCAACTGATCGACACCTATCGTGAGGCTAAGCAGTGGCAAAAGGCCACGGACGTCGCCAAGGAAGCGACCCAGAAGCTGCCCAATGATCGCGGCCTGAAGATGGTTTACGCAGCGCAACTCGCCGACATGGGTCAGGTGGACACCGGCCTGGATCAGGTTAAGGCCTAACTCAAGGGCACTGCTGATGACCGCGACGTCTATATCAACCTGGCGCAGATGTATCAGCGGTTGAAGCGCTGGCCGGAATCCGAAGCGGCTCTCGACAAAGCGGCCGAGTTCTCCACCAAAGATGAGGACAAGGAGTACGTAGAGTTCCTGCGCGGATCCACTTACGAGCGCGAGAAGAAATACGATCAGGCCGAAGAAGTATTTCGCAAAGTGCTGGTCAGCGATCCTCAGAACGCCGCCGTCCTCAACTATCTCGGATACATGCTGGCCGACCGTGGCACAAAACTGGACGAAGCGCTCATTCTGATCAAGAAAGCGGTCGAACTCGATCCTGCCAACGGCGCGTATCTCGATTCGCTGGGGTGGGCCTACTTCCGGCTCGGGAAGTACGAACTGGCGGAAGACAATCTGCTGAAAGCCTCGCAGCACATAGGTATGGATCCGGCTGTTCAGGACCACCTCGGCGATCTATATCAAAAGACCGGGCGCCTGAAACTGGCTGCGGTGCACTGGGAACGAGCCATCGACGAGTGGAACAAGACCGTGGCCGCGGAAGTTGACACCGATAACCTGACTCAAGTGACGCAGAAACTTGAGTCCGCCAAGATGAAACTGGCCAAGGAAGACTCGGGAAACAAGTAGGAAGTGCAGCGATCAGCACTCAGCAATTAGCCCCTTAACGTTTTAGCGTCTGTCAAACCTTACGGTGGCTGAGAGCTGAACGCTGAGTGTTTCTGTTAAACTTTCACCATGCTCGCCGACTACGCGGTGCGGGTGGAGCAATCCCGCGGACGCCGTTATCCCGAGCCGCAGCATCCCTACCGCGACGACTTTCAGCGCGATCGTGATCGCGTCATCCACTCCCGGGCTTTTCGCCGCCTCGAAGCAAAAACCCAGGTTTTTACTCGCCGCTACTCTGACCATTTTCGCAATCGTCTGACCCATACCATCGAAGTCGCGCAGATTGCCCGGACCATCGCGGCGCAACTCGGGTTGAACATCGATCTGGTCGAGGCCTTGGCCCTCGTGCATGATGTCGGCCATCCGCCATTCGGCCACGCTGGAGAAAAGGCCCTCGATCTCGCCATGCGCGAACACGGCCTCTTTTTTGACCACAACCTGCACGCGCTGCGCATCGTCGAAGACTTCGAGTTACGCTACGCCGCCTTCCGCGGGCTCAACCTGACTTTCGAAGTTCGCGAGGGCATCATCAAACATTCCCACGATTACCCGGCTGACCAGTATCCTGAACTCGCCGAATATCTGCTCAATCGCCGTCCGCCGCTCGAGGCCCAGCTCATCGATGTCGCCGACGAAATTGCCTACAGCACCGCCGACCTCGACGATGGCTACGAGTCCCGCCTGCTCACGCTCGAGCAAATCCGCGACGGCGTTCCTGTTTTTGAGCGCTTCTACGGCGAAGTCGAATCGATCTATCCCGACGCAATCGACAAGCTGAAATTCAACGAAGCGCTGAAGCGCATGCTCAATCGCTGGGTGGGAGATTTAATCGACAACACGAAAGAGGAAGTTCAGCGGGCGGGCATCCGAAAGCTTGAAGACGTTCGTTCTTGTCTTGATCGTCTGGTCACGCTAAGTCCGCCGGTCGAGCAGGAACGCCGTGCGACCAAAGAATTTCTCTACGAGAATCTCTATTTCAGCGCGACGCTCGCCCCGGAAAAGAACGATGCCGAACGCGTGATCGGCGAACTCTTCAGGTTGTGGATGACGAAACCCGAAACCTTGCCGTCCAGCTACCAGGAAAAAGCCATGCAAGAGCCACTGCCGCGCATCGTCTGCGACTACATTGCCGGCATGACAGATAACTATATTTACGAGCAGTACGAGAAGCACTGCGGGCATTAGGAAAGTGAAAACCTCGCAACGGATTTCCGCGGATCACACGGATCAAGAAACGAGAAAGAATTATCCGTGAACATCCGTGTAAATCCGTGGCGAGGTTTTCTTAGTTGCTCGTGACGGTAGTGACGACGTCATACAGCACCCGGAACCCACGCCGAACTTCTTCCACGCGGATGCGCTCATTGTTTCCGTGCTCGGTGCTGCCTTCCTCCTCCGTCGATGTGTATGGCGAAAATCCATACGAGTTGATTCCCAGGGGACGATAGCGCTGGTTCTCCGTGTAACCGCTATCCAGCCGTGGCACCACGGGCGTTCCCGGAAAATACTGCGCTGACACTTTCCGGATCGCACTGAACAAAGCCGTGTTCGTAGGCGACGCATTGGCCAAACGAAAATCTGCGGTCAACGGTTCGACGCTGATGTCTGGATCGTTTACCGCGTGCCGGATGGACTCGAGAAATTCCTTCGGATCATCTCCCGGCAGAAGCCGCACATCCAGATTGGCCCAGGCTTCTGCGGGAATCACGTTGGTCTGCTCGGACCCACCGAGCATGGTCAGTGAAATTGTGTCACGCAGAAGATAGTTGAGAGATTCATCCTTTTCCACCTGGCGCTGGAAATCCTTGTCCTCCAAGGCTCGCCGGATGTTCCGAAACTGTTGCGCTCTCGCCGGAGCCTCGTAGGGTGCCATGGCCCGCAAGAATTCTTCAGCCACCGGCAACACCTTGAGCGGCGGGCGATAAGCGATGATCCGGTTCAATGCCCGCACCAGTCGGTTGGGCGCTGAGTCCGCAATTGGAAGCGAGCCATGTCCGGCGCGCCCGCGCGCCACGACGTGCAGCCAGAAAACCGCCTTCTCGCCTACATCGACGCCGACGTATTTGACATGGCCGTTCTCTTCAAGAAGGTTCTCACCACCTTCGTTGATCAGGAACTCGGCATTTCCCAGCAAGTCCCGCTGATGCTCGATGAACCAATCGCTCCCCGTGCCGTCGACTTCCTCGTCGCTGACAGCCAAGAAGATCACATCGCGATCGAGTTCCACCTTCTCGCGCTTCAGCATGACCATGACCATGAATTGCGCCAGGCCTTCATTCTTCATGTCCTGCGCGCCACGGCCGTAAATGGAGCCTTGAACAATCTCCGCGCTGAATGGCGGAACCTTCCAGTGGGACGCGTCGCTGGTGACCACATCCATGTGGTTCAGCAGAATGATCGGTCGCCGGGGAGACGCCGTGCTGTGCGGAATGCGCGCCCACAAATCGGCTCGCCCCGCAGCATAGTTGAACGCCTGGTTCTCTATGCCTTCCTGGTCGAGGATTCTCTTAAAGAAATCTGCAGCGCGAGCCTCATTGCCGGGAGGATTGGTGGTGTCGATGCGCAGATATTCCCGCTGCCACTGAACTGCCAAGTCAGCATACTGCTGAAGACGATCCGGAGAAATGCGATCCGAGGCAAGACCTGGGCTTGCGGGAACAACTTGAGACCAGCCCAGCGCAGTAACCACTAGGACGAACCCTAAAAAGCAAACTCCTTCGTTCCCTTTGGGCATCCAATCTCCTGTGCTGCTTGAAGTCTGTGGGCCACGCAGTTTTTATACCAGCTTCGCCAAAATTACCCTCGAAGCGGATTATTCTTCTCCGCTCCCGAGCTTACAGGGCTACAATGTTATTGCAAGCCAATGAGTTAGCTCTGTGGCAGTTTGGCAATCGACCTGTTATAGATACCCGTGGGTGCCGGAGTCAAACGACTACCGATGTTTTCAAGTCGGCCATAAGCAGCGTCAGCGATGGCAGGCAATGCACCGCCAGTTTGGTTCAGTCAGTCATTTAGAAGACGCAATCACAAATCACGCAGCGCGCCCGTAAGGCGCGCCGGAGTAGAGCCCCCAGGTGCTCTCTCCCTCGGAGGAAGTTGAACATGAAGAAACATGTGCTTGTAGCGCTCATCGTCGCAGTTGTATTTGCCCTGCCAACCCTTGCCCAGCAGACGGGCTCAACCTCACAAGATCAACCGGCCGCTCAAACCGCGCCTGTCACTCCGTCGACCACCGACCAGGCGTCTTCCACGACTTCGCCAACGGTCGGCGCCACTGGAAAGCAACCTTTGCAAGCTGAGACCCACGAAGGTTTCTGGGGCCGGGTAAATCCGTTTGCCCGCAAGAAGTACGTGCAACGCCAAACCGAACCCATCCGCGACCGCGTCAATGAATTGGATGAACTCACCGCGGGCAACACCAAAATGATCAAGGACGTGGATTCACGCGCCCAGCAAGGCATTCAGCTGGCCTCGTCCAAGGCCAACGAAGCCGATCAGCACGCCATCGACGCCGGCAACAAAGCCCAGATGGCCCAACAGACCGCAACTCAGGCCAATACCCGTCTCTCCACGGTGGAACAGGTAGTGGGCAATATCGATCAATATAAGGCCACGACGCAGACTGAGATCCGCTTCCGTCCCGGCCAGAGCGTCCTGAGCCAGAATGCCAAGACCGCCCTTGATGACATGGCGACCCCGCTGAAGAGTCAGCGCGGCTACATCATCGAAGTGCAGGGCTTCTCCTCAGGCCACGGCCAAACTGCCATCGCGACTTCACAGAAGATGGCGGATTCGGTGGTCCGGTACCTGGTGCTAAACCATGACATTCCGGTATACCGGATCTATGTCGTGGGCATGGGCAACGCTCCAGTTCCGAGCGCAACCACCGATGACCAGGCCAAGACCAAGCGAACCAGCGGCGGCCGCGTCGAAATAAGCCTCCTGAAGAACGATCTGGAACAGCTTGCTTCGACCTCGACTGCGGATCAATCACCAGCAAAATAGTTTTTGGATGGTTTTTGGACGACCGGTCCAACACCCGGACGCCCTCCCCCCGAAAAGCCTCTGTGCGAGCAGAGGCTTTTTGCTGGTTGGTAATGCTTTTTCTTGCCACAGCCTATGCAAAGAAGATGTAGGCGCGAGCGCCTACATTCGCCACAACACACACGACTTCAGACCACGCTAGCGGTTTCCTGCTTCATCTTTTCAGCCTGATAGTGTGTAGTCAGCGCTTCGATCAGTGGCTGTAACTTCCCGTCCATGACTTCCTGAAGCTGATGGACCGTCAAGCCGATGCGATGATCAGTGACACGGTTCTGCGGAAAGTTGTAAGTCCGAATTTTCTCGCTGCGATCCCCCGAACCCACCATCGCCTTGCGCTCTTTCGCCAGAGCGTCCTGCTGCTTCTGCATTTCCATTTCGTAAAGCCGAGAGCGCAGCACACGCATACCTTTTTCGCGATTCTTGATCTGCGATTTTTCGTCCTGGCAGCTCACGACGGTATTCGTGGGGATATGTGTAATGCGAACCGCGGAGTAAGTCGTGTTCACCGATTGTCCGCCCGGACCCGATGAGCAAAAAGTATCAATGCGCAGGTCTTTGGCTTCAATCTTGACGTCTACATCCTCAGCCTCCGGCAGAACCGCAATGGTGACGGCCGAAGTATGAATCCGCCCCTGCTGCTCAGTCGCCGGCACGCGCTGCACGCGATGCACGCCGCTCTCATACTTCAGGCGCGAAAACACCCGTTGGCCTTCAATCAGCGCGATGACTTCTTTTAATCCTCCAGCGGAAGACTCGGAAGTCGAGAGCACCTCCACTTTCCAACCCTGAGTTTCCGCGTATCGGGTGTACATGCGAAACATTTCCGCGGCAAACAAGGTAGCCTCATCACCGCCGGTGCCCGCCCGAATTTCCAGGATCACGTCCTTCTCATCATTCGGATCTTTGGGCAGCAGCAAAACCTTGAGCTCTGCTTCCACCGCGCCGATCCGCGCCTCCAGTTTGTTCAACTCTTCCTGCGCGTAAGCCCGCATCTCGGGATCTTTTTCGTCAACCAACATGGCGCGGCTCTCCGCAATGCCCCGTTTTAAGTCCTTATATTCACGGTAGCGCTCGACGACGAGACTGATTTCACTGTGTGCCTTGGCAGTCTTCTGGTATTTCGCCGAGTCATTCGTGATCGTCGGCGAAGCCAACGCCTGCGTCAGTTCATCATAACGCGCCTCAATTTGATCGAGTCGTTCAAACATGGTGTACCCCGTAGAAACGTAGCTTGGTACGTTTCGGATGCTGAGAGACGTAGCAAGCTACGCCTCTACCGCTTATTGTTAACTCTGGAAATGAAAACTAGAGGTAGAAAGAGTTTTCGCGGCGGGGCCGCCTAGGCGATGACTAACTCACCGCCGCGCTGCTTTTCTAGCGACATTGCCTGGTCCAACGCGACGATGGCGCATTCCGCCTGCTCATCCGACGGAGGCTTGGTGGTGATGCGCTGCATCCACAAACCAGGCGCGGTCATAAGAGCAAACAGCGATCCGCGATGTTTGGCGGCAAAACGAATAATCTCGTACGACAAGCCGGTAATCACCGGCAGCAACACAATGCGAACCGCAAACCGCGCCCAGAACGTTGTGACCGGTACCAGCATGTAGACGAAAATCGAGATAATCATCACGGTCATCAGAAAGCTTGTGCCGCAACGCGGATGATAAGTTGAATACTTCTGCACCGCAGGCGTGTTCAGCGGATCGCCGTTCTCGAAGGCGAAAACAGTCTTGTGTTCGGCTCCGTGATACTCATACACGCGTCGAATATCCTTCCAAAGCGACGTACCCCAGATAAATAGCAGGAACAAGATCAGCCGAATGATGCCGTCCACCAGGTTGAAAACGATCTGCTCGCCGAAAACCGGATTCACGCGCTTCAATTCCGTGGTCGCCACTAAAGGCAAAAACTTGTACATGAAGATGAAGAAGCCGACGGAGAAGACAATATTGACGGCCGCAATCCATCCGCTGATTTCGAGCTTCTTCTTCTCCGGCTCACCGGGCGCGGGCGCAGGCTGCAATTCATCGAGAGCAACATTGGCGGAAAACTTCAGGGCGCGGAAGCCCAGCGTCATAGCGTGACCCAACGTGATGACGCCGCGCATAACCGGCCACGCCATCCATTTGTGTTTTTCGGAAAGCCGCTCCAGCGGTTCGCTGTGGGTCGAGACCTCGCCCGAAGGTTTGCGGCAGGCAATCGCCCACGCATGCGGCGACCGCATCATAACGCCCTCGAGTACAGCCTGGCCACCGACAAGGGTTTCCTCGCCGCCCTCCAGCGCGGGCAGAAGCTGAACCGCAACGAAGAAACGACACAATGTTCGCAAAAAGCGCATGATGATTGGATGATCTTTCCGGCGACAAAGCACCAGCCGTAAGAGTATCACAGCCCGAGTTGATTTAGGATGGGCTTGCAAAGCCCGCAAGTAGCAGGCTCTGAGTAACTTACAGCCGTAGCCAGGAAAATTGTGTAAGGACGGGCGACTCTCCCGTCCCACCAAGCAAAGCTGGGCGGCTCACTTCGAAGCATTGATTTGAAGCATTGATCAAACTCGCTTTCGGGCGCGAGCATTCACCATGCGCAAGTTCGCGGAAGCCTCCGAGCACATCGCCGGCACCACAAAGAAGTTAGAGAAAGTTGCAATCGTTGCGGACTACCTCAAGTCGATATCGACCGATCAGGCATCCGTGGCAGCGATTTTTCTTTCCGGCACGCCCTTCCCTGCGTGGGAAGAAACCACGCTGCAAGTTGGAGGCAGGCTGCTGTGGCAAGTAATCGAGGGACTCTCCGGAAAAAGCAGCCAGGAACTGACTGCCGCTTACCGCAAGCAGGGAGACCTGGGCGCCGCAGCCGCAGAGGTTCTTCCAAGCCGAGCGAAGCTCGGCAGCGATGAGGGTGTAAATCCCGCCGAGGACTCCAGTCCGAGCGTGCAAGAAGTGCAGGCCGCATTTCGGAAAATAGCTGCCGCCCGCGGTCCAGCCGCCAAAGCGGTTCTTCTCCGCGAACTGATCTCGCAAGTGACCCCGCTCGAGGCTAAATACATCGTAAAAATCGTTACCGGCGACCTGCGGATTGGGCTGAAAGAGAGTCTGGTCGAAGAAGGCATTGCCAAGGCTTTTGGCGCCCCGGCAAAAGATGTCCAGCGCGCCAACATGCTGCTCGGCGACATTGGAGAAACCCTTCGCCTCGCCGCCGAGGGAAAACTGGACCAAGCCAGAATGCGCCTCTTCCATCCTATAGGCTTCATGCTGGCCAGCCCGGCGCAGTCCGCAGAGGAAGCGCTCAGTTATTTCGAAAATGCGCTGGTCGAAGACAAGTACGACGGCATCCGGGCGCAGGCCCACTGCTCGGGCGGCGAAGTGCGAATCTTCTCGCGTACCCGCGACGAAATTACGGAATCGTTTCCTGAACTTCCCGACGCCTTAGCCGGGCTTGCCCAGGACGCGATCCTCGATGGAGAAATCGTAGCCTGGAGCTATCTGGCTGCGGAGTCCGGAGAAGCGCGCCGTGCGCTCCCCTTCAGCGCATTGCAGCAGCGCCTTGGCCGAAAGAAAGTCAGCCGTCAAATGATGCGAAGAGTACCGGTCGCGTACCTCCTCTTCGATGT
>Ga0116223_10003838_pt1 | contig 13281 bp, 13 predicted proteins | sample Sb_taG_3_FD_90092 | JGI IMG/M metagenome (GOLD analysis project Ga0116223, IMG submission 90092) | Peat soil microbial communities from Weissenstadt, Germany - Sb_50d_a_PC metaG | ecosystem: Environmental > Terrestrial > Soil > Wetlands > Peat | place: Germany: Weissenstadt | collected 2010-09-21 | reverse complement strand
TTTGGTGTACATCTTCGGATCGTCAATCGTCACGGTCAGCTCCAGGTGATCGCGATCCGCGCGATGGAACCGCTCTTCGACGCGCAGATCGGCGCTATGCGGGCGGCCAGCTCGATCGAGCCAGGTTCTCTCATCGGTTCCGATAGTTGTGACAACGAGCGTGTAATCATCCACCCACTTGCCCACCGAATATCCGAACCACCGTGGTTCGGGATCTTTGGGGAGTTCCCGGCCGTCGGTCCAGATGACTCGCCAGATTTTGTTGTATTGGTACAGGATGGTCACCTTCTGGGGCGTCTGAAGGATCTGCGTGGTTCTCAATTCATGAAGGTCCGTGCGAGGAAATCCCTGCGGATCGCAGGAATATACGGGATCATTTGCCTCCGTGGGGAGAGCGCTTCTCGTTCCATTGCCTGGCTTCGTGCGATTCAACGCTTCCAGCCCGAGAGGCGTGTAGGGCAACCGGTGTTCCGGTTTGCCGTCTTCCGGCGCCGCCTTCGCGCCGAGCACCTGGTTTCCGCTCGCGTCCGGTTGCTCCCAAGTTCCGGAAATGTCATGCGGCGGAGCAGGGTCTGCCTTGTGATCTTTCGCGAGTGGGATGATGGGACGTCCCCAACCGTCGTGACCCGGGGCAGTAGGGGCCGGCGACCTTGGCTTATCTGTTTGAGAATGAACGAGGGGCAAAAATATCAATGCTGCCAATACAATTCCCGGGGCGACAAAATGCTTTAGCATTGTGCGAACCCTTTCCACGGTTTGGCGTTCGTTTGCGGCTCCTTACGGTTTGGGAGAATCATCCGGCTTAACTTGGGTGGCCGGGTTTACGCGGCCCGCCAGTCTTTCGCCATTCGAGAGCACGACCTCGAGAATGCGACCGGCAGGGTTGCCATTCTTGACCGGCAGCGCAATGACGGTAACTTGCTCCCCGACCCTTATGGATTTGTCGGTCCAGCCATTGCGGGTCATGGTGGTGGGATTTTCTGTCTCGGTGATCCAGCGCACGACGTGACCGCTGTCATCGGTTACATCAAGCTGAATCATGCAATGGGGGTTGGACCAGATCCACCGCGTTACGGTCCCCTTGAGAGTGACCTTTTTATCCGTGTCGTAGGCCGCGTAGCCGTGGTGCGCGAACAGCGGAACGGAAATGGCCAACACGAAAATGACCGCGAAGGAAATGGCCGCCAGCTTGTTTCTCATAGCACTCCTCCGTATTCATGTACGGAACAACATTCGGTCTTGCGTGGCCGTCCGAGGGTAGGAGCGATTCCAACGATTCCTGTTTTGACCGCCCAGATGAGCACGTTATACATCCGAAATCGTTCCGAGTGAACCAAATTGTTTTTATTGCAGGCGGTGAGACTGCCGCGAATGGTTTGCGTGAAGGAAGCCGGCAATGATTAGCCGAGCAAAACGACGAGGCGCTTGATAATATTGCCCGAAGTGAGATGGCGCTGGCCAAGCGCTGAGCTGAATCGATCGGAGAAGCATCGTGCGAAAAATGTTTTCCGCAGTGTGTGTGGCGATGTGTGCGCTTTGCGTGCTTACTCTCTCTGGTTTGCCGGCCTGGGGACAAGACGGAGACCGGGGCAGAGAGCAATCGAACGAACATCCGAACGGCATAGTTCACGACTGGAGCCGGCGTCATGTTGCCTATTCTCGCGTCGGCTCGATACAGTCCCTGATTGCCGTTCAGCACGATCCGCGGGCTCTGCTCAGTTGGCAGGCCGCGGAACGGGACGATTGGCGCCGAGAAAGAAGTGCTCGACATTTCCGCGATCGTGACCGCGATCGTGACGGTGAACGTGACCGCGACCATGACAGCGATCGCAACCGCGAACGCGACGGCGACCACGATCGCGATGACATACCAAATGCGTTGCACCGCGATTGGAGCATCAGCCTGGGCGCCGGGAGTACCGCGCCGGCCATGTACCCCGCGAAATTCGGCTTCGATCCCAACGCCGCGCCTGACTGCACAAATGATTTCGTCGTGTTTCCCGTGAATATAGCCAGCAGCGCAACTCAGCCGAATCTCGTGGCGTTCAATAATCTCTATAGCGGTGGGACGTCGGCCACGCCCACAGGCCTGTGCGGTTCTCGCGCGGTCGTTGCAGGAGATAACCGCTCATCGGCTACCACGTTGTGGTCGTACGATATCAACGCGGCAGGCGGGCTGGTTGCAACTTCTCCCGCTCTTTCCCTGGACGGAAAAAAGATCGCTTTTGTCGAATCCGTGGCGGGCAGTTCGGCGCATTTCCACGTCCTGGCCTATAAGAGCGGGGACGGAGTGGACCTGCTCACTCCCAATTTGCAGAATGTATTGAAACCCGCGATCATCAACGCATTTACAGGGCTTTTGGCGCCAGTCGCTGGTAGCGGTACTGCATCGGACTTATCTCTGGGGGCAATCGGCGACACATTGTCTTCGCCCTTCATCGATTTCGCCAACGACGTTGCATACGTCGGCAACGATGCAGGCGTGCTGTTCCGGGTCAAAAACGTCTTTTGCACACTCCCGGCCTGCGCGGGCGCAGCGGCGAGCCTGGACCTCTCCTGGAATTCGACCGGCTCGGTCACCATTGGTGGTTCCTGCGCGGGAGCATCGGGGGAACTGACCGGACCCGTCGTGGATGGCTCCACTGGAAACGTATTCGTCGGATGCGCGGACGGAAGCCTTTACGGCTTCGATTCCACGGGGGCTCCGCTTGCTACCGCCTCGATATTCGTGGGAGATGGCTCGGTTCCGACGGGAGGAATTGTTGATCCGCCATTGATCGACGCGGTCAACAAGTTCGTTTATGCCGTGAGCGGTTCCTCCGGAGGATCATCAGTTTTGGTTCAAGCCAGTACGGTGGACTTGAGCGGCAAAGTTACGGCGCAACTGGGCACAGGGAATTTGTTCGCCCAACACGCCCCGGCTTTCAACGATGCATATTTTTCCAGCGGCGCCCCGGCCAATTGGCTGGTCTATGATTGGGCGACAAACAGCAGCAACCAATCGGCAGTTTACGGTGTCGGGTTCGCCGCCGGCCACATCATGACGGGCGGCCCGGCAGGGAATGTTTTTGCCATCAATCCAAGCAACGGAAACGAGCTCTCGCCCGTCACCGAATTTTTGAATGGAGCAACCGATCAACTCTTCGTAAGCGGGATCGCCTCGGACAACCCAAACTTCGTTGAATATACCATCAACACTTTCCCAACCGCTTTTCCCCCAATCGATGGTTCCAATGCCATCGGCGCGACGACAGCCGAAGGTGGCGGCACGAGCGGAATCGTGGTGGACAATGACAGCGGCTTGGGACAAACCTCCAGCATCTATTTCGGCGTCCTGAGCACCGCCGGCCCCAACCCCAACGGAAACAGCGCCGTAAAGTTAACGCAAACAGGCTTGCTCTAGAGGCCCTGCTGGAACAAGAGACCAGCCAACAAGATGAAAACCCGCCTCAAAGGCTTGACCAGACGCCGCAACTGTTAAAACGATCCTAATCGTACCCATAGATCCTGAGATCTTGCCGTTGACGGGTATTCCCCAAAAGGCTTATCATAGCTAGATAATCTAGCCAAGGAGGAAACCATGGAGTGGCGACTGGCCGATGCAAAAAACCGCTTCAGTGAGCTGGTTACCCGTGCTCTCGCCGAGGGACCGCAACGGGTCCGCCGTCACGATAACGCTGTCGTTGTGGTGGCGGAGCGCGACTACGAAAAGCTCACAGGCAAGCGTCCCGGCTTCAAGGAATTTCTCCTGGGCGAAGGGCCGAGTTTCGAAAAGCTGGACCTTACCCGCGATGACTCCCCCATGCGAGAAGTGAAATTTTGAGAGTCTTGCTCGATACCTGCGTGGTTTCGGAACTGCGCCGCCCAAAAGGGCATCCCGGCGTGCGTCGCGCGGTTGAAGCTCTCGAAAGCGATAGCCTGTTTCTCAGTGTCGTATCCATTGGAGAGGCCGCCAAGGGGATTGCCCTTCTCAAGGAAAGCAAGAACAAACGCGACCTCCAGGCGTGGTTGCAGGCACTCGAAAGGTATTACGCCGACCGGATCCTACCCATCGATCTCGAGACCAGCCATACCTGGGGAGAACTCACAGCCGCGGCGCAGAAAGCCGGTAAGATTGTTCCCGCAAGTGACGGCTTGATTGCCGCTACGGCACGGCGTCACGGCCTTCACGTCATGACCAGGAATACCGAACACTTCGCGCCTACAGGTGTGTTGTTGATCAACCCGTGGACGAACCAAAGACCTTAGGTTACGTAACCTAATGTTTGGAAGATGTTTGGAAGGCTGGGGCCTTGGCAGTTAAACTAGGACGACCGGAGGGGTGGGTGAGCGGTTGAAACCGGCGGTCTTGAAAACCGTTGGGCCCGAAAGGGTCCCGGGGGTTCGAATCCCTCCCCCTCCGCCATACAGTCATCAGTTTTCTCTCTTCTCGAGTCGTTCTGCTGAAAGGGTCGATTTTCCCGCCGATATTGGGCGAATCCCGCATGGATTGAAATCAAATCTTTCTCTCGGACGCAAAGTTGTCGTGGTAGTGGGGCGAGATTCTCTCAAGCGGAGGCGAGTAGTGCAGTTTCACACCTGGAATAGAAGGGTCAGATTGCGCAGACTATCTTCAGAGGACTCACCTCTGATCTTTTTTAGGTAGCGACGTCATAGTTAGGCTTGAAAATATCTTGAGTCGGACTATTGAAAAAGTGTGCACGCAATTGCGGCAGAGCCTTTCGAGCCTCGAAATCGCCCAAACCGTTAAGGGACGGAATCTCGCTGACCCGGTCCAGCTCGTACCTGTTCTTCCCTACGGCTGGGCTGATCCTGAGCAATTGCTGACGGTCTGGCAGCAGGTGTTGAACCATTCCCATTGACGACGTAGATTGCGCAGTCATAAAAACGTCAACCAGCTTTCTAGCCCAACCAAGCACGCCGAGGGAATAGCGTTGTCCCCAATCCACGCCCAAAGGAGAAGTCGTACATCCCAAGCTTAGTATCCGTAGGTCCGCAGGTCGCCAGCCCAATACACTGATCGCCTCAATTGTTGCGATGAGGACGGGATTGTTCGCCCAAACACCGCCATCTATTAGCGGCGTGCCCGACTCTGAGCGATACGTCGGAAAATATGTGGGAGCTGCTGCCGTCGAAAGTGCCACCTCTACAGCCAGATGTGAGTGGTCACGCTCCAAGCGCGGATGGTGAGCGGTCTTCCAAACATGTACCTCGCCCGTGTCGATGTTGAATGATGGGATAACAAGACGTTTTGAGCTGTCGCCTAAACGTTTGTTGCTGAAGACCTCCTGAAGCGCCTGAGTAAGAGGTGCAGGATCATATTTTGAACGGACAAGATGCCGCATGAAGAGGAATCGCCTGTCCCCGGCAAAAATCGATGGCCCTCGCTCGACATAAAATTGAAGGATGTCGCGTGCACTCAATCCGAGTCCAAGTCCGAGCGCTATGATGCCGCCAGTCGATGTTCCGACGATCAGGTCGAAGAATGAAGATATCGGAAGGCCGATCGCCTCTTCACTCGCCGCGAGGAATGACGCAGGGAATACACCCTTAATCCCTCCGCCATCTATACATAGGATTCGCCTTATCATTTATACGAATACACACTCGCTGCAATGTTCGGGCTTGTCAGGATGCGTACCGCCGCCAACCCATGCACCAGTAGCCTGCCAAACTTCATAGAAATACAGCCAACTACTTGTCCAAGGTAGAGTCGTATTGGCCAAGAACATCCAAGGTTGCCATTCTCCCAATAGATTAAGACAGAGGCTTCCATCCGGATTTATGTGTGGCAAGGATTGGAAACCGTTCCGAATGCGCAGTTCGGGTGCTATCACACGTACTTCCGGGTTCATTCCCACGAGGAGCCGGACCCTTACGCTGTAACTGTCGCTCATCGGAGTTGGTTGAAGACTACCTATCCAGGCAGCTTCTACTTGGCGTTTCCAGGCGAGTAAACCAAAATTTGGCCACACCATACTCATACGATAAATTTGTTTTTCAAAAGTAAGGTCGCGCTGCGACACGTGTTGAAGCTATCCGCCGTGAAATGTGTTCGTTCGAATGGGAATTCCAACTGTATGAGCGGCTGTAATTATTCCTACAGAACTAACCCGCAGTCGCGATTTTTCGCGCAACTCCTGCAGCGACTTCGCCTGCTTCGCAACAGCTGTCTTCACCGGCTCTCCGAACAAAGTTTCGAGCCGATTGCCGCTCGTTAATGGCTGCCGACTGGTATCAGGATCTTTTCCGGTCAACTCGACTAGCGACACGTAGATCGGCCGTTCACGATTTCACGACCACTGAGAAAGGGTCACGCCTGGCCACTTCGGTCGGCGGCGTGCTGACGGGGCGAGGCGCGGACTTCATTATCATCGACGACCCCCTCAAGCCGGATGAGGCAATATCGGAGACCCAACGCAATGCCGTCAACAATTGGTACGACCACACTGTGCTCAGCCGTTTGAATGATAAGCGGACGGGCTGCATCATCTTAATTATGCAGTGACTTCACGAGGATGACTTAGTTGGTCATGCACTCGAATTAGAACCGTGGAAACTGATCCGATTCCCCGCGATTGCCGAAGAAGATGAAACCCATCTGATCGAAACGCCCTACGGCACTCGGCGCTTTCGGCGCCGAGCTGGTGAAGCGCTCCATCCGGAGCGCGAGCCCCTGGAGATACTGAAACAGCTTCGCGAGGCTCAAGGCGAGTACAACTTTGCCGGCCAATACCAGCAGGCTCCGGCTCCCTTAGGCGGCGGGTTGGTGAAAGCCGAGTGGTTTAAGACCTACACCGCAACTGACAAACCTGCGAAGTTTGAGATGATTTTTCAAAGTTGGGATACCGCCAACAAACCCACAGAACTAAGCGACTACAGTGTCTGTACCACTTGGGGCGTGAAGGAAAAACGCGTCTACCTGCTTCACGTGTTTCGCAAGCGCCTGGGCTATCCGGAATTGAAGCGCGCGGTGCGGGAGCAAGCCGAGGCTTTTGGACCGCAGACGATCTTGATTGAAGACAAGGCATCGGGCACGCAATTGATCCAGGAACTGGTGAGTGAAGGAATGCAAGCGATCAAGAAGTACGAGCCGACGATGGACAAGACCATGCGGATGCATTCGGTAACGAGCACGATTGAAAATGGCTTTGCTCACCTGCCCGATAAGGCAGCGTGGTTGGGCGAGTACCTGCACGAACTCACCAGCTTCCCGAAGGGCAAGTACGATGATCAGGCCGACTCAACATCACTGGGGCTCGATTGGTTCAAACAAAACTGCATGACTCCGGTATACGGGCTCTTCGAATATTACAAGCGAGAGGACGCGAAAATCAGGGAAGAGGAGCATTCTGTTGTTGAACCACCTGTTACCCGAGCCAGCGTTCTTCGTGAATGGGATCGGATGAGAAAATATGTATCGCCACCGGAAGAACCCAAACCGCCTCGAGCATCTGGACCCGCGGTCTACACCCGTTACCGTTAGCCTTCGAAGTTGTGTTGGACCTACTGGGACTATCACTAAGACCGACGTAATCCAGGTCTACAGGGTCGGTTGCGAAGTCCTAGGTGATATATGTGATTGTCTCGCAGGATTTCACATCTACATATTCGTCTACATTTGCGAATGAGCCGAACTGCAATCCGCTCAGAATCAAGCCACATGCTGCGCCAGATCCTCTGGTATCAAACCAGGTGGTCGAGCGGGCTGTCAACAGCATCCCCAATCGCCCGGAACCACATCTCTCTGAGACATCATAACTTGGGAGGGTTCTTTGTTCATCAAGAGCGGCCACGGCCTTTTCAAGTAGATACGACGACTGACAAACCCCGAAACTAGACCGCCTGGTTTCGGGCCAGGTGCTCTATGAAAAATCCCGCGAAAATCGAGCAGATTTGGCTGCGAGGAGACGCACAGACTTCTACAAAATCATCTACAGACTCACTAGCAACAAGCCAGGTGATCTAGCTGCCGTGCCCGGCCGTTCCACATGGCCCAGTTAGTGAACACTAGAAGATTGCGGACACTGACGATCTGTTGTCAGAACAGGTGATCTATCGAAATGCGGCAAACCTGGTTCGTTGGGCTGATTACCCGATGAGCTTTACTTGGGTTGATTATCCACAAGTCCTGCACTGACTGTTTCGCGTGCACGGCCGGAGGTGATCGTTCTGAAGAAATATTCAAAAGAAATCTGCATGAAATTCAAATCAATCCTCGATTGCGCTTTCAAACGCAATTTTCGATGCATTTCAGGTCCAATTTCATCGCGTTTGGGTCTCACCGTCTCATGCTTCGTCCGTCTCCCGCCGTGTCTATGCGTTATCACGTGCTAGCTCAGGTGCGAGTTATGGCGTACTGCAATAGCTGGGCTTCCGGGTCGTGCGGTTCGTCCCATTCTTGAATGGAACGGGTGAAAAACATTCGCCTATCTCAAGAAACGGGTCGCTGGGAAGACTTCCCTCAGACATACGCGATCCAGCGGCCCGCAGCAACGATTCCAAACCAGAGCAGGATTGAGATTAGCCCTGCTGCGCGCGCGGAGAGGGGCCCCACCCGATCGTTGTCCCATTTGCCGACGCTTTGGTACGCAAACGAGTGGAAGATGAGCGCGTTTACCCCCGCGACGACGATTAGCGCCATCTTGATCTCGAATCCCTGATTGCTGTACATCTTCGTGGCTTCAGAGGAGAAGAGCAGAAGTCCCGTGAGGACCTGAATGATGAATCCCGCGAGCGCCCAGGGAATGAACCGGCCAGCGAGCTTGGAGACCGATTCATCGCGAAACGTCAGACCCATCAGGCGCAGGTCTAGAATCGAAGTCGCACCCACCAGCAAAATGATGCCGAAGATATGGACTGTTTCGATCACCGGAAACATCCACAGGGATTCCCGGATCGATGTTCCGATTGTCGTTTGTTCGAGCCACCGGCAAATCGCAAAAATGAAGTTCATTCCCCAGGACCTCACCGTTTTTCATGGCCTAATTTATTGAAAACGCTTGCTAACTGAGAGATGACCTCGCGCAAAGACACGGGATAAATCTAAGTTTCACGATGTTATCCGCGCAAAAGTATGCCATTCGCGAGCTTCACCGTTAAGGTGCGCATCGTTCTCGCACCGTCTTTCGCGCGCCCGCCGGTACAGGTTATCGCGTCCCCTGCCTTCACCGTGGCGCTCGTCCAGCCGTTGTGCTTGAGGTAGTTGGGACTATTGATTTCAATTGCCCATTCCTCGTCGGCGCCTTTCTCATTTTTGACGATCAGATAGATGTACGCGTGGGGATTGGTCCACTCCATCCGCTTCACGACTCCTGATACCGACGTGGGGTGGCTCATGTCGTACTGTGAGACTGAGTGATGCCCCAGCACCGGTGTTACCAGCAGCAACCATAGTCCCCCAACGAATCCGGCCAGCTTCGTCCGCATTGACGCCCTCCAATCCCTCCCGCCTTCTTGGCCCAGCCTTTGACGGGTGTCCCGCACCAGCTCAGTTATGGCCTCCATACTTTTCGAATAGGGCCTTATAATCGTGATTGTTTTCCTCGCAGACATACTCCTGTATCTGCCACTCTGGATGAAGGTGGAAGGTCGCGACCTCCTTCCAAGGCTGGGCGAACACGTTCGGATCCTCGATGGTCGCTTCGTAGGAGATTTGGTCGTACGCCGTCCGGCGATAGCGCTCCACGACGTGATACGTTGTCGTGTGACGATATTCATCCACGGCCGTCTTGTCGTTGAATCCGATCACATCCACTACGAGCGTGTCTCCCTCCCAGTGCCCGACTGAATTCCCCATCCAAGTGGGATCTAAATCCCGAGGGTGCTGCTGCCCGTCCAAAGGGATCGCCCGGAAGAGGTGATATGCCTCATAAAGGAGAATGAGAAGGTTGGAAGTTTGGACAAACTGCACTGGATAGGGCTGGCCAACGGCATCAGGCAAACCGGGTGGAAGACAGTGCTCTCCCAAGCTGAACCCATACTCACGACCGACCCTGTACTTTTCCGCGCCCTGTTTCAAAACTATCGGGCCTGCCGGATGCAGATCAAACCCGGCAATATAGACTCCAGAGAGATCGGGCTTGCCATCCTGCATCCACGGAATCGTGCGGTTCGCGAACGGATTGCTCTCGGGATTTGTATTCGGGAGCAGGGCCGGAGCGGTGCCTGTTACCGTGACTGTTAGTGACTGCTCGTCAACTCCTCCCCGACCGACTGCAAGTAGCGTATAAACCGTGGTCGCGGACGGCGTTGCAGTCCGGCTGTCTCTCGCTGCAACGATACCAATAATTGGCTCAATGGTTATGCGGTCTGAGTTCACAACCGCCCACTTCAACGTGACGCTCTGGCCCGGCTTTACTGAATTTGGTTCAGCGGTAAAGTTTAGAATCTTCGCTGGAGGACCAAGAGGAAATCCCTCGGGCGGTGGTTGATCTGAAGTCTGGGCGAATGCGCAAACCGAATAGGCCAAGAGAACCGTCAAAAGGCGCAAACCTGCAGTCAAATTTATAAGCAATTGAAATCCGGAATTAGCCGCTTGCCTCATTAACTCTGAGTCCGGAAGCTCCAAAAGATATTCGGGTGACGGAGCGACACACCTAACCACGCCAGTGTAAGGAGGACGGCGGGCCCGACTGCAGCAGGCTGCCCGTGCCCCACATGCGTGGCAATAGCGCCGCCCAAATAGGCGGACAGCAGGAGAAGACCGATCGAGCGAGTGTAGGGAATCATAAACAAGACGGAACAACAGATCTCCAGAATCCCAATGAGAATCAGTTTGGTACCCTCGTAGCCGAGTTCACGGAACTGTACGACGACCGCGGGTGGCTGCACGAACTTCAGCACGGCGCTGCCAATCACGAGAATGCCGGCCAGGTACATGAGGACACTCCCCACGGCAGGTGCTACCCGAGAGGTTGGGTATTCATTTCTCATAGCGCGTTCCTTTCATCGAATCGTTCGTTTCATATGTTTGGCAGGCACGATTGGCAGTAACACGTACGGCTGACGATCGTGCGAAGCATGCAGAGTCGTCCTGCCCTCGAATGTTTCTCGGGGTCGGTCCCGCGGGTCGGCGTGCAGGAAAGGCCCACAGCCTCGCAGTTCATTCTTAAAGTGCGAGAGTTTCCCACCGCTGCATGCGTGTTCGTAGTCCCTGCCCCGAATCGTGAGAGCAATTCGGTAACCCGCCGGCACGACGATGCTGGTCGGCCAAATCTCGACATCCATCTCGACGGGAATGCCAGGCTTCAAGGGTTGCATTTCATCGTGGGTGTGGTAAGGACGCCACCGGCGCGACAGCGCCACATCCAGCTTTCGATGGGAGGCGCGAAGCCAGCCTTGGCCGGCAGGCGTATGGGGATCGATGGCCCCTTGGAACACAACTTCCTTCAGATCGGGAGAGAAAACGCGTAGAACGGCGAAGACATCCGCGTCGTTGGTGCTCGACGACAGGAACAACTTCACGGCCGACGGGCCGGTAATTTCAGTTTCCGAAGAAAAGGGCTCCGTGACAAATGTGGCGCCCGCGTCCCCGGCGTCAAATGAAAGCGAGGAGGAACGCCGCGACGGCTTAAGCACCAACGTCGCCTCGACAAGATTCAAATAGAATTTTGTCCACTTCGTCCGGGCCAGTGGCCACTCGTCTTCGGTACGCTGTTCGAAATGATCTAAATGGCGCACCTGCAATGAGACCGGCGGCAGCTTTTCCCAATCATTTTGCTCATTCTTCAAAAAGTGATCGAAGAAGCGCTTCTGCATTTCGCGCCCGTAATCCGTATAGAAGTGGGTCCAGTGTTCGATTCCATGCACCTCCAGCCATTTCTTTGGCGATGCTGCGAGCATGAAGCCCTCAAAGTTGCCTCGAGTGTGCAGTCCCTGCCCGCCCCAATTGGCCGCAGACAGGAACGGCACGGTGACCTTAGACCAGTCGGGCGAGCGTTCATTGCTGTATTCATCGTCGAGTGGGTGCGCAAGAAGATCAGCGCCGAAGTTGCAACGGTTTGCTGCAAGCTCGGCGTCAGAAAGCGTTTCGGGTCCACATACCAGATCGCCGGTCACGCGGCTGCGAGGGCCTCGATCTCCAAGGCCGTGCTGGACCGATTTAACTTGCATGTCGTACCAGTTTGCCCAGAATGTGCAATAAATCCCTCCGTGGTGCGACGTATCGCGATACCAGTCCGCGGCGCCCTCCCATACACACATCGCCGCCAAGTGCGGCGGCTGCAATGAAGCGACTTGCCACTGATTTATCGCGTAGTAAGAGATTCCGTTCAGACCGACCTTGCCGTTGCTCCATTGCCGCTGTCCGGCCCAGGCTATGCACGTCGCAATGTCGCGTGTCTCGCGCGTTGAGAATGGGTCAACAAGACCAGGCGACCGGCCGCACCCGCGGCTGTCCACGCGTACGCACGCGTACCCGTGCGGTACCCATTTCTCGGGATCCGCTACCTCCCAGTTTTGGTAAAGGTTCGACGAACCAGCCGCTACATCTGGATGGTCTCGCACCATGGCTTTCCAGGCATCGGGATAGCCATCCTGAAACGCGAGTCCTTTTGCGTAGGGACCGTACGTAAGCAGCGGAGGGTGCTGACCGTCTCCGATTGGCCGGAAAACGTCCGCGCGGAGAACGACCCCATCATCCATCGGGATCGGTACATCCCAGTCGATTTTCATCCCGTCCCGGATTTCGGTTTTTAAACCCGCGTCCTGATCCTGGGTCATCATTGACTTCCTCTTCATGCTCGTACCGCACTAGCTCGGTAATGGCTGACCTTTCGTCTCGATGCCGAACGGCAAAAGCAGGAGTCCGATTACAAAAGCGAATGCGGTCATCGCTACGGGAAATCCGAGCGTCTGATAGTGGCTCACGCCGACGCCGACGAGGAACGTAGCTCCGGCACCTACGAAGCGACCGACGTTTTGCGCGAATGCCAGCGCGGTAGCACGACATTGCGTATCGTATTGCTCTGGCATCCAGAAGGAGTAAGCCGTGTAGTTAGCTCCGCCCACGCCCAAAAAGAAAAGGCAGAGCATGAACCATTTCAGGGCGTGGGCCGGAAGATAGAACACGTATCCAAATGTAACCAAAATTGCCACCAACATCAGCGCATAAAAAATTGCTTGATTGGCTCTCCGTCCGAGGCGATCGGCGATAGCGGGTACAATCAGCGCTCCCAAGATTGTTCCAATGGAGAGAATTGCCGTGCCATAAGAAGCGAGCCGCGAGGCATCGGAGCGCGTATATTCGCTTCGCGCGAGGTAAATGATTGCGGTCGGCAC
>Ga0116223_10003837_pt1 | contig 13282 bp, 13 predicted proteins | sample Sb_taG_3_FD_90092 | JGI IMG/M metagenome (GOLD analysis project Ga0116223, IMG submission 90092) | Peat soil microbial communities from Weissenstadt, Germany - Sb_50d_a_PC metaG | ecosystem: Environmental > Terrestrial > Soil > Wetlands > Peat | place: Germany: Weissenstadt | collected 2010-09-21 | reverse complement strand
CTCACGAGAGATTACTCCCTTCGAAGAGGGTCAGTGCACGAACGGGGCCGTGCGGAAAGCAAAGAAGTTAGAAGAGAGAAGTGCCGGCGCCGTGCGGGAATATCAGACTAATTCATCTGAAAATCCGGCACGAGGCGGAAAGCAGCGAGACGGAGGATGTGGGTGGGGATCGGACGGCCGAGCGATCCGACGCGACGCCAGGCGGCCTCGGTTACACTAATGATTCATGGCCTATCGTTTTCGCCACGCGATGTGCAACGAGGCTTTCGACAAGCGGCCCTTCGCCGATGCGTCGAAGGCCATCCGCAAGGCTGGATACTCAGGCATCGAAATCGCGCCGTTCACTCTGGCGGAGAGCCCCGCCGACATCACCGCTGCCGAGCGCCGCCAGTACCGGGAGATCCTCGAATCCGAGGGGCTGGCGTTCGCCGGCCTCCACTGGCTGATGGTCAGCCCCAAGGGCCTGCACGTCACCGGGCCGGACGCCGCGCTGCGCCAGCGAAGCTGGCAGCACATTCGCCACCTGGTCGACCTTTGCGCCGATCTCGGCGACCACGGCGTCATGGTCTTCGGCTCCCCGAACCAGCGGTCCACCAGCGGCGGCCTGACCCGTGCCGAGGCCACCCGGCACTTCGTCGAGGGGCTCGCGGGCGTCGCGCCCTACGCCCTCGAGCGGCGCGTCACCGTGCTGGTGGAGGCGCTCCCCATGGCGCAATGCGATGTGGTCGGCACGCTCGCCGAAGCCGCCGCCATCGTGCATGAAATCTCGAGCCCGTCCATTCAAACCATGTTCGACGTGCACAATGCCATCGACGAGAGCGAGCCCCACGCCGCGCTGGTCGACCGCTGGTTCGACGTGATTCGCCACGTCCACGTGAACGAATTGGACGGCCGCCACTGCGGTTCTGGAAATTACGACTTCAAGCCGGTGCTCGAAGTTCTGCGCCGCCGCAACTATGCCGGCTGGGTCTCTCTCGAAGCCTTCGACTTCACCCCGGGCGCCGAGCGGCTGGCCCACCAATCGCTGCGCCACCTGGAATCCGAAATCGCCAAACTGCCATCATGAGCCATTACTTAGTTACGGGAGGCGCGGGCTTCATCGGCTCCGCCATCGTGCGCCGCCTGCTGAGCGAGGGCGGCCGCAAAGTGGTCGTGATCGACAACTTGTTGACGGGGCGCGAATCGAATCTGGACGAGGTCCGCGGCTCCATCGACTTCCAGCACGCGGACATCCGCCATTACGAAGAGATCGCACCGCTCGTGCGCGGCGCCGCCGTGGTGTTCCACCAGGCCGCCATCCCGTCCGTGCCGCGTTCCATCGAGGATCCCGTGCCTTCGCACGAGGTCAATATCGACGGCACCTTCAATGTGCTGCGCGCCGCCCACGCGGGGCAAGCGGGCCGCGTGGTGTACGCCGCCTCCTCTTCCGCCTACGGCGACACCCAGGTGCTGCCCAAGGTCGAGACCATGACGCCGCAGCCCAAATCCCCATACGGCTTGCAGAAACTGGTGGGCGAATACTACTGCAACGTTTTCTCCACGGTGTACGGCCTGGAAACTGTGGCCCTGCGCTATTTCAACGTGTACGGGCCGCGCCAGGACCCGTCGAGCCCCTATTCCGGCGTGCTCTCCGTGTTCATGAAAGCGATTCTGGAGAGGCGCTCGCCTACCATCTTCGGCGATGGCGAACAGTCGCGCGACTTCACCTACGTGGACGATGTGGCGGAGTTGAATCTGAAAGCCGCTCGCGCGAAGAACGTCTCCGGACGGATATACAACGGCGGCAATGGCGGCCGGATCACCTTGAACCAGGCGTGGGCGCTTCTGCAGAGGCTGGAAGGCGTCGAAATTCCCGCGATTTACGGACCCCCGCGAGCCGGCGACGTGCGCGACTCGCAGGCCGATATCGTGGCCGCCGTCCGCGACCTGGGCCACGCGCCGCGCTATTCGTTCGACGAGGGAATGCGTCGCACCCTGGAATGGTACCGTCACTCGTAGGACGTGGGGCAGCCAATCCTGGCTGCAGCCGCCTTTCAGGCGGCCGCTTCGTTGTCCTGATCCGATGTCAACGCCAATCGGCTACAGTAAGGTCGTGAACGGGATTGCGGAAGCGCTCGCCTCGGTAAGCCAGTCCGAACAGGAGCTCGTCGCCATGCTCTATGGTTTCGACGGGCAGAACCGCACTCCCGAGGAAGTCGCGCGCCTGTGCCGGCGGAGCCTCCCGCAGGTCGATCGAATAGCCAAGAGCGTCATCAGACGCATGCGGCATCCCGCTTGCACCAGGCTCATCCGGGAGGCGCTGGCTTCCGCCGATGAGCGCATTTGGACCGCGCTGGCGGGCGAGCATGGCATCGTGTCGAAGGCCGAAAGCATGGTCCAGGCCGGCGCGCGCCTGCCGGGTGAACTCCGGTTCGCCATCGAGTGCCAATATGGCTCGCTCGAAAACTGGTTGTCGGCCAACGCACGCGCCACCACCAGGGCCTGGTATCGCTCGCGGTTTTCGGAGTCCGAAATCGACGCTCTCGTCCTCAGGCTTACCTCCGGGACCGATGAAATCCGCTTGCCCTGGCCGCTCGAATCCCTGACGCGCGCGATCCAGGCCGAGACAGAGGCGCTGGAGACCGCGGTTCGCCTGAGCGGTGATTGCCGGCTGTATGCGGGTTACGTAGCTGGGATGCCGCTGGGCACTCACCAGCCACGGGCCATCCGCCTGCACCGCATACTTTCCGGCAATCACGCCCGTGAGTTGATGCGAACCGGCCCACTGGCGGAGGAGTATCGATCGCGATTTGCCGACGACGCATGCACCCGGTTAAATGCGGAGATAGCCATGGCGTCCTATCCGCATTTGTTCTTACGAGTGGCCGATTTGGGCTGGTGCGGAATTGGCCGGGCGGGAAGCCGGGTAACGGCAGCGGAAGGTTCCAGCGAGGATGAAGTGACGTTCCACCGATGGAGCGAAGATCGCAAATCGCGACCGGAAACCCGCGATCGAGACGTCATCCGGCAGATTCTGGAGGAGCACGGCCCGCTCCGGCTTTCCCAGCTTCAACGCCTCATCCGCAAGGGGCCGATCGAGATCTTGCCCCATTCGGTCTGCATGTACGTCACTACCTGCGACGAATTCGTGCGCCTGGCTCCCGGCGTTTACGGCCTCTCGGAATACCGCGCCGGCGTCGACGCGCCAGTCAGGCTGCTGTTGCGCCAAAGCTCCTGTGTGCTGTACGTGTATGCCCGTTGGGCGGGTGAGCCGGCGGATGCCTACCCGTTGTGGACGCCGGAGATGGAAGCCGAGTGGTGCGAATGGGTCCAATGGAGGGACAAGCGCCTGCTGGCATCGTTGCTGGCGGTGGCCGATCCGTCGGTCTGGCCCGTCGACGATTCCTATCGGGAGACGTGGCTGTGGAAGAAAGAGTGCCTGGGACTTTTCCGGCTGGAAGAGCCGCCGCGTTATCCGCTCGAAAATGTTCCGCTCATCGACCTGCTCGTGCTGGTGAAAGCCGCGAGATGGCGCGGCGCGGCGAACTGGCTGCTCGCCAATCGGGTCAGGGGGACGCCGCGCATGCTGAATCGCGGTGCGGCGGCGCACATGGCGTTGCTCATCGGGGTGGGAGCCGTTGTCCCGGCGGCGCACTGGCAAAGGACGCACGTGGTTTCCCCGGACGCTGGCGAGATCGATAGCCTGCTCTCCGAAGAGCTGCATCGGCGGGGGGCGCTGGAGTGGAATGGCGCCAGCGGCCGCGCGTTGCTCGAGCGGGTGGCGAATACCATCGATCGCGGCGAAACCGGCTGGGTGGCGCCAGCCGAGTTGCGGCGCCTGTGCGAGCGGCTGCGCGGCCAGCCGTGACAGGGCGTGGTTAATTAAAAGGGCCTGCCGTTTTGGGTGGGGCAGGAGCTTTCGCCTGCCAACTGATTTTTTCTTGGGGCCACCGTGCGGGCCTTCTTGTGCAACATTGGATTTACCACCGACAGTTCTAGAGGTCTAAAGGGCGGGCCGACATGGCCAACCAGGTGCTTCACACTCGTTTCAAAAGAAAAAAGTGAGCTCTCCCAATGCTCCCCGGCCGACCCGTCGCGAAACGATTAGACAGGGGCGTCCGATTCTCATCGGTCTTCGCGGTCGCGCGTTGATCGGGCTCACGGGCTAGTAGCCGCATTTCTGACCTGACGTCAAGAAAGGTGGCATCTTGAGCATCTTGAGCATGCCCTGTTGCCCGCGGCTCCCTGCGCGTCTGCTATGCTACCCGTGGGGCGGAATTTCCGGCTTTCCGGAAGTTCTGACCAGTGAGCTCCTGACGCTATGTCCATCGTAAAAATCCAACGCAAAGGCCAAATGACCCTGCCCACCGGTGTGCGTGCGGCCGTGGGCCTGGCGGATGGCGACCTTGTAGACGTGAAGGTCGCCGGCCGCAAAATCGTCGTCACGCCTATGCTGGTGATTGACGGTTCCAAGTTCCCCGCCGCAGACGACGACTACACCCCCGAGCAGCGCCGCATCATCGATGCCCGCCTGGCTGAAGGTCTCGCCGACATCAAGGCCGGCCGCGTCTACGGTCCTTTTGCCACCCACGAACAACTGATGAAGTCGCTCCGCGGCCGCGGCAAGAAAGCCAAAGCCAAGACCAGGAAACGCGCCTTTCGATGAAACGCGTTTACTCCGAGCGCTTCCAGAAGAGCTTTGACGCCGCACCCAAAGCCGTCCAGAAAGCCTGCGACAAGCAACTCAATTTCTTGCTCCAGAACCCCCATCATCCCTCCCTGCACGCCAAGAAGTACGACGAAAGCCAGGACCTCTGGCAAGCCCGCGTCAACAAGAACTGGCGCTTCTATTTTTTCATCCAGGGCGACGTTTACTTTCTCGTGGACATCGTCCCCCATCCCAAGTAAGCCCCCCACCGTCAGCGACCAATCTCTCCAAGCTTGCAGTCCCCCGCCGGAGCCGAATATAGCTGGTTGACGTCAGGTCTCGCACCGGACCACCCGGATTCAACGCCCCAAAACGTTTTGATAGCACCTCGTTTTCCGCGACACCTGACATCACATAAGATACCGGACGTTATCATATATTGATTCGATGCCCGTCCCCCACCACAATTTTGGCCCCGCTTCCGCCCGCCATCTCGCCGCGGTCGGCGCTCCGGCCGGCTGCGTGCCGTCTCTGTTTCTGCGTTCCGAGGAATGAGGCAAACGCTTTTGGGAATTTTTTGCTGCCAACATCCGCAACCGGAATACCCGCAAGGCGTACTTCATCGCGGTCTCGCGGTTTTCGGATTGGTGCGAGCAGCGCAAGCTCACGCTGGAGCAGGTCCAGCCTATTCACGTTGCCGCATACATTGAGCATCTCGGCCAAGCTCACTCCAAGCCGACCGTGAAGCAGCACCTAGCTGCTATCCGCATGCTGTTCGATTGGCTGGTTACCGGCCAGGTCATTCCGCTGAACCCGGCGCACTCCGTCCGCGGCCCTCGGCACAGCGTCAAGAAGGGCAAGACGTCCGTGCTCTCGGCCGAGGAGATGGGACTGCTGCTTAAATCCATTCCGATACAGGATAAACAGGGCCGCCCGATTCTCCTCGGTCTCCGCGATCGCGCGTTGATCGGGCTCATGGGCTACACGTTCGCGCGAGTGGGCGCCGTCGTGACCATGAAGGTCGAGGACTACTACATCCAGAAGCGCCGCGGCTGGTGCGGCCTCACGAAAAAGGCGGCAAGGTCAACGAGCTCCACTGCCACCACAAACTTGGAAAAGTTTTTTTGGATGAATGGCTGAGTGCTTCCAAACTTTCAGCCGAGCCCACCGTTCCCCTCTTCCCGACCATGCGGCACCGCAAGCTTACCGACCGAACTCCGCTGGGCCAGGCCAACGTGCACATGATGATTCAGCGCCGGGCCCGGGGCGCCGGCATCAAGACCAAGATCAGTTGCCACAGCTTCCGGGCGACCGGCATCACCACCTACCTGCAGAACGGCGGCAAGCTGGAAGTGGCCCAGCAAATGGCCGGCCACGAATCCGCCCGCACCACCGGCCTCTACGACGCCGTAACGATGCGGTCGAACGCGACGAGGTCGAGAAGGTCGTGTATTTTGAGCACGGGAAAAAGAGGACAAACTCAGAACACCGGCTCGCCATCTCCGTTGTGGCGCGTTCCCGGCCAAATTTTGTACGCTAAGGGCCGCCCAGCTTTCGTCTCCAGCTCATTCTGTTTGGGCCGAGAGCCGTCGCTTCAGGATTTGCAACAAGCCGTCGAAATGGTCAGCGAGGAAGAGTAGCGGGATCAATAGCCTACGTTCCCTATGTCCGTTTTTTCAGGAATCTTTGCGCTATACCAACCCGCCTCGGAATCCGCGACCGTGCCATGTTGCGTCTCTGCTTCGCGGGCGGGCTGCGCGTCTCGGAACTGGTGGGGCTCCCTGGAAAACCTGTCCCTTCAACGGACACTGAGCATTCGCGTTCTTGGCAAGGGCCGGAAGGAACGATGTCTTCCGCTCTGGAAGGAACCTGCGGCCGACATCCCTGCGACATAACCTAGCTGCGCCCTCGCGATGCTCCAAGCCACTCGGGATATCCGCAAGGTAGCACTGTGGCTGGGACACGCCGATATCCGCACTACCTAGATCTACCTGCGGATCGATCCATCGGAAAAGTTGGAGGCCGTAGAGGCGGTATTGCCACTGGGCTTGCGTCGCGGGCGATTCAAGTCGCCCGACGCGCTGATTGCCTCACTCCTCGCGCCGGGATAATGCGGAGTCGAACATCACCCAAATGCAGGCCACATCGCCACTTCGGCGCTGTGGCTTTGCATAATCGCGCGCTCCGCATAGTCCGCAAACGCCCCGACCAGGGGGGCTTGGCACTCCTGTGTCACGAGACGCCATTATAGTTTGATCTGGCGATTCTCCGACGAATCAGGCCCTGCCCATCCGGATGTCGTCGCGGATGTAATGGAACCGAGGGTCGGTGCTGTTCATCCCGTTCTTGAACCAGTCCTCGACGATCTGGGCCTGGGCCTCGACATTGAAGTAGTCCCACGGCTTGTTGAGGTTGCCATCGCCATACCAATAGGCCATTTTCTGATGGCACGCCTGCGCCATGAATGAATTGAACCAGACTCCACCGACCCAGCTTTGGAGGTGCATCTGCCATACGTGGGTCATCTCGTGAATGAAGCTCCCCTTGTAGTCGATGGTAATGACGGTGTCGGAATCGAAGGCTCCGGGACCGAGGTAGACCTTATAGGTGGAGATTCCGGCTTCGATGGAAGTGTAAGGCCTGGATCCGATACCGAGGCCGTTGGCGACCATCACTTTGCTTTTCAGGAAGCTGTCCGGGAGTGTACCGGCAAAGACCCGCTGGCACATGATCAATTCGCCGTCGCTCAAGCTCCGTGCGAGAGATTGAATCATACAAGGAACCCTCCATGAGGATGTACGCTGCGAGGCTTTGCGGGGAGCAATGCCGGCAGGGCAAACGATACTATATTCCGGAAGTTCGACCGTGTCAAGCAGTTTGAGACAGCAGTTTGATACAGGAGTAGACAGGAGTAGACAGGAGTGGTCGAGGGTGTATAACATTTTGTGTAAACGTTGTTCTCCGTCAGAATAGGAGAACAATATGGAAACACGGAAACCGACAGAAAAGAGTTGCTGGATGGAGTAGTCGACCAGTTCCTCCCTGAGAGCGCGGGCGGCGCATCCCCCGATGGACTGATCCTGTGGTACCTGATAATATTCGCTCCGATTAGATCCACGTTCGTGATTGAACGGAGAGAACTGCTCTGTAATCGATGTGGACCACCGATTACCGTGATATCCCCCGGGCCTGTGGGCACCTCGCTGGGCGATAATCAAAAGGCTTTCATTATAATCTGCCGATTACTGCCGCGACATGGACGCCGAGGATACTCGGGAGCACTGCGTTGTCCTGCATTACCTTAAGGGCAGTCTCTCGGTACAACAACGGGGGAAAGGTGGAATGACTCTCCAGCAACGAGGGTGTAAAACAGTTTGTGTAAACGTTGTTCTCCGTCAGAATAGATAGGAGAACAATATGGAAACACAGAAACCGACAGAAAAAGAGTTGCTGGATGGGCTAGTCGACCGGCTACTCAAAGACTACAGGAAGCCGGAAGAGATCATCGGTGAAAACGGACTGCTGAAGCAGCTGATCAAGGCCGTGCTGGAGCGGGCCATGAACGCCGAGTTGACGCATCACCTGGGATACGAGAAACACGACCCGGCGGGCTACAGGAGCGGGAATTCGGGGAACGGGACGAGCGGTAAGACGCTCAAGGGGGATTTCGGAGAATTGGAAATCGAAGTTCCTCGTGACCGCAACAGCAGCTTTGAGCCACAGGTGCTGCCCAAACATCAGACCGCTTCACGGGATTCGACGACAAGATCGTGTCGATGTATGCGCGCGGCATGACCACGCGCGAAATCGAAGGGCACCTGCAGGAGATCTACGGTCAGACTACCGAAGAGCCCACCCCGACACCGCTGGTGCATGGGGAGAAACAGATCAAGATGTCTACCGTAGACAGCTTGGCAGGGCAGCCTGTCCATCCGCCCATCCGTTTTGTAACCCAGGACGGACAGCTCGTAGAGCCTCGACTGATTCGTGTCGGACGATCCGTCCAAGACGGACATACTGCAGGTGAGCAAATGGTCTATCAGAACCTCTGGAATCGGGCTGCGGGTGACCAAACTCCAGAACCATCACTCGCGGCTATGACAAGATCGCTCGGGACAACGGACTTTCCAAGCGGAACATCCAGAGAATCTTGGACAGCTTGGCCAGGAAGTTGGCCATTGAGCTGATTCGCGAGGAGGACAGCGACACCCGCACAGGCAAGACCTACAGGGTCTGGAGCATGAGTCAACTCCTCAAACACAGAGCTGGAGCGGGGTATCAGTGGGTATACCGCAACCGGTCCGCAGTCCAGTTGGTCCGACAGATTGGTCACCCCAGATACTGTTTCTACCGATGACAGATTGTCTACGGTAGACACATTGACTCCCACCATAGTTACAGTGGACAAGTTGACTACGGTGGACAAGGTGACTACGGTAGACAGCACACAATATGGACGGCCCCGGTGTTGCACTCTCAGTTCTCTCATGTGCGAGTGCTTCGACGTTTCCACGCCCGAGCAATACGGATACTTGAGCCCCAGGCCATTAATCCTCCAGCAGTTTCACATATGCTCGGACGTCTTCCTGTTCCTCGGGTGTCAGACCGTCCCACCATTCTCCAAATTCATCGGTGAATTCGATCCTGACATGCCATCCAATTCATAATGCCCTCGATGGCATGCCCTCGTCAAGGTGTCAAGGATCTGCTCCTCACTCCAACTGCCGATAAAGCGTGGTGTGCAGTTCGCCGTGGCCGCCCGTTCGCAAAGCCCGGACGATCATGCCCGCGGGCGGATCCAAAAGCGGTAGACCAGGGCCCCCGCGCCCACCGTGGCCAGCGCCGTCAGCGACGCCTTAGGCTGCTGCACCACTCCGTAGATCATCATGCCGGTCCCTACCAGAATGTAGGATGCCGGAATCAGCGGAAAGGCAAAGTCGACGGCACGCAGCTTCTGCCATCCCGGGCTGTTGTGCCGAAACACGAAAAGGGCCGCTACGGAGAGCACGGTGAACAGCGTCAGGCTCATCCCGATATACGTGAGCAGGTCGCGGAAGGCAGTGAGCGTCATGAGCATGGCGCACAGTCCCTGGCTCAGAATCGCGATCACCGGCGTGTGCCACCGCGGATGCACGCTGGCCGCCGCGCGGAAAAAGGCGCGGTTCTTGGCCATGGCGAAATAGACGCGTGGGCCGACGGTCACCTCGGCATTCACCGTGGAGGCGATGGAAATCGCCATCAACGCCGACACCACACCGGCCACGCCGGGCCCGAACAGGTGCATGGCGGAAATCGATCCGATGGCGATCTCGCCCTTCATATCCTCCAGCCGCGTGGCGTAAATGAAGACCACGTTCAACGCCAGGAACAGCGCCGCCACGATTCCCGAACCCACCGCCAGTGCGAGCGGCAGAGTACGCTCCGGCCGCCGCACCTCTTCGGCCACGTAGGTAGCGGCATTCCATCCGCTGTATCCCACCATCACCCACAGCAGGCTCACGAAGAACTGCGTCGGGAGGCTGACCGTGGAGGTGCGGACCGCGGGCTCGGAGAAGTGGCTCCAACTCCCGTTGCCCGCCGCGAACCCCAGCACCACAAAGCCCACGATGACGATCATCTTCGTGGAAGTCAGCACGTTCTGCACCTTCGCCGTTCGCCCCACGCCGAAGCAGTTGAGAATGGTGAAGCCGGCGATCAGCGAACACGCCACCAACTGGCCCGTGCCCAGGCGGAGCGAGAATACGCCCGAGCCCAGCACCAGCGTCGCATTAGCCTGCTTCAGACTGGGGGAAAAATACCCCAGGTAGTCGGCGAAGGCCAGTGCCGCGGCCGCAATCGGCGCCGAAAAGCCCGCGAAGAACGAGACCCATCCGGTCATGAAGCCCCATTCCGGACCGAAGGCATGGGTCAGATATACGTACTCGCCGCCGGAGCTGGGAAAGTTGATGCCCAGCTCGGAATAACTCAGCGCGCCGGCAAAAGCGAACACCGCGCCGACGGCCCAGCATGCCAGAATGAGGCTGGCGCTTCCCAGGTCCCCAGCCATGAATCCGGTGGTACCGAAGATGCCCATACCGACCATGTTGGAGATGACCAGCGCGGTCGCGCTGAAGAAGCCGAGCTGCCGCAGCAACCCGGGCCTTGAGGCCTGCATCGGTACGTGGGGCACCTAGAGCTATTCTATGCTACGAACGCCGGTCGAGAGGCGGAGCGGTGCTTAGAACAGAATCTGCTGGTGCGAATACCCGGCCAGGCTGTACGAGTTGGAAAAGGCAGTTCCGCCGATAGTGGGAGTCCACATGCCGAAAGCCGAAGTGAACGTGAAGGCTGCCTTGAGCTTGATGTCCGTGCCTACGGTATTGGCCGCGGCGGGCGGCCACGAGGTGGTGTCAGTCTGGCACGTATCCAAACGGCACGAATAGGGGGTCTGCGCTCCTGCCGTCAATGTGAGGGTCACCATGCTTGGCACGATGCCTACGGCATTGGCGGCCAGCACGTTGGCCACATTCTTGACCTGGATGGCACTGCCTGACACGCTAACATACTGGGCGCCATGTGTCGCCAGGTACGAGTTGGCCACCTTCGAAGCATATTGCAGGGTATGGAACTCCCACATCCCGAACGCCATCCAGAAGATCCCGATCCAGATGAAAATCAGAGGAATGCCGGTCAGACAAAACTCGACTATGGTGCTGCCGCGCCGCTGCTTCCGTTGTCGCATGGATTTACCCCCTTAACCGCACCTGGACTGTGCGCTGAAACGTGAATTGGTTCCCCAGCAAGCCCGGAATGGGAATCATTTTCAACGTCTGGTATTGCAGCGTCACCGACGTGGCCGGCTGGCCATCCGTTCCAGTCACGGCCGAATACGACAGGATCACCGGCAATGCCGTGCAGGTGGTGAGGCCGCTGCCGTCATTGTTGGCGAAGCGCAGCTCCTCCAAGGCGAGGTTGCAGGTATTGGTGGTGTTGGTTGTAGTGGTCGCGGTATGGTTCGCGTCCGTGGACGCGTAGAGCGCAACTGTCCGCGCGGCGCTGGCGGTGGAAATCAGGGCGTGCGAGAAGAAGCCCCAATCCAGTGCCCCTACGAAAAAAAATACGTACCAGGGCATGAGCAAGGCCATCTCGAAAGCGCTTCCCCCGCGCCGGCTCTTTCGTCTTAAGTTCTTCATTAGTGGTCCTCTTGTTCAGTAAACTGGGTTGGAAGCTGCCCATCAAGTTATCGAAGGTTAGCAGGGTAATGCCGCCGGCTCCGCTAGCCCAGTACCTGAAGCGGCCGTCCCGTTGGCCGCAGTCTGCCCCCGGTGCGCGTATGGCTCACTCGATGATCCCCACGTTGCGCATTCCGAGGCGGTTCCCGATCCGCCGTTGAAGGTCTCGCTGCCGGCGGACCGCCTGATGCTGCTGAAGCCGCCGGTCACATAGAAGGTGACCCCAGCAGTGTTGGTGAGGGTGCCGTTTTTCCAATCGATGGAGCCGCCATTCATGATAGGTTGCGCCGGGGAGGTTCAGACTCCCGATTACCGGACGATTTTTATGACGATTGAAGGGGCTCTTTGCTTTACATCACGCAACCTGCAAACCACGGGTGATTCCCCGAATTCGGTCCTGGTACCCGGTAGTCTGATTTCCGCCGCGGACCAAGGTGACCAGTATCGCACGCCGCTTGCCGCAGCATCGACGCTGCGGAAGCAAGGGCCTCCCCACCTCCCCATCCCGATGGCGCTGGAATCGAAATTGAAATAGTGGCGGCTTGCCACGAGCGCGCATGGTCGGTGACCGAGGTGGACATTAAGATTTTTTAATTTCCAGTCTTGATTCCAAACGGCTTCCCCCCGGAGCTCCGCGGGGCCGTGGCGGATGGCCTGGGGGGCACTGATGCGAATTTGAATTCCGACCTGTATATCTCTTATACTGTGTGGTCGGTCTAACTTCGAGTTAACTCGTACCACAGCCTTGTTCCGTTCGGAAGGCGCAGACTCGTTGGGCGGCCGGGCTCTAATCCTTAGGAGGATTTCCACCGATGATCTCCATTGTGGACATCACTCGTGTCGGGCGGCCTACCGGCCGTCGAAAAGCCGCGGCAAGCGGGCGCACGGCGCCGCTTCTGCGCATGGTTCTGGTTCTTCTGTCGCTGCTGGCGCTCTCCGTTCCTCTGATGGCACAGGAACAGACGGGAGGGGAGGCCAACCTCAGGCTCCCCGATCTGAATACGGCGACCTTCCTGGGCGGCATCCACGGGGGCACCCTGCTCATGGGCGGCCTCGTCGTCAGCGCTCTGGGCCTCGTCTTCGGCCTGATCATCTACTTCCGGCTACGCAACATGCCAGTCCACTCGTCGATGCGCGAAGTGTCGGAGTTGATCTACGAAACCTGCAAGACCTACCTCGCGACGCAAGGCAAGTTCCTGCTCCTTCTGGAATGCTTCATCGCGGTCATCATCGTCTTCTATTTCGGGTTCCTTCTGAAAATGGAGTTTTATAAGGTACTGATCATCCTGTTTTTCAGCGTGATCGGCATCTCCGGCAGTTTCTCGGTGGCGGCTTTCGGAATGCGGGTCAATACCTTCGCCAACTCGCGCACGGCTTTCGCCTCGCTCACCGGCAAGGCATACCCCTGCTATGACATTCCGCTGCAGGCCGGTATGAGCATCGG
>Ga0116223_10003833_pt1 | contig 13290 bp, 12 predicted proteins | sample Sb_taG_3_FD_90092 | JGI IMG/M metagenome (GOLD analysis project Ga0116223, IMG submission 90092) | Peat soil microbial communities from Weissenstadt, Germany - Sb_50d_a_PC metaG | ecosystem: Environmental > Terrestrial > Soil > Wetlands > Peat | place: Germany: Weissenstadt | collected 2010-09-21 | reverse complement strand
TTTCAGGAATCGAAAGCTATCGTGTTGCGTGAACAGCCGTGTACCTGTCCAGCAGTTCGGCTCTTGTCACTGGGCCGGCTTATAGCCCGGACCGCGCAATGCGCGACCCGGCCGCTCATCGGTGATTTTGCCGTCGAGCACAACCGGCCGACCATTTACGAAAACGTATTTCACGCCAATAGAGTAACGAAGAGGGTTATTGTAGGTGGCAACATCCTGGATGGTCGCAGGATCGAAAAGAGTAATATCGGCCATCATTCCTGGCCGCAGAATCCCGCGATCCATAATTCCCACCCGGCTTGCGGCCAGCGACGTCATTTTGCGTACTGCTTCTTCCAGACGGATCGTGTGCTCTTCGCGCACGTATTCGGCCAAGATACGAGGAAATGTGCCAAACGCTCTCGGATGCGCCTTTGTCAGGCTGAGAGGTCCATCTTCAGCTTGCGCGGGGGAATCTGATCCGTAAGTGACCAGCGGATTCGAATTGGCTGCGCGCACGTCAGCTTCATCCATAATGGAAATGACCACTCCACTTGCGCCCAGGGAATAAGGACTTGCCCCGTGATCTGCGAGGGCGAAATTCATCGCAGCATCTTTCGGATCCTTGCCCATCTGGCGGCCGATTTCTTCGAAATTCATGCCTTCATACTGGCGCAGTTCGGGATTCAACACTTGGATCAATAGCACGCCCTTGGCCCCACCGGAGCCCAGCCACTGGTTTTGCCAGGGGGCGTTGGGATCGTCCATCTCCTTCTTAGCGCGGGCCCGCTGGGCAGGGTCCTTCAGCCGCTCTGCCATCTTCTTCGTACCACCTTCGGAAATCCAGCTGGGAAAACATGCGAACAGACCATTCGAAGCGCGGGCGTAAGGATAAACACTGGCGCCGACGTCGAGGCCGCGCGCGCGGGCAGCTTCGATTCTGCGGAGTACTTCCGGCATTTTCCCCCAGTTCTCGGGATAGGCAGTCTTCAGGTGCCAGATCGTGGCAGGAATACCGGCGCGCTGCGCAATGGCGAAGACTTCATCGAGAGACTCGAAAATGCTGTCTCCCTCCGAGCGCTGATGGGTGAAGTAAACCCCACCGTACTTTCGAGCAACTTTGGCCAACTCGACAATTTCGTCGGTGGACGCATAGACGTCGGGAACATATTGCAAGGCGGAACTCAGTCCGAAGGCGCCCTGTTCCATGGCTTGGGCCACCAGTTGGCGCATCTGTTCAAGCTCGGTGGGCGTGGCTAGCCGGTTGTCTTTTCCAACCACGTATTCGCGTAAACCACCGGCGCCCACAAATGTGCCCAGATTGATGGCTGGCCGGGCGCGTTCAAAATGGCGGAAGTATTCGTCGAGCGAGCGCCAATCCACAGTCACACCGTATTTTTCTGCGCCCGGTTGCAGATCCTCAAGTAACCGATCATTGATCGGTGCGATGGATGTGCCTTCCCCCGTAATTTCGGTCGTTACGCCCTGCGTTATCTTGCTGGCAGCACGATTGTCGACCAGCACATTGAATTCCGATTGGCCCTGAATATCGATAAATCCCGGGGACGCCACAAGGCCGGCGGCTTCCACCCGCTTTTTGGCCGCGGCATTGTGCAGATCGCCGATGGCTGCGATGCGGTCGCCTACGATTCCGATATCCCCGACAAACCAGGAAGCACCCGTGCCATCAACGATACGAGCTCCGGTGATTACGAAGTCGTAACTGGTCTGCTGTGCGTGACTCATCTTAGCGACGCACAGCAATGCGATGAGCGTGATAAAGAAGGATAGCCGACGATTCGTAATCATGAGCATTCTCACCCCTTGGACTCGTGAGGAAACTTCTGAAGTTGTATGGCAATCGATTGTCGTTTCCTGTTATTGCCGAAGCAACGGCCCTTCGCGTCCTCGTGCATCCACCCTTTCCACCGCCAAGATCTTTTCTTCAGCAACAATCAGCGCCCAATCAAAGTTGTTTACGGTCGGGCAAATATGTCGCGGGATCACGTAAAGGAGATCACCAGACTGGGGACAAGTCACGTTCTTCGGCACTCGAATTGGCAAGTGTTCCTCTGACGAACGCCGAGGTTCTAAATTCATCCCGGCAGCGAGACAATTCGGAACTCCGCAATCAACGGGATTGGATCGGGAACATGCCATCGATAAGCCGAAAGCCTCGATCCCGGAAGCTCTCCGCCTGAACAAAGCCGGGGCGGCTGGCAATTTGTCTACCATGTCAACGGGGGCCCAACGAACTCAGGCAACCCTCTTTAAGCAAATATTTATAATTTCTGCAAACGTTTCTGGATCCAAAGCTGCTCTTCCTACGAACACACCGTCGGATTGGCCTTCAACCAGGAACTGTGGGGCAGTACTGCTATTAACACTTCCCCCATAGATAATTGCGACCTTTTGCTCCGCTTCGCTCCCATACATCTCGGCCAAGACAGCTCGGCAGAGCTGTGTCATCTCTCGCACATATTCCGGTTCAGCCGTGATTCCCGAATCGCCGATCGCCCAGAACGGCTCATACGCGACAATCAGTTGCCGCATGGCATCCTTCGGTACTCCGTTCAAAGCGATTCGCAATTGCCGGGCAACCGTCTCACGCTGTACGTGAGATTTTCTGTCTTCCGAGTCTTCTCCCACGCAAACCAGCGGACGCAACCCGAAATGCAACGCACAGTGAACTTTCCGATTGATGCATTGATCACTCTCGTTGAAGAATTGCCGCCGTTCCGCATGCCCCAATTGCACCAAGTCGACACCAAGTTCACGCAGCATGGGCGCGGAAATCTCCCCCGTATAAGGCCCCCACTCAGCCCAATGCATATTCTGAGCACCGACCAAGAATTTGCCCATGCTCTCCTTGCGCACACGATCAATCGCCGTAAACGGAGGTATCAAGAACAAATCTGCTACCTCTATTCTGTCGATCCCCTGAAGAAGCTTTCGAAATCGCACGACATATTCCCCAGCCTCGTGCGCGGTCTTGTTCATTTTCCAGTTTGTCCCGAATAGGAAGCGCCTACTCATGATTCTTTTTCACCGCCGTAACCATTCGCGCCTGGTGCTCCAGTTCCTTCAGTCGTCCAACTTTTGTTGCCGAACGTTCCGGTTCGAATTCAGATCGTAGCCAGGCGGTCAAAATGGACTTCGCCAGCTCAATACCAATGACTCGAGCACCAAATGTGATGATCTGAGCATCATTACTCTTCCGTAATCGTTCAGCAGAATAGACATCGTGACAGACGCCGGCATAAACGCCTTCAACCTTGTTAGCTACAATAGCCATACCGAGACCGGTACCACAGATCAGCACTCCACGATCGAACTCATGCGTAGCGATCCGAGTAGCCAGATTGAAGCCGATATCTGGGTAATCCACGTTGCTTGATCCAAGCAAGTTGAGATCTTGTACTTCGACCCCCATCGAGAGCAGATGCTTTACAATTACCGGCTTCATCTCCAGTCCAGCGTCATCGCAATCAACCGCAATTTTCATTCTTTACCTCAGGTCGTGTTTCTGATACACGCGAACTTGGACGGCGAGGATGCGAAGCTTGGACAAATCAAACAGTTTGCCACAATTCATGATTGGTTCGCCGGACACCACACGTCCCACTTCAGATAGGTAGTAAGAGCCTCTTGTATAGACTCGGACACCGAGGCGTGGCTCACGGCGACGTGGTGCTCGAAGCCGTTCTTACACGCAAATCGCAATAGTTTTTGCAAACCGTTGATATGCACAACCCCCGCTCCTCCGAACGTCTGGATCGGGTCGGACGTGAATTCTCCTTCTCCGAGATAAGCTCGCAATTTACCCATGAACTCATCCGTACTAAGGCGCAGGTAAGTAAGAGGTCCCGCGAGGAGAGTCCCGTTGATAGTTCCGTAGGTATTTTCTCTGCCTACGCTTTCAGCAAAAATGTCATGGGTATCGATACGAATTTGGTGGAACATTGACTTCGGCAGATTCGAGCAGTGGAAGATAACTGCCTTATCCGGATCTCCGCCGTAATTGTTGTTCCAGTCGACGATGGCGGGAGGCGTACCAGCAGCCAGTTGCAGTATGTACATTGCGAGCAGGCCGTTGACGTCTACTTCACATGCGGCCGGGCAGAGCGTTTCCGTCATCATGCTCATGATAGTGCACGGCACGACGCCGAAATTTTCCTCCAGCGACGTCCAGCATTGGACCGCAATGCCTTTCAAGGCGCTCGCTTCCACCCACGCGTCAAGAACGACTCCCAGTTTCGCCATCTTCAGCAGGGGACATGCGGGAACATTCTCAGTGGGCGCATATCTCGAGATCTCAACAACTTTCTGACGCACTGCGTCATCCTCGTCTTTCAAACGACCAATGCGCCCCAGAACGTCAGAGAGGTCCAGCGTCTCAACAGAAATCCCGTTTCTTTCAAGAAGTTTTTCGCTGTAACGGACTGTCTTAAACGCGGCCGGCCTAGCCCCGACTGCACCGAAGCGAAGATTCTTGAGTCCGTTCACGACCCGGCAGGTCCCCGCGAACCGGCTTAGGTCTAACTTGAATGACTCTAAGTCGGGGCTCACCGTGTGCAGAGTGGTTAAAGAGAAGGGGATACCGTATTGGTAAAGGTTGTTGCATGCTGACATTTTTCCGCAGAACCCATCTCGCCTGCGTCCCCAACCCATTTGCGCCGTGTCGTCCGGAAAAGCGTGCAATAGAATAGGAACGTTCAAGCCAGAAAGACGGATGGCATCGGCTACGCCTTGCTCATCTCCAAAATTAGGAAGCGTTACGATAATTCCATCGATCAAGTGACAATTCTCACGGAATAAACTGGCACAGTTCTTTGCGTCGGAGTACGTTTCGACTGCACCACACTTAGTTTCTTGTTCTGTAAGACGGATAACCTTGTAGCCCTGACTCTCGAGCACTGCAATCATTTGCTTTCGACCGTCGCTCACGAGCTGGTCGGGGAAAAAGCTGCGATTACCAACCAGTAAGCCGAAAACGTTCTTGGCTGGAGCGTTCATCAAATCCTCCATGGAAAGCCCTGGTCTACTGGGACCGGAAGCTAGAAGCTAACGTTAGTAATCCCCCTAAGTACAGAACGAACATGAATCCAAGCAGGACATGTGCCCTCCGCGATGCTCCCTGAAATTCGCGCCATACGAAAACTCCGAAGAGCGCCGCTATCAGTGGATTTGCTTGGCCGATTGCATACGCCAACGCGATGCCGACCATACCAGCCGGCACGAAAGTGAATGTGGTCCCCAATCCCCAGAAGAAGCCGCCCAGGAGACCTGCTATGTGCTCTTTGCTCGATCCCTGGCGGTAGTCCTTCCAGCAGAGGGGGGCGCCTTCGACTGGATGCCGCATGAAGTAGGTCATTACCGGCAGGGTGGTGAGCAACGCACCGAACGTGAAAAAGAAAGCTACCCCATAAGGCCCGAGCGGATTTGAAGCGGAGAGTGCCTTGCCTACCAACGGTCCAAAACCGCTAAATAAAACCCCGGCAAGAACACAGGCAACCAAGCCATTCTTGGAAACTGTTTTTGTTGCGGACGATCTTGTGCTATACGCGAGAGAATTGAAGATGACCGCAGCGAACACCATCGCTACTCCCGAGAATAAGAGCACCGGATCGCCCTTGGGCATCACAAGATAGCTGCCGACGACACCGACTACCAAAGCGAGCCCGATAGAAAGCGGAAATGCGACTGCCAGCCCCACGAGGGCGACTCCGGTGACCAAAAGAATGTTACCGATGTTCCATAAAGCACCTGCGGCGGTTGCATACAGCAAGGCGTTACGATCAGCAGTGAGGATGTTTCTCAAGAAAGTCTGAGCACCAAAACAAGTTCCCAGGGTCAGACCAACAATGATAGAGGTGAGGAAAATCCCGAAAACGTAATCCCAGTAGAACAGTTCGAACCGCCAGTTACGAGTGAGCTTGTACGTATTCGGCCATGCGCCCCAAAAGAACATTCCAGCCAGCATGAGACTTAGGGCAACCACGTACGAGCCGGGAAGAAACATTGTGCGGTCCTTAGTTACAAGCAGTTTCCTATTACTCCGGGCACAAATTCAGCTGTTTGGCTCAACTACTAGCTTGTTTGCTGCATCCACTCGCTCATCGCACGCAGAATAATGGCGAAGGAAACCGCACCGGGATCAGGATGTCCTAACGACCTGTCTCCCAGTCTGCTGGCCCTCCCCACGCGAGAAGGCATGGAAGCGGTCCTTTCTGCGGCGACCTCGGCAGCTTCAGCAGCCCTCTCAAACGCACGCGTCAAGCAATCCGTCTTCGGAAAACGACTGAAAGCCTCAATCGCTCCATGGAGTGCATCGAGGATTGTTTTATCTCCAAGTTGAGCCTTTCCCGCCTTCATCCCACCAGACTCCATCGCGACAAGAAGTGATTTCAGTTCGGCGGTTCCAAACGCTTCGACATGGTCGAGTCCTTTTCCGCCGGCCATCAACATCCTTCCAAGGATCACTCCGATCGCTCCACCAGTTGCGTCCATGAAGACGGCCCCCGATTCCTGCAGAATCTCGGTAATTGAAGCGTCTTCGGATAGCGTCGACAGGTGCTGCTCGATTGCTGCGAAACCCAAACGCATTGTTATGCCATGATCACCATCTCCAATTGCGGCATCAAGGGCATTTAGTCGGGACTCAGATTCTTCGATCCGATGCGCTACATGCCCGAGCATGGCTCTAAATTGCGCAGCGCTAATGCCTTGACCGATCATTCTCTAAATCTGTACAAAGGCCGGCGAATTTGCCGGTGCAAGAAGTAACCGCTTCAACTCAGAATCCAGCTTCATGATCGAAACAGAGCACCCCGCCATGTCCAGAGACGTCGCATAGTTACCCACGTAGGATCGGCAAATGGACAGTCCCAAGCCATCGAGGCACTCCTTCACTTCGCGAAACATTATGAAGAGTTCACAAACTGGAGTGGCTCCCAGCCCGTTGAGAAGAACCGCAACTTCATCACCATGCCTGGGTGATAAATCAGCAACGATTCGCGACACTAGCTGGCTTGCAATCTGATCCGCGGGCAATAACTTGGTCCGGGTTTGGCCCGGTTCCCCATGTAGTCCCAAACCCATCTCGATCTCGTCTTCTGGTAAGTCGAAAATGGCCTTACCTGAAGCCGGAATAGTGCAAGAAGTAAGTGCGACACCCATGCTGCGAGTGTGATCGTTAGCTTTCTGCGCAACAGCGGCAACCTCAGTCAATGTGCCACATTCTTCCGCACGAGCACCGGCAACTTTGAAGACGAACAGGTCTCCAGCCACACCGCGACGTCGGTGCTTCTCCTCGACCGGCGCGGAAGCGACATCGTCGGTGACACGAACTGACATCACACGAATGTCTTCGTCCTCTAGCATCTCCGCAGCAGCATCAAAATTAAGAACGTCCCCGGCATAGTTGCCGTAGAGAAAAAGAACGCCGGAATTCCCGTGAGCGGCTTTGGCCGTGAGCACGATCGGCCGCGGGGGTGGGGAAGCAAACACGTTACCCGCTACACCTCCCGATGCCAGACCAGGTCCGACATATCCTAAGAACATCGGCTCATGGCCACTTCCACCTCCCACTATCACGGCGACCTTCCCTGCGACGGGGGCATCTCTTCTTACAACCGCCGAAATCCCTTTGATCTGGCGGAGAAGGTGGGGAAAAGCCAAGGCAAGACCCTCAACCGCGTCAACTGCGACTCGATCGACGTGATTGATTAGCTTCTTCAATCGTTTCTTCAAACGCCGTCTAATTTAGCAGTCCCCGTTTGAGAGACTGCAACCAAGTTGAGTGACTTATTTCGGGTACGACTCACTGACCGGCAAGAGCTTGCAGTAGGGTTGCATGCGCCGACGCTTTTCTACTTGATGGATGCTTCGCCGATCAGTCAGAAGAAGAACAATACGTTACCCATAAACCCTAACCCAGCAAATCGAAATACATGTTGTACGGCACGCCGGCCCCCACTTTGTAGAAGGGCACAAAATCGCCAACGGGCTGCCCGGGAGCCGAAAACGTTAGGCCGTTGCCGCGCGGCATTCTCGCCAAGATCTCACCTGTCGATGCCGGCAAAACTGATTCCAATTTCTGCACAAGAACAACCGGTCCGTAAACCAGCGCAACGCGCTGAGGGTGCCGTGCATCAACAGGAACAGTCTTGAGGCGCATCCCAATTTGGATGGCAACGCGGTCTCCAGCTTTCCAGGTTCGCCGAATCTCGGCCCAAGTTCCCGGGCGCGTAGCGACGGTCTGCAATACACCATTCACCTTTACAGTCGCTCCCTCGGCCCAGCCTGGAACCCGAAACTTTAGATTGAAAGTGGCTGGATCCCGGGGGTTGACGGTCAGAACCGTGATGTCCGATTCCGGATAGGTAGTCTCCTGTTCGACGGCAATCTCATTTTGCTTGTAATGCCAGGTAACGGCCGAAGGGACAAACAGATTTATGTACAATCCGTCCTGATCCTTGAAATAGATAACGTTGTGATAGTCCGCGACTACTTGCGGGTAAGTGCCAGAGCAGCACGGCCAAGTTCCATCTATATGGTAGATCTTCCGGCCGCCACCCAGGCGATAGTCGGAGTAGTAGAATGTTTGACCCTGAGCAGCCATGGGCAGGGCGGCCCCAATTCCGTTGTAAACCAGCTTCTCGATCCAGTCGCCATAGCGGGCTTCGCCGGTAAATTGCATTAGGTAGCGAGACAGCTTAAAGCCGGCCCAAGATCCACAGGGGGTCTCGAAGCTCCTGAACGTTGTTTCCAGGGAGTTCGAGAGCGATCCGTCGGGCGGCATCATTTCTTCCTCTGGGCCATAACCCCCGGTTGCGTAGAGCTGCGTACGCTCTAGCCAATCATAGGCGTTGACGATCGTCTTTAAGTAATGTTCTTCTCCCGTCACCTCATAAGCCATGGCCGCACTGCTGAGAGTGTTCACATGGCTGTACGCATGATAGTGATATGGGGCGACCTCCGTCCCGCCTGTAAAGAACTTCCAATAGGCCGGATACTGCCAGACATCACCAAAGTTCTTGTACTTGGTATTGCCGGTCAATCGATACGCTCGATAGAGGTTCTCGCTGAGCGTGTACCACTCAGTGGGATCAGACAAGTTCAGCTTGCGTATCCTGTCAAGGCTGGGAATAGCCCAATCCGTAATCTTTTCCAGCAACGGAAGGGCATCGGTTCGGCCGCAGTATTCGTACAAATCAATCAATCCGCATACTGTCTTGTCGTAAGTGTAGTGCGGCGCATTTGGCCTGCGCGAGTAAAAGAAAAATCCGTCGTCTTCGATCGTCTTGCCCCATTCGATCATAAGATGAACGGCTTTCTCACTGAGTTCCTCATCGTTCCCAGCCTTAGATAAGCGAGCCATCCCGCTGAGCCATTGCCCGAACACGTTGAACGTGTCCCCCTTGCTCCACCAGCGGGTAACTGTAGGATCTCCGCTGTACCATCCGCCCAGGTCATTCCCTGGCGCCCGCAGTCCGGCTCTTTGGCGAAAACCCTTTAGAATGTCATCGTTCGGAATCGCGAAATAATAAGCCCGAGTCGCGCGAAATTGTGAGTCCAGCATTCCCGTCGATAGCCGAACGCCCTCGTAGTTAAAAGGTTGCAACCGCGATCGAGCACCGAGGTCGGTCGTCGGCAAATTGCTGGTCTCGCCCTTCCCGGTTCCTAGTGCCATCTTGGAGGCTAGTGGCGCAAGGGAAGAAGCAGCCAGAACCTTGACGAAGTCTCGGCGGGATTTGAAATCGGTCATTTGCGTTATCCTCTGGAACCCACCGTTTGGCAGAACGAATACCGCAATGGGGGAGCGTTTGTCAAGATAAATATAATCGATGAAATAGTCGTGTTCTGAATTCTGGGTGCGGGAATGCCCTGCTTTGATTGAGCAAGAGCAAGAAGCCTCTGAACCAATTACGCGATTTAAGAATCGATTACAAATTTGAAGGTTGGGTCGAATGCACCCAACGGCGCTCAGAAAATAGAATCGATTTATCCTCAATAATTCATCTGGTATCCTGTGCCTTGATGTTCGCCGCGCTTGAAGCTCTTGCGACGGTTCAAGGGCGAAGTTTGATTAGGAGGTTGAAGCTTGTATACCATCCGTGACATTGCTCGGCTCGCGGGAGTTTCGGTGGCTACGGTGTCCGGCGTTCTCAACAACAAGCCCACGGTGAAACCTGCACTGGTAGAACGCGTGAAAAAAGCCATGGACGCGTTGGACTACCATCCGGATCAGGTGGCTCGTAGCTTGCGAGTCCGCCGTACCTTAACGATCGGGATGGTGATTGCGGACGTCACGAATCCCTTTTTCACTGACGTCATCCGTGGGGTGGAAAAGGAGGCGCAGAGGAATGGATACTCGGTCATCCTCTGTGATTCAAACGAAGACCGGGCTCTGGAACAGCATTACCTGAGCACTCTCTTTGCTCGGCGCGTAGACGGCGTCTTGCTGGCGCAGACAAGTTCTTCCTCCGCTCAGGAGTCACGCATTCATAAGCGCTTTCCGATTGTTCTGATTGATCGCGTTCCACTGGGATTCACCGGAGCCGCGGTAATCACAGACAACTTCAGCGCGGCTTATGAAGGCACACGTCATTTGATTGAACTTGGCCATCGCCAGATCGCCATCATCACCGGACAATTGAATCTTTCGAATGGTTTGGATCGTTTTGAGGGATTTCGGAAAGCACTGCAGGAGGAGCATCTTGCCCTTCCCGACAAGTATCTTCAGCAGGGAAACTTTCAACTGGACAGTGGATATCGCTGCGGGCTGGAGCTTCTGCGGCTTCCCGTGCCGCCGACTGCGATTTTTTCCTGTAACAACAAGATGACCTTGGGGCTCATGCGGGCACTGGGTGAGCTTCACGTGAATTGCCCGCAAGCGCTGAGCGTTCTCGGTTTCGATGATTTTGAATGGTCCGCCTACTTCACTCCCCGCTTAACCACAATCGCGCAACCCACATATGAAATGGGCAGGCAGGCAATGCAGATGTTATTGCGCATATTGCAGGCGCCGGCGGAGAACGATGGTCAGGCTGGCGGAATCCAAGAAACAACGCTAAGACTGAAGGCTGAACTAAGGGTGAGAGACTCCACAGCCGCTCCAGTTCCCATGCATGACGTGCAGAAGGAGAACGCGACGGTTGAAATCAGCAATCAAGCGTAGCTAGCTTTTCGTGTCTTCTTGGCAACATCTGGTGGCCCCTCAGATTAGGGTATCCGGCAACGCAAATCGGCTACCAGGATCGAGAAACGTTCACGACCATCGTAGCAGGGGTGGACTTCGGCACTTTAAGCGTTGGTGTTTCCATTGTTGACAGCAGTCGTGGCCTACTGGGTTCCGCTCTCTCTGAGTACCCGCTGCACCAGAGGAGGGATGATCCCGATTATTCCACTCAGTCTCATGATGACCACATGCATGCGCTGGTAGAAGCCACCCACCAGGCGCTGGCCACATCCAATATTCCCGGAGAGAACGCTCGCCCCGGCCATCCTGAGGCGGCTATGGGGTCAATGAGCGAAATCGTTTTGCGACAACTATCCTCTTGAGGTCCAGCCAACTCCATTGCATTCATTGACTTGCCCGTTTCACAGACGTAAGATTCGCCCCAGTGGTCGGCCAAACCATCTCGCACTACCGCATCCTCAGCAGGATCGGCGGCGGCGGAATGGGTGTTGTGTGCGAGGCGGAAGACCTCAAGCTCGGTCGTCACGTCGCCCTGAAGTTCCTTCCCGACGAACTCGCCAACGATGCACAAGCCCTCAGCCGTTTCCAGCGGGAAGCCAAGGCTGCGTCCTCCCTGAGCCACCTGAATATCTGCACGATCTACGAAATCGACGAGTCCGACGGGCGAACCTTCATAGCCATGGAACTGTTGGAGGGACAGACGCTCTGGCACCGGATCGTGGGCAGGCCGATGGAGATCGAAACGGTGCTCGATCTGGGCATCCAGATCGCCGATGCTCTTGACGCTGCACACTCGAAGGGTATCGTCCATCGGGACATAAAGCACGCGAACATCTTCGTGACGGCTCGCGGTCAGGCGAAGATTCTCGATTTCGGGCTGGCCAAGCTTTCCCTCAAGCCCGAGAGCGTCGCCCTCAGCGCCCCGACCGTCGAGTTGGAGGAGCACCTAACCAGTCCTGGCAGTGCGCTGGGGACGGTGACATATATGTCCCCGGAGCAGGTTCGAGAGAAGGAACTGGACGCCCGTACCGACCTGTTCTCGTTCGGCGCGGTGCTGTACGAGATGTGTACGGGCACCTTGCCATTCCGAGGCGACACTTCGGGCGCAATGTTCGATTCGATCTTGAATCGAGCACCTCTACCGCCAGTTCGAATAAACCCTGACACCCCGCCGAAGCTGGAAGAGATCATCAACAAGTCCTTGGAGAAAGACCGCAAACCTCGCTGCCAGTGACCAGCTTCATGAAAGAAGTTTTGAGCGCGGACCTCGCGAGCCGCCGACTTCCGACCGTGCCGCCTTCGCCGCCGCTGGAGAAGCATCCTCAGCCGACCGAATCCCACCACGAGTACAAACTTCATCTCCGCATGTAATCCCCGCCCGGTCCCGGCGGCTGTTGCCAGAACGACGGGATTTTAGAGGCGTACCCCCTGTGGGGCAGGGTTCTGGCCGGGGAAAGGCGGGGAAGCCCCTAGAATCGCCGGGAATCGTGGTTTGTGAGGGTTTTACGCCGTATGTTCGCTCGAATGGAAGGCGAAAATCCTACCGGACCCCGGACACGGATGATCTCGACGACCGCCCCTGTCAAAACGTGCAATCGGCAATTACACTCATCGTGCCGCCGCAGGGGTTTGAGTGCAATCGCCTTGTTTTCAACAGTTGCCGGACCTTCCCTCAGAGAGCAGGGGCGCTAGAATTGACGACAGATGCCTCGCGCATACATTCCGCTAAGGACTATCGTAAATCCTCCGCCGTTGGACAAATTCTCAAACGGGGTGGAGTTGGTCTCATCCGGCGTGTTCAAACCCTCGAATCTTGACGGATGGGAGCAAGTGTTTAGCCTCGATGACCTCCGAGAGCTTCGTGAGTGGCACTTGGCTCTCGCCTGCAACTGGGACGCCGGGGCGTCTGATTCAAATAGCACTTCCGCAGAAGTTCGCTTGGCCAATGCGAATCTGGCTTTACAAGTGGCAGCGCCTATCGGAACATATCTTTCGGTCTGCATTCGGGAACAAGGAACCAGTGAACCGCCACTCCTAGTGTAGTGCGTCACAGTTAACAACCTTTATCCATCCGCGAGCGTCTTATGATGGAGGAGACGCTTGCGGAT
>Ga0116223_10003830_pt1 | contig 13295 bp, 13 predicted proteins | sample Sb_taG_3_FD_90092 | JGI IMG/M metagenome (GOLD analysis project Ga0116223, IMG submission 90092) | Peat soil microbial communities from Weissenstadt, Germany - Sb_50d_a_PC metaG | ecosystem: Environmental > Terrestrial > Soil > Wetlands > Peat | place: Germany: Weissenstadt | collected 2010-09-21 | reverse complement strand
GCAGTTCGCCTGGAAGATTACCGGCGCCAACCCGTTGCAAGTCTTCGGCCCCTTTGAGAATTCCCCGCAAGCACCGCGCTGAGCTTGAGGCCCTGAACTCTCCAGGATTGACGCTTGAAGGATTGATGCTTGCCCGGCAGGAAACAGCGAGACCGCCCCGTCGCGTAGAATTGGGCGTAGCGTCTTCTGAATCGTGTCCACTACCACACCCGAACTCATTCGCAACTGCCGCCGCTGCTCCCGTGAACTTGCGCCGGGAGCCCTGGTGTGCGATCAGTGTCACGCTCTGGTGCACTCCGAGCAGTTGGATCGCCTCGCGGCTGAAGCCAAGACGCTCGAAGCCAGCGATCCGCGGCAGGCACGCGAGCGATGGCTGATGGGACTTCCCCTGCTGCCCCAAGATTCGCGGCAAGCCCACTGGATCGTGCAGCACGCCCGCTCGCTCGATGCGCTTGCCAAACGACTTCAGCCTACGCCGCCCAGCGAGAACAAATGGGCGCAGCGCCTCGGTCCCGTAGGTCCCATCGCCGTGCTCCTGGCGAAGGGTAAATTCCTGTTGACCGCGGTTTTCAAGCTCAAGTTTCTTCTCAGCTTCCTCGCGTTCTTCGGTTTTTACTGGGCCATGTTCGGAGCGAAATTCGGAATCGGTTTTGCGGTGCTGATCCTGATTCACGAAATGGGCCACTACATCGACATCAAACGCCGCGGATTGCCGGCGGACATGCCTGTGTTTCTGCCCGGCCTGGGAGCCTACGTGCGCTGGCAGGCTCTGGGCGTTTCGTTGGAGACACGGTCCGCCATCAGTCTCGCCGGACCATTCGCCGGATTTCTCGCGGCCGTAGGGTGCACTATCCTCTGGTGGAAAACCGGAAGTCCCTTGTGGGCCGCGCTCGCCCGCTCGGGAGCAGCTCTTAACGTGCTCAATCTCATCCCGGTCTGGGTGCTGGACGGCGGACAGGCTGCACTTGCGCTCAGCAAAATGGAGCGCATCATCGTGCTCACCGCATGCCTGGCACTTTGGCTGGTGCTCGGCGAGGGCGTCTTCTTCTTAGTAGCGGCCGGCGCAGGCTACGCGGCATTTTTCGCCCGCGATCTTCCGGCCCATTCCAGCCGCGCCACCACAGCCTACTTCGTCGCTGTCTTGATCGCATTGGGTGTGCTCCTGCGCTTGCTGCCCGGGCAAGGGTTCGGCATGAATTGATCTCGGCCTGCCCAGCGGCTTGGAGTAGAATGCTGGCCGGCCCCGCGTCCGCAACTCAATCCACCGAGGACAAAACATGCGCATCCTCAGCTGCCTTCTCGTTGCACTCACTCTGTCCGCCAGCCTGCTCTGCGCGCAAGACCCGCCGAACCTCTCCCCCGCGCAACAGGAAGTGCTCACCGTCCGCAAGGCGCTGCGGGACACGGCTCTCCGCCGGGATATGGCGGCTTGGTCCCGCTACGTCGCGGAGGATTGCATCTTCAGCACCGATGATGGGGCCCTTGCTACCAAAGCGCAATTTATAGAGCACAACAAAAACTTGCCCCCGGAGTACGACCACTCGACGAATCCGCGGGACTACGTCATCCACGTGTATGGCAATACCGCCGTCATTAACTTCCGGCTCACCGGACACGAGCAGTTTGCGGATGCAGACATCATCAGTGAAGAACGTCAAACTGAAACTTATGTGAAGCAAGACGGCTCCTGGCTGCTGGTTGCGAGGCAATGGGGCCTGCTGCCGGTAAATTTCCACAAGCCGGTTGCCGTCGATACCAGTGTTTATAAGGATTATGTCGGCCAATATCAGTGGCGTCCCCTTGACGACGTGGAGACCGTCTCGGTGAAGGACGGAAAACTATGGTCGCGGTTCAGCAAGGACAAGAATGGCGATGAATACCTGCCTTTGAGTTCCGACACGTTCTTCGTCAAGGTCGATATCGGCAGTACCCAATTCGTTCGCGACGCTCAGGGCCATGTGACTGGCTACACCTATCATCGCTCGGACGGCCAGGAAATCCACGTCAAGAAGATCCAGTGAGGCCTATCTTCCCGAATAAATCTCTTTTATGCCGTGCATCAGCTTTTTCGATTGGCTGCTGCCCGTCCCACGCGCTATGCTTTGCCGTTGCAAGTCGCCGTGTTCCAACTCAAAGTGTTGAAACCAGCCATTTCAACTTCCCTGTATCCGTGATGCAGTTTTGCTCAAATCCTAAGTTTTTACGCGAAGGAGACTGAAGGACATCCATGCCCACTGAACTGCGCAATTTCCTGGCACTCTCATACGATGAACTGGAAGATCTCAACCTGAAGGCGAAGGAACAGCGCATGAAGCGCGTCGCCCCCGGCAAGATCCAGGAGGAACGGCTCAAGTACCTGACGGACGAGAAGCGCATCAAGGCCGTGACCGTGATGTTCAGCGATCTCGAAGGCCGGTTGCACATGCTCGACTACGACAAGAAATTCCTGCTAAAGAGTTATGACAATCTGACCTTCGACGGCTCTTCGATTCGCGGCTTCACCGCGCAGCGCGAAAGCGATTTACGCCTGGGCATCGACTGGGGCGCCTTCTACTGGGGACCGGCCGACATTTTTGGGCCAGGCAAAGTCCTCGTGTTCGGCGAGGTCATCGACAAGAACGGCGAGCCGTACAGGGCCGACATTCGCAGCGTGCTGAAATTGTTCGCCGCCGAACAGCACAAAAAAAATGGCTACACGCTCAATGCCGCCAATGAGATCGAGGGCTTCCTGTTCCAGGGGCCGGAGGCGGAGCGCGTTTATCACGAGACCGGCAAGTTTGAGTACGTCAACACCGGCGGTTACTATCACTCTCTGCCCGGCGATCCCCTGCGCAATTTCATTGACACCACGGCCGAAGTGCAGCGCTCCATGGGTTTCCAGAACGAGAAAGACCATCCCGAAGTTGCGCCTTCACAGTTTGAAATCAATTACGGCTACGGCGAAGTCGTGGCGGCCGCCGACCAGATCCAGCTCTACAAGCTGATCTGCCGCCAGGTCGCCCGCAACATGGGACTCACCGCCAGCTTCCTTCCCAAACCGGTCGTCGGAGTCAACGGCAGCGGCATGCACACCAATGTTTCGGTCAGCGGCGACGGAAAGAACCTGTTCTGGGATCCCAAGGGCGAAGAGAAGCTCAGCAAGCTGGGCTACGAATTCCTGGACCGGGTTCTCACCCACGGTAATGATCTTTGCCTGATCTTCAATTCCAGCGTGAACGCCTATCGCCGCCTCGATCCGCATTTCGAGGCGCCCAACCAACTCAAGGCGTCGGCCGTTGACCGCGGCGCCATGATCCGCATCCCCATCGGCAACGAGCGCAGCATGCGTACCGAAGTGCGCGCCGTTGCGCCTGACGCCAACCCCTATCTGGTCATGCTGGGAATCTTCAAGACCGGGCTGGAGGGAACCACCGCCAAGATTAAGGACCTCCGCCAGGGCAAGGAGCGCTACCTGCCGGACAACATCTACACGGCAATCGAAGACTTCCGCAAAGCCGACTGGACCACCAAGCTGCTGGGTGAAGACGTAAAGGGACGCTACGCCGATCTGAAACAAGCCTCGGCCGATCGCTGCCCACGCCTGCTGGGAACAGTGGTAAAGGCCGCCGAAGTCCAGTTTCACCACGAGGTCTACAACCAGTTTCTGTGGAATTTGTTCTAGACCGCTGCAGTTCTGCCTCGCGCCCCGGTTAAGCGCCGGGGCGTTTTTGTAGCGCTGGCGTCCCGCCGGCTCCGGCGAGGGATATGAGCGCTATCGGGTTCCGACAGTTACAGCTATAGCATTTGCCTGGGAATAGATCCGCGCCTGCCGCCGAACACGGTGATTTCCCCGATGCCCCCACGCGCGGAAGAAGGGCGCACAAATCAGCAGCCCGCAGGACGAGTGGACTGGTCAATCAACGGAGGACTAGCTCCTCAATGGCAAATTTCCCTTTTGTCTTGTCGTGCTCCAACTCGTTAAGGCGCTGTTCCGCCTGTTCGCGCGTATCGAATGGGCCCTGATCTGAAAGCCTTTCTCCTAATTCGACGGCATTCCCCTCGTTGACGATATGGCGTATCACGTATGCCATGTGAAACTCCTTCTACTGTAAGAAATTGTACGCCGCTACAATAACAGCCATCTGATCAATACTGCTCAGCCTCGTTGTCGGCACGGTCGATGGCGTTTTGGACCTTCGAGGTGGGAATCGGTTCAGGTGAGTTCCCAGTATTCGCGCTGAGACCCATTGACGCGGTTTGAGCGCTACGCCGGTTGCAACCGTTGAGGATGGTTAGAAATCTCGATCCGGCCGTCAGCATTGACGCAGCCCGCCTGGTGAATATCGCCACTACACTCATCAATCCGTCTTCCCGCATAACCTCAGTGCCTGCGTTGACTCCGGCCTCATCTATTCCCTAAGATGGCACTCCAGGTTCAGCGAACTCCATTCCGAGGGCTGCAAATGTCTCCGAGCAAGACCGACAGTTCCCGCGGGATGTTTCGCGCCATTGTCACCGACCTCCATTTCTGGATTCCGCTGACCGTCCTCCTCGGCGGACTTTTCCTCCTGGATAAGCTCCGTTGAACGCACCGTCAGCAACCGTGCCAGCAGCGCCGCCTGCGCAGACTCCGGTGCACGCCACCCGCCTGCGCACCCTGCAGGCGCTCGGCATCTTCTGCGGCTTCGCCGCCGGAGCCTGGCTGGGTGGCGCTGAAGCTCCCATCAAGCTTGTCAACCCAGACATCTCCCCCATCACCGTCTCTCTCATCATGGTGTTCGGAGTTTTCCTGGCACGATGGAGCGTTCCCGCATTCGTCCGCGGCACGTCGCACGTTCGCAACGACGTTCGCCAGGCACCGCACCTGATCGTCTGGGCCGTGCTTGCCGGATGCATGTGGGCCGTCGCCAACACGCTTACGATTTACGCCATCCGCAACGTCGGCCTCAGCATCGCCTTTCCTCTATGGAACACGAATAGCCTCCTCGGCATTTTCTGGGGATTCCTGCTGTTCAACGAGTTGCATTACGCAGGATGGAAGCGCTGGCTCGGCGTTCTAGGCGGCGCAGTGTGCATGTTCGGAGGAGCCACGCTGCTCGCCATCGCTTCTTCGCACCAGGCCGCTCCAGGCAAAGCCGCACTGGGAATTTTCGCCGCCCTCGGCGCCGGCATTCTGTGGGGAACGATGTACATCCCTTACCGCAAAGCCTATCTGACGGGCATGAATCCGCTCTCTTTCATCACGTTTTTCACCGTCGGAGAACTCGTGACGATGACCGTGCTGGCGGTCGCCTACCGCGGCGCGACGCCGCTCTGGCTCGAACTCGTGGGCGCTAAATCAGTAATGTTCTGGCTGATGCTCGGCGGCTTCGTCTGGGTGATCGGAGATTTGTTCCAGCAATACGCCACCAAGTATGTCGGCATCAGCCGAGGCATTCCCCTCTCCAACACCAATCAACTCTGGGGACTGCTGTGGGGCATCCTGGTCTTTCATGAACTCCGTGGCGGAAGCCAAGCGGTCTACGCACAGGTCGCCGGAGGATCCATCCTCATGGCGCTGGGCGCAGTGGCCATTGCTTTATCATCGGCGACCGCGCGCGAGCACTCCTCCTGGCAAGACGCCGCCGACCGTGAAGGCCAACGCTACGGCGTCGAAGGCGAATATGTCCGCGCCGGGATGGAAGGCAGAGCGACGCAAAGTGCAGTGATCCAAGGTGGAGGCATGCCCGCCGATCCGAACGCGCGAACGTCGCTGGATTGGCTGCTCATTCTCGTTACGACGAGTCTGTTCGGTGTGCTTGCCGTCATGGCGCGGCTCCCCCACGTGGACATTGCTTTGGGTTGGGCCATTGCGCTGACGGTCGCGATGCTAGCTCTGCTGACAACCTGCGCCCTCGCGATCTGGCGCACCACGCGCTTCCGCTGACCCCGAAGAGTAGTTGGCGTTCTTTTCGGAGGCGTCATCCCGTACCTGGCGCATTTCAGCCAGGTGAGAGATCTCGCGAGAAGCTTCGTCGGCCCAGTGCCAATGCGCGCGAGATCCTTCCTCCGCCTGAAAAACGGCTACGTCAGGATGACGCCAATCATGCTAAGTCGCTAGAATGGCGGAGCACTAAAAGGAGATCCCGATGAAGCGTATGCTCTCCGCATTTTGTTTGTTTGTGCTTACCGCGGGCGCCCTGCGCGCCGCAGCGCAGGTCAATCCCTACAAAGACGGCACTCCCGGCGTGACAGGATATCGCTCTGAAGTCCTGGCCGAGGTCATGATTCAGGAAGACAAATTCACACGACTCGCCGAAGCGATTCCCGCCGACAAATACAACTGGCGTCCCACTCCCGATGTGCGCTCTTTTGCCGAGGTCTTCCTCCACGTTAGCGCCGCCAACTACAACCTGTACAAACTCGTGGGCACGCCGCCTCCGGCAGGACTCGACATCAGGACACTAGAGAAATCCACCACCGACAAAGCGAAAGTCATCGCCACCCTCAAGGATTCCTTCGCCCACGCCAAAGCCGCCATCAAGGCCATGCCTGACGCTAATCTCGACAAGAGCCTGGACTGGTTCGAGGGCAAGAATACCCAGCGCGGCGTTCTGCTGTTCATCGTGCGGCACGCCGCCGAACATCTGGGACAGTCGATCGCCTACGCGCGCTTCGCTGGAATCGTTCCTCCCTGGACGGAAGACGCCAAGAAGAAGTAACGCGCGCCCGTGCGACGCGAATCACCCCCGGCCGACCTCGTATACTGCTCTGCCCGCTGTTTTCAGGCAGTGCACGAATCGAGGTCGCCGATGCTTTCTCGCCAGCACTGTCCTTTTCTGACGGCGATGGATTGTCGATCCATCAGACTCCGCCGAACCCGCCCGCAGCGAAGAGTTCACCCTTGCCGCCAAAATAGAATCCTTCGTGATACTTCGTGCCCTTTGTGGTTGACGCTCCTTCTTGCGGTGCAAACTGATCCCTTTCTCTGCATGGGTTCGCTGGTGCGCTCGATATGGGTATGCTAGATTCAGAAGCTTCATGGACCCCGCACCCACCATCTCAACCCAAGGCCTGACGCGCCGTTTCGGAGAGCTCATGGCTGTCGACGGCGTCGACTTGCGCGTCGCCCCCGGACAATTCTTCGGATTCCTCGGCCCCAACGGCGCTGGGAAATCTACCACCATCAAGATGCTTACCGGCCTGCTCGCGCCTAGCTCCGGTCGAATCGAAATTCTGGGCATCGATCTCAACGCCCACCCCGTCGAAGTAAAACGCCAGATCGGCGTCGTCCCCGAAGGCATGGCCCTGTTCGGACGCCTCACCGGAGCCGAGTTCCTCAGCTTTGCCGGACGCATGTACGGCCTCGACCGCACCACCGCGGCCCAGCGCGCCGCCGAGTTGCTCGACTTCATGCAACTCGCCGATCAGCCGAAAAAACTCGTCACCGACTATTCCCACGGCATGCAGAAGAAGCTGGCCCTCGCCGCTGCGGTGATTCATGGCCCAAAGGTCCTGTTCCTCGATGAGCCGTTCGAAGGCGTGGACGCGATCGCCGCCGGCACTCTGAAATCCATGCTGCAAGGCATGATCGCCCGCGGAGCCACGATTTTTCTTACCTCGCACGTCCTCGAAATCGTGGAGCGCCTGTGCAGCCACGTCGCCATCATTCATCAGGGACGGCTCGTGGCTCAAGGCTCGCTCGAAGAGCTGCGCGCAGGTGTCGAAGCCCAAACCCCCGCAGGATCAGGCAACGGCACTTCCGCCTCCGGCGAGAAGCTGACGCTGGAACAACTCTTCCTGCGCATCGTAGGTGGCGAACGCCGCACCGAGCAGGAACTTTCATGGTTAGGATAAGAGCCAGAGAACAGTCAGTATGACCTCCGCACTCCACCGCCGCAGCCAGCTCAGCGCCATCGCCGAGCTCCGCTGGCGCATGTTCGTCAACGGCCTGCGCAGCAAGCGCGGCAAGATGGAACTGCTTTCGCGCATCATCGTGACTGCGGCCTTCGCGCTCGGCGGACTGGGAAGCTTCACCGTTGCCACTGGACTTTCGTGGTTCTTCGTTTCGCAAGACAAGACCGAGTTGCTCCCCCTCCTTTTGTGGCCCATCTTTTTCTTCTGGCAAGTTTTTCCCGTGATGGCGACCGCCTTCACCAATAATCCTGACTCCGGTGAGTTGCTGCGTTTTCCTCTCACTTACCGTTCATATGTTCTGATCCGCCTGGCCTACGGATTTTTCGATCCGGCGAGTGCGCTTGGCAGTGTGGGCTTGCTTGGGATTCTGCTCGGCGTCAGTTTCGGGCGTCCTTCTTTGTTCCCGTGGACGCTGCTGGTCCTGTCGACCTTCGCGCTCTTCAACCTCGTCCTGATGCAGACGGTCTTCGCCTGGCTGGAGCGCTGGCTGGCGCAGCGCCGCACCCGCGAAATCATGGGCGTGCTTTTCATCCCGGTGATGCTCAGCTTTCAACTGATCGGCCCGATGATGGAGCGGGTCGGGAGAAAGCCGCACCCCGAATTCAGCCGAGCAACCCAGATCGTCACCCAGGTGCAGGCAGTGTTACCGCCCGGCCTCGCCGCCGACGCCATTGCCCAGATTTCCCACGCACACATTCTCGTGGGCTTCACTTCCCTGCTCTTCCTGGGGGCGCTGGCGTTGGCTGTTGGATCTCTGCTCCACCTCCGCCTGCGCGCCCAGTTTCGTGGCGAAAATCTCAGCGAAGCCGCAGCGCGCCCCTCCGTTGCGCAAGTCCAAGGCATGCAAGTGGGATGGAATCTGCCCGGATTTTCGCAGCCGGTCGCGGCCGTCTTCGAAAAAGAAGTCCGCTATCTCGCGCGCAGCGGCCCCATGCTGCTCACCCTGGTCATGCCGATTTTCATGCTGGTGATTTTTCGTCTGGGCCCGATGAATCCCATGCGGCCGTCGAACGCTATCGGCCGTACGCCCGACATGGCCTTTCCCGGCGCCGCCGCCTACGCGCTCCTCGTCCTCACCAACCTGGTGTTCAACAGTTTCGGCGGGGACGCTGCCGGCGTTCAGTTTTTCTATGCCTCCCCGGTTCACTTCCGTCAGATCATGCTGGGCAAAAACCTGACGCACGCCAGCGTCCTGGTCGCTAACACCGCATTAGCATGGATCGCCGTCTCCTACCTCTACGCCACGCCACACCTCGCTGTTTCCATCGCGACCGTAGCCGGACTGCTTTTCGCGGCGCCATTGAACTTCACCGCCGGCAACCTGCTGTCCATCTATTCACCCAGGAAACGTGACTTCGCCACCTTCGGCCGCCAGAACGTCTCGCAGACAACGGTCCTGGCGAGTTTGGGCGTGCAGATCGTGATCGTAGCCCTGGGAGCCGCCGCCTTCGCCATCGCGCGTCTCTACCGTAATCTGTGGATCGCCACCATATTTTTTCTTGTGCTCGCAGCCATCTCAATCCCGATCTACCTGGTCGTTCTCCGCCGCATTGACGGCATCGCGATCCAGCGCAGAGACACCCTGTTGGCGGAGTTGTGTCGGGCGTAGCTACCCTAAGGTATAATCCTGCCGCCATGGCGAACGCGCTCTGTGTCGCAGGATCGAATTCCAAGTATCAGCAACCTGGTGCCACGCCTGCCGGCTTCTGAGCCGGATTGTGGCATGGCATCATAGCCCCGATCACGTTCATCGTCAGTCTTTTCGCGGACGGCGTCAGGATCTATGAAACCAACAATCGGGGCCGCTGGTATGACTTCGGATTCATGCTGGGAATTGGCGCCTATGCAGGGAGTCCTGAGGCGCGCGAGGCTAGCGGCGTGTAGGTAACCGTCTCTTCATTTCTGTTCCGGTCTCGCCAGAAACCGGTATCCCACGCCGCGCACCGTGAGCAGGTGTTGCGGAATGCCCGGATCATCTTCGATATACCGCCGCAACCGCACCACAAAATTGTCGATGGCCCGCGTGTCCGTGTCCTCGTGCAGTCCCCACACTTCTTCCAGAATCTGCTTGCGCGAAACAATCTTGCCGTCGTTGCGTACCAGATGCCGCAAGAGTTCCGACTCCATCAGCGTCAAATGAATCGTGCTCTCTCCGGACCGCAGTTCCAGCGCGCCAAAATCGATCGTCTTCCCGCCAAATGAAAATGTTCCGAAGTCTCCAATGCCGCCGTCGTCGGCCCGCGTCTCGCCCGGTCCGGGCGCCGCCGCCCCGCGAATCCACTGGCTGCGACGCAGCAACCCCTGCAACCTCGCCAGCAAGATCGAAAGATCAAACGGCTTGGCGAGATAGTCATCCGCCCCGGATGCAAAACCCTTCAGCACGTCTTCCGGACGTCCCCGCGCCGTCAGCATCAGCACCGGCACATAATTCCGCGCCGCTCGCAGTTCTGAAACCACGCTGAATCCGTCTTTCCCCGGAAGCATGATGTCGAGCACCACCGCGTCAAAATGCTCTTTCTTCCCCAGCAACCGATCCGTAGCCGCCTCGCCGTCCCCCACCACTTCCGCCGCATACCCTTCCGCTTCCAGGTTGAACCGCAAACCCTGCGCCAGGTGAGCCTCGTCTTCCACCACCAGAACCCGGCTCATGCCGCACCCCTCGGCAACTCGAAAACAATTGTCGTTCCCTGCCCTTCTCCACCGCTCTCGGCAAAGACCTTGCCGCCATGCTTCTGCGCAATCGCCTTCACGATGAACAGGCCCAGCCCAGTGCCTTTCACGTGCGCCAGCGAACGGTGCGTCACGCGATAAAAACGTTTAAAGATCCGCTTCATGTCATCGGGAGGAATCCCCACTCCCTGATCCTGCACGCGCAGCACGATGCGTTTTTCGTCGGGCGTTTCCAGCCGCACCCGCACGTCGACACTCTCGCCGGAGTACTTCACGGCGTTGTCGAGCACGTTCGAAACCGCGGTGCGCAAGTCTTCCGCGCTGCCGCGCACTCGCAGCCCGTTCCCGTTGCTCGATGCGTCTTCATAGCGGATCGCCTCCGGTTGCAGGTGATGCCGCGCCCGCGTGGCGTCCATGCAGTCACGAACCAGTTCGCCGAAGTCGACCTCCGCTTTCTCCCGGCCTGCCTTCTTGTCGCCCGCCCGCCCGGCGCGGAGCACCTGCTCCACCGTCTCGGTCAGCCGGTCGGTATCGCTCAACATCAGCCGGTAGAAGTCCTGCTTCTGCGTCTCCGGCAGTTCGCGGCGCAGCAACGTCTCCAAATGCAGCCGGATCGAAGCCACCGGCGTTTTCAATTCGTGCGTAACGGCGTTGATAAAGCTGTCGTGCTGCTCGCTGCGCCGCAGTTCGCGCAGCAGGAAAATCGTATTCACCACCATCCCCGCAATGATCAGCGCGAAAAAGACGATGCCGAAAAACAGCAGCACCCCCTCCCGCCAGTTGAGGATGATCCAGCCGACGTTCAGGGCAACAGCCAGCGCGACCAGGATAATTCCCAGGATGAGGAAGAAAGCGATGGTTCCGCGGCGGCTCGATATACGCATGGCGCTGGTTCGCCAATGATTTTACCGCGTGCCGTGCCGGGCTGGTACGAGCTGCAGCCGGAAGGAGGCTCTTGCCGTGTGCAGTGGATCGTATGATATCGTATTTATTCATTTAACTGGACCGTCGTATATATCTGATATATTCCGTGGACTGCCCGTCCCAGGAGGACGTCATTGAGAAGTCTTTCCCGCTCCGCCGTTCTTGTCTTAACGGTTCTCGTTTGCACTTTTTCCACCGCCACCGCCCAGGATTCTGGTGGCGGAGGCTACTTTGAAAACTGGTTCCCCCGGGTCACGAAAACCCAGGCCGAGCAGCCTCATTGGATCACTCCGCTGTTCACTACGACCCCGCGTCTGGAAGAAGAATTTCGCTCCGACATCACCTGGACGCCTACGCCGGCCGGCGACAACGTCAACTACGGCGGCGGCAAAGGGCTGGAACTTATCCCTACCGAGCACACCGAAATCATCCTGGGCATCCCACCGTATCTGGTGCCTGCCACCGGACCGGCCGGCGGGGGAAATATTCCAGTGCTGCTCAAATACCGCTTCTTCACCGGCAACGAAGAGAATGGCAACTACATCCTGTCCGCATTCCTCGGGGGCAGCATTCCCGCAGGCCGTTTCGCTACCAAGTACGGATCGATCACGCCCACCATCGCCTTCGGCAAGGGCTACCGCAACTTCGATTTTCAGAGCACTCTCGGCTGGACCATTCCCACCGGAGGCCGCTCCACCAGCGGCACTCCCGTGGCGTACAATATGGCCTTTCAGTATCGCGTGCTGCGCAAGCTCTGGCCCGAGGTGGAAGTCAACACCACCTTCTGGCCCAACGGGAGCGCAAAACTCGATGGCGAGAAACAGGTTTTCATCTCTCCGGGCTTGATTGCCGGGCGTTTTCACTTATGGAAACGCTTGGGAATGAGCATCGGGGCGGGCGAACAGATCGCGGTCACGCACTATCACCAGTACAATCATGCGCCGACACTTTCCGTCCGCTTTCCCTTCTGAGTTGCCGGAACGGAACCGTGCAGGCGAGGAGTGATTGCCCGTGAGCGAAAAGAAGCCTGGCCGTATCGATGACCGAGAAACGCTGCTGCGTCCCAAAGATGCCGCGGTGCAACTCCAGATCAGCTATCCCACCATCAAGCAATGGATCTACCGCCGCAAACTGCGGGCCGTCAAAACGCCCGGGGGGCATTACCGCATTCCGCAAACAGAAATCGACCGCCTGCTCTACCGCACGCGCGGCCACAATGAAGGCGAGCGCCGCGTCACTTATCAACGCATCAGCGGACGAAATCAGCTGGTGGGCCGCATCGTCGACGTCCGCGTCAGCGGCCTGGTGGCCCAGGTCACCCTATCCGTGGGAGGACAACTGATCACCTCCCTGATCACGTCAGGGGCAGTGCGTGAGATGCAACTGAAGAAGGGACAAACCGCAGCAGCCTTGATCAAAGCCACGGAGGTCATGATCATCCGCGTGTGAAGGACGTTGTGCGGCGTCGGACTTGGGAGTGGCGGCGTGGGACTTTGGCTGTCGCAGCATCTTGGCCGTCGCAGGATTTTGGCTGTCGTACGATTTTGGGCGCCGCGATTAGGTGCGTGGGATTTTGGGTGGCGCAGCGCTTACAGCGCTGCGATGACGCCTCTTTTCTTGAGGGCTTTAAAGCCGGTGTTCGTTGTGTTGAGCTTGCGGCGCGGCGGAAGCCGCGCCCTTTCAAAACGCACATCTCAGCCCTTTCAAAACGCACATCTCGGGGCTTTCAAAACGCACATCTCAGGGCTGGGCTGGTCCGGGTTTGCGCGACATTCCAAGCAGGTAGACTCCCAGAAGCACGAACAACGCTCCGGCCATCGAGAACT
>Ga0116223_10003816_pt1 | contig 13319 bp, 7 predicted proteins | sample Sb_taG_3_FD_90092 | JGI IMG/M metagenome (GOLD analysis project Ga0116223, IMG submission 90092) | Peat soil microbial communities from Weissenstadt, Germany - Sb_50d_a_PC metaG | ecosystem: Environmental > Terrestrial > Soil > Wetlands > Peat | place: Germany: Weissenstadt | collected 2010-09-21 | reverse complement strand
CCTACGGCGTTCTGGAGATGGTGCGGACCGGGATTGTAGCCATGCGCCGCGGTAAGGCCTCAACTGGAGCGCCGGCTACAAACAACACAGATCACAATGTAGCCGAGGAAGATGTGTCGCACTCCGTATGAATCACCCGAGGGACTGAAACCCTATCGGCTGTTGGATTTAGCGACAAACCCACCTGTGTTTCTGGTGTCGCGGGCATGGCCTCTTTGTAACATCGGCAAGTTACTGAAGTTTCCAGGAAATCCCCCAAATCATTGTTTCTAAAAGCGTTAGCTGGTATTCATAGGTAGCTGCGCAGCCTTCCCGGCCGCAGTGTGCTTATGCATATGACTGGTGCTACCAGCGTTGCTACAGGTCTGCCTTCGCACTCGCATTCGTGGAGAGGGATGTCTCTTTCTGCCAAGGCATTCATCACCCTGATCGTGATTGCCGGGTTGGGCACGCTGATCTATGGCGGAATCCACCAGAGCAGCAAGAACATCGCGGAGTTCATCTGCTACCTGGGCATCGCCATTCTGGCGTCCAGGCTCAAGGTAAATCTGCCGGGCATTACCGGCACGCTGTCGGTGAATTTTCTGTTCATCCTGATCGGCGTCCTGGAACTCAGCTTCACCGAAACGCTGATTCTGGGCGCGGTCTCGATGATGGCACAGTGCCTGTATCCGGAACGTCCCAAGGCGCTGCAATTAACGTTCAACGTGTGCGCGGGTTCTGTTTCGACGGCGCTGGCCTACGAGGTCTATCACCATCCTCTGGCCAACCTGCTGTTGGGCAGCCCGCCGGTTCTGCTGGGAGTAGCGGCGACAGTCTACTTCATCGCCAACGCGGGTTCCATCGCGGCAGTCATATCGCTGACGGAACGCCGGCCCCTCACCCGCATTCTGGTGGACTGTTACTTCTGGTCGTTTCCCTACTACCTGGTGGGAGCGGGGATCGCCGGCGCGATTGCCTGGCTCAACGAGACTTTTAACTGGGAGACGTCGCTGCTCCTGGTTCCGGCGGTGTACGTCATCTACCGCTCGTATCGTCTTTACCTCGGCAAGCTGGAGGACGAGAAACGCCACGTCGAGGAAATGGCGAACCTGCACCTTCGGACCATCGAGGCTCTGGCCCTGGCCATTGAAGCCAAAGACCACACCACGCACGAACACCTGCAGCGGGTACGGGTCTATGCCATTGAAGTGGCGAAAGAGCTGGGCGTGAAAGGACCGGACTTGGAAGCGCTGCACGCCGCCGCGCTGCTGCACGACATTGGCAAACTTGCGGTGCCTGAGCACATCATCTCGAAGCCCGGCCGCCTCAGCCCGGAAGAATTTGAGAAGATGAAGATTCATACTCTGGTCGGCGCCGAGATTCTGGAACGCGTGCGCTTTCCCTATCCCGTCGTGCCGATTGTGCGCGCCCACCACGAGAAGTGGGATGGCTCAGGCTACCCGCTAGGATTGAAGGGCGCGGAAATTCCCATTGGAGCGCGCATCCTTTCGGCCGTCGACTATCTCGATGCCCTGGCTTCTGATCGCCAGTACCGGCGAGCGCTGCCCATGCGGGAAGTAATCCAGAAGCTGGCTGCCGAGTCGGGCAAGTCTTTTGATCCGAAGGTTGTCGACATACTGCAAAAGCGCTATCAATACCTGGAACGGCTTGCCGTGGCTAAGTCAGCACAGGACCCCACCGGTCCGCTCTCCACCGCCATCAAGATTGAGCGTGGGCTCGAACCGGCAGCCGGGTTCGAAAACGCGACTGCGCAGGACTACGCGGGACGAGAAAACACGTTCCTGTCTTCCATCGCAGCTGCCCGGCAGGAGGCGCAATCGCTGTTCGAACTGAGCCAGGATCTGGGCGCTTCGCTCAGTTTGACCGAGACGCTTTCGGTGTTCTCCGTGAAGCTCAAGCCAATGGTGCCTTACGATGCCATCGCTATCTACATTAAGCGCGACGATGAACTCGTGCCTGAGTATGTGAATGGAGACAACTACCGGCTGTTTTCTTCTTTACGCATTCCAAACGGGCAGGGGCTCTCGGGCTGGGTGGCGCACAACCGGAAGCCGATCATCAACGGCAACCCGTCGGTGGAACCGGGATATTTGAACGATCCTTCGAAGTTCAGCACGTTGCGCTCAGCGCTGGCGGTGCCGCTGGAGGGCGTGGCCGGCGTCATCGGGGTTCTTGCGCTCTACCGCAGCGAACGCGACGCCTTCACCACCGATCACCTCCGCATTTTGCTCGCGGTCAGCGGCAAAATGGCGCTGTCGATCGAGAACGCGCTCAAGTACCAGCAGGCGGAGAATTCGGCCATTACCGACTACCTCACAGGTTTGCCGAATGCCCGCTCGCTTTTCCTGCAACTCGACCGGGAACTGGCGCGCTGCAAGCGCGATAACTCGACGCTCACCGTCATGGTGTCCGACATGGACGGCTTCAAACAGATTAACGACCGCTTCGGGCATCTTGAGGGCAATCGTGTGTTGCGTCTGTTCGCCCAGGCGCTCAAAGACAGCAGCCGCGAATACGACTATGTCGCCCGCATGGGCGGAGACGAATTCGTGGTGGTTGCCCCGGGGCTGACCGCCGATGCTGCCGGTAAGAAGGCGGAACAGATGCGGGCCCTGGCCCGGCAGGCCGGGAGCGAAGTCTGTGGCGAAGATATTCTCTCGCTCAGCGTCGGACGCGCGATGTATCCGGAAGACGGCAACGATGCGGAGCAACTTTTGGCCGAAGCCGACCGCCGCATGTATCTGGAAAAGCAGAAGGAGCTTTCCTACAAGGACCGGCGTTCCCACCCGCGCATGAAGTGCCGGGTTACGATCGAAATGCAAACGGAGGGAGCAACGGCTCCCATGTTCGCCAATGTTACCGATGTGAGTCTGGGCGGCTGCTTCGTGGAAACCAGCACCATTCTTGCGCCGGGCAGCAAGATCAAGCTGGGATTTTCGATGGATGATGCCACCTTGTCTGCAGAGGGCGTGGTGGCGAGACTCGATCCCGGATCCGGCGTTGCCATCCAGTTCCGGGAAATGAACCGGGAAGGCCGCGAGCGGATGTTCAAGATCCTAGAGTTTGTACAGAAGACGACCACGTTCTACAACAACCGCTACCTCAATAGCCTGACCAAGACCTAATTCGGAGATCGGGAAGCCGGATTCAGGATCGCGTTCGCGCAGCAATTTGCACAGTGATGGCGCGGACAATTTCGGCTGCAATTTGATCGAGCGGCAGAATCTTATCTGCCAGACCGCCCCGGGCTACATAGCCGGGCATGCCCCAGACCACGCTGCTAGCTTCATCCTGTACATAGATGCGGGCTCCTAAGCCGCTCAGCGTTTCGCAGCCCTTGAGCCCATCCTGTCCCATGCCGGTAAGAATCACAGCCAGCGAGCGGGCTGCAAATACGCGGGCGACCGAGTGGCGACAGAAATTTACCTTGGGACCCTGATGAGTCTTGAGGACAACGAGCCCATCCTCCTGGCTGACCTCCATGTGAAAGTCTCCCGGAGCGATGACCGCACAACCGGGCGTAAGCGGCTGACCAGGAACGCACTCCTGCACCTGCAAAGCTGACTTCGCTGACAGGCGTGCCGCCAGCAGCGAGGTAAAGATGGCCGGCATGTGCTGCGCGATGACGAGAGGAACAGGGAAGTTGGCCGGCAAGGAAGGCAGAAGCCGGGCCAGTGCGTCGGGGCCACCAGTGGAGACTCCAATCGCCACTATCTGCACCGGGGAAAGCACTCGAGGCCGAGGCGGGAGGCATATCGGCGGAGTCTGCGTCCGCGGTATTACCGCCGCGGCGAAACTGGCGTGTGCCTCGGGTAGACGGCAAAGAGCCCGAATCTTTGGGATGAGCTCCCGCGAGATGGCCTCGAGAGTAGCAGTCATGTCGACATTGCTCGGCTTGGTGACGTAATCGGTGGCGCCCAGAGACAGAGCTTCCAGCGTGAGGGAAGCTCCGCGTGCGGTCAGGCTGCTGAACATGATGATGGGAACGCGGGCGTCGATCTTACGCAACTCACGGACGGTCGCCAGTCCGTCCATCTCCGGCATTTCGAAATCGAGGAGGACGATGTCAGGCTTGAGGGTGGGGAATTTGGCCAGCGCGACGCGACCGTTGACCGCAGTGCCGGCGACCTCCAGGTCCCGGTCTTGAGCGATGGCCAGCGACAGGGCCTTGCGAATCACTACAGCATCGTCGACCAGGAGTACTCGCTTTTTTGTGGGTTGCGGCAATCGGCCTGGGCTCCTGTTCAGCTCCTGTCGTTTATCTCCCGGCTTGAGCAGCCTTGCTTTTGACCGGTGGGTGCGCCGGCGAAGCGCCGGCTCCGGATGTCCCCTCTAGCTTGAACTGCCCCACCAGACTGTGGAGTTGAGCCGCCATCTCAGCCAAATCGTTGGCCGCCTTCTGCGATTCCTGCGCGCTGGACGAGGTACCCCGCGCCGCTTCCGCGACGCCTTCGATGTTGCGCGTGATCTCTCCCGAGCTCTTGGCCGCGTCTGCTACGTTGCGCGTCATCTCGTTGGTGGTGGCGCTCTGCTGCTCCACCGCGGTGGCGATGGTGCCGGAGATGTCATTGATCTGGGTGATCACGCCGCTGATGGTGCCAATGGCCTCGACCGCGCCCTGGGCGTCAATCTGAATGGCGGTGATTTTGCGGCTGATGTCCTCGGTGGCCTTGGCGGTCTGCTTGGCCAGTTCTTTAACTTCGTTGGCGACCACGGCGAAACCCTTGCCCGCCTCGCCAGCGCGGGCGGCTTCGATGGTGGCATTGAGGGCGAGCAGGTTGGTCTGCTGGGCGATGGAGGTGATGACCTTGATAACTGCGCCAATTTCGGCGCTGGAGGCGCGCAGCTTGGCGACGTTGGCATTGGCAGTATGGGCGGTCTGCACGGCGTTGGAGGCGACGGTGGCGGCCTCGTGGGCATTGCCGGCGATGGATTGGATGGTCGAAGTCATCTCATCGGCCCCAGAGGATACGCTCTGCAGGTTCTGGCTGACCTGCTGGGAGGCCTGAGAAACGGTGCCGGCCTGGACGGAAGTCTCTTCGGAGTTGGCGGAAATCTGCTGGCTGGTGGCGGAGAGCTCCTCACTGGCGCTGGCCACATGCTGCGCGTTGTCGATGATGGCGAGAATCATCTGTCTCAGATTTGTGCTCATCTTGTTGACCGCATTGGTCAGGTCGCCGAGTTCGTCCCGGCTTTGGACTTGCAGATCCTCGTTCGTCAGATCGCCTGCAGCAATCGCTTCCGCCCGGGCCAGGACTGATTGCGTTGCACGCGAGATGCTGCGGCTCAAGAACATGGCGACAAACACTCCGATCGCGATGGCGACGAATGTAGCGACCAGCAGCGTCATGGTCATCGATCGGGTGTCGGCATTCATCTGCCCGGTTTCCTGCTGCAGTAATTTGTCGCTGGAGTCGGCCAGTTCGTCGATGGATTTCTTAATCGCTTCCGTGGCCGGTGCAGCCTTGTCGGCGAATTCGTTTCCTGCCTCAATGACGGCGTCATGTCCGCCTGTGGCATGTGTCATGGCCGTTTCTTGGGCCTCGCGGAGAACGGAAAGCTGCCGCTTCGCCTCGGCGAGCCGGTCACGATTGGCCTGCGTAGTCCAGTGCGCGGACAAATCTTCCAGTCTGGCGACGTCCTTTCCAATTTCGTCCCAGTTCGAATCAAACATCTTTTTCGCAGCCTCCCAGCGGACTGATTCGCCTCCTGCCAGGATGACCTGGCGGCCCTTGCTCTGCGCCTGATTGAGGTCCCTCTGCAAGTCCTTCAAGGCAGTGATTGTGGGGACACGCATGGCCATGACCACGTCCTGGCCCTCCTTGAGGTCGCTCGTCTCCACGTAGGCCAGTATCGCGCTCATAACCATGAGGGCAAGGACAGCACCAAAGCTCAAGCCTAGTTTTCTTCCCACCGTGAGTCTCATCGCTTCTCCTCGCATCGGAAATTTGACGCTTAACTCTTTGTCTCAGTTCTCAAGAATCGCGCTGGCGCAAGCGTCAACCGGCGGCCGGCAGGGCCGAGACATCCTGCACCTGGCAGATCTTCTCGGTATCCAGCAAATGCAACAGCTTTCCCTCCAGCTTGTGCACCCCGAGAATCATCGAGCGCACCGCGCCGCGGAGGGTTTCCGGAGGAAATTCAAATGTGGAGTCCCCCACTTCGATCACGTCTCCGATCTCGTCGACCAGAAGGCTGACGGCGCCGTCGGGCGTCCGTACCACCACGTTCACGGGCAATTCGCCCTCCGGGCGCTTCCCCAGCGACAGTCTGCGCCGTAGATCGAGCGCCGGCACGATCTGTCCACGCAGATTGATCAGTCCCTCCACCGGCGGGGGCGCTAACGGCACCGGCGTCATTGACTGAAAACGGATCACTTCCTGGACTGCGGACACAGGCACCCCGAATAGATGTCCGTCCAGCAGGAACGTGCAAAATTGTTGGGACGCCATGAAGTCGCTCCTATGGTCTGCCTGCTTCGGGTTCGGCTGCGTCCAGCAGTCCGGGGAGTGCCGCCCGCACGATGGCGGGCATGTCCAGCAGGTCGGTTACCTGGCGCTGGGTCACGAACGAGCCCATCACTCCGGCGCGGGGAGTGAGCACCTCGACTGCGGCGCGCTCCGCGACGATGTCGACGATGCGGTCTACGATCAGGCCCACGGTCCGCTTCCCCTCGGAATAGACCACGACCTGGATGGAGCCCGCATTGGCCAGTATCTCCGCGTCGCTGGTGGCGGGAATGATGGCGGACAGCCGCACCAGCGGGACGATCTGCCCGCGGTATTGCATGACTTCCTGCGTGCCGGCGTGTTCGACCACGGTGCGCGGAAATTCCTCCAGACGCGCCACCATCGACAGAGGAATCGCGACCCGCCCTTCCAGCCCGTTCTCGGCGAGCAGCAAGGCGTGTTCGTCGGGGACTGCCTCCGCGGCCGCCTCGCTGGAGTCTTCGTCATACGCCTTCTCGCGTGGTTCGGCGATGACCTTGGCGCGTTGCGCCAGGCCGAGTACGTCCAGAATCAGCGCCACGCGACCGTCTCCCATGATGGTGGCGCCGGAATAGGCGCTGATCCCTTTGAGTTGCTTGCTCAGGGGCTTGACCACGATTTCTTCGGTATCGGTTATCTCGTCGACGATCAGCCCGAACTGCCGGTCTTCCGCCTGGAGCACGACAATGTTGATAGCGGCAGTTCGGGTAGGCTCGCTGCCGGAGTAGCTCCGGATACCGAGTTCCCGATCCAGGTACACCAGGGGCAAGAGGCGTCCGCGCAAGCGATAGACCGGCACGCCGTGGACGAATTCGATCCCGGGTCCGCTCTGCTCGGCGTCCAATCGCACCAGCTCCGACAGGCTGACCTGGGGAATGGCGAAACGCTCGCCCCCGCAAGTTACCATGAGCGCGGGAAGGATGGCCAAGGTCAGAGGGATCTTTACGCGAACCGTAGTGCCCAGTCCTGCGGTCGATTGGATATCGACCGTGCCTCCGATTTTCTCCACGTTGGTTTTCACCACGTCCATCCCAACCCCGCGGCCCGACACATTGGTGACCCTTTCGGCGGTGGAGAATCCCGGCAGAAAGATGAGGTTGAAGACGTCGCGGTCGGGCATGCTGGTGGCCTGCTGGACCGAGATGAGGCCGCGCTCCATGGCTTTCTGCCGGATGCGTTCGCCGTTCAGTCCAGCGCCATCGTCCGAGATCTCGAGGTTGACCTGCCCACCCTCGTGGAAAGCCCGCAAGGTCAGGCTTCCCGCCGGATTTTTGCCCGCACACTTGCGAGCTTCAGGCTCTTCAATGCCGTGGTCCATGGAGTTGCGAACCAGATGCGTCAGCGGATCTTTGATGGCTTCGATGATGGTCCGATCGAGTTCGGTATCCTGGCCTTCCATCACCAGCTGGACTTCCTTGCCGCAGTTGTGGGCGAGATCGCGAACCGTTCGGGGAAATTTGTTCCAGATATTGCCGATCGGTTGCATGCGGGTCTTCATGACTTCTTCCTGCAGTTCGGACGCGATGAGATTCATGCGCTGGGATACGGCTTGAAACCCGGCGTCCTCGGTGCTGTTGCAGAACTGCAGCAGCTGATTGCGAGCGAGCACGAGTTCACCCACCAGATTCATCAGCCGGTCCAGCAGCGTGACACCCACCCGGATGGTTTCGACCGAAGCATAGGGATTGTGGAACTCTTGCGAATGCTGCGCCGCCGGGGCGTCCTCGGGATGAGCTACTGCCGGTGAGACCACCTCGTCAACCTTCGGCTCGGCAGGCTGCGACTCCGGTGCAAAGGCAACCCGTTCGGGACGCGCCTGCCGGGATTCGATCACGACCTCGCAAATCTTGGCTGGGTCACACCGTTCTTTCTTGCGCCGGGGCTTGCGCTTTGGCTTGCTGGCGGCCGTGGCGGAAGTCGGCTGCGAGGCGAGATCTGTCGGCGTAGCGCTTTCTGCCTCTGGTGTCGGCTGCGGTAGAAGAACGGCGGGAGACTGGTCTGCGGCCGCCGCTCGAGACTCGCCCGCCTGCCCGTCCTGGAGGCGAGCCAGAACTTCGATGAGAGGCGCATAATCTTCCTCGCCGTCCTGTTCAGAGGCCTGAATGGCGGCGAGCATGTGACGAACCGCATCCACCATCGCGAGCAACCCGCTGGTGATTTCACCGTTCAACGCGAGCTTGCCATCGCGCAGCCGCGAGAGCAGGCTCTCGCCGGCGTGGGCCAACTTTTCCAGACGGGCAAAACCCAGGAATCCGCAGCTTCCTTTGATGGTATGGATCGTCCGGAAAACGCTGGCGAGTAGCTCTTTGGAGGAAGGCTCACTCTCCAGCTTCACCAATTCCTGGTCCAGGCGGTCCAGGTTCTCGTTGCTCTCGATAAGAAAGTCCTTAACGATTTCGTCCATAGATCGAGCCCCGTCCCTGGAACCCCGGTTTTGGAATGCACGTCCAAAGCCCCGAGTCAGCTCATTCCTGCACGCAGGGACGTAGCGGCTCCGCCTGCCTTCTGTCTCTACGCCAGATCGGCATTCGCCGACACAACTTAAGGTTTGTTCTTTGTTTTGTGTTTTGTGCGCTGGACCCATCGCTGACGGGATGCGCTTGAAGCCCGCCTCCCAGGCCCTTACACTGGAAGAATGCACGTGCATGTTCATAGCGCGGGCGGTCCCACGCGGGTTCTAAAGATCTCGCTCGCCGTGACTCTGGCGTACATCGTGCTGCTGGTCGTGGCCGGGATCCGCGCTCATTCTCTGGCGCTGCTTTCCGAGGCTGGACATAATCTTTCAGACTTTCTTGCCCTGCTGCTGTCGCTAGTCGCGGTCTATTTCCAGGCGCGCCCGGCCAGTTCCACTAAGACATACGGCTACCATCGGGCGGGAGTGCTGGCGGCCCTGGTGAACGCGACCTCGCTGGTTGCAGTTTCTTTTTTTATCTTCTATGAGGCGTTCCGTCGCCTGCAGCATCCCGAGCACGTGCAGGCCAGCGTGATGATGTGGGTCGCCGCCGCGGGCGTCGTGATGAATGGAGTGATCGCGTTGTTGCTTTACCGCTCCAGCCGGGGCTCCGGTGGAGACGTGAATATCCGCAGCGCCCTGCTGCACGAAGTGGGCGACACGCTTTCGACTGCGGCGGTGATAGCCGGAGGCTGGGCCATTCTGGTCACGGGAAACTATTGGATTGATTCCGCACTTTCGTTCGGGATCGGCGCGCTGATCCTGTGGTCAGGCTTCGGGATCGTGCGCGAGACGCTCAACATTTTGCTGGAAGGCACGCCCCGCGGCATGAAGCTGGAAAAAATCGAGGCGGCGATCCGTTCGATTGGCGGAGTCAATGATGTGCACGATCTCCACGTGTGGAGCATCGGATCGGAGACTCACGCGCTCTCCTGCCACATCTCGATCGCCGACATTCCGCCGTCGGTCAGCGAACGCATTTTGCGCGACGTGAAGGAGTGCCTGCTGCACGACTTCCGCATCGTCCATACGACGATTCAGTTTGAGCACGTGGTGTGCGAAGTGGCCCATGGCTGTGTGATTCCGGTTAGCGAGAGCGAAGAGCACCATCATCACAGCCATTGAGGCTAAGCGTTTACGGTCGAGAGAGATGGCGGACCTAACGGTTACTAGAGACTCGGGCTACGCAGACCGATTGAGAGCATACAAGATTGTGCTTGATGGTGCGGTAATTGGCACGATCCGCAACGGTGAGACAAAAACGTTTCCCGTTGTTCCAGGAGAACATTCCTTATCTCTGAAGATCGATTGGTGCGGATCGAAGCCAGTTACATTTGCGGTTACGGAGGGCGATTGCCTCACATTTGACGCCAAATCAAACCTTCGGGGCGCAAAGATCCTGGGCGCTTTGTGGTATTCACTCATCGCTTGGAATTCATGGTTGCTTCTCGAGCGGAGGACAAGGGATAGCCAGTCGGGCAGTTAAACTGGACTCATTTCTGCTTCTCGAAAATCTCCCGTGCTCGTTCAATCGTGTCTGCCTCTTCGGCCGACTTGTCGGGACGCAGCCTCACGATTCTTGGAAAGCGCAGCGCGTATCCGCTCTCGTGCCGGTCGGACTGCATCATGTTGTTGAAGGCGACTTCCATGACGATCTTTGGTTCCACCACCCGCCGGAATCCTTGATCTTCCAGAGTGTGCTTGAGGAACCACTGCGTCATTTCGGCGATCTCGGAGTCGGTCAGGCCGGAATAGGCCTTGCCGATGTTCAGCAGTTTGTCTTTATTCGTATCCCACACGGCAAAGGTGTAATCGCTGAGCACACCCACTCGCTTGCCGTGCCCGTACTCGACCGCGGTCACGACGACATCGAGCGTGGCCAGTTCCCGCTTCATCTTCAGCCAAGACTTCCCGCGCTTACCCGGGGTGTAGGCGGAGTTGAGATCCTTGATCATCAACCCTTCATTGCCGCGCTCCTGCGCCGCCGCAAAGAGTTCCTCTAATTCGTCGGGCGACGAGACGCGAAACACTGGCGCGCGGATGATGCCGGCGGTAGCGGTTTGTGTATCCTTGGGGTCTGTTTCGAAACGCAGGGTCCCTTGAGTTAAGGGTTTTCTTGGTGAGCCTTCGTGTCCTTTGTGGTTGATGTTTATCCGTGGCGCTGCCAGCAACTCATCCAGAATCCGCGCCCGCTCGCGCAGCGGACGATCCATGACTAGCTCGCCGGCATACAGGACGTCGAATACCAGGAACGCGACCGGAGTTTCCTGGAGCATCTTGTCGCTGACTTTCTTCCTGCCCAGCCGTTGCTGCAGAACACTAAACGGCCGCGCGTGTCCAGCCGGATAGTTCCAGGCCACGATCTCTCCATCCAGAATGGCGTCCTGCGATAGCCCGGCTAAGGCGTCGGGCAACTCGGGAAACGACTCGGTGATGTCATCTCGCGTGCGGGAGAAGAACCTCACCTCACCGCTGGCCAGGTGAGCCTGGGCGCGGATGCCGTCATACTTGTCGTCCACAGCGGCTTCCGCGAAGTAACTTAGGCCTTCCTCCGCCGATTCGATCGGACTGGCCAGCATGAAACCCAACGGATGAAACAGGCGCATCGCGGCCTCGGCCAGCCTGCCTTCCGACGCTAACCGCACCGTCTCACCAATGTCCCCCAGAAGCATGTTGGCGCGCTGGACGCGTACTAGCACATCCGCCGGCACATCCGCCGGCGTTCCGCCATAGCCCCGGGCAATCGCTTCCTCGACCAGACTCTCTTTCAATCCAATCCGCAGATCACCGGTGATGATCTTTACGATGTATTTGGCTTCGAGCGGGGTGGCGCGTGAGATGAGATCGCGGACGATGGCAGCCTTCGCTGCTGGCCCGCGTGCCGCCGCAATCTGACGAAAGGTCTGCTCCACTTCCAACACCGCCAGACCCTGACCGGCACGTTCGGGAAGTACCTCGCCAGCGACTGCTCCCAGGTCACCGTGCCTCCGGTAAGCAGCCGTGAGTTCGGCTTCGTCGCGCCCAGACAGCTCCGCCACGATCTGCCAGAGCGAACGCCCGCCGACCTGCAGTGTGGTCTCTTCCCAAGCCGGAAAAGCCCGCCCCGAAAGGAAGATCGCCGACACGGCCGCCTCGTCCATCGTGCGCGATTTCAGATAGTCCGCGACGATGGCCGTCTTGAGCAGTTTCTTCGCTGTCGCCGCAATTGCCTCGCAAGCTATGGCCAACCGCTGCATGAATCTCCGATCGTAGCGCTGGCGCCCCCGGGCTTTCGCATGGGCTTCTGACTCTCGCTGGCTTAACCCCCGCCGCTGCTTCGACTTAACGCGCCAGCAACCAATCTTAAACGACTCCCAGGCTGTGGTACCCTAGAAGGTGCGTCGTGTGGGTGTGAGGAGCATCAAAATAGTCGTGCGTACACTGCGAAATTACTTGCGATTCCTGGCCGCCGTGCAACTTCTGCCCGCGCTTGAAAGCGGGGAAGAAACTCTGGTCGGCGGACAAGCCGTGCTGGAGGGAGTCATGATGCGCTCCCCGCACGCCTGGGCCATCGCTTGCCGCAAACCCTCCGGCGAAGTGGTCACCATGAGCGAACCGCTGGAGCGGCCCTCCGAAAAACATAAATGGATGGCCTGGCCCGTGGTGCGCGGTGTGATGACTCTGGGCTATGCCATGAATCTCGGCTACCGCGCCCTGCGCTTTTCGGCGAACGTCGCCATCGAAGACCTGATGCAGGAAGGCCAAGAGAAAAGTGACGTGGCAGACAAGAAGAACCATGTGGGGACAGCCGCCTCGGCTGTCCCGCCAGCGCGAAGCGCGGCGGAATCTTCCCAGTCCCGCGAAAAGGCGGCAACGGTCAGCAACTGGCTGGCGGCCGGGAATCTCCTGCTCTCGCTGGGGTTCTTCATCTTCATGTACAAATACGTCCCGCTGCTGGCGGCGACGGAGCTCAAGAAGATCGACCCCGCGCTAGGCGGGAGAATTGTTTTCAACCTGATCGACGGCGGCATTCGCCTCGGATTGTTCCTGCTCTTCATTTGGGGAGTCTCGCTGTGGAAGGATATTCGCCGTGTCTACGAGTATCACGGCGCCGAGCACAAAACCGTCTTTGCTTTCGAAAATGGCGACCCGCTCAACGTCGCGGCGGTGCAGAAATATTCGACGTATCACCCGCGCTGTGGCACCAGCTTCCTGATGACGGTGATGCTGATCTCGATCGGTTTCTACATGCTGGTTCCGTTCACCACGTTCTGGGCGCGCTTTGCCTCGCGCATCGCACTGCTGCCGGTTATCGCGGGAGTTTCGTACGAAATTATCCGCTTTGCGGCCAAGCACCGCGGATCGCTGTTTGCGGTGATGACCGCGCCTGGCCTTTG
>Ga0116223_10003815_pt1 | contig 13321 bp, 10 predicted proteins | sample Sb_taG_3_FD_90092 | JGI IMG/M metagenome (GOLD analysis project Ga0116223, IMG submission 90092) | Peat soil microbial communities from Weissenstadt, Germany - Sb_50d_a_PC metaG | ecosystem: Environmental > Terrestrial > Soil > Wetlands > Peat | place: Germany: Weissenstadt | collected 2010-09-21 | reverse complement strand
CGCTTTCGGATCGTTCCAGTATTCGAGCAACATCACCGGGTCCGGTCGGCGGAAGGCAAGATTGCCCACGGCGCCGGTTGCAAGCGGATTACCCTGGTCGTCAATAACTGCCGCTATATGACCGGGCAAGGGCCGACCGAGCGAACCTAACTTCGGCAGCAACACCAAACCACAATTGCCGAGCACGAGATTGCACTCTGTCTGTCCGTACCCCTCGTTCACCTGGATCTTCAGAGTTCGGCTTGACCATTCGAGTATTTCTCTTCCGACGGACTCGCCCCCGCTCATAACAGCGCGCAGCTTGGGGTCGAACCGGCCGACAGGATCGCGGACTTGCCGCATCATTTTCAGCATCGTTGGCGTTAGCAGCGCCGTGCGCACCTGATGCTTACCAATTAGACGATAGGCTTCCTCCGGGTCGAAGCTTGACCTGCTGTGAGTGAGAACGGGCTTGCCGTGGAACCAGGCCGGCATCAACACGTCCATCAATCCCGCTAGCCAGGCCCAATCTGCCGGCGACCACATGATATCGCCATCCTGCGGGAAAAAGTCGTACAGGAACTCGAATCCCGGCATGTGGCCCAGCATCGAGCGATGGCCCTGTAAAGCGGCCTTCGGCCAACCTGTCGTGCCGGAAGTGAAGTTGATGAAGGCCGGGTCGTCAGGCGTCAGCGGAAGCGTGGCAAATCGATCGGAAGCGCGCTTGAGCGTCTCCCAGAAGGGCAGGGCGTCCGCCTCCTCACCGTCGATCAGCAGCACATGCTTTAAGGACGGTGCATTCGCGCGGGCCGCGGCCGCGGTCGGATAGTTGGTACGATCGGTGACCAGGAGCGTAGCGCCGGAGATTTTCAGACGGTATTCGAGGGCGTCAACGCCGAACAGGATCGATGTCGGGACCGACACGATGCCGGCCTTCCAGCAGGCAACATGCGTGATAGCCACGACGGGATGCTGGCCAAGATAGAGCAGCACCCTCTCGCCCCTTTGCAAGCCCAGATGTAACAGCGCGTTGGCGAGCCGGTTGGCGAAGCTCTGAATCTGTCGGAAGGTGTAACGTTCGATGCCACCATCGGGGCGCTCAAAAATGAGCGCGAGCCGTTCGGGATGCACTGCATGACGGTCGCAGACATCGTAGGCAATGTTGTAACGCTCGGGCAACTGCCAGCGAAACGAGGCGTAGACTTCTTCGTAGGTGTTGGCACGCGTAATCAGCATTGGGCTCCCCTCAATTGCGCTTCATGATTTGCCGCGCCAGCGCCCAGCGGTGGACCTCGGAGGGACCGTCATAGATACGGAAAGGCCTGATTTCCTTATAGATGCGCATCACCACCGTATCGCTTGTGATGCCAAGGCCGCCCAGCACTTGAAGGGAGCGATCGACCACACGGCTCAGCGCCTCGGAGCAGAACACTTTGCACTGGCTGGTCACCGTACGTGCTTCCCCGCCTTCGTCGAGCAGCCAAGCCGCATGCCAGACCGCTAAGCGACAGGCGTGCAACTCCATCTCATTATCCGCCAGCATGAATCCCACGCCTTCATGCTCGCCGATCATTTTCCCAAAGGCGCGCCGCTGGCGGGCATAGTCTACCGCCACGTCGTGCGCACGACGCGCCGCCCCAAGCCAACGCATGCAATGGGTCAGGCGCGCCGGCGCCAGCCGAACCTGCGCATAGCGAAAGCCCTGACCGACCTCGCCGAGCACGCACTCACGGCCGACGCGCACGTCTTTGAAATCAACGACAGCATGGCCGCCCGGCGAGATGGTGTCGATAGTGTCGAGCACGCGCACGATGGAAAAGCCGGGCGCATCCGGTTCAACGAAGAACATCGTGGCACCGATATCGCGGCCCGCGCGGTCGAAGGTGCGCGCCATGACGATCATAATCGCAGCGCCGGGTGCGCCGGTAATGAGCCATTTCCGGCCGTTGATGATAAAATCGTCACCGAGTATGCGCGCTTCGGTTTTCATCAGCGAGGGGTCCGAGCCGGCGCCGTTATCAGGCTCCGTCATGCAGAAGACGGTGCGAATGTCGCCAGCCACTAGTGGCTGGAGCCAGCGCCCCTTCTGCGCAGGGGTCGCCACCTGATTGAGCAGATTGGTGTTAGCCTCATCGGGTGCCTGGATGTTCAAAGCCAATGGTCCCAGCAGGCTGTAGCCTGCGGCTTCGAACACAACGGCCATGGCGCGATGATTGAGCCCGAGGCCGCCCCATTCTTTGGGCCCATGGGGCGAGAGGAGACCCGCAGCTCGCGCTCTTTCAACTAACTCACGACGGAGCGCATCGCTCGGTCCATGGGCATACTGGCGCGGGTCATGTTCGCGCGGGATCACCTCTTCGCGGACGAAGGATTCCACCCGCTGCTTCAACGCTGCAACATCTTCAGAGAGTGAGAAGTCAATCATTCCTGACCTCCGAGAGGATCACTCAGATATCCTCAGTGAGCAACAACTCCTCGGCGCGGCCGAAAAGAAACAGGATGGCCAAGGCGAATTTTTCCCAGATCGGATCCGGTCTGCGGCCGGTTCGATGCAAACGCACGTTTAGGCAGCAGATCGCGCCGAAGCGGTAGCCGGCAAGCGCGCGATACCAGGCCACACGCGCGAAGCGGCAATCGAGCGCCTTCTCATAGACCTCGCGAAGGGATTCAGGGGGCGGTGGCGATACCGGCCCCCAATTTCGCGGCCAGCTTGATTGGTCTGCCATCATCATCAGCCAACCAAGATCGAGCAATTGGCTGCTGATCGACGCTAGCTCCCAATCAATAATGCCGGTCAGTCTGCCGGAGTCGTAGAGCACGTTCCCCGGCTGATAGTCGCCATGCACCAAACCGATCGGATCGCCGTCCGGCAGCCGCGTAAGCAGGCGATTGCGCAACCTCTGTCCGGCTGCAAGCCAGCTCGGCTCTTGTGCCTTGGCGAGAATGCCGTCCCACCGCTCGACTTCCTCTCGCAAGGATCGAGGCGTCTCCCAATCTTCCAGGTCGCGGCGCCAATTGAAGCGATGCAGCGCTGCCAGAGAGCGCGCGGCTTGATACCATACATCCGCAATGGCGGTAGGATGACGATCGAAGGCGGGATCAGGACCCCAAACGAGAAAAGGTTTGCCCGCAAGCCGCTCCATTATGATGAAGGGGGTGCCTAATTCGACCTCACTGGCGCTGGCGAAGGGTACGTCTGGTACCGGTAGACCTGCGGCGTGCAGAGCGCGGAGAAGCGGTGCCTGGCGATAGACATCGGTGTTTCCCTGGCGGCGAACCCCCGGCGGTGCGAGCTTTAGGATCAGGCTTGTGCGCAAAGCGCCGTTTGGTCCTCTGACTTCGAAACCGAAGCTCAGACCCGCGTGGCCCATTTCCATGACCGCTAAGTTCTGGACTCGAGCACCGGCGCCAAATTGTCCAGTGATGTAGGCCTGCAACGCAGGCAGGAGTTGTGTAGGAGTGACAGCCCCCGACATTGGCTACGACCGCGGGCGCAGTCCCTCCATCGTAAGATGTAGAAAAATTTCTGCCAACTCCTTGCCCGTGAGCCGGCCGTCCGGCTTGTACCAGCGCGGCAGCCAGTTGAGCGCCCCAATTACGAAGAACCCGGTAATGTGCGGCTCGGCACCGACGATACTGCCGTCTGCTAAGCCTTCGGCGAAGAACGCCTGCAGCATTTTATCCACGACTCGGGACTGCCTGCGGACGTTTCGGCGCTGCTGCGGCGTCAACGCCGACATATCGCTCAGCACCCAAGCGGCGCCGTCGGCGCTGGCCAAAGTTTCGAATTGCCACCGGATATAAGTCTCGAGCTTATTCCGGCCGGTGCGTCCCGTATTGGCTGCCTTCGTCAACGCCGCCATGGCGCCGTCAAGCGAGTAGAGATAGCACGCATAGAGCAACTCGGTCTTGTCGACGAAATAGTGGTAGAGCAGAGCTTTGGAGAGACCAAGCTCGCGTGCGATCTCCTCAACGGAAGTCGCGTAGAAGCCCGCACGGTTGAAGAGATGCACCGCTGTCCGCACCATGGCGGCACGTCGCTGATCGTGGCGTTCAACGGGGTCAAAGGCGGGATGGCGGGCCCGGGGTAGGATCCGCTTCGCTGCAAGCTGAGGGCGCGTCCGAGCCACTGTCCCTCTCAGTGGATTGCGGCATACATGATCTTCTCCTCTGTCGCTTCGGAAGCTGAGAACTCCTCAACGACCTTGCCTTGCCGGACGACAAGGATCCGATCGGAGATAGCCATGATTTCCGGAAGATAGGAGGAGATAACCACAACAGCCTTGCCGTCATCGGCAAGGCGATTGATGAGTTGATGAATCTCGCTGATAGCACCGACATCGACGCCGCGCGTCGGTTCGTCGAAAATGATGAGGTCTGGTTCTTGTACCAAGGATTTAGCAATCACCACCTTTTGTTGGTTGCCGCCTGACAGTTCCACCACCTTCACATCCTTGCCGATGGCGCGGATGTTGAGTGCCTTGATCCATTTATCACCGACGCGCTCAGCTTCGCTCTGTGACAGCAGCGGCCGCTTGCGCCCGAGCTTCGCCAGCAGCCCCATATAAATATTGCGGGCGATCGACATCGTCTCGAAAAAGCCCTCAATCTTGCGGTCCTCGGTGACATAGGCGATCCCATCGCGCACCGCCGGTGCCGGCACCCGGTAGCGCACCGGGCGGCCATGCAGGTACACCTCGCCGCCATGAAAGAAGTCGCGCTTCATGACGCCCGAAACCACTTTGAACGTTTCGGTTCGCCCAGCCCCCACCAGTCCGAAGACGCCAGTGATTTGGCCAGCGAAGACCGACAGCGACGTGTTCTTCACAAAGGAAGCCATGCGTAGGTTCTGAACCGAAAGCACGCGCTGCCCAGGCGGCCGCGCCAGCTGCTTGCGCTTGCCATAAAGGGTCTGGGACAGATCGCGGCCCACCATCGCCTGAACGATGCGCGCCCGATCAAATCTCGCGGTGTCGTCGGTCACAACATGCTTACCATCGCGCAATACCGTGATGCGGTCCGAAATTTGCAGCGCCTCTTCAAGAACGTGTGAAATAAAGATCACCGACACGCCGCGGCGTTTGAGATCAAGCATGAGATCGAAAAAGTATTTTTTCTCCTCGGGCGTCAGGCTTGCCGTTGGTTCATCGAAGATGATCACCTTGGCGTTGTGAAGGACCGCACGCGCAATCTCGACCATCTGTTTTTTCGCCGCACCGAGCAGACTGACGGTCGTGGTTGGCGCGACATCAAAGTTAAGTGATTGCAGAAATTGCTGGGCCGCAATGTAAATGCCGCGCAGGCGGTTATAAAACTTCTCCTGGCCGAGGAAGAGATTTTGCGCAACTGTCATTGTTGGAATCAGGCTATTCTCCTGGAACACCATGGCGATGCCAAGATGACGCGCTTCGAGGGGGGTACGCGGCTCCGCCTCGCGTCCTTCGATCAGCATAGTGCCGGAGCTCAAGGTGACAACGCCTGCCATCACTTTGGTGAGCGTGGATTTCCCAGCGCCGTTCTCGCCGACGAGCGCGTGAATCTCGGCCCGACGTAAATCAAAATCCACGTTCTCGATTGCTGGCACGCCGGCATAGCGCTTCGTCGCTTGACGCAGCTCAAGTATGGGAGCGGTCATGCCAGCGTCTCTCGTTCCAGGGCCGCGACTTGAAGGCGGAGGATCTTCCCGCACCCCTTGGCGAGAACGAAAAGTTCGCCGCTGCACTCTACCGCGGCGACGACGCCATGGTGACTGCCGTCGACCCGGCTGTGTAGGGAGTAGCGCGGCAAGCCTTCCTGAGTAAGTCTGATCACGAGCCCGTAAGAGCGAGGTGGCGCCCAGGGCTTGAGTATGCCCATCGTCTTAATGTGTGCACCCTGCATTGGCTCAAGGAAAGTATGGCCGGAACTGAGCCGGGGCGCGATCCAGTAGCGGGGATCGATCTCGCGCATCATTCTGCGGCGATAAGCAGTCTCGCGGAGAACGAACTCGACGAGCTGTGTGCGGGCAATGAAGGCGGTGAGCCAGTACCCACCGCCAGCTGCCGGCGAGAGGCGTGAAGGATAAGCCGGCAGATGGCCGACTACCGTACGCCGAGAACTGGCATTGATGGCTAGAATCCGGTGACTCCAACTTTCTGACACCCATACTTCGTTTCCTGCGACGCAGGCGCCGAAGGCATAGGCGAGCCCCTCGGCCACGACGCGCTCGACGCCAGTGCTGAGATCAAGTTCGATAACGCGGCCGCTTTCGCCGCGCTCCATGAGGTCATAACACCACCGCTCGTAGGGCTCGGCGTCCGAGCCGTCGGTGACAATGAGGGTCCGATCGTCGCCGCCCTGCGCGATAGCATTCACCGCAGTGAAGGGTTTGCCGGCTGCCTGATACCATTGCTTTCCATCAAAAGCGCCGCCTATCACCTGCACATCGCGGCCGTCGAGCGCGACCGCGAGGCCGCCGTCGCGGAGACAACAGAGCGCAGTGATGTGTCGATCAAAGCGGGCCACTTCCACTGACGCCGCACCATCCAGTCGCAGCACAGCGGTGCCATTTGCGATCAAGACAGTTTTGCCGTCGGTAGCAAGGTCCTCGGGCGCGTCGAACTCAGCGATGACTGGGGCCGTCTCAAGCAGCTGGTTAGGTTTCAACTGGCCGTCGAAGGGCGGTACTGTGGTTGCGGCTTCGCCGCGACCGAGCAGTTGATCCACCAGACGCGTGGCGGCTGCAATCACGACCGTGTCCCCCAGCGCACGTCATACTGCACGAAGTTCGCATCGGCGCGCGGCAGCTTGTAGCGCCCGATCCGGTTGTTCGCGATGCCCCCGAGATACAAATAACCGCGATGCTCGCGCATCGACGTGATCATGGGATGATTGACGCCGCCGAGATCCCAAAGCGTCTCCAAGACCTCGCCACGCTCGTTGAACTTGAGGACGCATCCGGTATTGATGTTCGGGAACAGCCACTCGTCGACCGGCAGGCGCTTCGCCATCCGCCTCCGGAATCCCGGCATGCGCCACGCGAGGTCAAGCGTCGGGCAACGCATGCCGACCAACGCCAGCCAGTAATTGCCATCCGAGGCGAGATTGATGTTGTCCGGATAACCGGGCAAATTGCCGAGCACTGTCTCGACCTTTCCGGTGTGAGGTCCGGTGAACCAATACCGCTTGACTTGGCAGCCCCAGGTCTCCGCGAACAGGATCGACTGGCCGTCACTCGCAACGCAGACGCCGTTTGGGAATTTGAGGCCGCTCAGCACCGTGCGCGTGGTGTTGGATTTGGGGTCGTAGCAGACGATGCGTCCGTTGCCGCGCGCTTCGAGTCCGTCCACCGGCCATTCATGCATCTCATAACGGACCGTAGCTTCCGAGAAGAAAATGCGTCCGTCATCGGCGATGTCGAGATCGTCCGCTAATCGCAGGCGGCTATCGTCGTTTACGGATCGCAAGCTGCGATTGGTCTCGTCTGTCGCTTTCTCGACCTGGCGGTTGGGCGTGATCCGGTAGAGTCCCATGCCGCCGATGCAGACATAGAGATTGTCACGACGATCAAATGCCATGCCTAGCGGAGTGCCGCCGATATGCGCGTAGATTTCCATGCGCTCGTAGTCCGGCGGAAAGAAGCGAATGATGTCGCCGTGGCGCGAGCCGGCATAGAGATGGTCCTCGCGGTCCAAGATGACATCCTCCGGCCCCTCGATGCGGCCAAGGCCAATCTCACTGACGTCGCGCAGGCGGTCGTTGAGTGCGTAAGCAGTGCCGCTCTTCGGGTCCGTCGATGGCGCCGGCGGCAAGGCATGATAGGTCGGGCTGACATAGACCTTGCTGATGATTCGATATCGGTTCTTGACCCAGCGGATGTCGATCATCGCTGCCAGGATCAATATGCCAGCCAAAACCATTCGGTTGACGCCGCCCGGTGCAGACATCGTGGTGAGGCCGTTGATGATCAGGAGCACGATCAACGTGCCGACCAGCGCTTTCGCTACCGAACCCTTGCCGCCGCCGAGGCTGATGCCGCCGAGGATTGCCGCGGTCAACACCGTCACCTCAAGTCCCACACCGATGTCGCCGCCGACGGTGCCGAGACGTGCCGCAAAAAACAACGCGCCCACCGCGGTGAGTATGCCGGAGAGGATGTAGCACTGCGCGATGGTGCGGCGGACGGGTATGCCAGAATTGTAGGCGGAGCGGCGTGAACCGCCGATAGCTATGATGTGCCATCCGGGCCGCAGCCGCGTCAGGAAAATATGACCGAAGATTGCAACCGCGGCATATGCAAGCGCTACGCTGGGAACTCCAAGGAGCTCACCTCCCCCCATGAAGTTCCAGCTCGGCATATCCGGGAAGGCGGCGGCGATCTGGTTGGAATAATCGAGAATGAGAAGATCATAGGCGGCGCGATAGACAATAAGAGTGATGAGCGTCGTGATGAACGCGCGCAGCCGGAAGTAACCGATGAGGATGCCGTTGATGAGTCCTAGCAGCGCGCCAACGAGGAGCGTGGCGACGATAACCGCCGCCACTGGCCACTTCAAAATATCGAGACAAAAGAGGGCGCTGAAATCAGTAAGGGCGAACATTGAGCCGACTGAAAGGTCAACCCCACCCACGATGATGACCAGCGCCATACCTAGCACGACGAAGCCGATCTCGCCGGCCTGACGCGCGGTGTCTGCGAGGCTGGCAGGCGCCAAGAATCCGGGGATGGCGCGGCTAAAAACAATCGCGACGATAATCAACACGATTACCGGGATCGCCGTCTCGGTCGACCTCTTGGACAGGATTTCGCCAAGCAGATGGTCGGGCCAGTAGCGATAGCGCAGCCTGACGAGCTTTTCGTTCATGGGCGTCTTGCGATAGAGGAGGAAAGGGGCGGGGCGCCAGGCAGGCTGGCAATGCGCTGCCTGCCCGCCTGGCACCAGTTTTATTTCGTCACCGCAGCGAGGCTCCAGCACGTCCCCTCAGTGTCGGCATTCTCTTTGGTGATCGGTATCAGAGTTGTATACATCGATGCCTTGTAGGAGCCAGGCTTCATGCCCGATGAGAGCAGCCACTTGATTATGCCGGCCAAATCATGAGCCTGAGTTGGCACGTCATAGCTGAGATCGAGGTCGAACGCGCCGGACTTCACCAAGTCGCAGGCGCCGCGTTGCGCACCGCCGCCCGAAGTAGCAACAAACACTTTGCCCGTCAGTCCAGCTTCCTTTACCGCGGCCGCAGTGCCAATATCCATGCCGTCCCAGAAACCGACGATGCCGCATAGATCGGGGTTCTGTTTGAGCACGGTCTGGGTAATCGCCTTGGCCTTGGCCGCGTCCCAATCCGCCGCCTGACTCGACACCACCTTGATCTCGGGATGCGTCGCCAGCACATTCTCGACGCCCTTTAGCGTATAAGCGCTGGCCGCCGCCGAGAGCGCGCCCTGTACGATCGCGATCTTGTTCGACTTGCCCTTACAGGCCGCAACGACGGCTTCAGTGTCACGCTCGCCGACCTCAATCCAGTTGGCACCGACGAACGCGGTCGTACGGTATGCTGAACCCATATTGATCTGAACGACGTAAATGCCTTCGTTCTCGGCGCGCTGCAGCAATTTTGCGTAGGTCTGTACGTCGGGATTATGGATGATCATCACCGCCGGCTTTTCAGAGAGCAGTGTCGTCACCGCTTGCGCCCCGGCATTCGTGCTCCAGTTGGGATCGCGTACTTCAATCTTGACTCCCCACGGCTCAAGCTCGTGCTTAACCCCGGCATACCAGCCCTGGGCGAGATCGAAATTCATCGCTACCGGCACGAAAGCGACAACTTTGCCAGCGAGGTCTTTCTTGAATGGCCCCTGGAACGGCTCATCAAGCCCCTTCTGCGCTAGTGCAGGCACGGCTGTCGCGGCAAGGAGGCAAAGCGCGGTCACTGTGGGTTTGACCCAGCCCAGCGATCTCTTTCGTAGCATCGTATTTCTCCCTATCTTGGCGACGTGCATCGCGAACGGCATCAGATGTCGCCCTGCTGCGCCGTCTCTTCGTTACGCGGGTTGATGAACGAGTCAGCCAGAATGGCGATCAGAAGCACCAAGCCCTTGATCAGATTCTGCTCGGAATAGGATACATTGAGGATGGTCATGCCGTTAAGCATCGTACCAATCACCAAGGTGCCGACCACCACATTGATGACGCCGCCCCGCCCGCCCGAAAGGCCAATCCCACCAAGCACAACCACAAGAATCACGTCGTAGATCAGCGTCGAATTGAAGATACGCGTCGGCATGCTGTTGACGGACGCTGCCAGAACCATGCCGGCGAAGGCCCCGACCAGCGCTGCGAGCACGTATTGCAACACAATAATAGGCCGCGTCGGCACACCGGTGACCCGCGCGCCAAAGGGATTATCGCCGACGGCATAAGTAAAAGCGCCAAGCCGGGTCAGTCGAAGAAAGAATGCCACGAGTACGCTAACGAGGCCGAACATTATTACCGGCGTGGGTATGCCGAGTGGCGAGCCTTGGCCCAGCCATAACAACGGGTTCAAGGGGGTGCTCCACTGCACCACGTCGAGCTGGAAAAATGCCACCTGCCCAAGCCCGGCGAGAAAGAGTCCGCTGGCCAGAGTGGCGAACAGTGATGGCACCTCGGCATAAGCGATGAGCCAGCCGTTGATGAGGCCGAAGGCGACAGTCAAGAGCAAAGCCGACAGTAATGCCGCCAGCACGGAGTGCCCGTCCTGCACCATCTGCAGCACAAGGCCCGCCGGAACCGCGAGAGATGCAACAATGGAGAGATCGATGCCGCGGCCAATCACTACCACTGCCATCGCTAGTCCCAAAATGCCGAGAACCGCAACATTCTGAAGAAGCGTCAGCATATTGTCCGCGGTGCGGAAGCCGGGCAGCAAGGTTGAGAACGTGGCGAACAGCGCCACAAAAATAGCGATGACGATGTTTTGCTGCGTGAGACGCGGTCGCTTCATCGGACCCCGTCGATGCGGTAGCCAATAAAACGCATCGCCTCCGCCGCCCGCCAAGAGAACGTTTCTTCCCACGGGTAAGGCTATCAGAAGCCTTGGACCGGTCAAGTCGGTCGATTGAACGGTGGTTCAGGCGATTGACCGCCGCATCGATTGACGATCTGCCACGTTGGACAACTGCTTTGTCGCTTCGGCTACATCCGATTGCAATTGACGCTGTCTAGCGCGCGGCACACTCGTTGAAGGGGCACTGAGGGCATGCGACCGATTGACGACGGCGATGAGGTCCGCACGCTCTAAGGTTACGCCATCAGTCATTGGGCGTGGCCTCGACCAAATAGTCCTGCGGCAGAGATGAAAGATTTTCCGCCAGCTCACGAAGCCGCGCGTTATCGTTCGTGGCGACGGCAATGCGAACGCGAGTATTCAGCTTTTCGTCTTTGTCGACAATGATCTCGGCTCTCGCTCCTTGGCCGAATACACGCTCGATTTCCAGTTTGGCCTTCTCTTTCACGGCAAGATCCCGCAATGTCGGCTCGAAGATCTTACCAACCGCCGTGACCGGCAGTGCCTCCAGGACGACCACGCGTTTGGGCTTGGCCGGCGGCTCCATGACGTTGCGCTCAAGATGGGCTTGCAGGGCGCTAACGTCGATTGCCCGTCCCGGTGCGGGCACCACGAAGAGGATAGGCACCTCCCCCGCATATTGGTCCGGCATGCCGATGGCCGAGCTGATTTGCACGCCGGGGAATTCATTCGCGACGTCTTCGATCGCCGCGGGATCGATATTATGTCCGCTGCGCACGATAAGGTCCTTGGCGCGCCCGGTCAGGATCAGCCGTTCGTCCTTGGTCAGATAGCCGATATCGCCTGTTATCAGCCAACCGGCATCCGTCAGCACGCCCTCGTTATGTTTCGGATCAACGTACCCCGGAAACACTTGCGGGCCTTTAACAAGGACCAAGCCGCTCGTGAGCGGGGAGCACGGCTCGGGGTTCTTGTCCTCGCTGCCGAGTGCGGCAATCAGGGTCTTCGCGTAAGGCGCCCTGAAACCGACGCTGCCGGCAAGCGGCTCCCCTCGGCCGGGATTAAAAGCGATAGCTGCCGCCGTTTCCGTCATTCCGTAGGTTTCAAAAAGCCTTATTCCGGTTCGCTTCTCGAACCGCTCGCCGACAGCCTTGGGTAAAACGGCACCGCCGGTAAGCGCCATCCGCACGGAGCCGACTTCGCAGTTTCCAATGGGAACCTCGGAGAGCGCCGCAATGGACGTTGGAACTCCGCTGACGATCGTTGCCTGAGATCGCTCAACAATCCGCCAGTAGTTTTGAATGACACGCGGCAGCCTCAAGCTGTAAGTCGACGGGATAATCATGTGCCCGCCCGCCGCCAGGATCGACAGTCCCGCCGTCACGGTACCGCCGACATGGAACAGCGGGAAGCCGTTGATTGCCGTGTCGAACTCATCGAGCCCATGAACCTGGGCAAAGCTCCAGGCTGCGTGAATTTGATTGCCGTGCGTCAAGCGCACAAGCTTCGGGCGTCCGGTCGTACCACCGGTGTGAAAGAGCGCGCATACGGTGTCGCGGTCCGCCGTCACCTGGAAGTCCAGGGTGCCGCTCTGCGCTGACAGGCTTTCATCGAAGCCAGCGGTCCTACGATCGAGATTGCCTTTGCCGCCGACAACTAGAATCCGTTGAAGCGACGGTACACGGTCGATGACCGCGTTGGCCTTCTCCCAGAGCGCCGCATCATCGGTCTCCGACGGAATGACGAGCACGGTCGCGTTTTCGACTGTCAGAAGATCAACAATGGCGTCCGTGCTGAGCAGGAAGTTTATGGTGCTGGCGATTCCGGTGACTTGAGCGCCAATAAGAGCCGGCAGAATCTGGGGCAGCGCGGGGCTAAGGAAAGCGACACTACCGCCGAACGGCGTTATGCCGAGTGACCGGAAAAGATTTGCCGAGCGTGTAATCGCATCGAGCAATCCCTTGTGCGACAACGTGATGGCGTTCTCATCAGGATCGCCGGACGGCATGACTGTTAGCGCCGACCGATCGGGATGGATTCGCGCGGTAGCCTCGAATAGCTGGTAAAGATTGCGCGCAGGCACAAGCTCATCGTAACGCGATCTTTCCAGCGCCACGATGTCAGCAATCGTCCTGACGGTCCTGAAAAATTTCGTCGTCCTTGGCGCGCTACTTGGCATGATCTGTCTGCCCTTTGCCGACAGTCGCTCAATGTACCGCCGAGCGGGCACATTTCAATCGCCTTGGGCCGTTCATAGGCTAACGTCTTCTCGCACACAAAAAATCTCTTGGATATGTCGCCTAATGGCCCCAGAGCGACAGATATTGCGCCGCAACCGAATGTCCGGAGGCACTGG
>Ga0116223_10003813_pt1 | contig 13323 bp, 8 predicted proteins | sample Sb_taG_3_FD_90092 | JGI IMG/M metagenome (GOLD analysis project Ga0116223, IMG submission 90092) | Peat soil microbial communities from Weissenstadt, Germany - Sb_50d_a_PC metaG | ecosystem: Environmental > Terrestrial > Soil > Wetlands > Peat | place: Germany: Weissenstadt | collected 2010-09-21 | reverse complement strand
CAGTCCATGTGTCTCACTTTGGGGGGTACCCTATTGAACCCCGTTTAACCCCGCTTATCCCGGTTTTACCGCGCTGTACCGCGCTGTGGATTCGTGAGGAAAAGCGCAAAGCACCCCTACTTGTAGTAGTGTTCGTCCGCTCACGCAGCAACCTGAAGTCAGACATTCACCCTCGGGACTGCCCTGGAACTATCGGTTGAACCGGGCAAGGGTGGCGCGGCTGGCGGGAGCCACAGTAAACCGGCCCATCAAAGACGAACTCTATCTGCCAGGTCTTGAGGAAGGGCGCGGGTTTCCCAGACTTTCTCTCGCTGGCCACTTGCGCACAAGGGAGACGCCCGAGAGTGGCGGTAATCGTGAGTCCGGAGAGTTCTTGGTTGCGCATCACAGCACACTTCATTGAAGGACTGTCTCCGCGAATCGTGGGATGTTGGTTCCGCTCGTGCTGGCCTGGCTTTTGCGCCATTCGCGGGTGGTTGTGGCCACAGATTGCAATCCTGGCGAGCTGCGAGACCGCTAATGTGCAGGGGTATCCGGCAGGATGTGGCAGGCCACCACCTCAAATTCGCTGGGCGAACTGGCCATGATTCTCACACGCAACAACATCTCGAAATGCTTGAGCGGACCGAGGGGGACAATACCGCAATTCTGCAACGCTGTCGAGAGGCGAGGCAGATCGGTGGCAAGTCTCCCCGCCGCTTGAGTGCCCTCAGCATTTAGCCCCGCGAGAAGCAGAACCTGTCCGTCCTGATCCGGATTGCGCACTAAAGCGATGATGGCAAACGATTCACCGGTACCCCCGCTCTTAGCGGTTTGGGCGTAGAACGGCTGCTCATTCGGCTTTGGATGGACATTGCTGAAGATTTCATCTATGGATCCCTTCGGCACCACAAACCGGAAGTCTAACTGGTCGTTGAATAGGGAAACCCATGGATCTGAACGCATGCTTCCTAGAAAAACAAAGTTGTCATCGGTTTTTAAAGTTGAAAACTGAATGCTTCGAGCACCTTGTTCATCGATTCTTCTTGAACTGCTCTGAGCCAAACCTTCAACATTTATCGCAATCTGCGTGTCAACCGTGGCCGCCTTGTCGCCCCGCAGAGGGCCGAGGCAAACCTTCTTCATCTCGGGCGTTAGGGTATTGCCTTCTGGAATATACACATGATTTGCATAATCCGAGATTGAGATTGGACTCCTGGTAAGGGTTTGGATCCAGTAAATGTCGGGGTCGCTGGTGATAAGATGCGTTGGATTGGGGGAACTGAAAAACGTCGACCAGGGAAGAACTCGGACTGGCGCGAGAGGATTAGCTGAGGGTGGTGCGGTTTCGGTGCGCATGGAGCGCTGCCACTCAATGCCATACAACAAGACGCCCAACAGCGCAAGATTCAGCACTGCAAGCGGAACGGTGACGGATAGCCATCGGCGACGAGAGCGGTGGTTGAAGCGCGACGTTACGAGATCGGCAGTGGCTGGGGCATCGACAGCCGCCGCCTTTACGGTTTTTAGAGCCAACGCAGGGTCTTGATCTGCCGCAGAAATAGGCGGCGTCGCCGGCGAATCTTGGTGCCTCATTATGGAATCGAGCGGGTCCGCCTCGATAGCGTGGTCCCATGTAATTTCGGGAATGTAGGATCCTAAGGGGAGGTTAATGTGAATGCCGGATGCCGCCCCATATCTGTCGTAATGCTGCAGCAGGCGCTTTCTTACGTCGCTGGCCGTAACGCGAACGATCGCATCCTCGCCCGTATCATACGAAGGGGTTCGCTGAAAAAGTTCCGCGCCGATCACGCGCTCTTTTAATAAATCGAAGTTGCCGGCAATCGCCTGCTCCACGATATATGCGAGAAACTGTGCGCTGCGAAGGCTTCCCTTAAATGCTTTTCCCTGAACGATTTCCTTAAGGTGCTTTTGAAGCGCAGCCATCCGGTCTGCCGATTTGGCTATTTTTGCAATTTCCGCTTCTCGCGAAGTGATCGAGCCCATCGGTGCCTATCCACTGCCAGCGGCCCAATTCTAGCATCTTAACCTCAAGAAATAGGGCATTCAGCTAACGGGGTTGCAACTGTTAGGAATTCTAACGTCACATAAATATATTACAATCAATACCTTATATGTCGCGTTGCTTAAAAAGCTTACGTTGACGCTCAAGTCAAACTGAGAATAAAATCGCCCCCGGATTTCAAGAAGGGCACGGATTGTCTCGAAAATGTGTGCCCCTTTTTTTGACATTGCATGAGAGACCGGTTTCTTTGGAGTATGATGAAATGCGCTCAACCCTCTCAAGCGGCAGTGATAACAGTGTTCTGGATCAGTCTTCAGTACGGGTGCTGGAGTTCAAAGCCACATTTTCCTTAACGAAATGGAGACCGATCCCTTGAGTAATGCTACGCGACCAGTTCTACGACGTTGACCGAAGCCTCACCGTGTCTGATGGTGGGCTAAATACCATTTAGGAGGCAATTCAGATGAAGCGGAGTAACGTAAGAAGTTTCCGAACTGCAAGCACACTGCGTAGGCAGGTAGTTGGGATCATGATCTCTCTCTGCCTGTTGATGGCGAGCTCGCTTTGCAGAGCACAGTCGTCGACAGCAGGAACCATCAATGGCACGGTCGTCGATCAGTCCGGTGCGCTGGTGGCTGAAGCGAGAGTAACCATCACGAATGAAGGAACACAAGCCGCTACAAAGACCGTAACCAATTCCGTTGGCACCTATTCCGTTGTGGGATTGCCCAGCGGAAACTACGACGTGTCCGTGGAGAGCAGCGGTTTCACGACGTTTCGCGAGACGGGAATATACCTTGAGCCCACGGCAACCTACACCGTGTCCGCCACATTGAAACCAGGCGGGGCTACGGTCTTAGTAACCGTCGAGGCGAGCGCTGTTGCACTCCAGACCACTACCAGTGAAATCTCGAGCACGGTTTCGGGCGAAGAGATGCACGACCTTCCAATGAATGGAAGGGATTTTGAAAGTGTTGCTCAAGCAATGCCAGGAGTTGTGAACCTGAATCCGGATACCGGGCAGAGTACCGGCGGTCCAAATCAGTTCAACACAATTAACGTAAATGGTGCGGGCGAAAACGGAACCTTCTACATGCTGGATGGAATTTGGGATGAGAACACTGGCGATATGACCCAAATCACCTTCCAACCGAACCCGGATGAGATCGCGGAGCTTAAGGTTCTTCAGAACAACTACGACGCCAAGTATGCCCTGATGGGCGGCAACGTTATGTTGATTCAAACCAAGAACGGCAGCTCCGCGTTTCATGGAGACGCTTGGGAATTCAATCGCAATACCGTCTTCGATTCACGCAATTTCTTTGTTTCTCCTGCTACTGGCATCCAACCCGAAAGGCAAAACATCTTCGGATGGGATCTCGGCGGTCCGGCGTACATCCCGCGTCATTACAATACCCGCAAGGACAAGTTATTCTTCTATGCCAACCAGCAGTGGGCCCGGCTGAGGGCGCCCAGTGTGACCAATGTCGGTGATGCTCTCGCCAGCATGCGCGCACCAACGACCGACGCTGGCTACATCATCTTTCCGTCGAGCGGGGTGTATGGGTATGCTTACATTGGCGACCCCACACTACCGGCAAACAATTGCAACGCCATCTCTCAGTCCTCATGCTTTCCCAAGGATTCGAGTGGAAATTATGAGATTCCGGTGAGTAGAATTAATACAGCTAATCTTGCGCTGCTGAATGCCATGGCTCCACCACCCAACAACCAGGGCACAGCCTTTAATAACTACACCAACACCCATCCGGTGATAACCAGTCAGCTTGATCAGTTCTATAAGTTCGACTATTACTTTACGCCAAATAACCGTTTCTCGGGCGAGTGGGCCCATATGGGACAACTCGAGAACAATCCCTCCGCTCTGCGCATGGGCTCCGACTTTCCAACAGACTACGACGTTTGGTTATCGGAGTATCAGAACGCACAGTTGCAGTTCGCGTCAATCCTTTCACCAACGATGACCAACCAGGCTGGAATTGCGTTCAACCATCTATACGGCAACCACATATTTGGCGGAACGCACTTGCTTTCGCAGGTTCCTGGCTTTAGTGAGCAGCTTCCGTTTTCGCCCGCTCAGGAAGATCAGAGGCCGTACTTGGGTGGGGTTTTGGCAGATTACTTACCGCAAATAGCATTCAGTGGCAACGGAGGCGGTTGGAATACCTTCGGAACCAGCATCAACAACGTCCAGGCAGACGTTACGGATCAGGAAATTCCGATTTCGGATGACTGGAGCTGGCTGCGAGGAAAGCATTTCCTTGAAGCCGGCTTCAACATCGTGATCGGAAACAAGCGTCAGGGTTCGGGGAGCAGCCAGCCCCAGGGTCTGGCTACTTTCAATGGTAACACCAATTACGAAGGAGCTACTCCTGCTGCAGTTCCCGGAAATTCCAGCGGTGACAACATGGTCGATTTTCTCCTCGGCAACGCAAATGTATTCACACAGGGGACGCCGCAGGAGCGCAAATTCATAGAGTACGTCATTTCCAGTCCTTACGTTGAGGATCAGGTGAAGGTAACGCGCCGTCTAACGATCACGGCTGGAATTAGGTATTTGCACGAGCCGTTCCCGAAGTCGCAGCTGGGATACACGACGGTCTTCATTCCTGCCCTATACGCTGCGGCAGCCGCTCCTACTGTCTCGACCACCGGAATTCTGACAGCTACCACCGGGTCTGCCGGCAATCCGAATACCAGCAATCTGAACGAGTACGCGAACGGGATCGCGCTTAACGGGAAAACGACGACAAACGGGTCGGCTTCTGCCACGCTGCCGCTGAACGTCATCAACCAGAACAATAGCTATTGGGCTCCTACGTTTGGCTTCGCCTTGGATGTGTTCGGCAACGGGCGGAGCTCTCTCCGCGGCGGCTACGGTATCACTTACAACCGGAGCGCGGGCATGGGGGCAGCCTGTGCGCAATCCTGCGTCGGCGTCCCTGACACGATTCAGCTTACCTACAATAATGTCACCTTCCCGAACGTGACAGGCGGGACCACTCCACCGGCTTCTGTACAATCTGCTTCCGGCATGGATCCGAGTTACAAAATAGGCAAGTTTGAGTCATACAGCCTGAGCTGGCAACAGCAGTTTGGGACCGACTGGTTTGTTCAGGTTGCCGGGGCCGGGGATATCGCCAACAACCGGAGCGACAATAGCCTGCAAAGCTACAACATTAATCAGCCCCTGCCAACCACAATATCGGGAGTTTCTTACAACTTCAATCCGGCGATCAACACGGGCACCAACTCGGCATACTATGCTCCCTACCAGGGCTTCTCTAGCATCGCATGGTACGGCCCTTGGGGCAAACAGCACTGGAATGCTCTTGAGGTCAGCGTACGCCATCCTCAAGGTCATCACCTGTATATGACACTGGCCTATACTTGGTCACATAACCTGGATAACACAGGAACTACGCCGCAGAACGCCTACAATCTTGCGGCAAATTATGGAAACGCTGCTGACGGCAACGGCGCAAATACTCCCCAGGTATTCGTTGCCAGTCTTGTTTACACGCTCCCTGCTTTTCGTTCCGGTTTAAAGCAGTATGCTCTCGGTGGATGGAAATTCGCTGACGAGACGACGATCCAGAGTGGATCCTCAGCGCAGATAGGATTAGGTGGGTCCAGCCTAGGATTGGCGACCCGTCCAAATCAGATCGCTCCGCTGACATACAGTAAGCAATGGAAGCCGTACAAGTACGGTTCTAACGCATTCTGGTTCAACCCTGGCACACCACAGTTCCCGGTTTTCCAGCAACCTGCGCCGGGCTACTTTGGAACCCTTGGCACTGGAACCGAACTGGGGCCGGGCGTAAACGTCTCGAACATGGCAATCTTCAAGGAGTTCCCGATCATCCAGGAGAGATTGAAGTTCGAATTCCGTGCAGAATACTTCAACGTTTTCAACCACACCAATCCGAACGGTCCCGGCTTGACTTTCCAGGGCTCGAACTTTGGCGTCATAACCAGCGCCAAGGATCCGCGGCTTGGTCAGATGTCGGCTAGGATCGTCTTCTAATTGCTTCCGGCTCGTCATCCATTACCGCAACACATAACCATTGCGGCGGAGGGGATCGCAAGCGATCGTCTCCCCCGCAACACCACAGCTAAGTTACACATAGAAGAGAGCAGAATCAGCCGCCTCGGGGGCCAATCGCATGCGCGACAGAACGACGCAATCACAGCCTCTTCGCAGGCACGTGCGGGACGAGATTCAACGGCGGATTTTGTCGGGCGAGAGCCTTCCCGGCGAGCGCCTGCCCCAGCAAAGCCTGGCCAGAAAGCTGGGTGTCGGCCAGGGAACGGTTCGAGAATCGCTTTTGGAACTCGAATGGCTCGGCCTCGTCGATTCCACCGACGGCTTAGGTATTTTTGTCGGAACGCTGGGCGCTTCACGCCTCATCGAGGCCTACGAGGTGCGTGAATATCTCGAAGGCCTGGCCGCGCGTCGAGCCTGTGGGCGCGTTTCGAAGTCCGACATCACCGCGCTCAGAAACATTGCCAGCGAAATTCTGGCGCTGTCGAGCCAAGGCAAGGTCGAAGAGATGGGCGCCGCAGATCGGGCGTTCCATCTCCAGATCGTGAACTTATCCCGCAACAAGATGCTGATGCGCCTAGCAGAGGGATACCACGTGCTCGGCATGGCCGTAAGAGCTTCGCGTGACCCAAAGGTTGTGCACGAAGAGCATTTCGGTATTGTTGAAGCGATCGATCAGAACTTGCCGGATGAAGCCGAGAAGCTGGCCCGCCAACATGTAGCGGAGGCCCGTTGTGTGATCGAGCAACTAACTGCGAGGGACGAATTCACGCCCAATTGGGTGATGGAGCCGCTGAAATTAATGGAAAGAAGCAAGGAGGCCGGCCTCACAAAGCCGACTTCAGGCGACCTCATCGGATGACCGGCTTAAACAACTCAGATGGAGAATGGTTTGAAGAGAAAGGTCTTGATATCAGGATGCCCGGGGCCATCGCCGACCGGAATTCCATTGGCGCTCGTCCTGATTACCGTGACAATCGATATGTCGGCGCGGGAGCTTCCTGTCCTGAGCGACATCGTGTGATGCTGTAGTTGAAAACCACGATTACGATCTCGAATATCTGCGTTGGGGGCATACGTATCCAAATCCTTTCTTTGTTGGATTTACCGTTTGAGACAGCCAGCCCAGAGAAGAGAGGAAGATGCGAAGGACTTACAGGACAGCCGATTACGAAATTAAGCAGGGCCGCTTCCTGATCGTTCCTTCCCGCAGTGGCGACAAATACGTCGAAGTAGCTTCCGACGTGAGGATTGGAACTGACGAAGCCCGGGAAATCGCTCTGAAGGGTAAGGAGTCCAGCAGTTACTTGAAGGGCAACGAGGGCTATTGGATCCATGAGGGCTTTATTATCGTCAATTCCAAAGACTTCCGCGACTGTACAGAGATTCTATTTGTGAGCAGCTGTGAAGAAGCCAACGAAGCCTTGAGCCGGCTGCGTGCCAATCTCAACGCTTGATCGCTGTCAAGATCTCATCCATCGGGAAGCAGTGCTTCGGGCTTGGCAGCGAGGGCTGGTTCGCAACCCAGCAGAAAGACTCCCGTTATGGACAAATGCGCCATCAGCTCGCCTCGACCTTTCGAAATGCTTCCCGACATGGGCATCGAGTTTAAGTCGTACAAGGGCCTTCCAGAATATCAATTAGCCTCAGGCATGGTCCGCAATCTCCGTGAAGGCGCAATGACCTCATCCATCTCACTGGCCCATTGCATTGAATTTCTCAGCACCTTCTTTCACTAGGAGGATTAGGAAAGCCGTGGACAGAAGAACGTTTAATAAGTTGGCGGGGATGACTGCGATCGGCACATTGACGGCCGGGGAACTTTGCGCGGCGGAAAATAGTGACGCCAGCGAGGTCGTTCTTGAAGACGACGCGGTCCTCGCGGCCTTCGACGTCGGTTCGGGAGCGCTGACGCGTTTGCTGCGCAAATCGACAGGATGGGCTATTGAGCGGCGTCCAGAGCTAGGTATGTCGTTTCGGATTCTCGCGCCGCTTCCAGGGCGTCGGTCGAACTTCGTATTTGGTGAGCAGCAGCGCCCAGCACATGTTGAGAAGCTCACCGATAAGGAAGTGCATATCGAATGGAACGGTTTGGCGAGCGAGCATAGTGGAAGTCTCCCAATGAGCTTCAGCGCCACTATCACACTGGAGAATGGCCGTTTAACCTTTGAAGGCTTACTGACCAATAACTCGCAATTGACCGTCGAGACTATTGATTACCCATTCCTCGGAGATCTAAATCCACCTGTGCGTGACGCGCTGATGACCGTGAGAACGGCGCGGTACGACAACCTGGAATCAGCAGAGCTGTATCCACATTTTGCCGATGAAATGGGCTATTGGGGCGTTGACTTCCCAACTAAGACGAGAGATTCTTTTTATAGCCTCTTCTGTCTCATTCAATCCGACCGGGAAGGTCTATACATAGGGATGCATGATCCCACGATCCCCTATTTCCTGCAATACACTTTTGAGCAGCATCCCGGCGTATTGAATAATTCTGCACCATTCTCCGGGGGAGGGATCTATCCGCAAGAAGAGCACATAGTCCCAGAAGAAGACAACATATCGGGAATACCAGTTCATCTGGAATTCCGTACTTGCCATTTCGTTTTTGCCACACCCCATTCAACAAAACAGCTGGCTCCTGTTGTCGTGCAAAGCTACAGCGGCGACTGGCATGTTGGCGTCGATCTCTATAAGCACTGGCGGGCAACATGGTACCAGGAGCCGGTGGTTCCAGCTTGGGCGCGGGAGGTGCATTCTTGGCAGCAACTGCAGATCAATTCGTCTGAGGAGGAATACCGGATTCCGTACAACAGGCTCACCGAATATGGTGATGACTGTGTGAAGTATGGTGTGACCGCGATTCAGTTGGTTGGTTGGAACCATGGCGGCCAAGACCGCGGTAATCCGTCGCAGGATATTGATCCAAAGCTTGGTACATGGAAGGAATTGCATAATGCCATCGCCCAGATTCAAGCTAAGGGCATAAGGATTGTCCTGTTCGCCAAGTTCCCCTGGGCTGATATGACGACTGAGTGGTACAAGAAAGAACTCTACAAGTACGAGGCAACTGATCCTTATGGTATTCGCTATCGAAAAAGTGGTGACAGTTATCACACGCCCACTCAACTAGCAGGAATTAATAATCGTCAATTTGCCGTAATGGATTTTTGTCTGGCCGACTATCGCCACATTGCAGTTAACGAGTTCCACAAGTTATCGGCCCTAAATCCATCTGGCTGGCTATATGATGAGGTTTGCACCCACGCTCCGGTTATCTACTCGTTCAATCGAGTACCGAGATCAGGCGCGCCAAGGTACATTTATTCGGGCGATCTTCCTCTCGCACGGCAATTGCGCGCCGAAGCGGATAAAATCAATTCTCAATTTCTGTTTGCTGGTGAAGGTCCGCAGGACTGGTTGACTCAATATTACCCCTTCTCTTATTTCCGGGGTAGCTCGACACCTCTGGAGCGATACATTGCACCCAACGCTCCAATTATGGCCGCAGTGAATGGTTTTGACGATCGTGAGCAGTTGAATGAGATCCTGATGTACCGTTACATCATCAGCTATGAACCTTATAACTTCAAGGGCCACCTGAGTGACTTCTCCCTCACTCTCGCTTACGGTCAGAAGATTGATGTTCTTCGGCGCAGATACAAAGAGTATCTATGGGACGCAGAGTTCCGCGATACGCTGGGGGCGCGCGTAAGCAGCGATGGTGCGGTTCGCTATTCGGTCTTCGTGACACGCTCTGGCAAGCGTTCGATAGTAGTAGTCAGCAAAGAATGGAGCAACGCGATTCGAGTGAGAGCAGAGATGCCGAAACCAGGGACGCTGGTAGTTGTAACCCCAGAGAATCCAGATCCGGTGCCCACGCAGGGCAAGCTTGAGGTCCCCGCCCGTTCCGCCGCTGTGATACTTGAACTTTGAAAAACATCAGACTTTGTGTGTAATGTACTCAGTCGTGGATAACGTACGATTTCTCTTGCACATTTGATTGGCGAGGCGCGTCAAGATTTCTCGCCGGGAGGGTGGTTTGGAGTGGCGACATTGGCAGCACTGATCCGCAAGGTGCCCTGCTGGAATACGCGACAGCGCGCATATCCCGCTTGTCTAAAGTAGTGGGCCTTGCAGCAGTCCGCTGAACTCGGACAGCCGGCGAGAATCGGTGTGACCGCATGATGTGACGGGCTACGAGTTGCTGAATTGACAGTGGCATCGGAGGGAAAGGAATGAAAGTTAGGCAGATAGCTTTTGAGGCCCTCAATAAGGTCGTGGTGCGCACCGTTGAAGTTCCACTGCAGCCTGGCCCGGGAGAAGTAGTACTCGCTTCCGCTTACCTCGGAATTTGCGGGAGCGACCTTCATGTGTTGCACGGCAGGCACCCCTGGACCAAACCTCCGGTGGTCACCGGTCATGAGTTGGCGGCTGTGGTCGAGAAGGTCGGCCCAGGCGTTCACAGTTTCGTCCCCGGCGATCATGTCGTGCTTAACCCGTTATTCACCTGTGGAACATGCAGACGGTGCTGTCTGGGATCGTTCAATACCTGCGAATCTGCGAAGGTGACCGGTTATCGCCTGCCGGGAGTTGCACAAACCAAGCTCGTAATGAGTACCCGACAGCTACATCGTGTCCCGAAGGAGCTGTCGCTGGACAAGGCCTGCCTGGTCGAACCCCTGACGGTGGGTGTTCACGCTTCGAGCCTGTTTGATGACTTGGAAGACGTATTGGTTATTGGCGGTGGTCCCATTGGACTTTGTGTTTTACTTGGTCTGCGCGCACGAGGCGCCGCTCGCGTGACGGTGGTCGAGCCGATCGCTTTCAAGCGTGATTTGGCGAAGCGTTTGGGCTCAACAGATGTCCTCTCTCCGAATCAATTACAGGTTACTCCAAACTATACCGCGTGTTTCGAGTGCGTTGGTGGACAATCGACGATGAACGTCGCTTGCGGATGTGTCTTATCCGGTGGCTGCGTCGTAGTCGTAGGGATTTCTTCCGGACCGATTTCCGTGCCGTTGCCAAGAATGCAACGGTTCGAAATCCGGATGCAGGGCAGCGGTATGTATTTGCCAAAGGACATGGATCGCGCAATCCAACTGATTGCCTCCGGTCAAGTAGACGTCGCACGGCTAATCTCTCTAGTACGGCCGCTGGAAGAAGCGCCGGAAGCTTACCTTGCTGCACAGTCCGCGGAGAGTGTTAAGGTACTGGTGCGAATGAACTGAATGATTCGGAGCCCTAGCTGGAAGTCATAGAAGAGAACGAGACACGAGAAAAACTGTGGTAAGCACAACTGCGACTTCCATGACCAAGATTGCGGCCGCCAGCTTTGCCGGTGCGATGCTGGAATCGTATGACTTCTTCATCTTTGGCACCGCTTCTGCCCTAGTGTTTGGGCCGCTGTTCTTTCCTCTCGCCGACCCGTTTGCCGAGACGATGGCTTCTTTCGCTACTTTCGGCGTAGGTTTTTTGGCGCGCCCGATTGGCGGCATCGTGTTCGGTCATATAGGGGACCGTATTGGCCGTAAATCGGCCCTGATTACCACCTTGCTGATCATGGGGATTGGCACTTTCCTGATTGGCCTGTTGCCGACATACAAAACTGGGGGCGTGTTGGCCCCGATTTTGTTGGTTTTGCTTCGGCTCATTCAGGGCTTTGGGTTGGGCGGCGAATACGCTGGCGCGGCGCTGTTGACCATCGAGCACGCTGACGAAGGACGACGTGGCTTCTGGGGAAGCTTACCTCAGGCAGCTGCTTCCGGCGGTATTCTGCTTGCAACCGGCATGTTCAGCCTCGTGTCGCGCCTTCCCGAGAAAGCTCTCATGAGCTGGGGATGGCGAATTCCATTCCTAGCCAGCATAGCCCTGTTGATTGTCGGTATGTTTATCCGGCTCAACGTTACCGAGACGCCTGACTTTGAAAGAGCCAAACGGTCAGAATCCAACACTCGACCACCACTGGTGACACTGCTGCAGAATCACCTCCGCAATGTCGTGCTGGCTTTTGGGGCGCGATTAGCGGAGACCGTGGCCTCGAACATCATTAACGCCTTTGGGATCGCCTATGTTTCTGCACAATTGGCTATGAATCGTTCAGTGCCTTTGACAGGCATGTTGATCGCTTCTTCCATTGGGATCGGGATGTGCCCGGCTTTCGGTGCCCTCTCAGACCGGTTCGGGCGACGATTGGTTTACGTAGGAGGTGCAGCTTTCATGGCAGTCTTCGCTTTCCCGCTCTTCGTGCTCCTCGGAACCCGAACGGCCTCACTGATTTGGCTGGCGATGGTTGTAGCTTACAATTTTGGGCCTACAATGATGTTCGCGGTGCAAACCACATTCTTTAGTGAGTTGTTCGGCACAAGTGTGCGTTATACAGGGTTGTCAATCGCATATCAGGTTTCGGCCATTGTTGGTGGCTTCACGCCACTGATTGCCACCGCGTTGTTTAAAGCCAATCGCGGAGCACCCTGGATGGTCGCTGGGTTCCTATGTGGTATCTCGTTGCTCTCATTGTTATCAGCCCTTTTCGTCAGAAAGGACTCGACAAGACATTACAGCCATGAGTTGTAAGCAAGACCGCGGAATCTTCAGTGCGCGACTGAGCGGTCAAGGGTAGGCAAGCTCGGCATGCGAGAACCCGACTCAATGCGACCGCTACCTTAGATAGCCGGCAGTAGCGGTCAAAAAGGAGCTGTAAATGTGAACCACCTGAGCCGCCCACTGTAAGCATACGCCGAGTCTTTCAGTTTATGGGATGGTCCACCTTCAACCCGCCATTCTCCTTACGACAGCGGTAATATGTCTGCTCAGTGATGCCTGTCCCTCACCATCTATGAGGAACTCCGGAAAGTCAATGAGGAATATTTTCTTAATTCAGCTGATTTTTTCTGCTTCGCTTTCCTGGAGTTGTCCTTCGCCAAAGTGTGCCATGACGGCAGAAGCAGGAGGTAGGAATGTAGACCGGATGCAGCAGCCTTGCTTCATCGAAGATGGAGGCAGGCCTGTGCTCCGCAAGAATCATCTACGAATTGAAAAGACAGGCTTTTCGGTCCGAACTGCCTGATGGGTGTCAGCCACCAAAGCCCTCCGTTAATAATCGAATTGATGAGCCTCCTCAGGTTGGTCTTGTCGGCACTTGGGGTTCCTCGAGAATTGGCGGGCGACGTTCTGAGCTTCGTTCGCTTGAGTCTCTGTTCTCGAACTGCCTTGATTGCCGAGAATCTGTTCCTTCGCAAGCAAT